>Ga0307417_10000327_pt1 | contig 19767 bp, 18 predicted proteins | sample SalMarWE160210MG_2_FD_202514 | JGI IMG/M metagenome (GOLD analysis project Ga0307417, IMG submission 202514) | Salt marsh sediment microbial communities from the Plum Island Ecosystem LTER, Massachusetts, United States - WE1602-10 | ecosystem: Environmental > Aquatic > Marine > Intertidal zone... | reverse complement strand
CTGATATGCGCGATGCCTTCATAGAAAAATTGAAAGAGAATCTGGCCCCCCAAATCCGTGTCCTGGAAGTGGACAGTCACATCAATGATCCGGCCTTTACCCAACTGGCATCATCGACGATGCATGAAATGCTCAATAAAAAAGATGGCTGACGGAACGGATTATTTCCAGTGGTCAAAGATCCGGGACATGATGTCCCGCAACCCGTCCCCGGGCTTCTCCTGGGCAATCTTCAGGAGGATATCCACGAAGGCCTGGGCCGGCAGACTGAGGTTCTGGTTTTCCAGGTACGCGATACTCACATCCAGATAAATGCTCGGCCCTTCCAGGGGCAAGGTTGCCAGCCTCTTTTCCTGGAGTTCAATTGAAACGGCTTCCCGAACAAGGAACGAAACGCCCTCCCCCCGGTGGACGAGTTCCTTTATGAATTCGGCGTTGCTCGTCTCCATCAGGATATCGGGGGTACACTGGTTCCCGGCGAAGAGCGCGTTGACCTTTTTTCGTGTCCCCGATCCCAACTCCTTCATGATAATGGGCTCCCGTGCCAGGTCATTGACCGAGATCGCATCCCTTGATGCGAGCGGATGGTCAGGTGCGAGAATCACCACGAGTTCCTCCTGGCTAAAGGGGATAAAGCGCACATCGGGATTCTCTTCGGCCCTGGCGATGACCGCCACCTCGTTTTTCAGATCCACCAGGCTGTGGATCATGTCCGCGGAACTGCCCTCATCCAGGTGTATCTTGATCTGGGGATAGGCCTCGTGGAAATTGGTCACCAGAAAGGGCATGAAGTAACGCGCATAGGTCTTGGTGGTTCCCAGCCGTAAGACACCCCGCTTCAGCTCCCGCATCTCCTCGATGACATTTTCAAGGTCCTTTTCGCATGCAAAGATCCTCTTGGCATAATCGAAGAGCGCCCTGCCCTCCTCGGTCAGGTAGATATTTCTTCCCTTCCTCTTAAAAAGCTTCAGGCTGCATTGCTCTTCAAATCGCTTGATCTGTGCCGTCACGGCCGGCTGGGTAATGTAAAGCCTTTCAGCGGCCGCCGTGCAGCTGAGATGTTTGGCGGTCATATAGAAGACCCTGAGGTGATGGAGATTGATCATTGGTATTGATGGGCCGTTCCTATCCCTAAACAAAATTTATAACGTCACTCTATTCATAAACCAGGGTTATGGATACCATAATGAAAATGAAATTGACAGGTCTTTTTATACCGCTCATAATTCATGACATCTGATCTGGCAACCATTTCAGCACCTGTATCCGCGCTTCCTCTCACCTCTCCCGGGCCGAAACGTGCCAGGACGATTTCAAATGCGATTCCGTTAAGTTAGCCTCACGCATGGCCTTATCAACCACCAACACTACAAGGAGGATTGAAGATGGCAGAGGAAAAAGCAGGAAGATTTCCGGATCCGCATGAGTACCAAATTCCACCGGAACTTGAAGGCTGGGAGGAGATGTACCCTTCCCATTACCTTTTTTCGGATCACAGGAAGGACTGGGAAAAGGCCCAATTCTGGTACCTGGACAAAATCCATGCACCCGAACCCGTACCCCCGCTGGACATGATTTTTCAGGAGGCCTGGCAGATCTCACTTTCCCAGTACACGACCAGGGTTTTCTGTATCCCCCCGGCCCAGGGCATAGCCCAGCGGATGGTGGGCTGCTACATGTACATCTGTGCCATCGCCCCGCCACCTGACGAGATTATAGGAGAGAAGGCCCAGCTCTTTGAAAAGCGGGTGTTCTATGTATTCGAGCACTACGATGAGTTGTGGGACAAGTGGCTGACAAAATTCAAGGCCCTCGGGGAGGAAATGAAAGCGGTGAGGGTCCCTGCCGAACTGCCGAAATACGTACCCGAAGATGAGGTCCTGCCCGCGCCCAAAGGCTTTTACGATTCCTACAACGTGATGGAGGCCTTCGATATTGTCGCGAACCAGATGATCAAGGGGTGGCAGTATCATTTTGAGATGCTGAATCTCACCTATCTTGCCTACCTCATGTTCGGGGACGTGACGAGAAAGCTCTTTCCCGGGATCAGTGAGAGCGCCATCGGCAAAATGGTCGCAGGGGCCTACGTCTCCATGTTCCGGCCGGAAGAAGAACTCTGCCGCCTTTCGAGGCTGGCCGTCTCTTCAAGGGGTGTGGCGGATATCCTGAAGAGCGATATCTCCGCGGAACAAAAAATGGCCGAACTCCAAAAAATCCCCGACGGGAAACACTGGCTTGAAGAATATGACAAGGCAAAGGACCCCTGGTTTTATGTCTCCTGCGGCAGCGGCTGGTACCATCACGAAGGGAGCTGGCTCACCCAGCCCGACATTCCCTTCAGCTACATCAAGAGCTACGTGGAACGTCTGGAAAACGGGGAAACCATTGAACGGTCCCTGGATGCCATTGACAAAGAGCGCGACGAAACCGTCAATAAATACAGAGAGCTGATCCGATCGGACGAAGACCGGAAATCCTTTGACGACGCCTACAATACCATCCGAACCATCTATCGGTATGCCGAGGACCATCTCTTCTGGGTGGAGCACTGGTTTCACACCATCTGGTACGCCAAGATAAGAAAATTCGGAAACCTCCTGGTCAAGAACGATATGATTGATCATGTGGATGATATTTTCATGTTCACCCGCTATGAAATCCCCGAAATGCTCACGGAACTCTCCACCGGCTGGGCCCTTGGCGTTGATATCCCCTTAAGGGGGAGCTTCTACAAGGCCAAGGCCGAAAAAAGGAGAAAGATACTCGAGGCTGCAGGAAAATGGAACCCCACCCCGGCCCTCGGTGTCCCTCCGGAAGAGGTGGCGGAACCTTTTACCATTATGCTCTGGGGGGTGACAACCGACCGGGTCAAGGAGTGGCTCGAGGGCATGGGTGAAGTCAAGGCGCTGGGGGATATCTCCGAGATAAAGGGTTTCGCCTCTTCGGCCGGCACCGCGGAAGGTCCTGCAAGGGTGTTGAAGCTCCTCAAGGAGATCGTTGATCTCCAGCCGGGAGAGATCATTGTGTGTCCTTCCACCAACCCCTCCTGGGCCCCTGTCTTTACCAAAATCAAGGGGGCGGTAACCGATATCGGCGGGCTGACCAGCCACGCGGCCATTGTGTGCCGGGAATACGGCGTGCCGTCCGTGACCGGGACCGGTGTGGCGACAGCCTTGATCAAGACCGGGGATATCATCCGCGTGGATGGGGACACGGGCAAGGTGACCATCGTCAAAAGAGCGGGATAGGTAAACGCCTCCTCTCCGGCGGCCTGCGGGGGTGGGTGAGGGATTTTTCATTCCCCACCCACCCCTTGCCGGAACAACCCGACCCCTCCCGGGGAAGGGACCGTCAGGGTGGAAAGGCATTCAAGGAGCAAGGCATGGATTACGTGCTGAATTTCAAAAACGTGGACAGGACCTCTCTGCCAGTGGTAGGGGGCAAAAATGCCAGCCTGGGAGAAATGATCAAGACCGGTATTCGCGTGCCGCCGGGATTCGCCGTCACTACGCAGAGCTACCAGAGTTTCATCACCGCGACGGGCATTCAAGAGGAGATCTTTCACCTCCTCTCCGATCTTGATGTGGATGATATGGAAGCGCTCAACGCCGCCAGTGCCGGCATTCAAAAGCTGTTCCTGAAAACCCCCATGATAGGAGAAATCGCAGCGGCCATCGCCTCCGAATATAGACGTCTCTGTGAAACCTCCAGTCTGAAAAATATCCCCGTTGCGGTTCGATCAAGCGCCACGGCTGAAGACCTTCCAACGGCAAGTTTCGCCGGCCAGCAGGATACCTATCTCTGGATTCAGGGAGAAGACGCGGTGGTTCAAAACGTCCAGAAATGCTGGGCAAGCCTTTTTACGCCGAGGGCCATCAGCTACAGGGTCAAAAATGGCTTTGCCCACGAAAAGGTCCTGATCAGCATTGGCGTACAGAAGATGGTCAACTCCAAGGCCGCAGGAGTCTTGTTTACCCTCAACCCCACAAACGGGGACCCGTCCAAGGTGGTCATCGAAGGAAGCTGGGGTCTTGGGGAAACAGTGGTGTCCGGTTCCGTGAACCCGGACAAGTTTGTGGTGGACAAGGTGGTCATGGAGACGAATGAAAAAACCATCTCCAAAAAGCATATTGAATGCATTTTTGATCCCCGGAAGGGAACAGTGATTGATGCGGATGTGGCTGAAGACAGACAAAGGGTTTGCTGCCTCCAGGATAGAGAGGTACTGGAACTGGTTCAGATTGCCAAGCGCATTGAAGACCATTATCGCCGCCCCATGGATGTCGAGTGGGCCATCGACCAGGACGTGAATTTTCCGGAAAACGTCTTTATTGTCCAGGCGCGTCCGGAGACGGTCTGGAGCCAGCGCAAAAAGGAACCCCTTATCGGGAAGAAGAGCGGGTTCCAGCTGCTCATGGAACAGGCCATGAAACGGATCAAGATTCCAGGATAGGCCTGGGATTTCCCAAAGGGCCGTCGCCTCGGGCTCATGGAGTCCCGGGCAGCAGGATGAAGGTCCCCATTTCCCCGCCATTTCCATGAAATCAGGGGAGAGACTACATCAAAACCAGAATGAGGAGGCTGTATTCTTATGAAAAGCATGAGAGATTTCATCGCCCAGGCAGAGGCGGAAGGAATGTTGAAGCGGATCAAGGCGGAAGTGGACTGGAACCTGGAACTGTCCCACATTGCCAAGCTGAACGAAGAAAAGAAGGGACCCGCGCTCCTGTTTGAAAATGTGAAGCATTACAAGTCGCCCGTGATTACCAGCGTCTGTACCACCACGGAGAGGCTGGCCCTGATCATGGGGGAGCCCAGGGATTCGACACTTGTGGACCTGATGAGGGTATGGGTGGAAAAGCACGACAACGCGATTCCCCCCAGATATGTTGATGAGGCCCCCTGCAAGGAAAATATCATGACGGGAGATGATATTGATCTCTTCAAATTCCCGGCACCCAAATTCTATCCCCTGGACGGGGGTCGGTTTTTTGGCACGGCCCACTTTGTTGTGACCAAGGACCCGGAGTCGGGATGGGTCAATGTAGGAACCTACCGGCTGCAGTTGCTGGACAAAAACCACCTGGGCACCCAGTTCATCAGGGGCAAGCATTCCGACATCATGCTCAAAAAATACCAGGCCATGGGCAAGCCCATGCCGGTGTGTGTGGTGGTGGGATGCGATCCCCTGCTCTTCCTCATGGGGGCGGCACGCCTCTCGGCATTCGAGTCCGAATATGATTTCGCCGGCTCCATCCGTGGCGAACCCATAGAGGTGGTCAAAGCCGAGACCAATGACCTTCCTGTGCCGGCCACCGCCGAGATCGTCGTGGAAGGAGAAGTGGATGCGGACAAGTTCATGGAAGAGGGTCCTTTTGGTGAATACACAGGATATTATTCCGGCGTCGGCACGGACCCGAGAAATTTTATCGATGTCAAGTGCGTGACCTACAGGAACAACCCCATATTCTGGGGCACTACCGTGGGCAGAGCGGTTACGGATACCCACATGACCATGGCCCTTACTTATGGCGCTACCCTGTGGCAGCAGCTTGTGACCATGAAGATTCCGGGGATCAAGGCCGTCTACTGTCCACCCGAAGGATCCGGAAGGTTTCTGGCCATCATCTCCGTGAAGCAGATGTATCCCGGGCATGCCGACCAGGTCCTCACTGCGGCCATTTCAACGGAAATGGGTGCCTATGGGCTCAAGACCGTCATCGTGGTGGATGAAGACATCGACCCCTGGGACATCCCGCGGGTCATGTACGCCCTCAGTTTCCGGTTTCAGCCCAACCGGTCACAGGTCATCAAGCGGGGGAGATCCACGCCGCTGGATCCATCCCTGCCCCTTGATTCCAGGCACATAACAGGGAGACTCCTCCTGGATGCCACGATTCCCTATGACTGGAAGGAAAAGCCCATCCCCATCGTGCTGGATCCGGACCTTGTCAAGAAGATCCAGGGGCGGTGGTCGGAACTGGGGCTTGATTAGGATCGAATAGTATCAGCGAATAACCAAATTCATTCACAACGTGGACGTTGCTCCTACAGCTCATTTCATGATCAATCTCCGTAGGAGCGACCTCATGGTCGCGAACATGGGTTTAGACACGTTCAACACTTGCAGGAGAATAAATCATGCCACAAGACAACATGCTGGAGGGCAAGAAAGTCCTCATTGTGGACGACGAACCGGATGTGCTGGCCACGCTGGAAGAGCTGCTGTCCATGTGTGGAATCACAAGAGCCTCGAATTTCGAGGAGGCCAAAGCTCTCCTGGAGACCCGGGAATTCCACGTGGCGGTTCTGGATATCATGGGAGTCGACGGATACGGGCTCCTGGAAATAGCACGGCAAAGAGGCATCCCTGCCGTGATGCTCACGGCCCATGCCTTTACACCGGACAACCTCGTCAAATCCATCAAGGAGGGAGCCGCCAGCTATATTCCCAAGGAGGAAATCGCAGGGATCGCGGATTTCCTGGTGGATGTGCTCAATGCGAAGGCCGCGAAAAAAGACCCCTGGGAGGCCTGGCAACGGAAGCTGCCCGCCTCCTACTTTGCGAGGAGATGGGGCGCCGCGTGGGACGGTGTTGATAAGGAATTCTGGGAAAAATTTAGAGCGGGTATAAAGGACAGAGGATCTAAGTCCAAAGAATCCGAATAATAAAAGCAAATTGTAGGGAGGGATGATGTGAAACCTATTCGTTATGATCAAGCACAGGTAGAACAATATTTGCAGCGCGGATATTGGGATAAAACGATTCTGCCTGATTACTGGGACAGGAATGCCAGGCTATGGCCCGACAGAGAGGGACTTGTGGACTCCACAGGCAGGAGGCTTACCTGGAAAGAAGCAGCGCTGAAAATAGACAGAATTGCCTTTGCTATAATCAAAGACATGAAACTGAAAAGGGATGAAAGGCTGATGGTTCAGCTGCCCAACTGCGTGGAACAGGTTCTGGTACGCCTTGCCTGCGAAAAGGCAGGCGTCTTGTCTATTCCCGAAATGACGACCTTCCGTTTGACGGAGTTGAAAGACATTGCCGGTCGGACTGATGCCGCGGGTATTGTAATACCGAAAGTGTACCGAAAATTCAACCATTATGATATGGCGAAAGAACTCCAGGCCCATGTGCCAAGCCTCAAACATATTATAATTGCGGACGAGGACGTTCCCGAGGGCTGCATCTCTCTTCAAGAAATCATGAAACGCGCTTATGAGAAGCAATACGATCTCATTGAGCTCAAAGCAAGAAATCTTGATGCGATAGAAGAGATCGGGTTTCTGATTACGACTACGGGGACCACTGGTCTTCCCAAGCTCATTGAACACCGGATTGCGGCCCGTGAGATATGGACAGCAAAATCACACGTGAGAAACTGGCAACTCGGTCCTGACGATTGTGTCCTCGCCATAGCGCCCCTGGCCGGGGCCGCAGGCGGCACACCTGCCTATGTTACCGCCCCGGTAGGCGGAGCCAAGATTGCGTTGGAGTATCAATATCGTGGTGAGGAAACTCTTGAATTCATGATGAAAGAAAAAGTCACGGTCATTGCCGTGGTCCCTACCCAATTGGCAAGGTTACTCGAGTTGCCACTGGTAAAATATGATTTATCATCCCTGCGCATCATAAAAACCGCCGGGGGATATTTGCCGCCGCCTTTGGCCAAAGAAGCCGAAGAACGTTTTGGCTGTCCCATACTCGGCACCTATGGTACGCAGGATACGGGTTCAATATCAGGCGTGCCCATAAATGCCTCCAAGGAACAGCGGTACACAACAGTAGGCAGATTGCACCCTGGAATTGAGATAAAAATTCTGGATGATTCCGGACACCCGGTGAAAAAGGGCGAGGTCGGGACCCTTTGGTTCATAGGTCCCGGAAACTCTATCGGCTACTACAGAGACCTTGAAAAAACAATGACCGAGGCATTTGATAAGGATGGCTTTGCCACTCCGGGTGACCTTGTCACACTATTGGACGATGGTTATCTCAAAATAATGGGGAGGAAAAAAAATATTATCATCCGGGGCGGACAGAATATCTACCCGAGAGAGATAGAGGACTACCTCGTCACCCATCCCGACGTCACAAACGCCGCCGTAGTTCCCATGCCTGATCCGGAAATGGGTGAACGTGCTTGTGCCTTCATTACATTTAAAGAAGGGAAACAATTTACGTTTGAGGAGATGATTGAATTTCTGAAGGGCAAGAAAATCGCCCCGTTTAAATTGCCCGAGAGGTTGGAAGTCTTGGATGCCCTTCCTCTCGTGGGTGAAAGCGGAAAGATAGATAACAAGGCCATGGTTCAAATGATCACTCAAAAGCTCAAGTTGGAAGGGAGCCTATAATTTCATCAGTCTGATGGACCAGGTGATTGTAGCGGAAATCACAGCATAAAATATGAGAAAAGATATCATCATTGCGGTTATGGCAGAGGAAAAGTGGGAAGAAGCGGAGTTCCTGCGCCGGCAAATTGAATCCTTCGGGCAAAGGGCCAGGATTATGGATATAAGTTTGCTGCAAGAACCCCCGGGGACCTGCCATATTGCCCGGGAAGAGGTTATCCGGGCCAGCGGCCGAATGCCTGACGAAGTGGCACTCGTATCGGATAGAGGGAAACGGATGCCCATCATGGTGGAAGGGGCCAGGAAAAAGGCACTCGATCTCTACTCCAAGGGAAATCTTGCGGGCATAATAGGCATAGGTGGAACTACAGGGACCCAAATGGGAACCGATATTATGAAGGTCCTCCCTTTTGGAGTCCCAAAATTGGCTGTTTCGAGCACGGCATCAATTCCGGGACTTGCCACAAGATACATGGGGACAAAGGACATTACCCTCATGCACACGGTAGTGGAATTTACAGGGCTTAATGACTATATGAAAAATGTTCTGGCCAGGGCCGCCGGCGCTATTTGCGGAATGGTGGAAGGCTCTGCCCGTTTTCCCGTTTCCACGTCCAATAAGAGGGAAAGGCCCTTCATTGCCATGACACAATTTGGGCCTTGCGAGGAATGTGCCGTAAACGTCAGGAAGCAGCTTGAACAGAAAGGCTACCAGATTGTGGCTTTTTCGGCCTCAGGTTCCGGCGACAGGGCCATGGAGGAAATGATAGAAAAACAGGATATGTTCCGTGCCGTAATCGATCTTGCCCCGGGTGGAGTGGGTGAAGAGCTGCTTGGTTTTGCAAGGGCGGCAGGTTCCACCCGATTGGAGGCCGCAGGCCAAAAAGGGATACCGCAAATTATCGCCACGAGCGGAGTCAATTTCGGCTCCCCATTCAAGCGAAGGTATAAGCCTGAATATGAATTTCGAAAAAAGTATGACTACGATGCAGCCCGCACCTTCATGAGGTTATCTCATGAAGAACTGACTCTGATCGCTCTCACCATTGCAGATAAGCTCAACAAGGCACAGGGTCCGGTAAAGGTAGTAGTCCCCATTGGTGGCTGGTCGTCGGTTGACAAGAGAGGATCTTCCTTCTACGATGGAGTAGCAGACAGCGTATTCGTTAAGGCCCTTGAAAACCGACTGAGGCCGGATATCGAGATCACGAAAGTTGACGCAGACCTGGAAACTCCTGAATTCGCCGGGGCGGTGGTAAACGCTGTTCTTGATATCTTGAGAAATAAATAGTGGAATTTACAATCACCACCAGCAAGGGACATTATGATCTGGAAGCAGCGGTCAGATCTGTCGGGAAAGATCTGCTTGTGGCTATCTGGGGCGGGGAGCAGCCCCACATCGGCGCGACGGCGGTTGCCCAGCCAAGACCGAGCCTGAAGGATCCCGAGAGGGTCAGCGCAACCGCATCGATATTCTGCCTTCTGGGACACAAGGAAGATGATCTCGCGAAGGCCGTGGCGGAGATCCTGGCGGCCGCTCTGAATACGACTGTGGTGGTAACCGCCGGCATTCACTGGGACAACCTGGATGCTGAAGGGATCAGCAGGGTCCTCCAAAACAGCGAGATTCTGGTTGACCTGATTCTGGAGCAAATCGGAACCCTATCCTCCCATGACGCCGGATGAGAGGCGGAAAGGCGCTACACGCATGACAAAACGAATCGTTATCGGCATCGCGGGGGCGAGCGGCGTGATTTACGGCGTCCGGATGCTCCGATTGCTCCAGGGCAAGGGTTTTGAAATCCATCTCATCGTATCCGAAGCCGGCGCAAGAAACCTTGAGATTGAAACCGGTTTTGACCTGGATCAGGTGAGGGCCCTGGCCGACCATGTGTACGATAATCGTGATATGGCCGCCTCCCTTGCGAGCGGTTCATTCCTCACGGAGGGAATGGTGGTCATTCCCTGCACAATCAAGACCCTGTCCGGGATCGCCAATTCCTATACGAACAACTTGATGGTAAGGGCCGCTGACGTGACACTGAAAGAGAAACGAAAGCTGGTCCTGGTGGTCCGGGAAACCCCTCTTCACAAAGGACATTTGAGGTTAATGACCATGGCGGCTGATATGGGTGCTCATATCCTGCCACCTGTCCCGTCTTTTTACCATAAACCCGAGACCATTGAAGACATCCTGGATCAGACCATCGGAAAGATTTTCGATTACCTCTCAATAGATCATAATCTGTTCAAAAGGTGGCAGAGTGAAGGGCAGCGATAAAAGGATTACTATTGCGTGTTTGTGATTTTTCGGCTTTGGGGAATCAGGAAAATGCGATACGCTCACATCGTGCTTTGACATTGGACTTTTTGACTGATCTCTTCTGCAGCCTGCCTTGTGCTCCTGATCACCATCTCCATTTTCTCCTCATTTACGCCTGTCTTGAATCCAACAGCCCAGATAGCGGATGGAATCTGATTCCAGCCCCTTATGGGCGCCGCCACGGCCCATACACCTGAAATATACTCCTCATAAATCAGTGGCGTATACCCTTTCCCTTGCCTGCGGTATCTCTTCAAAATATTGTTGTGGATTCGTTGTGCTATTCTCGGTGAAATGGGAAATTTCCATTTCCATGATCATTTTTGTGCCATCGTTCATCTCGCTGAACATCATTTGATTTTTCCATCCTTAAAGATCTACTATCAACAAGGCAAACAGTTACACCAGAATTGATATAACATGTTATTATCCATATCTTTCATCGTTTTTTTGCTTGACACTATTTTTTCTTATGTTATCTTATGAATTATATGGTAGGTTCTTCATCCTGAACAGACCAGATTATTACTCTTTTTCTACGGTCTTTATAAAGCTGACTTCAGCAAAAGCGGGGCGGAATGGATTACAGATGATGGAGACAAAGACACCCAGTAAGCTGGAAAAAATCCTTGCGACAGGACATATAGCCGTAACATCCGAATGCGGCCCTCCCAGGGGAAGTGATCCCGGAATCATTATCAAGAAGGCCGAATTGATCAAGGACCATGTTGATGCCATTAATGTCACGGATAATCAGACAGCCATGACAAGGCTGTGCAGTCTGGCCTCAGTCGCTCACCTCAAGCTAATGGGCCTTGAGCCGGTCCTCCAGATGGTTGTGCGAGATCGGAATCGGATCGCACTGCAAAGCGATATCCTGGGGGCAGCCTCTTTTGACATTCATAATATGCTCTGTCTGTCCGGAGACCATCAAAAATTCGGCGACTGTCCTGACGCCCAGAATGTATATGACATCGATTCCATGCAGCTCATTCGCATGGCCAGGCACATGCGGGATGAGGGAAAATTTGTGGGAGGAGATGAGATCAACCGACCACCCCGCATGTTCGTGGGTGCTGCGGCCAACCCTTTTGCCGACCCGTTTGAAATCCGCATCCCTCGTCTCGCTAAGAAAATCGCGGCAGGGGCCGAGTTCATTCAAACTCAGTGTATCTATAATGTGGACAAATTTGAATTGTGGATGAAACAAGCGCGGGACCGGGGCCTCCACGAAAAGGTCTACATACTGGCAGGGATAACCCCGATAAGATCAGCCGGCATGGCAAGATACATGAAAAACCGCGTCCCCGGCATGGATGTCCCGGATGAAACCATCAAGAGAATGAGCGGCGTATCTGCAAAGAAACAACCTGAGGAAGGGATTAATATTTGTGTGGAAACCATCCAAAGGCTGAAAGAGGTTGAAGGGGTCAGGGGGTTCCATATCATGGCAATAGAGTGGGAAGAAAAAGTCCCGGAGATCGTGGAAAGAAGCGGGCTTTATCCGAGACCGAAGATAAGCTGAATTGTAATCCTCTAAAATTGTACGCGAATAGCGGTGGCAGGAGATGAAAACCCATGTCCTATTTTGTGGTAAACGAAAACTGTAATGGATGCCTGGCGTGCGTGGAGAACTGTCCCGCAAACGCATTGAGATTTAAAGACACAGACGAAAACCGTACCATTTTGCATAATATGGCCAAATGCGTCAGGTGTGCCAATTGCTGGCGAGTCTGTCCTCAGCAGGCCATTGAATTCCAGCACTTTCTGGAAAACGAGTGGGACGAAGTCAAGTCCCTGGACCTGGTCCATTGCAGGGTTTGCGGTGAGCCCATTTACACCACAGACCTTGAAAAGACCTTGACCGGGAAAACAGGCAGTGAGATTGATGCCCTTTGCCCAAAACACAGGGAATTGGATTTCGCTGCCAGGCAGGCACTGGTCCCTTTCAGGAGGGCCGCATGAAGAGAGGTAAAAGATGATCGTAGCTGATCTGAAACCTGTGGGTGAGATAGCCGAATCAATATCGCCATTTCAAAAAGTCTCCATAGTGGCCTGTGGAGGGTGTGTGTCCGTATGCCTCACCGGTGGCGCCAGTAGCGCCGATACCCTGGCAAGGGAACTCTCTCATCCCAGACATTACAAAGAGCGCCCGCCGATCCTCGCTACCACAACCATCCAGAGACAGTGTGAAAAAGATTTCGTTACGGCTTACCTCAACCTCCCCCGTGACACAGACGCCATTCTGTCAATGGCATGCGGTGCAGGAGTCCAGACCCTGGCTGAGATTTTCGGCAAGGTCCCTATTCTCCCGGCCCTCAATACCAGCTTCCTTGGATCGTTGGACGAGCCGGGGGTGTGGCGCGAAAAATGCCAGGGGTGTGGAAGCTGTGTGCTGGCCTTTACCGGGGGTATATGCCCTGTTACCCGATGTGCCAAGCACCTCCTCAATGGTCCCTGCGGCGGTTCAAGTAACGGCAAGTGCGAAATAAGCAAAGACGTCGATTGTGCCTGGCAGTTGATCATAGACCGGCTCAAGGCACTCGGCAGGCTCGATGACTATGAAAAAATCTTTCCCATCAAGGACTGGTCATCAGACCGGGGGGGAGGCCCCCGGTCAATGCAGTTCTCCAGTAAAAAAACCTGATGGGTGGAGCATTTATAAAATCGGGGTAGCGCCAAAGTCTAAACCGGGAAATAAACAAGAAGGAAAGCCTGTTAGATTGTTCTTTGACATTCGACTTTTTGACTGATCTCTTCAGCTGCATGCTTTGTGTTCCTGATCAGCGTCTCCATTCCCTCTTCATTCTGGCCTGTCTTGAACCCAACGACCCAGATGGCTGATGGGACCTGCTTCCAGCCCCTTATGGGCGAAGCTACTGCCCATACGCCTGAAAGATACTCCTCGTAATCAGTGGCGTATCCCATCTGCCTTGCCTGCTTGATCTCTTCAATATAACGCTGTGGATCCGTTATGCTATTCTCGGTAAACTGGGGAATTTCATTTTCCATGATCATTTCTCTGCATCGTTCCTCCTCCATTGACGCCAGTATTACCTTGCCGGCAGCCCCTGCAAAGAGTGGGATTCTCGATCCTTTCGGTGATGTGATATTGAGATCATGCCTTGAATCCACCACATCCAGGATCGTGATACGCCTTCCATTGAGCACGCCAATGTAAGTCGTTTCCCCGGTCTTCTCATTGAGTTCTTCCAGAATAGGCCTCGCCAGATCCTTGAGATCAATCTGGGAATAGGCCCGCCTGCCCAGTTCAAAGAGGGTCAATCCAAGGGTGAATTTTCTTGTTCTGGGGTCACGCAAAATGGCCCCCAGTTCTTCCAATGCGGAAGCTACACCGTGGACTGTGCCTTTGCTCATCTCCAGTGCATTTGCCAGATCGCTGAGCCCTAATCCGTCGATTGACTTCGAGATGAGTTGCAAGATCTCAAAAGCCTTTCCTACCGCAGGAGCCTGATATTTTCGCGCCATTGTTCACCTCGCTGAACGTCTTACGTTTTTAAACCTTTAAGAAAATCCTGTCAACCAGGAAAATGGTCGTACCAAGAAATGATATAGCACCTTATAATTCAACGTTTCCATCACTTTTTTGACAATATTTTCTTTTCTGCTATTGTGTGAATTATCTTATGAGTTCGTCATTCCGAACAAAGCAGATTATTGCTCTTTTTGGAGCCAACGGGATTGCAGATGAGTGAGACAAAGACACCCAGTAAGCTGGAAAAACCTTGCGGCAGGCCATTTAGCGGTGACATCCGAATGCCACCCTCCCAAGGGAAGTGATCCCGGAGTCATTATCAAGAAGGCCAGATTTATCAAGGATCATGCTGACGCTATTGATGTCACGGACAACCAGACGGCAGTGACCAGGTTGTGCAGTCTGGCCTCGGGAATCCACCTCAATGCATTGGGCCTTGATCCAGTCTTCCAATTGGTGTTGACGGCCGACATCCGTTGGGATAGTCTAAGTTTGAAAAGCTTACATCTTGCTGTGTCATGAACATTTCAATTCGGGAAAATACTTTATCCCATAGAGGTCCGTACAAGTGGAGCAAAAAGCTGTACTCATTATAGGCGGAGGCATAGCGGGCATTCAGGCCTCAATAGACTTAGCGGACATGGGCATTAAGGTCTATCTGGTGGAGAAGAAGCCAAGCATTGGTGGGCGCATGGCGCAGTTGGACAAGACCTTTCCCACAAATGACTGTTCAATGTGTATCCTGGCCCCAAAGATGATTGAGTGCAAAAACCATGAAAACATTCAACTTCTGACCTATTCAATGCTGGATGAGATTAGTGGTGAGGTGGGTCGATTCAAGGCCAAGGTTATAAAAAAGGCCCGTTTTGTAGAGGAAGACAAATGCGTGGGATGCGGCGAATGTGCTGAAAAATGTCCGACAAAGGTGCTTGATGATTTCAATGCCGGGCTGGGCAAGAGAAAAGCGATTTACAAATATTTTCCCCAGGCGGTTCCTTCCACCTACGTCATAGATCCTGCTTATTGTCGGACTTTGAACGGGAAAAAGTGCGGCGTCTGTGAGAAAATATGCAAGGCAAGGGCTGTCAATTACAAGCAGAAAGATCAGGCTCTGATCCTTGATATAGGTGCGGTTATTCTGGCGACCGGCTTTGATCTGTACGATGTGGCCCCACTGAAGGAGTATGGTTGGGGTAGGATAGACAATGTCATTACCGCAATGCAGTTTGAGAGGATGATATGCGCATCCGGTCCGAGCGGTGGACATTTGAAACGCCCATCCGATGAAAAGGAGCCCTCAAGACTCGCCTTTATTCAGTGCGTAGGATCAAGAGATATCCGGCACAAGAGATATTGTTCGGCGGTCTGTTGCATGCATGCCACAAAAGAGGCCATACTGGCCCATGAGCATTACCCTGATTTGACATCAACCATATTCTATATGGATATGAGGGCCGTGGGAAAGGGCTTCCAGGATTATGTTCACCGGGCAAGGGACCAGTATGATGTTGAATATGTGCGCGCAAGGCCGGGGAGGGTTACCGAAAATGAGGAGAATCAAAACCCTATTATCCATTATGAGGACACGGTAAGGAGGGAGCTTAACGCAAGGGAGTTTGATATGGTCATCCTGTCTCAGGCCCTCATACCGACTGAAAGCAATGTTTCAATTGCCAAAAAGCTGGGCATAGACTTGGATGAATTTGGGTTTATTTCAACGCCGGAAAAACTGGCTGATCCGTTCGGCACCACGAGAGACGGTATCTTCGGATGCGGTTTTTGTCAGTCTCCAATGGATGTTCCGGATTCAGTTGTAAGGGCGTCGGCAGCGGCCTCAAAGGCGGCTGAAGTACTTTCACTAGGTGTATAAGGAAAGATGTCAGCATGGCACTAAGGATAGGCATTTTTGTATGCCACTGCGGTACAAATATAGGTGGGATCGTTAATGTCCCCGAGGTTGTTGAGTATGCTCGGAAGTTGCCGAACGTAGTATGTGCCGAGGGAAACCTATACACATGCTCAGAAGACGGTTTATCCGGGATTCGATACAAGATAAAGGAATATGACCTTAATAGGGTAGTGGTGGCCTCCTGCACGCCTCGGACACATGAGATGCTTTTTCGAAAGAATTGCGAACAGGCTGGCCTCAATAAGTACCTGTTTGAATTTGTCAATCTGAGGGAGCAATGCTCCTGGGTCCATATGGAAGATCATGATGGCGCAACAGAAAAGGCAAAGGATCTGGTTCGCATGGGAGCCTGCAAGGTCAGTTTGTTGAACCCCTTGGAGGACATCGCCTCAGAAGTAATAGGGGCATGTATGGTGATTGGAGGGGGCATCTCCGGCCTTTCCGCCTGCCTGACGCTGGCCAACCAGGGCTATCAGGTTGAATTGGTCGAGAAAAAAGATATACTGGGTGGGCTGTTAAGAGATATAAACAGGGTTTTTCACACCAATGAGCCCTCTTCAGACCTCTTGGATCCTTTGATCAATTCTGTGCTAACGCATGATAATGTCACGGCCCACCTAAAGACGGAACTGCTTGGTGTTAAAGGGTTTATTGGCAACTTCACGGCCACGTTAAAGAAAGGCCTTCGGACGCAAGAATTGAAAATAGGCACGATTATCGTCTCCACCGGCGCGAGCGAACTCAAGCCGGAGGGAAGCTTTGGGTATGGACAGTTTGATAATGTAATGACACAACTGGATTTCGAAAAGAGATACAAATCCGATTACAAGGACCTGAACCGGATCGTGATGATAAACTGCGTGGGTGCCAGGGTGGATGAAAGGACCTATTGTGGCAGATTCTGCTGCATCACCGCTATAAAGAATGCCATTTTAGCGAAAGAGGCCAATCCCGGAGCAGAGGTGAGCATATTGCATCGAGACATTATGGCCTGTGGATCGGTCTTCGAGGACTACTACCGGGGGGCCTTGAAGGTGGGGATCAGGTTCATCCGGTATAATGCCGATCGGCCTCCAGTGATCTTGGGTAATGGTAATGTGGTTGAGAGGGTCAAAGTCTACAATGAGCTGGTTGGAAGAGATATTGAATTGGATGTGGATGCTGTTCTGTTGACAACGCCGCTTGTGCCGGGGGAGGATACACGGCAACTTTCCAGGATAATGAAAATACCGGTTGGAAATGACGGGTTTTTCCTGGAGGCACATCAAAAACTCAGGCCGGTTGAGTTCCCTTCGGACGGTATCTTTATTGCCGGATGCGCGCGTTATCCCACAGAAATATCAGAATGCATTGCCCAGGGGTATGCGGCAGCAGCCAAGGCGGCGGTCCCCATGGCCCAAGGCCGGGTTATCAGCGATGCATTTACTTCGGAGATTGACCCACTGAGGTGCTCTGCCTGCGGGAGATGTATAGAAATCTGTCCTTTCGGGGCTATTGACTGGACTGATTGGGAAGACCCATCCGGAACAATAAGGACAGTGGCCTTGGTAAACCCCACGGAGTGTAAGGGATGTGGGCTATGTGTGGCCTCCTGCCTCAGCGGTGCTATGGACCTAAAAGGATTCAGTGATGAACAGATCCTGGCAATGGTCAGTTCCATGGTGGAAATAACAAGCCAGGTTGCTTAACCCTGGCTCTCAAATACCTTGAGTGTCACATATCCTTGAAGACAAGGAAGATACAACTTGAAAAGGGAAGACATCGATCCCATAGAAAATGAGCAGGCGGGCGAGATCAAAACAAGGATCACGACCCTCATAGAGAAAAATAACCTGTATTTCTGTTTGGAGTGCGGGAAGTGCTCGGCTGTTTGTCCCATGCTGGAATTCTACGGGAGTTATGTCTATGATCGTTCCCCCAGGGCGGTGGTGGAGCGCCTGTCGTTTGACCCCGAAGGGTTCGACGATGAGGCTTTGTGGTATTGCCTGGCGTGCCAGGAGTGCACTTTTTTCTGTCCGTCCGGGGTAGACTTTCAGGACTTCACGATAGCATTGAGGGCGCTCTTGCTGAGGCATGGATTCAAGAAGTATGCGCTTTTTTGTCCCGTTTGCGGCACTTATATTATGCCGAAAAAGGAGTTTGAAAATTTCCAAAAAACCATGAATGACGAAAAAATCGGTGAGCTTCTATCTGTATGTCCTCGGTGTAAAACCACCGGTTATGTTGAGATATTGCATCGGGTTGCCCCCATACAGAAAAGGCCAAAAAGGTAAACCCCCCAAATATTTATTTTCATGGAAAGGAGCGTATCATGGCAATAGAAAATGAAAGATTGTCATCGGCAGAAACCCTGCGTAAGACCAGGACCTATGGCAAGGTCAGGTGTCACAATCCCAGCTGCATGGAACGGATCGAGCCGCCTGCCGGGGCGGATCATGTCAAATGTCCCACCTGTGGTATGGAGTATCGTATTTTCTGGGTCAACCCCAATCTTCCAAGGATACGGGGTCCGGTTTGGGACGTGAACCGGAAGATAGCCCAAGAGGCTCTTGCCGGGGAAAAAACAACAACATCGAAAAAAGCGACAAAGAAGGGAGGGAAGTAAGATGGCTCTGGATCGAAAGATTGCTTACATTGATCTCACCACCGGTGAAATTGAGACCAAGCCTATCCCGCTCGAGTTGAGGAAGAAATTTCTGGGCGGAAGGGGCCTTGATGCCTATCTATTGTATAACAATACGAAAAAGGGATGTGATCCGCTTGGCCCTGGGAATACCCTGATGGTAAGTGGTGGGATATTGTCCGCCACCTGCGCCTCAGCCACTGCCAGAACACACATCATGGCGAAATCTCCCCTTACAGGCCTGCTTGGCAGCGCAAACATGGGAGGATTCTTTGCGCCGGAACTTGCTTGGGCCGGCTTTCATCATCTCGTCATCAAGGGGAAAGCGGAAAAGCCGGTCTATATCTGGATCCATAACGGGGAGATTGAGATTCGGGACGCCGCTCAACTGTGGGGAAAAACCACCACAGAGACCCAGTGGGCCATTCGAGAAGAACTGGGTGATGAAGACATCAAAAGCGCGGTCATCGGCCCTGCCGGCGAAAACCTGGTAGCCTTTGCAAATGTCATGACCGGCATAAAGAACGCTGCAGGAAGAACCGGCATGGGCTGCGTCATGGGCTCAAAAAACCTGAAAGCCATCGCTGCCAGGGGTACTATGGATGTCAAGATTGCCCATCCTGTTGAGGCCCTTGAATACAACAAGCGCTTCATAAATCAGATCGTCAGCGCAAAGGTAAACCAAACCCAGGGAGCACTCGGAACACCATTCATCTGGGGGGCAACCAACTCCTGGGGCGGGATAAGGTGCAGGAACTTCCAGTACAACCAGCTTGAAAACGCCGACGACATTGAACCTGAGGCAATTGACGACGTATGCAATGAGACAATGGGCCCACACCACATGACCGGCTGTTTTGGCTGCCAGGTCCATTGCCGCGCACAATACAAGATTCCATCCGGTCCCTATGCTGGAAAATATGATGAAGGCCCCGAGTACACCTCACAGGGTGCATTTTGTGGAGAGCCGGAATGCAGGAGCATGGAAACGCTGCTGACCGGTAATCACCTGGTGGATCAATTCGGTATGGATAACCTGGAAACAGGCAGCATCATCTCAT
>Ga0307417_10000326_pt1 | contig 19776 bp, 17 predicted proteins | sample SalMarWE160210MG_2_FD_202514 | JGI IMG/M metagenome (GOLD analysis project Ga0307417, IMG submission 202514) | Salt marsh sediment microbial communities from the Plum Island Ecosystem LTER, Massachusetts, United States - WE1602-10 | ecosystem: Environmental > Aquatic > Marine > Intertidal zone... | reverse complement strand
TCGACGAACCGGCCGACGAGGTGGCCATCGATCCTTATGGCCCAGCTTCACCCAAATTCATTGCCTCGAAGGATTTCGAACGCATGTGGTGCGCCGCGCTGGCCTTCTGTCACAAGCGCTTCGAGGGGAAGGTCGGGCTCTACAAGCACGAACCCTCAGGCGGCATCGGCGCCTTTACGCCTGATTCATTCCCGGTGTTCGATCGCTTCTGTGAGAACGTCTACGTCATTGCCGACTCCAACCACGGCTTCAAGATGATCGGCGTCGGCAAGCTGGTGGCTGAAGAACTCACCAATGGCAATGGCCGCTCGGCCCTGCTCGAACCCTTCCGCTTCTCGCGTTACGCCGAAGGCAAGCTGCATCCGGTCTCTCATAGCCCGTTTCCATGGAGCTAATTGCGACAAAGTCCGGTGCGGATTTGCACCGCGCGGGCCATAGGGAGTGGCGCGTGGTGGACGCGCCGCGTCCGCTTTGTCAGAATGCCGTTGCGCCGGCGTATCATGCCGGCGAACGGGGCCGGCACCTGCCGGTCGATACGCGTGCGTCACATCGGCTTTCTTCTGGTCGAGCAGTTTTCGATGCTGAGCGTCGCCTCGGCGATCGATCCGTTGCGCGCCGCCAACCGCGCACTCGGAAAACCGGCCTATCAGTGGACGCTGACCTCGATCGATGGCGCACCGGTACGCGCCAGCAACGGTATGGAGATCAGGGTCGACTGTGCGCTGGAAAAGCTTGCGGACTGCGATCTTCTGCTTGTCTGCGCTGGGCTCAGTACCAATCCGTCGGGGCTCGGCCAGATCTACGCCGAGCTGCGCGCCCGCGCCCGGCATGGCACGGCGCTGGGGGCCATCAGCACGGGCAGTCAACTTCTTGCCGGCGCCGGTCTGCTCGACGGCTATCGCTGTACCATCCATTGGGAGAACCAGGCCTCGTTTGTCGAAGCCTTCCCGCAAGCCAATTGCACCGGTCATTTGATCGAAATCGACCGCAACCGCTACACCTGCGCCGGCGGAACTGCATCGATCGATCTGATGCTCCAGATCATCCGCGCCGATCACGGTCCGGGCATTGCGGCCGAGGCCGCCAACCAGTTCCAGCACGACCACGCGCGCACCAGCGACGATCGCCAGCGCGCGGGCGCCGAGCGCGATCTATCAGCCACGCCGGCCAAGCTCAGGACCGCGGTCGAACTAATGGCCGTCAATCTCGAGGAACCGCTCTCTGCGGCCGCCATCGCAGTTCGCGCCAACCTGAGCGTCCGCCAGCTCGAACGGCTGTTTCTCAAGCATCTGCGCTGCACGCCGGGGCACTATTACACGGTGCTACGGCTCGAACGCGCGCGGCAACTGCTGCGGCAGACCAGCGCCACCATTCTCGATGTGGCGCTGGCGACCGGTTTCACCTCCCACTCCTATTTTGCGCATACCTACCGCAATCATTTCGGACGCAGCCCGTCGGAGGAGCGGCGCTCGCTTTCATGAGCGCCGCATTGCGACCGGCAAATTGTGCGAGGCGGGCCGCATGGTCTTCGCACTCCTGAAGCACGGGTTGGGGTTCGGGCGTTTCGAACGGCAATTGCCGGCGGCGCGCGATCTCAAGCCCAGCTACGACGTGGTGATCATCGGCGGCGGCGGCCATGGCGTTGCCACCGCCTATTATCTCGCGCGCGACTGGGGCATTACCAACGTCGCCATCCTTGAGAAGGGCTATCTCGGCGGGGGCAATACCGGGCGCAACACCACCATCATCCGATCCAACTATCTCACCGCCGAAGGAGTGTGTTTTTACGACGAGTCGTTGCGGCTATTTCGCGATCTCGCGGGCGATCTCAACATCAATCTGATGTATGCCGAGCGCGGCCATCTGACGCTCGCACACACCGATGCGGCCATGCGGACTTCGCGCTGGCGCGCCGAAGTCAACAAGCATCTTGGCGTCAATTCCGAGCTCATCGGCCGCGATGAAATCCGGAAGCTTTGTCCGCAGCTCAATCTGTCTGAAGACGTGCGCTACCCGATCCTTGGGGCGCTCTATCACCCGCCGGGCGCCATTGTCCGTCATGACGCGGTAGCCTGGGGCTATGCGCGCGGCGCCGTCGAGCGCGGGGCCGAACTGCATCAGTTGACCGAAGTTACCGGCATCCTGCGCGAGAACGGGTGCGCCATCGGGGTCGAGACCACGCGCGGCCATGTTCGTGCCGGCAAGATCATCCAGTGCGTCGCCGGCTCGTCCAGTCTGTTGGCGGAAATGGCTGGCTTCAAGCTGCCGATCCAGACCATTCCTTTGCAAGCCTGCGTTTCGCAGCCGATCAAGCCGTTCCTCGACCCGATCATCGTGTCGGGCAGCCTGCACGTCTACATCTCGCAAAGTGCGCGCGGCGAACTGGTGATGGGCGCCTCGACCGATCCCTACGGCGTCTACCAGAACCGCACGACGCTCGAATTCAAGGAATCGCTTATGGCGCACATACTGGAGCTGTTTCCGCAGCTCGCCGCGGTCAAGGTGCTGCGCCAATGGGGCGGCATGGCCGACATGACGCCTGACTTCTCGCCGATCATGGGCGAGACGCCGCTCGGGAGCTACTACATCGACGCCGGCTGGGGCACTTGGGGTTTCAAGGCGACGCCGGTCTGCGGCAAGCGCAACGCGGAGATGTTGGCGAGCGGTCGCGTGCCAGACCTCCTCAAGCCTTTCGTACTCGATCGCTTCACCCGCTTCGCCCTGGTCGGTGAAAAGGGCGCGGCTTCGGTCGGGCATTAGCGAGCGCTGCCATGAAGATCATGTCCTGTCCGCTCAATGGTCCGCGCAATATTTCGGAGTTCATCTGCGGCGGCGAAGTGCGTTTCGAACCGGATGCGCAGACCTGCAGCGATGCGGAATGGGCAGGCTACGTGTTCCTGCGCGACAATCCGGCAGGCCTGGTGCGCGAATGGTGGATGCATGTGCCGACCGCCTACTGGTTCATCGCCGAGCGTGACACGCGCACCGACGAAATCATTCGCACCTATCCACCCCATGAAATCTTTGCGGCTCCCAAAAGGAGCGGTAGCGCCGCGCCGGGAGTTACGGTGTGAGCGGGCAAGTCAACCGGCTCGACGTCCCCTTTGGTGCCGCGATCGATCGTCGCCGGCGCATCGCGTTCACCTTCGAAGGCGAGAGCTTCGAAGGCTATGCCGGCGATACGGTGGCGAGCGCGCTTGCCGCCAATGGGCAATGGATTCTGTCGCGCTCGTTCAAGTATCACCGGCCGCGCGGCATCCTCACCATGGCGGGGCAGGACGCGAATACGCTGGTGCAGCTTCCGCATGAACCCAATGTACTGGCCGATCGCGTGCCCATCACCGAAGGACTAGAGGTCACGGCGCAGAATGTTGCGGGCTCATTTCGTTCAGACCGCATGGCGATGATGGAATGGTTTTCGCGCTTTCTGCCGGTCGGCTTCTATTACAAGGCTTTCTTCCGGCCGCGCTTCGCTTGGACATTCTGGGAACCGTTTTTTCGCCGCCGGGCGGGGCTGGGCCGGCTGAGCGAACACGCAACGCACGGCTATTACGACAAGGCTTATGGCTGGCATGACGTCGTTGTGGTGGGTGGCGGACCGGCCGGCCTGTCCGCTGCGCTTGAGGCGGCGGCGGCCGGCGCCGATGTCGCACTCATTGACGAAAACCCGCAGCTTGGCGGCAGCCTCGCTTATGCGCGCGCCAATGCCGAAGCCGCCGGTCTGCTGCGGGAACTTACCGAAGCGGTCGCGGCGCAGCCCGCCATCACCGTGATGACCGACGCCATCTGCAATGGCTGGTTCACTGACAACTGGCTGCCGGTGGTGCGCGGCCATCGGCTCTACAAGCTTCGCGCCCGGCAGGTCGTGTTTGCCACCGGCGCCATGGAACAGCCGCTGGTATTCCGCAACAATGATCTGCCCGGTGTGATGATGGCCTCTGCCGCGCAGCGCTTGCTGCGCCAATATGGCGTGCGACCGGGCCGCCGCGCCGTCGTCGTGACGGCAAACGAGCAGGGCTACGATGCCACCCTCGATTTGGTCGAAGCAGGCTGCGAGGTCGTGGCTGTACTCGACTTGCGCGATCACCCACCGAAAAATTCGTCAATAGAGACGGCGCGCGCGCAGGGCATCGCGATACTCGCCGGATGGACGGTCTATGAAGCCTTTGCTACGCCCGGCAACCGGCATGTACGCGGCATCATTGCGGCTCGAATCAAAGGTCGCGGCCAGGTGTCTGATGAACGGCGCACCTTCGATTGCGATCTTGTGTGCATGAGTGTCGGCCTTGCACCCACCTACCAGCTTCTCGCCCATGCCGGTGGACAGGTCGAATATTCTTCCGAATCGTCGACATTCGTGGTGCGGCAGGTGCCGAAGGACATTCATGTCGCCGGCGCCCTCAATGCCAGCTATCGACTGCTGGCTGCCATGGCGGAAGGACGGCATGCGGGTGGGGCAGCGGCCAAGGCGCTAGACCTTCGAGTCGGCAAGCAGCCGGCGATTCCCAAAGAACGCAACCAAGCCGGCCACAGCCATCCCTGCCTGGTCTTTCCGCATCCGAGAGGCAAGGATTTTGTCGATTTCGACGAAGACCTGACGGTCGCTGACCTGCGTAATGCAATCGCCGAAGGCTACGACCACATCGAACTGCTCAAACGTTATTCGACCGTCGGCATGGGGCCATCGCAGGGACGTCACTCCGCGCTCAACACCATCCGAATTGCCGCCGAAGCCACAGGCCGGGCAGAGGAGGCGATCGGTCGCACCACCGCGCGGCCACCTATCGCGGCCGAGACCTTCGGTGTGCTGGCCGGGCGGGCGTTCGATCCTGTGCGGCTCACGCCGATGCATCATCGTCACGTCGAGGCTGGTGCACAGATGATGCCGGCTGGCGCGTGGCTGCGACCTGCCTATTACGGGCGCCCGGCGGATCGCGAGCGTCTCGTCCGTGACGAGGCGCTGGCCGTGCGCTGCAATGTTGGCCTGATTGATGTCTCGACGCTGGGCAAGATGGAAATCCGCGGGCCCGATGCCGCCGCGTTCCTCGAACGCATGTACACCTTCGCCTATGTCAAGCAGCCGGCCGGCCGCTCGCGCTACGTTCTGATGACAGACGAGACCGGCACGATCATTGATGATGGTGTGGCCTGCCGTCTCGGCGAACAGCACTTTTATGTCACCGCCACCACCGGCAATGCCGATGCGGTTTATCGCGAGATGCTGCGCCGGAATGCAATGTGGCAGCTCGATGTCGACATCACCAACGTGGCGACTGCCTTTGCGGCAGTTAACCTCGCGGGACCCTTGGCGCGCGAGCTGCTTACGCCACTCTGCGCGGGGCTCGATCTCTCTAAGAACGCTTTTCCCTATCTCGCGGTGCGGCAAGGCGAGATCGCCGGCATGCCGGCGCGGCTCTTACGGGTCGGCTTCGTCGGCGAACTCGGCTACGAAATCCACGTGCCGTCAAGCTACGGTGAAGCGCTGTGGGACAGGCTGATGGAAGCCGGACGTCCCTTCCACATACTACCGTTCGGCGTCGAAGCACAGCGCTTGTTGCGGCTGGAGAAGGGTCACATCATCGTCGGGCAGGACACCGACGGCCTGACCATCCCGCAGGAAGCGGCAATGACCTGGGCGATCGCGCGCAGGAAGCCGTACTTTGTCGGCAAGCGCGCTCTCGAAATTCAGGAGCAGAGTGGGATTACGCGCACGCTGGTTGGTTTCGAACTGGCGCCAGAGGCGCCCTTGCCAGAAGAATGCCACCTCACGCTTCTCGACGGCGAAATTGCCGGACGTGTCACTTCGGTGGCACGTTCACGCGCACTCGGCAAGGTGATCGGACTTGCCTATGTCGACCCGGAACAGGCGGAGCCGGGGAAGTTTTTCGACATCAAGATCGCGCAGGGGCGCATCATCAACGCAAAAGTCGTCACGCTGCCGTTCTACGACCCCGAAAACGCCCGGCAGGAGATGTGAGCGATGGCTGCCGCCCTCCCGGTATCACTTGATCCATCGACGTGTGCGCGGCGCAGCCCGATCTACCGCATACTTGCCGCCGCAGGCGCAAGCTTTGCTGCCATCGGGGACGCGGCTATTGCCGCAAGGTTTGGCGATTCCATGGAGCTTGAAGTCGACGGCGCCCGCCGGCTCGGCCTTGCTGATCTCAGTCCATTGCCGCGCACCGGCTTCAAGGGGCGCGCGACGCCGGAATTTCTGAGCCAGCAAGGAATAACGATCGGCGATGCCTCGAACCGTGCCTATTCCTGTGGCCGTAATTCTCGCGCGGTTCGGCTGGCACCCACAGAGGTCTTGATCCTTGGCAGCCGCGGTGGTGACGACGATCTGTGCGCGCGCGTGGAAGCGGCCTGGCCGGCGGACACGGGGATGGTCTTTCCCGTGCCGCGCCGTGACGGGACGTTTTGGTTTGCGGTGACGGGCAGCGAGGCGCCGGCTATGTTCGCCAAGCTCTGCGGCGTCGACCTTCGGCCCGGCCGGTTCGACAACCACGCGGTGGCGCAAACCTCGGTCGCGCGCATCAATGCGATCGTCATTCGCGACGACATCAACGACGTGCCGTCCTACCATGTCCTGGGCGACGTCACCGCCGCCGAATCAATGTGGTCCTACGTCACGGACGCCATGACCGAATTCGACGGCTGGCTCGTGGGCATCGATGCCTTGTCGTCGTTGGCGAGGCTGGCGGGTGAGACTTGATCCGGCTGATCCATGCGGGCGCCGTCCAACCGTCCGCGATTTGCTTGGCACTTTTTCGGTTAACGTTCATCGGACGCTCACTCCTGTGTGTACCGAAAACCTCATCCGGCAACGATTCCAGTATTTGCGGTCGAAATTCCCTGTTCCGTCAAAATAATTCCCTGTTCTGTCGCGAAGGGAATTTTGCTGCAAGCTTTTGAATTTGCTCGCGTGTCCGCGTGCAATGTCGCGTCAAGAGCGCGGATTCGACAAAATTCCCTGTTCTTTTCCTTGTTAGCAGGGAATTAAGAGTGGAGACGGGTTCGACTGTGACTGCGACCGCCACCACCCAGTCCGGGTTTTCTCCTGTTAGCGCGCTTTTGTGTACTTCGACTCTGCTGATATCGTCGTGTTCGGTGCCGTTGAGACCGGTCGCCACCCATCAATATGTGCGGATATGATTTTCGGAAGGGATTAAGTCTGTTATCCCGTTCAGCGGACTGGAATCATAGGTTCACGCCCGATCCTTGGCGGCCTTCATCACCACTATGTCCGGGTTTAGGTTTTCGGTACACACACTGGACCGGATTTACAGGCGAAATGGATAACAGATGAAAATTGCGGTGCCTGATCTGATTTCGAATTCCTATTTCCCTGCTGAAGCTGCAGTAGAGCTCGGGATTTTCCGCAGTGAGGGGCTTGATATCGTGTTGGAAATGATTTTTCCGGTCGACAAAGCCTATCAGGCTTTGCGCGAAGGGGCGGTCGATTTCGTCGGCGGCTCGGCTCATTCTGCGCTGTCTGCCTTTCCGCAATGGGATGGTGTCAGGCTGATCTGTGCCCAAGCACAGGGCATGTATTGGTTTCTGGTGATGCACACCGAATTCGGAGCAAAGCGCGGCGACGTCGGCGCGGTCAAGGGCCGGCGGATCGGCGCCGCGCCTTGGGTGGAAATGGGCTTGCGCCGATTGCTGATTGCGGCCGGCATCGACTTGCAGCGTGACGGCGTGACGATTGAGCCGGTGCCCGGAGCGGCGGGCGCAAGCATCAATTTCGGCGTTACCGCGGCCAAGGCGCTCGAGGAGCGCAAGATCGACGGATTCTGGGCCAACGGCATGGGCGCGGAAATCGCGGTCCGCCGCGGCATCGGCACCGTGGTGCTCGACGTGCGCCGCGGCGATGGCCCGGCTGAATGCTTCAACTATACCATGGCGTCGATCGCGACCACCGAGCGTCTCATCGACAAGACGCCGGATGTCGCTACCGCGGCGGTCCGGGCCATCGTCAAGACACAACAGGCGCTGAAGCAGGATGTAGCGCGTGCCGCCGAAGTCGGCCGAAAGCTTTTTCCGCCTTCAGAAGCGGAATTGATCACCGATTTGATCCGCCGCGACTTGCCATATTACGACGCGTCAATCTCAGAATCCTTTGTCGCCGGCATGAATCGGTTTACCCGCGATCTGGGATTAATTGCGGGCGACATTCCCTACGAAAAGATCGTGGCGACTCAGTTTGAGGAACTCTGGGGCGGCGGCGCCTAGGATCCTGTAAACCGCTCCGCCGGTGGCGCGATTTCCGTGACCAGGTCGCGCACCAGCTTTTTGTTCGACAAGGGCGCGAGCTTCATTTCGCGCGGTTGCAGCCGCTCCGTGCAGGCATAGACCGTCTCACCGTCGATTTTGATCATGCATTCCTTGCAGGCATTGGCGTTGATGCAGGAAAAGCGGATCGCCAGCGTCGGATCGCGGTTAATCCGGATCCAGCGCAGGCCGTCGAGCACCGACTGGCCCGGCTCGAACGGCACTTCATACGATTCCCAGCGGCCGGCCTTGACGTCGCTGCCGCGCCAGATCGTGAGCGTGGCGTGTTCGGTCATGATGCTGCCTCGGCCTGCACCCGCGGGCGGATCTTCGAGAGAATGAGGCGTCCATCGCGCAGCTCGACGAATTGGTTGACTGCCCATTCCGGCGATGCCTGCGGGTAGTCCTCGCGCTGCTGGGCGCCGCGGGTTTCGGTTCGTGCGAGCGCCGCCTCGGCGACCGCGCGTGCCACCAGCAGCATGTTGCGCAGGTCGAACCAGTCGATCCGGCGCATGTCGAAGCCGCGGTCGCCGCCGGGCGGCCGTTCGCCGAGCGCTTCGGCGAGGCTTTCGATCCGCGCAAGCGCGCGCTTGAGTTTGGCCTCGTTGCGCAGCGGGCCGACGTCCTCCTGCATCGTGGTTTGAAGAGTCTGGACCATTTCGGCGGTGTTGAAGTCCCGCACCGGCCGATCGGCCGCCATCAAGTCGAGCGCGGCGGCGAGATTGTCTGCGCGATCGGCAACCGCCGACGCGCGCTCGGCATATTCGGTGGCGCGGCGGCCGGACTCGCGGCCGAAAACAAACGCCTCGGTGATGGCATTGCCGGACAGGCGGTTGGCGCCATTGGCGCCGCCGACCGCTTCGCCGGCCGCAAAAAGGCCGGGCAGACCGGTCTGCATTTTCGTATCAACCGCGATCCCGCCCATATGGTAGTGCGCGATCGGCGCTACCTCGACCGACGTCTTGGTGAGATCGATGCCGTTGGCGGCAAGCCTGTCGATCACGGGACCGAAGGCGGCGCGCAATGCGGCTTCCGGACAATGCTGGAAACTCAGGTATACACCGCCATGCGGCGAACCGCGGCCGGCCTCGACTTCCTTGACAATCGCGTAGCTGCCGACGTCGCGCGTCACAACATATTTGCCATCCTCGATCACACCGTAGCGTTCGGTAAATTCCTCGCCGAGGTTGTTGAGCAAGCGCCCGCCGAGCTTGTAGCGGAACGGATCCCACATGATCGGATCCATGCCGATCAGCCGCGGCGCCAGATGACCGATGGGAAAGAACTGGACGAATTCCATGTCGACCAGCGAAGCGCCGGCGCGCAATGCCAGCGCATATCCATCGCCGCCCATATTGGCCGACGCACTGTTGCGCCGATAAAGTCTTGTCAGCCCGCCGGTGGCCACGATTGTCGCCTTGGCCGATATGATCACCGGCGCGCCAGAGCCGAGATGCAGCGCGGCGGCACCCACGATGTCGCCGCCGTTATGCAGGAGATCGACGACGCAGAGGTCGCCGGCGCGGCGAATGCCTCCGGTCCTGTTCACCACGGTCCGCAGCGTTTTGGACACCGCCGGACCAGTGTTGAGAAAATCCACATAGACGCAGCGCGGGCGATCATGACCGGGCGCCATGGCTTGGGTGATGCGCCCTTCCTTGCGCGCCCAGCCGACACCCCATTCGTCCATGGCGCGGATACAGTCGGGTGCCTGCTCGCACAAAAGGCGCGCAAGCTCTTCGTTGCAAAGGCCGCGCCCGGCCGCGAGGGTGTCGTCGTAATGACGGCGCCAGTGATCCGGCGTCTCCGCGCCGAGTGCGACGGCAACCGTCATCTGCGCCATCACAGTTGCGCCGCCGCGGCCGATCAAGCTGCGGTCTGCGAGCAATACTTTTGCGCCGCCGCGCGCCGCTTCGATTGCCGCATACATGCCGGCTGCGCCGGACCCGATCACCAGCACGTCAGTTTCGGCGCGCATTAGCTCGTTGGCCATGATGTACCTGTGTGTACCGCAATCCTGTCCCTTCCGAAAACGTCGTCCGGAAATCACTCAGCGCCATCCTCGGTTCAAATTCCCTCTTCTCGCGTACAAATTCCCTGTTCCGTTGGGTAGGGGATTTTGTTGTAAGTCTCTGAATTTACAGGCGTGTTAGCATTCAAAATCGTACCAAACGTGCGGATTCGACGAAATTCCCAGTTAATTTTCCTGTTAGCAAGGAATTTGAGATCGGAGACGGGTTCGGCTGTGACTGCGTCCGCCACCACGCAGTTTGGCCATGTGCCAATTCGTAAGGACTTGCCAGATCTGCCCCGCCTTAGGCGGGCTTGATCGGCAGCGATTTCGGTTATTCGGGCTCAGTCGATCGAGCGTGCCCCTTTTTTGGGTCTGGTCGCTGCCTCAAAAAATCCTGTTCCTGGCGGCTAATCTCCTGGCCACGTTTTGGTTACGCAAAGGCGAACAATTGTCCACCGTCCCTGTGCAATTGCATTCGCATCGCGGCAGGTCCGGAATCTGAATAACCGCCACCTGTCAGCCGCGCGCGAACACCGCGCGGATGGCGCCACCGAACGAGCCCTCTTCCAAATACTTGATCCCGAGATAGCCGCCGCCGAGGATCGACAGCCAGGCGATCATGCTGCCGAGCGACAGCGTCGACATGCCGGTGATGCCCTGGCCGATCGTGCAACCCAGCGCCATGATCCCGCCCGCGCCCATCAACGCCGCACCGCCGAGATGGCGGATGAGGTCGCTGCGGTCGGCAAAACTCTCGATCCGGAACGTCCCGGTTGCTATTGCCATCAAGAAACTGCCGGCGATGACGCCGCCGATGACGGCGATGCCGAAATTGATGGTCGAGCCGGTAAACGTCATCAGGTATTGCAGGCTTTCGCCGGCCGGCGACACGAAGGTGATCGAGGCGAGCTGCACGGGGTTGAATTCATCGGCCGCCAGCACGCCGGTCACGAGCCAGCCGCCCACGGCGCAGAGCCCGAGTAGGAGCCCGGCGGCGATATTGGGAGCGCTGCGCCGGAAGGCTGCGTCCTTGAAGCAGATCACCAAAAACAGCAGGGCGAGCGCCGCCGCCACGACCGCGCGCGCAGGCACGGCGGGAACCCCGATCGCCGCGCCGGCCAACTCGCCGAGATTCTGGTTGTGGAGGCCGCGCAGCGTGAGATCGATGTTGGTGGTTTCAATCTGCAGCCGCGGCAGCGCCAGCAGGCCGCGCAGGGTCATATAGGCGAAAATGCCGAGCACTAGCATGACGATGAGCGATTTCAGATTGCCGGCTCCGAGCCGCGTCAGCGTCTTGCTGGCGCAACCCCCGGTCTGGGTCATGCCGAAGCCGAACATCGCCCCGCCGATGATGGCGCCGAGCCAGCCGAGATTGGCCGACAGATAGATCGACTTGTTGATGTCGATGACGCCGCCGAAGTAAAGCGCCTGGGTGCCGATGATCGCCACCGCGATCGCCAGCAGCCAGGCCCGGAAACGGCGGCCGTCCCCCATCAACACCAGATCGGAAATGCTGCCCATCGTGCAGAAATTGGTGCGCTGCACGACGGCGCCGAACACCAGGCCGATAACAAAGCCGCCGAGGCCGACGATCGTGGTTACGCTAGGTTCTGGCATCTATGAAGTTGCGGCTCCAGAGTCCTGCCATGTTATCTATACACCATCTTGGCCGGTGCCGGCGCCGTGTCGAACTTATAGGTATAGCCGAACGTGAACTGGTACTGGTGCATCGCCAGCTCGATGTTGCTGCCCGCGGTCGGTGTGCATACTGCCGCCGCGGCGAAGATCAAGCATTCGGGTCCGGAGACGCTGTGCGTTGGAACATAAGCCGCGGCAAATTCGACCGTCGAATTGCGGGAGACATCCCAAGCGAAGCCGCCGGTGATGTGATCGGTGACCACGCCTGGCGCCAGGATATTGAAGGTCACGTCAGGCGCCTTGATCGGATTGGTATTGTGGGCGTAGCCGACACGCCATGTCCAAGTCGGCGTGGCGCGCCACTCGGCGCCGAACTTGACGATATCAACGTCGTGCCAGCCGAAGCCGGGACCGTTGGGTGCGCCGAGCAACGCCGGCGATGCCATCGGATTCGCGATCGACTTAATGCTGCCGTAGAAGACGTGCTTATAATCGACCATCAGCGTCAGGGTCGGCATCACGTCCCACGCCACGCCCGCAGTCACGGCGCCAGGGATATCAAATCCGCCGCTTTCCGCGAACAGGCCGGCATATTTATCTAACTTGGTCATCCACATCGGGCTTTGGCCTGCGACGCCGATGCGGACATTGGGCATGACGCTCCATTCCACGCCGGCGCGCACGCCGCCGCCATACGACCAGTCATAGCCATTGTTGGTGAGATGCGTAGGGTCTGAGGAGGTGAAGGCAAAGCCCCTCAACCCCTGGGCCTTGAATCGCTGAATGGCGACCACCGGCGCGACGCCGACGGAGAATGAGCCAAACCGGCGGGCATAGCCGAGAGAGATGAACGCCTGCATGAGGTCGACGCCGGCCTGGCCGGCGCAGTACACACCGGTTCCGCCGCCGCAAAAGGCCGCCGTATTGGTCATAACCGGCCAGTTCGTGTTCATGCCGCCATTGCCGTAGACCGCCAAGCCCCAGGCGGAATCCGGGTCGATCGGGCTGCTATAGGCGATGTTCGGCACCACAAAAACATTCTGCTTACTGTCGAACTTTCCCGGCGCAATGTTCAGGGTCCCGGTTGCCGTATAGTCACGATACGGCATGAACAGCGACGCGCCGAACTGCCACTGGCGGCCGACGTGGACCAGGCCGGCGGGGTTGAGCGACAGCGCCATGGCGTCGCGCGAATCGGCGACGCCGGCGCCGGCTAGTCCGCCCTGCCGCGCGCCATAGCCGTATTGGAAATATCCCTCGGTCGCCTGCGCGTCGCCAACCGCAAATGTTGTCAGTGCCAGGAACCCAATTCCCGCCGCACCGGCGAACCTAAGTCCTCGTTGTTTGAGCCCCTGCTGCATAATTTCCCCCGTTGCCGGCCCCTTTCGGGGCTTTGATTATCGTTCTTTGATTGCCGCAACCCCTTCCCACCGATGCCGGCGCGCGCCCTCATGATCTATGGGCCGTACGCCATCGCCTGCTTTAATCCGAATAGATTTCCCTTCGTTCAGTTCACCCGCTTGATCAGGAAGCGGTAGGTATCGCCTGCTTGTGTCGACTCCACGAGTTCATTTCCCGTCGTGCGGCAGAAAGCCTGAAAATCGGCGACCGAGCCCGGGTCGGTCGCAAGCACTTCAAGCGTACCGCCCGCCGGCACGTCCTTGAGCGCCTTTTTTGCCTTTAGGATTGGTAAGGGGCAGTTCAGGCCCTTCGCATCGAGCAACTGGTCGGCCATCGTCATCGTCCGCAGGTTGATATAGGCAGCGAGCCTCGTTGAGCAGGATCAGATAAAAAGATTGACGTCCGACTTGAGCGCCTTTTCCATGAAAGTCGCCGCTCCGCCAAGTTCGGGGCCTTCGATCATGTCCTCGAGCTTGTATTCGAAGAGATCCATCGTCATCTGGCAGGCGATCATCTTGACATCGGATTCAAGCGCGGCCTCGCGCAACTCCTCGATCGAGGCGACGCCTTTTTTCTTGATGAGATTCTTCATCATCACGCTGCAAGCGGCGTCGACGCCCGGTATTGCGCCTACGATGTTGGGGAGGCCCATGTGCATCCCCATCATCGGCATTTTCATTCCGGGATTGCCGAGCGGCGTCACCTGCAGGTTGAGTTTCTTCAGCAGAAGCGGCAGGCCATAGAAAGTGAAGAACATCGTGACATCGACATTCATCGCCGCCGCCGTCGTCGCCAGGATGAAGGGAGGGTAGGCCCAATCCAGCGACCCTTTGGTCACGATGATCGTCATCGTCTTCGCGTTAGTGTTCGAACTTTTGGTCGCTTCTGCCACCGGCGCAACCTCGTCCGCTTTTAATCCTAGCCAGAATTACATATTGTAAAAATTACATATGATGGGAGTCCTCCGGTCAAGCAAGAATCCGGGCAAAGCCCATAAATGTTGTGGTGCGTGCACGAATGGCAACAAACGTCTCAGCCTCAGCCTTCTCGCAGTGCAACATCGATACAACTGCCGAGGGAGCCGGTATACCGACGGTTTCCTCTCGGGCGGCGTGCGAATGATTCGCATTAAAAGCGATTTTGGTCAGACGCCTTCCCGATTGCCGATTCTCCGCTGCCCGTCCTACGCCTCACACCGGCATCAATATCCGCCCTTGCGCCGGCTCTCGGGCAAGCCGGCGAGGCGGCCTGCCTGTTTTGAGGGGTCGCCAGGAAATAGTTCGTACAGCCTCTTTTGATCGGCCGGCTGACCCCACCGCTCCGTCATCGCTTTGACGATGGCCCGCGTGTTGGGCTGGTATTCGTTGTTGCCGAAGAACTCCTCGCGTAAGTATTTCAATACATCCCAATGCCGGTCGGTCAGGTCGAGGTTCTCGAGCTTGGCCATGTGGCGGGCGAGGTCTTCGTTCCAATCCTCGTGGTTCTCCAGGTAGCCGGTCGCCGTGGTTGCGATCGTTCTGCCGTTGAATTCGATGGCCATGGCTCCGTTCTCCTCTCCTCTTTCAGGTGGCGTGGTGAGCTGTTCTCGATGTGGCCGCGCCGCATCGTCGCTGCGGCGTTGACAGCAACAGATGCAAGTGCATGAATATATCAAAGCCACCGCTTTGCTCAAACACCGGCGCTCGTTTCACCGTCCCGAGCATTCCCCAGTGGCGATTGGTCAGCCTGGTTCATCGCGCAGCTTTCAATTTGTCTGGTCATGGTCGAGCCTTCGCAGCGCTACAGGGCGGTAATCGCCGATATCGACGCGGCCAACGCCGGTGATCCGAGAACCATCGCCGTAGGGGAAACGGCGCGCCCCTACGAGGTCGTTTATTCCGAGCGCATGGGCCGGCGGCTCGAAACGATGTACCCGGAGGCGTCCGAATTGCTGCGCATCGCTGCGCGCGGCCAGCACCTTCGCCGTTTCGACATCCCGCGCGCGCAGTTCCCAGAAGGCCGCGATGGCTACAACGAATGGCGCCGCACCTGCCGGGAGCACCACGCCAAGCTGCTGCACGACATCATGAGCCGGCACGGCTATGACAGCCGTGACATCGAGCACGTGGCCAAGCTCGTCAAGAAAGAGCAGCTCAAAAAGGACAAGGAGTCCCAGGCGCTCGAGAACGTGGTCGATGTCGTCTTCCTTGAGCACTATTTCGACGAATTTTACGGCAAGTATTCTCAATACGACGACGCAAAGATCATCGATATCATCGGTAAGACCTTGCGCAAGATGTCGCCTAAAGGTCACCAAGCAGCGCTTGCTCTCGATCTGCCGGAGAGCACGCGCAAGCTCGTTCTCGCCGCCGCCGAGCGGGAGGCTAAGGCCCTCGCCGCATTGGCCAAGGTCGCCATCGATTGAGCCGGAAAAACGGGGGCAGGGAAGGAGTATCGCATGCCGAAAAAGCGCAAAGCACCGAAGGCGGGACGAAGAAAAGCGGCGCCCCGCGCCAAGGCGAAAACGGCCGTAAAAGCGAAAGCGAAGGCGGTGCCATCGGCAAAACGAAAGACAGCGTCGCGAGCAAGCGCTCCAACCGCGCCGCAAATCGTGGCGCGACCGGTGCCCCGCACGATCTTCGATATCCTGCATCCCGGCGCGGCGGCCGCGTCCGACCCGAGCTTCCGTGATGCGCCCGACGGCTGGACGCAGGCGCAGGCCCAGGCGCTAGCCGTTAAGGCGGGTCTCAAGCTGACGGAGGATCACTGGGAGGTCATCCGCGTCCTGCAGGGCTGCTACAAGGACGAAGTAGCGCCGCGAATCAGACTGCTCCACGACGCGCTAGTCGCGCGCTTCGCCGACAAGGGCGGCATGAAATACCTGTTCGGGATTCTGCCGGGCGGTCCGATCGCGCAAGGTTGCACGCTCGCGGGCTTGAAGCCGCCTGCCGGCGCAAGGGACCTCTCCTTCGGCAGCGTCGCGTAGAGCCGCCGCAGCCCAACGAGCCGGAAGCCGGTGCCCGCTACTGCTTAGGCACTGCGCGAACGGGCGGTTTCCTTCCATGCGCGCACGAAAGCGACGATGCGGCGGGCCCAGCAGCCGCTACGCTCGGTCGAGCGCAGATGGCAGAAATTGGCGAGCACGTTGCCTTTGACGATGCCGTCATGTCGCCCGTCGATGCCGTGGCCGCGGACGACTCGGTAAGCGAAGCGCGTGGCCGGGTCCAATTGTTCTAGCGCGGCATGATGGAACTCGTGGGCGGGAATGCAGGGCTTGCCATCACCAATTGCCGGCCTGTCCGCTCTCGGCCACGGCAAAACATCTGTCTCCTCCAGCACGACCAGGCCGCGTCCTTGCGGCGTCGCGTGCATCACCGTACTGGCCGGAATGAAACCGACCATCTCATGCGTTTCCGAGCCCCAGCTGATCGAGCGCGTGAGATACATGAGCCCGCCGCATTCTGCATAAATCGGGAGGCCGGCTTCGGCGGCCCGGCGGATTTGGGCCCGCAGGCCTTTGTTCGCCGCGAGCGCCGCCATTTGCGTTTCGGGAAAGCCGCCGCCAATGAGGAGTCCGTCCGCTTGCGGCAATTGCGCGTCTCGAAGCGCGTCGAAAAAAACAAGTTCGGCCCCCGCTTCCTCCAGCGCTTCAAGATCGTCGGGGTAATAGAAGCTGAACGCCGTGTCGCGCGCCACCGCGATGCGCAAATCCGGCTTGACGGCAGTGGCCTCTTGCGCCGCGGGGAAAGTGAGAAGCTGGGCGGAGCCAGCACCTGGGAACCGTGTCACGGACGCGCCACGAGCGATTTCCAGGACCCGCTCGAGGTCCACACCCCGCTCCACGGCCAACCGCAATCGACCGATCATTTCATCCAATGTCGCCATCTCATCGGGTGTTGTCAGTCCGAGATGACGTTCCTTGACGACCAGTGTTGGGTCGCGGCCGATGGCGCCGATGACCGGCACGTCGGTGTAGCGCTCGATCGCCCGGCGAAGCTTGCCCTCCTGCCGCGCCGACGCCACCCGGTTCAGAATTACGCCCCGGATCGCTACGTCGCGATCGAAGATCACGTTGCCCAGCACCAAGGGCGCCACGCCCCGTGTGACTCCCGTGACGTCGATGACGAGAATAACCGGGGCGTCGACGAGCTTGGCTAGTGCCGCGGTCGAGTCCCGACCATCAAGGTCGACCCCGTCGTGGAGCCCCTTGTTGCCCTCGGTGAGCGCGAGATCAGCTTGCCCGGCATGACGGGCGAAAAGAGCGCCGATTTCAGTTTCGGTCTGCGTGTTGAAATCGAGATTGTAGCAAGGCCGCCCGCTCGCGCGCGCGAGCCACATCGGATCGATGTAATCCGGACCCTTCTTGAAGGGTTGCACGCGCAGCCCGCGCGCCCCGAACGCCGCCGTAAGCCCGACGCTCACTATCGTCTTGCCCGACGACTTGTGCGCAGCAGAAATGAGGATTTGGGCCATAGTGCTTAGCCTGTCTCCGCCAAACGGGTCTTCATGCACTCCACTCCGTGGCGGCACTCGCGTTGACAGACAGCGGCGCTTCGCTTCTGGGCCGGAACCAGCGGCGGATCAGGTGGCCGCCATGGTGGTGGCATCAGGCTCACTGGGCTGGCCTCGGCAGGAATGGCAGTAACTTGACGGCGATGCCGGCCATGAGCATGGCAATTGAGATGCCGCTTAGCCCGAGGAGAACCTCAGGCAGCGAGGCCGTATAGTGCGCCACCTGGCCGTCCTGAAACGAGCTGGTCACCTCCATGCCCGGAAAGAGGTCCAGCGGATAGGCCTGACCGCCGATGATAATAACGTAAATCTGCGCGAGGCCGCCAAGCAGAAATAGCACCGAGGCGACGGCGATCGCCGAACGGGTGCGGCCAAAGCTCGGTAAGGCCAGGATCGCAAGTGGGAGCAGGCTGCCAATGACGATTTGGCCGAGCCAGAACACAGTCGTATAGGCCCCGCCGTCGAGCAGCAGGAAGCGCTCGATGCCGTGATATTCGCTGGCGTAGATTTTGGTCAGATGATGCACGGCAGTAAAATAGAGCACCGTGAGCGAGAAGAGCGCCAGCAAACCGCGAAATCTGGCCACCATCTCGTCGGTCAGCAGATCCTGGCGCATCTGCGGCCCCAGGATCACAAGTACGAGCACGGTAAAGGCCAGACCGAACAGCAGCGAGGCTGCGATGAACAGCGGCGCCATGATCGCCGCGCTGTAAGCCTCGCGCGCAACCAACCAGCCGAAGATGGAGCCGGTACCGGTCGTCAGCACCAGCCGCCACACGAACGCGATGCCGCCCACCGTCTTTCCGAGCCGAACCGAGCGGGATGCCTGGCGGTCCATCATCGCGAACAAGTAGGCCGCGACGATCGCCAGGAAGCCGATATAAAGATAGATGTTCCAGGCGAAGATGGATTTGAAGTTGTAGGTCGTCATGGCCACGATCAGCCGGTCGGGACGGCCGAGGTCGAGCACCAGCACCGCAAGCCCGCCGACCAGAAGCGCAATCGCAAGGAGGGCCGATAGCGGCGCGTAGGGCTTGTATTGCTGCCGATTGAATACCGAAGCGATTGAGGCGACGTTGAGCGCGCCCGAAGCGGCAATAATCAGGAAGACGGCGAACACGTGCGGCATGCCCCAGACGATCTGATTGTTCATCCCGGTGACGATATGGCCGTTATGCTCCATGAAAAAAGCTGCGCCGAGGCCGGCGAGAACGACCACCGCGTTGAGCGCCAACAGTCCCCAGAAGACCGGACTGTGATCCTCCAACTTTTGATAGGCGATCCTCGCCATTGCTTTCCTCCGCGGCAGCGCCTCGTCCGTGCTGCCTAGATATTCCTGTAGTAGACGCCCGGCTCGCAGCCGAGGTCGGAACGAATCCGGGTCGTGCGGTAGGCCGCGACGCGCTTGGAGATTTCGCTCGACGGATCATTGAGATCGCCGAACAGCATCGCCCCGCCGCCCGTGTCGTTGCACGCCTCCACGCAGGCCGGGATGCGGCCCTCGTCGACGCGATGGACGCACAGCGTGCAGCTTTCCACCGTGCCCTTGCCGCGCGGCGCATATGGCTTCTGATCCTCCAGCGGTTCGTGGACGAAGGAGCGCGCCTTGTAGGGGCAGGCCATCATGCAATAGCGGCAGCCGATACAGATGTGCTTGTCGACCAGCACGATGCCGTCGGCGCGCTTGAACGAGGCGCCGGTCGGACAGACGTCCACGCAAGGCGGGTCGGCGCAATGCTGGCACATCATCGGCAGCGAAAAGCTCGCGCCGTTTATCGGGTTCTCCACCGTCAGCTTGCGAATCCACTGGGGATCGGTTTCCGGATGGCCGGTGTCACGCCAGCCGTTCTCGGTCTGGCAGGCGGTGACGCAGGCTGTGCAGCCGTCGCCGCATTTCGAGGCGTCGATCAAAAGCCCCCAGCGCACCTTCGAGGATACCTCCTCGCCCGGTGCGCGGG
>Ga0307417_10000325_pt1 | contig 19795 bp, 23 predicted proteins | sample SalMarWE160210MG_2_FD_202514 | JGI IMG/M metagenome (GOLD analysis project Ga0307417, IMG submission 202514) | Salt marsh sediment microbial communities from the Plum Island Ecosystem LTER, Massachusetts, United States - WE1602-10 | ecosystem: Environmental > Aquatic > Marine > Intertidal zone... | reverse complement strand
CCAGGAGGAATGCGGATTGCGCAAAACAAACCAGATGATCCGTCTCGGCAGCCGAGGCAGCAAGCTCGCCCTGTGGCAGGCCGAGTTCATCCAGTTCGAGATCGAGAGGCGGACGGGCAGGAAAGTCGAGATCACGAGGATAAAGACGACGGGGGACATGATCCTCGATGTTCCGCTTGCCAAGGTCGGGGGAAAAGGACTGTTCGTCAAGGAGATCGAGGAGACGCTGCTATCCGGGGACATCGATCTCGCAGTCCACTCGATGAAGGACGTTCCCACCGATCTGCCCGACAGGCTTGCGATCGTCGCCATCACGCGACGCGAGGATCCTCGGGACGCCTTTTTGTCCGTGAAGTACCGGAAGTTCGAGGAGCTCCCGCGAGGGGCGAGGTTGGGGACGAGCTCCCTGCGCAGGCAGACCCAGCTTCTCGGCCTTCGTCCCGATCTTTCGGTGGAGACTCTCCGCGGGAACCTCGACACCCGCATCCGGAAAATGGAGGAAGGCCGCTACGACGCCATTATCCTCGCGGCGGCGGGACTTCGACGCCTGGGATGGGAGGCGAAGATTACCGAGTACATCCCCGAGGAGATATCGCTGCCCGCTATCGGGCAGGGGGCCCTGGGGATCGAGATCCGGGTAGATGACCCGGATACCCGGGAGGCGGTCTCGTTCCTGAACGACCGGGACACCGCGTTCGCGGTTCGTGCCGAGCGGGGGTTTCTGAAGCGGCTCGAGGGGGGGTGCCAGGTTCCGATCGCCTCTTACGGACGTACGGAAGGGGACGGCATCCTCCTCAAGGGGATGGTGGGGCGTCCCGACGGGTCCGAGATCATCCGCGGCAGCGCCAGGGGGAGCACCGAAGACCCGGAGGCGCTTGGGGTGGGCCTTGCCGAGCAATTGCTCGCCCGCGGCGCGAAGGAGATCCTGGACGAAGTGTACCGGGCGGCGAACCGCTAGCCAGGATGTCTCTCCGGGGGAAAAGGATCCTGGTGACACGGGGCGAAGGCCAGGCGGAAGCGTTTTCCGAGGTCATCCGGAAGCGGGGGGGAGTACCGGTGGCATTTCCCACGGTCCGGCTGGTCCCCCCCGACGACACCGTCCCCCTGGACGAGGCTATCGCCCGCCTGAGGGTGTTCGACTGGGTGCTTTTCACAAGTGCCAACGCCGCCCGGTTCTTCTTCGCACGAACGGCGAAACGGGGAATCCGGCAGATTCCCGAGGGAGTCCGGATCGCCTCCGTCGGGCCCGGCACGACCCGGGAGATCGCACGGCACGGTTTCCCCGTTCATCTCTCGGCCGAAAGGCACACCGCGGAAGGATTGGTGGAGGCGCTGGCCCGAAAGGGGGTCTCGGGGAAACGGTTTCTTCTCCCGCGGGCCGAAGAGGGCCGAGAGGTGATTCCGGAGGAGATCGGCTCCCTGGGTGGTACGGTGGATGTCGTGACGGCGTACCGGAACGACCTGCCTGCGGGAGACGAGAAGACCGCCGCGGAGATCGGGGAGAGGCCTCCCGACGTGTGTACCTTCGCATCTCCATCGGCGTTCCGGAACTTCTTTCTCCTGCTGGGGGAGGAGCGCGCCGCGTCCGTCCTCTCCCGGAGCCGGATCGCCGTGATCGGGGAGGTTACCGCGAGGGCCGTAAAGGAAAGGAATTACGCCGTGGACATCATGCCCGAAACATTCACATTGGCCGGGATGCTGGAGGCGATCGAGGCGCACCTCGCCTCCCCTTCCCGCGGAGGTGAGACCCCATGACGTATCCCGAACACCGCCCCAGGCGGCTGCGAAGGAACGAGGGAATCCGCCGGATGGTACGGGAGACGATCCTCTCGGTGGACGACCTGATCTATCCCCTGTTTGTTGCCGCCGGCAGGAAGATCCGGAAGGAGATTTCCTCGATGCCGGGTGTTTTCCAGCTGAGCGTGGAAAACCTCGTGAAGGAGGTCAGGGAGGTCCGGGGCCTGGGGATACCCGCCATTCTCCTCTTCGGCATCCCGGCGAAAAAGGACCCCGTGGGGTCGGACGCCTGTTCCGACGACGGGATCGTGCAGACTGCCGTCCGTGCGATCAAGGATGCCGTTCCCGATATCCTGGTTATCACCGACGTCTGCTTCTGCGAATACACCGATCACGGCCATTGCGGGATCCTAAACCCCGAGGGCGACGTGGACAACGACGCGACGCTCGAAATCCTGGCCCGCAGCGCCGTGACGCACGCACGGGCGGGGGCGGACCTCGTGGCTCCCTCCGACATGATGGACGGGCGGGTGGCGGCCATCCGGAGGGCGCTGGACGAAGAGGGGTACGAAGGGATCCCCATCATGTCGTACGCGGCGAAGTACGCAAGCGGGTTCTACGGTCCCTTCCGGGACGCGGCGGAGAGCGTCCCCAGGTTCGGTGACCGCCGCTCGTACCAGATGGATCCCCCCAACGCGAGGGAGGCGCTCCGGGAGGTGGCACTCGACATCCAGGAAGGTGCGGACATTGTCATGGTCAAACCCGCGCTTCCCTACCTCGACGTCATCTGCCGCGTCCGCGAGGCTTTCGACCTGCCGGTGGCGGCCTATAATGTCAGCGGGGAGTACTCGATCGTGAAGGCCGGGGAGAAGTTGGGGTGGGTTGACGGCCCCCGGGTGATGATGGAGATCCTGGTGTCGATCAAGCGGGCCGGGGCCGATCTGATTCTGACTTACGCCGCCAAAGAGGCGGCGAAAGCTCTCGCGGAGTGACCGGGATGCCGGAACCGAAGGACGCCCCCTACAAGGTCGTCGAGATCTCGAAAGTTTTCGACGAGGAAATCGAGGCGGAGCTCAATCGTTGGACCGCGGAAGGGTACCGGTTCGATTCGATTCACTTCGTGACCCAGCCCGGAAACCGCAGGCCCACGATGGCGTTCCTTTTCTTCTCCCGGGCGACAGAGGAAGGGGGAGAGTGAGCATTGGGGTTTCGCTGGGAGGAGCAGAGCGAGCACTTCCGGGAGGCGCGCCGCGCGCGCTACCTCGCCCGGATCTCCGGCAAGGCCGCGGACCTGATAATCGCCATGTCGTTGTGGCACATACCCGGCGCCGCCGGGGCGTTCGCCGCCCTGTTCTATCTCCTGATGTGCGACGGGTTCCCCGGGGGACGAAGCGCCGGGAAGTGGCTGACGGGCTTCCAGGTCGTCCGCGTCGACCGGGAACCGATGGATTTTCCTTCCTCCCTTCTGAGAAACCTGACCGTCGCCTCTCCGTTCCTTTTCTACCTCGTTCCGTTCATCGGCCCTTTTCTCGCCTTCACCGTGGGGCTGGTGATTCTTCTTGTCGAGACGTACCTCGGGTTCTACGATGCCGACGGTCAGAGGGCAGGGGATACGTTCGCCGGGACGCTGGTGGTGGAATCCCGACAGGCCGCAGATGACGTCCCTCTATCTGATTGACGGGCACAATGTCCTCTACCGCACATTCTACGGGCTGCCGCGCCTCACGGCGCCGGACGGGACGCCGACCAACGTCGTGCTGGGGACTTCGCGGATCCTCCTGAAGATCCTCCGGGAGGAGAATCCCCACGCCCTCGCCGCTGTCTTCGATTCCCCCGGGCCCACCCAGCGGCACAACCTTTTCCCCGAATACAAGGCAAACCGGCTCAAGGTTCCCGAGGAGCTCCTTGCCCAGATCCCGATGGTCAAGGAAGTCATCGATGCGCTGGGCGTTCCGAGGATCGAGGTGCCCGGCGCGGAAGCGGACGATATTATCGGCACCTTGTCCCGGATCGCCGAGGAGAAAGGGATGGATGTCATCATCGTTTCTTCCGACAAGGATCTCTACCAGCTGGTCTCGAAGCAGGTCCGCATCCAGGACGGCCTGAAGGAAAAGACGGTGGGAGAGGAGGAGGTCCGCGATACCTTCGGTGTAGGACCCGGGCAGGTTGCGGATCTGCTTGCGCTGGCGGGGGATCCCTCCGATAACATCCCCGGCGTCCCGGGCATCGGCGAGAAGACGGCCTCCGGCCTGATCCGGGAGTTCGGAACGGTGGAAAACCTCCTTGCCCAAACCGACAAGCTGAAAGGAAAGCAGAGGGAGAAGATCGAAAAAAACGCGGAGTTGGCCAGGCTCTGCCGGCAGCTGGCGGTGATCGACAGGAACCTCCCGCTCTCCCGGGACATCGGCCAGCTTACGCCCGGGAAGATGCGCCAGGACAAGGTTGCCGCACTTTTCCGAAAGCTCGGGTTCCGAAAGCTTCTCGAGGAGCTCGATATTCCGCCTGCGGCATTGCCGTTTTCCGATTCCGGGAAGACCCGCCCGCGGGAAGAGATCCGGACGAATGAGGCCGGGGATCTGTTCCGTGCGATCGGCCACGATGCATCCGTCCGGGTGGGCATCGCCGCTTCGGGGGAAAAGGGGGAGGAAATCGCCGCTGCGGTGGCCGGCCAAGGGATCTGGCTTCTCCCCGGGCACACCGTTACGGAGCTTATCCGCCGAATCGCCGAGTCGGGGGGGTCGGTCTATCTTTATGACGGGAAGGCATTCCTGAGGGACCACGGAGACGTCTCCTCCCCCGGCTGGGAGCAGGCGCTGTTCGACCTGCAGGTCGCCGCCTACCTCCTCGCGCCGGAAGAGGGCACGCCGAACCTGCCCAAACTGTGTGAGCGGTTCCTTCCGGGGTGCGAGGGGTCGGGGGAGGGTGCGGTCGACCCTGCGGCTCTTGCGGAGGATATCGTTCTGCTCGGAGAGGTCCTCGAGGGGAAACTCTCGGAGGCAGGACTCGCGGGCATCTTCCGCGAGGTCGACATGCCGTTGTTGCCGGTCCTGTTCCGGATGGAAACAAAGGGGATCCGCATCGATGTCGGGATCTTCAGGGAGTTGTCGGAGGAGCTGGCCGAAGGGACGCGGGGAATCGAAGAGAAAGTGGCGGAGATCGCAGGCCCGGAGGTCAACATCAATTCCCCCAAGCAGCTCTCGTTTCTTCTATTCGAGAAGCTTGGCCTTCCACCGGTCAAGAGGACGAAGACGGGCTACTCGACGGACGTGGAGGTGCTGGAGCAGCTGAAGGGAGCGCACGAGATCCCCGGCCTCGTTCTCGAATACCGGACCCTTGCGAAAATACGGTCCACTTACGTCAATGTCCTTCCCGGAATGGTGGATGCACGGGACGGGCGCATCCACACGACCTTTCACCAGACGCAAACCGCAACGGGACGCCTTTCCTCCTCCGATCCCAACCTGCAGAACATCCCGGTGCGCGCCGACCTGGGAAGGAGGATCCGGTCGGGATTCGTGGCAGAAGCGGGGTGTCTCTTCGTCGGCGCCGACTACTCCCAGGTGGAGCTGCGGCTTCTTGCGCATCTTTCGGGGGACGCCGAACTCACGCGAAGGTTCCGGGACGGGGAGGACATCCACGTCGCGACCGCATGCGGTGTTTTCGGTGTGGCGCCTGGCGATGTCACGCCCGAGCTCCGTCGCAGGGCCAAGGTGATCAACTTCGGAATCCTTTACGGGATGAGTCCCTTCGGGCTTTCCCGGGAGCTGGGGATCGGCGGCAAGGAGGCGAAGCAGTACATCGACCAGTACTTTGAGCGCTATCCGGGCGTATACCGGTACATCGAGAAACTCAAGGAACAGGCGCGAAAGGACGGATACGTTCACACCATCCGGGGCAGGAGGAGATTCCTCCGGGATATCAACTCCCAGAACAAGGTTCTTCGGGAGGCGGCGGAGAGGATGGCGATCAACACACCGATCCAGGGGAGCGCCGCCGACATCATCAAGATGGCGATGATCCGGGTGGACCGCGAATTTCGGGAACGTCGTATGCACGCCGGGCTGGTTCTCCAGGTCCACGACGAACTGATTGTCGAGGCCCCCGAGGCTGAAGTCCCTGAGGTCGAGCGGCTTCTGACGGGGGCGATGGAAGGGGCTGCCTCACTTTCCGTACCCCTCACGGTATCGGTAAGCAGGGGGAAACACTGGGGGGAAATCCACTGAGCCCGGTGTATCGGGGGATGAATAGATCGGGGGAATGTCACGTCCTATGAGTGAGAAGGAAAAAGCGCACCCGCCGGACGAAGATCTCGTCCGGGGTTCGCTGGCCGGGGACGAGGGGGCGTTTCGCGATCTGATGGAGCGCTACAAGCGGCGGGCGTACGGGGTGGCCCGGGGGATCGTGGGAGATCCGGACGAGGCCCAGGATGTGGTGCAGGATGCGTTCGTGAAAGCATACTACCGGCTGAAAGACTTCCGGTTCGGGTCGAATTTTTACACCTGGTTCTATCGTCTCCTGGTCAACCAGGCGATAGACCGGTGGAGGAAGACATCGAGGTCTCCGACGGTTCCTTTCGACGAAGCGTGGGTCTCCGGGGAGACGTCGGATCCCGAAGCCATGGTATATCCGAAGACCCCCGAGGAACTGGCGGAGAACCGGCAACTCTCGGAGGGGCTCACCCGGGCCATCGCGGCCCTTCCGGAATACCACCGGACGGTCATCCTTCTGCGGGAAGTGGAGGGGCTTGCGTACGAGGAGATCGCCGGGATCCTGGATTGCTCGGTCGGCACCGTGATGTCGCGTCTTCATTACGCACGGGCGAAGCTGAAAGGGGCGCTAAAAGGTTTCCGGGAAGGGTGAAGATATGGATTGCACGAAAACAAGAGATATGATCCAGGACCATATCGACGAGCGTCTTCCGCCGGATGCGGCGGAAGCGGTCCGTGCGCACCTCGGTGCCTGCCGGTCGTGCGCCGTCGAGGAGGAGGAGCTCAGGCGGGTCGGCGACATGCTGCGCCTGTGGTCCGCCGTACAGGTAGAGGAAAGGGAACTTGCGCTTTCCCCCTTGTGGACGAGAATTCGCGCCGGGATCGAGGAGCAGAAGGAGCCCGGGTTTGCCCGTCTTCTCCGGCGGTGGTTCTGGGTTCCGGCTGCCGCTGCGGTTGCGGTTGTTGCCCTTCTGTTCTATCCTTCGGATGGGGCGAGGGTTCCGTTTCACCCGAAAAGCTTCGACGTCACGGTGGAATCCCTCGAATCCGACACGGCGACCGTAGCCCTGGTGGACAAGGGGAAGGGACTTCCACGGGTGATATGGATTATCGAAAATGGGAAGACCTGATCCGCATCCGGGGCGTTGCCTCACGGCGATCGCCCTTATCGGCCTTCTCATTATCGCGCAAATCGCCGTAGCATCCCCCGACGCGCCGGTCGCGATCGATGTGGGGGTCGTCGTGGCCTCCCATGAAGGCCCTACGATGGACCCCGCGCTCGCCTCGATCCGCAACCAGCTTCAATCCATGTTCAACTACTCCTCCTACCGGATGATCGACCGCCTGAAGCGCACCCTTTCCGTTGGCGAAACGGGTGAGTTCGGCCTTCCCGGCGGCCGTTCCATGCGTGTTACTCCCGTTCCCGCCAAGGGAAACAAGGTGAGACTTGCCGTCCAGGTCATGGAGGGGGAACGTAACCTGCTGACCACGACGCTTGGCTTAAGCCGGGGGGGGATGGTGATCGTGGGTGGCCCCTCTTACCAGAAAGGTGTCCTGATTCTCATCATTTCCGCGGAATAATCCCGCCTATTGAATATCCGGTTCGTCGCTTCCGTCCTATCGGCAGAGAGCAAGGAAACATTCCATGGGGGATGCGGGTTACACCTTTAAGAGTATCGAGGTGAAGAGGAGGCGGCGATGAAAAAGCTTATTGCGATAGCGGTTGCTGTGGCGTTTCTGGCGGCGGCAGGTTCTTCCCCCGCCCAGGCCGGGGACAGAGAGTGGGCCACTGCCGGGAAGATCCTGACCGGGATCATCGGCGTGACGATCCTGGGTAATGCGATCGCGAATTCCCAGCCCTACCCGGTCCCCGTGTACGCTCCCCCTCCCAGGGGATATTATCCCCCGGAAGAGGTGTGGGTGCCGGGTCATTACGAAGCCAGGGTGGAAAGCCGCTGGGTCCCCGGGCACTGGGAAGTCGAACGTTTCGAGCGCGGGTACGACGACCATTACGGGGATCGATACGGGAACGAACACGGGAATCACCATTCCCGCCGGATCTGGGTTCCCGGTCATTACCGGGACGTGCAGGTCGGGGTGTGGATCCCGGGCTACTGGGCGCATCAAGGATAGGATCTGGCCGGGTCCGATCGGAACGGCCCCCGGAGGTAAGGTTCCCCCCGGGGGTTTTTTTTGCGCCCCCTTCGCCCTTCGGGTATGATTTGCCGGGAGGAGGCATACATGCCAGACAGCGGCGGGGGAGGAGGGACACCGCTTCGAAATTCCCTCTGGAACCTGCTTTACCGAGTCGTTTCCTCCAACGATCATTCCCGGACGGCGTGGGGGGCGATCCTCCGGGGATCCTGCCTGGCGTTTTTCAAGCAACCGATTGACGACCTGCCGTCTTCCGACAACGATGCGTCGCGCCGTTCCCTGAAGGAAATCTTTTTCCGGATTCCGGATCACCAGGTCTACGATCTGTTCGAGTTCCTCCTCGCAGACGACCGGGCGGAGGTCAAGGAAGCCGACAGGAAACTTGTCCGGCGTGGCCTGAACCGGGTTCTTGAGGAGGAGTTGGCGCCGGTGCGGCTTCTGCGCGACAGATTTGTCCCTCTCCCGGACGAACTTGGACTGGACGCCGTGATGACGGCCGAAGAAAAACTTACCCTGTTCGATCTGGACGCCGCCGGCCGGCACCTGCAATCCGCGGTGGAATTCCTTTCCCGCCGTCCCGACCCCGACGGGGGGGAGGCGGCCCGCGAGGCCCTGATCGCGGTGGCGGCCGTCGTCCATACCCTGGCCGACGGATCGGGGGAGGTTGCCTTGGGAACGATTGCGCCCGTCTCCGGAAGGCTTGGAATTCCCCCGGGGCTGGCAATGGGTATCGAGTCCATCCTCGGATACTGCCATGCCGTGAGCGGACTCCCGGGGAGCGAGTCCGTCCCCTCCGTCGACATCGCCGAGGCGTCTTTCCTCGTCGTGTTTTGCTCTTCCGTCATCAACCTGCTGCTTTCCCGGACGGGGGGGAACTAGGGGCGGGGTGCTACGACCGGGAAAGGCGGGGAAGAGAGCCTGCGGGGTCTTGCCTGTGCAGCAGGGTCTCCACGACCTTGTCTCCTGCACTGACGACCTCGACCAGGGCAAGATTCTCCCGGGATACCATGCGAAGGTTTTCGGCGTGCTGGAAGTAGGAAAGGATCGGGTCAAACCAGCCTCCGGTATTGGCGACGATAATCGGCTTCGCGTGCAGGCCCAGCTGTCTCCACGTAAGGATCTCGAAGAATTCGTCCATCGTTCCGAAGCCGCCCGGCAGGACCGCGAAAGCATCCGCTCTCCGGCCCATCTCGTTTTTCCTTTCGTGCATGGTTTGCGTGACGATCATTTCCGTGACCCCCTCGTGAGCAAGCTCCTCCGTGCGGAGGAACTCCGGTATGACCCCGATGACGTTTCCTCCCCCGCCGAGAACCCGGTCTGCGAGTATCCCCATCAGGCCCACCGATCCTCCCCCGTAGACAAGGTCGATCCGTTCCTCTACCATCCGGTCGGCCAAAGCGATCGTGTCTTCCCGAAAATGCTCGGGAACCAGGTCGCTCGAGCTGCAAAACACACAAAGCATGGAGATTTTCATCCGACAAAGATACTGCCAAACCCGGGAAATGGGAAGCGTGGGAATTCCTGTTGACACCGCTTGGCCGATTAAATACTATTAAAACCATCGATTAAATCGGGAGGGCCGTAATGCCCAGATGGTTCAAGGATAACTCGTTTTCTATAGGGAAAACTCCCCTTGTCAGGTTCAACCGGATCACCGATGGAGCCAAAGCGTTCGTTCTGGGGAAAATCGAGGGGCGAAACCCGGCGTACTCGGTGAAGTGCCGCATCGGCGCTTCGATGGTGTGGGACGGGGAAAAGCGGGGACTACTCGGCCCGGGAAAGACGATCGTGGAGCCGACGTCCGGAAACACGGGGATCGCCCTTGCCTACGTTGCCGCCGCGCGGGGATACGGGATCATTCTCACGATGCCGGAGACGATGAGCATCGAGCGACGGACGGTACTGCAGGCCTTCGGCGCGAAACTGGTTCTGACGGAAGGGGCCAAGGGGATGAAGGGGGCGATCGACAAGGCAAACGAAATCGTCGCGTCGGACCCCGCGGGATATTTTCTCCCGCAGCAGTTCATGAACCCCGCCAACCCGCAAATCCACGAGGACACGACCGGCCCGGAAATCTGGGAAGATACGGAGGGAAAGATCGACGTGTTCGTCTCCGGCGTCGGAACGGGCGGCACGATCACGGGGGTTACGCGATACATCAAGAACACGCAAGGGAAGCCGATTCTTTCCGTGGCGGTCGAACCCGCTCACAGCCCTGTCATCTCGCAGACACTGCGGGGGGAGCCGCTTACGCCGGGGCCTCACAAGATTCAGGGGATCGGCGCGGGATTCATCCCCGATGTGCTCGACCTTTCACTGGTGGACAGGGTGGAAAGCGTCACCAACGACGAATCGATCGAGTTCGCCCGGCGGTTGGCGCGGGAAGAAGGAATCCTTTGCGGGATCTCCTGCGGAGCGGCGGCGGCCGTAGCCGTCCGGCTGGCCCGGTCCCCCGAATTCGAAGGGAAGACGATCGTGGCGATTCTGCCCGACGCGGGGGAGAGGTACCTCACGACCGCGTTGTTCGAAGGGTGGCTCGACGCCGGTCAGGTCCAGGTGGCGAATTAGCCCGGAACCGGGCGCTTTACCCCGACGTAAAGAGTCACGATTCCCCGGGTCAGCGCCCGGAAAGTAACCGGGTCGCATCCCGCATCCCGCAACATTTCGGCGAATTCCCGGGGAGGAGGAAACTCCCGAACCGAGTCCGGAAGGTAAGTGTACGCGCTACGGCGGGAAAGCAGACCCCCCAGCAGCGGGAGCACCCGGGTGAAATAAAACCGGTAGAGGGCCCCGAAAAGGGCGGACTCCGGCTGCGAGAACTCCAGAACCACGACGCGCCCCCCCGGCTTCACCACGCGGCACATCTCCTTGAGACCCCGATCCCGTCGGACCACGTTCCGGATTCCGAAGGCGATGGACGCGGAGTCGAACGCGTCGTCCCGGAAGGGGAGAGCCTCTCCCGGCGCCAGGACGAACGCCAGCCTGCCCGTAAGTCCCGCGCGGGCCGCCTTCTCCATACCGATCCGCATCATCGCGGCCGATATGTCCACCCCGGCCACGAATGCCCCGTTTCCCTTCTGCCGGAAGATCTCGAGAGCAACGTCTGCAGTCCCGGTCGCCACGTCCAGGTGGACCCCGCCCGTTTCGGGCCTGATCCATGCCACGGCCTCCCTGCGCCACCGGCGGTCCGTCCCGAGGGAAAGAAGCCGGTTCAGCAGGTCGTACCTGGGTGCGATCGAGGAAAACATCTCTCCGATCAGGCGGTTCCGGTCGTTCAGCCGGTACAAGATTTTCCCCCTGCGGCAGATCGAGTGGATAAAAAGTATACCAATCCCTGCAACGGATGGGAGGGGAACGGAACTTTCCCGATCCGTTCAGGGTTTAAACGGTATCATGGAAACGGGGCTAAGGAAGGAACCCGCAGCGGGATTCGGGTTGAATGGTTGAATATTCCTGCCACCCGGGAGCGTCTAACCAGCATGCCGGTTTAGAGCAGAACTCTGCGCCGGCGGGATTACCGATATACAGGCGCCGGCAATTTCCTGAGCCGTAAGAACACGGGGAGATAGCGGGATCGTGCAACGGCGTGACGGTGGCAAGGGAAGGGGGAAGGCACAATGAAATTCGCGAAATCTATCGGGATGATGGCGATAATCCTGGCGCTGTTTACCGTTCCGGGTCATGCGGCGGACGAGAACGCGGGGTACGAAGGCGTTCCCTCGTATTCCGTCACCCGTTTGAAGATCTTCGAAGGGTCCGCCTGGGTCCGTACGACGGACTCCGGAGATTGGGAGGAGTTTTCCAGCAACAGCCCCGTTCCCGTGCGGTCGATGGTCAGCATACCCGAAGGGTCCGAAGCGGAGCTGCAGTTCCACGGGGGGCAATTCGTGCTCCTTACGGGCGGCACGGAGATTGCCATCCTTGGCGTCGAAGATAAAGAAACCGCATTCCGCCTCCGGTCCGGAGAAATTCGTTTCTACCTGCCGGAAACCGATTTCGTCCCTGTCCGCGTCACGACCCCGGAGCAGTCGAATGCGGAATTTTCCGTCCCCGGCCGGTACTGGATGACCGTATCGGAAGCCGGTGAGACGACGCTTGTCGTCCGCGAGGGCGAAGGGACGGTAGACACGGAGAGCGGACGGATCCCCGTCAAGGCGGGCGAGCAGGCCTCCCTCGGAAGGGATGTCCGGATAAGCAAGTATACCGGGGAGGGCCGGGACTCCTTTGAGGAACCTCCGCCTCTTTCGGAGACCGAGAAACAGGCCAACGTTCCCCCGGCTGCGGCCAACGAATTGCGCGATTACGGGGAGTGGGTGCACTCCTCCGAATATGGATACGTGTGGCGGCCACGTGTTTCGCAGGGGTGGTCCCCCTACTATTACGGACGTTGGGCGTGGGTCTCCCCGTACGGGTGGACCTGGATATCCTACGAGCCGTGGGGGTGGTACCCCTACCATTACGGGTACTGGTACACCGACCCGGCGTTCGGCTGGGTGTGGTACCCCTTCCACTCGTTCGTTTCGTTCAGCTTTGGCTTCGGCGGGCATCATTATCACCACTTTCACAGGAACGCCTATTTCGTCCCGGCCAACGTCAGGTTTATCCGGGACGGAGGGCGCGTCCGGTGGGTCCCTCTCCGGCCCGGGGAAAGGACGAGACGGATCGCGTTCACCCGCTCCGACACTCGTCTTTCTTCCTGGGAACGGCCTCTTTCCCGGGGAACCGTCTATGTGCGGGGGACGAGAGACAAAGGCGGTAATTGGCGGGACTGGACAGCCGTCCGGAGAGAGAGAAACGCTTCGTTCGGCACGCGCGGTACGCCGCGTAGCAGTCAAGCAAGGCCGACGGTGCAAAGCGGCACGCGCGGTTCCCCCCGATCCGGCGTGCGGGGGTCGGACCGGAAAACGAGTACACAAAGTAATCGCTCCCGGAATCTGAGGGAGACGGAACGGCCCGCAAGGGAAAACCCCGCACGACAGCAGAGATGGGAACGGGGAACCCCCTCCTCACCCCGCCCGGGACGGGGATCGGGGGTTCACGCGGAGAGGTCGAATGCCCTGACCCGGACAGAGAAGTACGGATACAACGTCCGCCCGCGTGTGCATTCCTCGAGCGCGGTGGTTCCTTCCGGAGCCGGACGGCGCTCCTCGGCGGGGAGAGGGGAAGGGGTATCGATTTCCAGGGGGGGCAGAGCGCCCGCTTCACCCACACCTGGTCGCGCGACCCGGCCTCAGGCGGAACCCGGAACCAGGGGACAGGTAGTGCAATCGCCGCGCGCCCGCTCCTACTCCTCTCCCGCGGTCAGGCCTCAGGCGGAATCCGGAACCAGGGGGCAGGGAGTGCAATCGCCGCGCGTCCGTTCCTCCTCCGCGGGGAGGTACCAGGGATATACGGGGGGTACCGGCCGGGGCGGTGCGAGAGGCGGATTCGGTTTCGGCTTTTCGGGTAGCCGCGGGGGCAGGTCGGTTCGTTGACAAATTCCCGTTTCAGCGGTCCGCCGCCGACCCGGTATCGGGAAGGGCGCCCGCCGATACGGGACTCATGGTTAACTCGAACAGGGTGAGCCAACGGCCCCGAGTCTCATCGGCCACAGAGTAGGGCGGTTTCGGAGCAACCTCCGGTGTTTCCGACAGGAGACGCACATCCATCGATTTCGCGGGGGGCGGACGGACAGCCGTGGCGGGACCGTTGTCCCGCAGACCTTGTGTCTTCGGGGCGCACCCGCCGGTCAGGATGATGATCATCACGGATGCCGCCGCCAACGGCAGTACGATCCAAGGGGTTCTCATCGATTCCTCCCGTACCAATCATTGTACAACCGTGGCCGGGGGAGGGGGCAATCCTGCCGGCGGCATCTCCCCTGCGGTATAATGGAGGAAGTTCGCAGAGGGAGTCGGGTTTCCCCGGGGTGCAGATGATACCTGTTGCCGGCCCGCTACTTTCCAGTTTTATGATGTTCTACGAGATCGAGGCGCTTCCCCATCTCGTCCCGCTCGACTTCGTCCTCTATCTTGCCCTGCTGGGGCTCCTGCTCACGTTTTTTCTCGATTTTCGACACCGATGAGAAATCGCAGGGGGATGCGTTTCCGCGCCTGACAGAATGGCCAGTCTCTTCGCGCCGTTTCTGTCCGAAACCTTGCCGGTAAGCGTGGCTTCCCGGACCTCTTCCAGGATCGATTCCACCCGGGACCCCGCCGGGACCCCTAATGCGAGGATATCATCGCCGGCAAGAAGGGGGGGCCGTCTTGCCGCGGTTCGAAGGACCGGACGGAAGTCCTCGACACGCCTCGAGGCCGCCGTGCGGGCGGCTGTGTAGAGCGCATGCAGGTGCTCCGGGTTCTCCCATCGGCCGAAGATCGCCTCGATCTGTGCGTGCGGGTTGCGCAGCATCTTGAGGTGGAATAACCGGATCACGTCCTCGACCAGCCGGACCACCTGCCGGACACGGGGGATATGAAGCCGTCGGGCGACTGCATCCGTGCGGGGAAGGCGGAAGGCGTTCCTTCCGATCGGTCCTGCGGGGGGACGCCGTCGACCGTGCGGGATTTCCCGTTTCTCCCCGCGGACGCGATGGCGGGACTCGTTCTGCGCGACGTCCACGAGAAGATTGGCGAACAGCACAGTCTCCGGCAGGAAGCGGCCGAGAGAAGCCTGGAGGAGGGTGTATCGTTTCTTCAGTCGCGACAAGGGAGCGTCCCCCCCGTTCAGGATCTCCGGGATCAACAGCGGCAGAATTCCCGAACGGTGCAGGTCCGATACCGTTCCGGAGGGGTTCGCCGACAGGGATTTCGCCAGTTCGTCGACGACGCGCTCGCCGGAAATCGTTCCCAAAAGCGTATTTGCTTCTCCGCAGATCGCCTGCCAGGTTCTCTTCTCGATCCGATAGCCGGGCCGTTCATTCTTCTGGCGGATGGCCCGCAGCATCCGCAGGGGGTCTTCCCGGATCCGGTCCTGCGGATTCCCCACGCCCCGGATCCGTTTGCGTCGGAGGTCTTCCCGCCCCCCGAAAAAGTCGATGACCTCCCCCGTGAGCCGGTTTTTCCCTGTGCGAAAAAAGAACATCAGGCTATTGATCGTGAAATCGCGGCGGGCCGCGTCCTCCCGGGCATCGACTCCGTCCGTGCGGACCTCGAACTGGCGGTGGCCCGGGCCGGTGGAGAACTCCGTACGCGCAAGCGCCACGTCGATCTCCTCCGCGGACCAGGAGGTCGACACCTTGTACACGGCGAACCGCTTTCCTGCCGTGATGACCCTCCGGATCCCGAGTTCTCTCCGGGGGAGTCCCAGGACGATTGCCCCCAGCGCATCGAACCCGATCCCGGTGACCATCAGGTCGATGTCCTTGCCCGGTTGCCTCTCTATGAGGTCGCGGACGATCCCTCCCACGAGGTACGGGGACCCCTTTGCTTCCTCCGCGGCGCGGCAGAACGCCCTGAGGAATCGCCAGAGTTTCGTTCTCTTCCGCAGGGCGCGGAGCACGCGGAGGGAAATCTCGTTCGGGACGGGGATCGTATCGGCCGGGTTCATGCGATGGGGCCTCCCACTGCCCACGATTCTACCGTGATCGGAAATCCGCGACCGATACGGGAAGGAGGGGGGTTACCCCGGGTTTCCTGCCCCCATTTTTCTGAGGATCCGTTCCTTGTACTCGGGGAATTCGTCGAGGGTCACCATCCGCCTCCCCATTATGCCAAGCTTCATAAGCTTGTAGTTAAGTTCCCGAATCTTTTCCCTCTTTATCCCCTCGTCCTCGATGGTCCGGAGCAGGCGCCGGAGTGTGACGATCTCCTTGCGTACTTCCAGTTCGGGAGGGATGAACCCGGCGTTACGGAGTATCTTGTAGGCGACACGGAGGTCGTCGGGAATCATCGAGTCGTCCTCGAGGCGGAGGGGCTTGCCGGCGCCCGGAAGGTTTTCGAACGCCCCCCTCGCAATCGCTTCGCGAATCTTGCTCTCCGCCATGGTTTCCAGAAGGAACATGCTCTTTCCCTCCCGTTCGCTCCGCCGGGCATGGGATATCATGAGAAATAATACCACCGATCGGGGGAACGAGATGGAGCGGGGTTTCGGCACCGGCGTGATCCGGCTGGTCCAGGGCGACATCACGAAGGAATCGACGGATGCCATCGTGAACGCCGCGAACAGATCGTTGCTCGGGGGAGGAGGGGTGGACGGGGCGATTCACCGGGCCGGCGGACCCGCGATCCTCGAGGCATGCAAGGCGATCCGGGCGAGGCAGGGGGAGTGCCCCCCGGGGGAAGCGGTGGTGACGACAGGCGGGCGGCTCACCGCAAAGCACGTCATCCACACGGTCGGGCCGGTGTGGAGGGGGGGGAATCAGGGGGAGCCGGGGATTCTCGCCTCATGCTACCGGAACTCGCTCCGGGTCGCCCTTACGATGGGGCTGCGGTCGGTCGCATTTCCCTCGATCAGCACGGGGGCCTTCGGATATCCGGTAGAGGGAGCTGCGTTCGTCGCCCTGTCGACCGTCGCGGCGTTCCTGTCGAAGGAGGAAAGGGCGCCTGCGCTCGTCCGGTTCGTCCTTTTCGATGCAGTGACGCTCGGGATCTACCGGGCGAGCATTGTTTCCCTGTGAGCATTATCCGTTGCGCCCGCCCGGTCAGAGTGGATGTCCCACTGCGCTCAGGTAGATAACGCTCTCTTCCACACCGTCCACGCCCAGGAGGGCGTTCATCTCGTCATCGAAGAAGGCGGCAACCTGGCAGCTTCCCAGTCCGAGCCCGACGGCCGCCAGTGCCAGGTTCTGCGCGATATGTCCCGCGTCGAGGTAGACGTACCGGTAAGCCCGTTGACGGTATTTCCACTTGGCGCGGGGGAAGACGGCCGTCCAGACGAAGGTGGCGGCCGCCTCGGAACAGAACTGCTGGAACAGCGCCGCGCGGGAGAGGTTCCCTCCGACATCCCCCGGGGTCACCTCCTCGAGAAGATGGCCGCGGACACCGTAATGGTACACGCCACGCTCGACTCCTACCACACGGTGGGCGATCACGTACGTATCGATCGGGTACAGGGCGCCGGCGGAGGGGACGGTGCGGAATTCGTGGCCCGCTTCCACCCTCTGGATTCCCGAGGAGACCCACAGGAGAAAAGAGACGTCCTCCCGGCGAAGAGGCCGGGGGGAGTATTCCCGGACGCTGCGCCTTCGGGACACGATCTCCGTGAAGGAAAAACGGACGGGCGCCTCAGGCGGGGGGAGCCGGATCTCTCTCGCGCCGGGATATTCCTTGTACAGAGGAGGTTTGGACGACCAGTCGATCGGGTCTCCCCCCAAACGTCCCTGCTCGTATTTCGTTTCCTCCTGAAACCGGTCTCCGATGCCTTTGGGTGTCTTCACGATGGCGTCACTCCTTCACGTATCCCGTTTCGATGAGTTTGTCGACGATGCGCCGCGCGGCGCGCGCCGGATCCTCCGCGTCGCCCCGCACGGTCACGTCGGGAGAGTCGGGGGGTTCATAGATGGCATTCATCCCGGGGACCCCGGGGGCGTTTCCTTCCCTTCCCCTCCGGTAAATTCCCTTCGGGTCCCGGGAGATGCATACGTCGAGGGGGCAGTCGACGAATACTTCCAGAAACCGGGCAATGGCGTGCCGGGCCCGGTCCCGATAGGCGCGCCGGTTGGCGGTCGCGTCGAAGATCACGGATACGCCGTGTTCGGTCAGGAGCTGGCCTACGTGGGCGAGCGCGCCGTAGAATACGTTCCGTTCTTCCTCGTCGTAGCGCGGTTTCGGGGTAAGGACCTTCCGGAGTGCGTCGGACTCGAGCACCGCGACGTTCACCCCGCGGAACGCAAGCTCCTTTATCAACGCGGCGGCGACGGTCGATTTTCCCGACGCCGGCAGTCCCGTGATCCAGACGGCAAATCCCGCTTCCATGGCTACCTTGCTCCGCAATAGTCGTTCACGCGGTCCGGGTCGAACGCCTCCGCGTCCAGAACCCCTTCCACGAAGGAGAAGAGTTTTCTGCGCACGTCCTCGTCCAGGTCGGGATACCAGACGGGGCTGGCCATCACAAGCCCCCGGAATGCGTAGAAGGGGGCGACGACCGTAAGCATCTCCCGGTCGCCCGTTCTCTCGAGGTACCGGTCCCAAAACCTCCGGAAGAGGGTTTCGAAGGTCCCGGAAAGCTTTCCGTTCCGCTGGAGGGAACAGAAGAGGTAATTCCCGGTGAGTGAGGTGACATCGTCGGACGGGTCGCCCCATTCGCCGCGGGAACGGTCCAGCACCCGGAACCGGACGCCTTCCTCGAACAGGATGTTATAGGGGTGGAAGTCCCCGTGCACCTGCCTGAGCCGGTGGGTCCGGTCCTTGATCCGCCAGCGCCAGGACACGCACCTTTGCTCGATCTCCTCGAGGAGCTTCGGGGTGATGAACCCATGCCTGGGCGGATAGCTGTCGAGAAGCCCCATGATGCACTCCCCGTGACCCAATAGCTCCCGGATGCGCCGCACGTACAGCCCCGGGTCGGGGCCTCTTACCCGGTGAATGTCTGCGAGGTAGTCGCAAAGGGCATCTGCCCGCGCCAGGTCGATGTCGGAGAGACCCGCCCCGCCCTGGAGGCGGGCCAGGTCCTGGATGTAACCGCGCCCTTCCACGTGCTCGACGAGGAGGAAGAATTCCTCCACGTTTCCGAGCGAGAGAAGGGTGCCGCCCGGAACAATCCCCCCCACGTCCAGGGAACGCGCATGAAGGGGAAGGCGGTTGTATGCCCCGTGGTCCCACAGCAGCATCTGGGCCCTGTCCGCCATGTGTTCATGCCCGAACGGCCCCGGGCTCGTCGTCTCGAACACGGCCTTCCGGCGCTCTCCGGATACTTCGTACTCGACCATGACCGGGATGCCGTATCCGTATCCCTTGACGGCGCCGGTCGATACCGTTTCCCCCAGGGGGGTGAGGACCACGACCCGCACGGGTTTTCCGGAGAGGGATTCCAGGTAGGAAGATAGCTTTTCCCGGTCCAGGTCGGGCATGGTGCACCTCCCATAGGCCCCTTCCGGGCCTCGTTTCCGTCCGGACACGTCTGGAGAAAATTCTACAACGACTCCCCGCCTTTTCCCAAAGAAGGGGAGGGGAAGGAATATAATGGGTTCTTGAAAACGGAAAGCACGGAAAGGAGACGGGACAGGTGGAAACGGTGAGGCTGAACGTGAAGCAAATGACCTGCAACCATTGTGTGATGGCGGTTAAAAAGAGCCTGGAGGCAGTTGAAGGGGTTGTTTCGGCGGAGGTCACTCTTTCCCCCCCGAGGGCGGTGGTCACCTGCGACCCTTCCCGGGTGACCGTCGACCGTCTCACGGCTGCGACCGGGGAGGAAGGATATCCTTCGACGGCCGAAGCCCCCTGAGGGATTACGGGACGCGACCGGGATGACGGGCACCTGGTGGGTCTACATGATCGAATGCCGGGGAGGGAAGATCTACACGGGTATTGCGAAGGACCCGGACGCCCGGTACCGGCAGCACCTGAACGGTAATGGCGCCGCCTTCACCCGGATAAACCCCCCCGTGGCGTTTCTTGCAAAACGGCCGTGCGGGACCCGTTCCGACGCCCTCGGGGAGGAACGGTCCCTGCGGCGTCTCACCGGGAGGGAGAAGAGGGCCTGGGCGGGGGAGTGAGCGGTTTCCCTGTCGTCCCGCTTGTTCTTCGTGAGGGGAAAAATCCAGGATGGGGGAGAGAGTT
>Ga0307417_10000324_pt1 | contig 19849 bp, 15 predicted proteins | sample SalMarWE160210MG_2_FD_202514 | JGI IMG/M metagenome (GOLD analysis project Ga0307417, IMG submission 202514) | Salt marsh sediment microbial communities from the Plum Island Ecosystem LTER, Massachusetts, United States - WE1602-10 | ecosystem: Environmental > Aquatic > Marine > Intertidal zone... | reverse complement strand
GCACTCCGGAGATAAGCAGCGGAAGAGGCAGGGTTCGGATTTTTGTTTTTAATCAATCCGTTAAGCCTGACGCCTGTCCCGGCACGCCCATTGCTCTTGCCTTTATCGGGAGAGGAGTTGACCAACCGAAGGAGGTGAGAGAGATGAGGACGAAACTGATTGCGACGTACCTTGCGGCCCTGTTCATTGCCACGCTCGCCGTTCCGTGGACGGTTCTTGCCGGCGGCGGGGGAGGCAGGGGCGGCGGCGGGTCGGGCCGGATGGGAGGGGAGTCCATCGGGATCCAGAACCAGATGCAGAAACAGATCGGGACCCGCGATATGGAGCGGCATCGGATGCGGGACGGGGAAGGTGACCGGAATCGTGACCGGGATCGGGACCGGATCCACAAGGAGTCCGGCACGGAACCCTCGGCGACTACCATGGGATCCGCGGTGGACGCCGCCAGTGAGAAGGGAAAAGGGTACACGTATGGTCTCAGAGACGGAACGGGCCCCTTCTACCCCAAGGACGGAACGGGCTTTGGGGTTCCGGCGAATCGGTAGGATGGGAGAAACCGGGCGTGGCGGGGCGGTATTTTCCGCCCTGCTCCTCGGTTTTCTCTGCGCCCTGTTCTTGCCTGCGGGCGTCGCGCTGGCGGCCGGGAACGGGACGGTTCTGGAAGGGAGCGGAATCCAATACCCCGGGGGGTACGATCCCAACACGGTCGGGGAGGTCCGTGGAACGGCTCGCGGCGTCGACAGGCCGGAGCGGGGGCCGATGCGCTTCCGGCTGGAATCGGGGAAGGAAACCTACACGGTCCTCGTCTCCCCGTCGTGGTATTGGGAGGACCTCCGGACGGAGATACCCGAAGGCGCGCAGGTGAGCGTTCGCGGCTCCAAGACGCTTGGCCGCGACATGGGGATGTACATCATCGCCCAGGAGATCCGCGTCATCTCCTCGGGGCAGGCGTGGGTGTTCCGTGACGAGAAAGGATTTCCGCTCTGGAAGGGACAGGGCGGCGGAATGGGAGTGGGTGGAGGATCCGGATCCCCGATGCTCCGGGGCGGCGGCGGGAAGGGTCCGGGGGGCATGGGCGGCAGGGGCAGGTGACACCCTGAGACGACCAAAAGAGGTGGGCATGATCCCTCTACAGTGGAAGGCGCTGCTCGCGGTTTTCGTGGTTCCCATCCTGTTTTGGGAGGCGCCTCCGGCATGTGCCGACTGGGAAGCCGGCGTAAAGACGGGGTTCGACACAAACCTGAGCCGCTCCATCGAAGATGGCGACGGGAGCGGGTACCTCTCGGCCTACGGCAGCTATTGGAAAGGCCACGCCGCGGAAACCCGGCTGGACTGGACGATGGGGATCATCGTTCAGGGCGCGGTCTACCCTTCCCTTTCCGATGTCGACTACGCGGCAGTCATGCTCTCTCCGGGGATCGCGTACATCTTCCGACCCGGCTGGACAGCATCCCTCACCCCATTTCTCCAGGGGAAAGCGGTGCAGGATTCGGAGCAGTCGACCTGGGCGTTCGGAGGCAGGGTCGGTTTCTCACAGAATTTCCGGAACGGCTTCTACCTCGGGGAATATTACGTCTACACGGATAGCCGGGCGGAGGAAGACGTCTACTCGTACACGGAAAACACCTTCGGTTTGTACCTCGGGATGCGCTGGACAACGAAGGTGTTCACCGAGGCGGGTTACGAATATTCCCGTGGAGACTCGTTCCTTTCTACAAATGTGGCCGCACCGCCGGCCGGTGGCAGCGGTTCCGGGAGGGGCGGGAGGCGGTTCTCCTCCGCCTTCGGGGCCGATGTGTTCAAGGAAACGGTGGATGTGCACGCGCTCTCGATATCCGCCGGAATCGACTGGACGCGGTCCTGGTTTTCTACCGTGAACTACACCTACAGAACGTTGGATGGCGATTCGGGCTCGGCGGACGACAGTTCCGGATATGCAGGCATCGGGTACCGATTCGGAAATCCGGATCGTTAAGGAGGGCGGGAACTCCGCAGCCGACCGATCCGATCGCCGTCAGGGGCCGAAGAGCGAGCGGATGAGATCCATCAGGTCCGACTTGGCCTCGAAGCCGACGCCGGGGACTTCCGGCAGGCGGATCATTCCATCCTCCACGGGTGTTCCATCGGCAAACCCCCCGAACGGGGCGAAGACCTCGGGGTACGATTCGTTGCCCCCCAGGCCGAGGCCGGCGGCGATGCCCAAGGCGAACTGGTGTCCGCCGTGGGGGATCAGGCGGTCTCGCGACCAGCCCATCTCCTCCAGCACCTTAAGCATCCGGAGATACTCCACCAGGCCGTAGGACAGGACCGGGTCCATCTGGAGGATGTCCCTGTCCTTCCGAAGTCCCGCGTGGCGCAGGAGGTTTCTCGTGTCCTGCATGGAGAAAAGGTTTTCCCCGGTGGCGATGGGCCCCGGGTACCGGGCCGCCAGGTCGGCATGGAGCTGGTAGTCGAGGGGGTCTCCGGGCTCCTCGTACCAGCGAAGGTCGTACGGGCCAAGAGCTTCCCCGTATTCCACCGCTGCGTCGAGGTCGAACCGGCCGTTCGCGTCGACGGCAAGGCGGTCTCCGCCTCCCACCAGGGAAAGAACCTCCTCGATCCTTCTTAAGTCGTCCGCCAGGGGGGCCCCGCCGATCTTGATCTTCACCACCCGGTACCCGGCATCCAGGTAGCGGCTCATTTCGTCCCGCAGCTCCCGCGTCCCTTTCCCGGGGTAGTAATAGCCGCCCGCGGCGTAGACGAACACCCGGCTTGCGGCGGCACCGTCGTTGTAGCGGTCGGCGAGAAGACGGGAAAGGGGCTTCCGCTCGATCTTGGCCACCGCGTCCCACACAGCCATGTCGATGACGCCCACCGCCACCGAGCGTTCTCCGTGGCCGCCCGGTTTCTCGTTGGCCATCAGGATGTCCCGGAGCCGGAAAGGATCGAGGTTGTCTTCCGCCTCGGACAGGTACGTCTTTGGATCGGCCTCGCGCACACGGGGGAGGAACCGCTCCCGCAGAAGGCACCCTTGGGCGTACCGGCCGTTGGAGTTGAACCCGTATCCTACGACCGGTTTGCCGTCCCGGATCACGTCGGTGACCACGGCCGCGACCGACACCGTCATCCGGCTGAAGTCGATGTACGCGTTGCGGATGGGAGAGGCGATGGAGGCGGCGCGCTCCTTGATGTCGACGATCTTCATCGGCAGGTCATTTCCCCAATGCGGCGATCACGGCGTCGGTGACCTCGCCGGTCGATGCCGTCCCGCCCAGATCGGGGGGCAGGGTCTTGCCTGTGCCGGTCACCTTCTCGATTGCGCCCATGAGGCGCCTGCCGGCTTCCACCTCCCCCAGGTGCTCCAGCATCAGGACCGCGGTCCAGAACGTGCCCAGGGGATTGGCGATCCCTTTTCCCATGATGTCGAAGGCGGACCCGTGGATCGGCTCGAACATCGACGGGTACGTTCTTTCCGGGTTGATGTTCGCCGTCGGGCCGATCCCGAGGCTTCCCGACAGTGCCGCCGCGAGATCGGAGAGGATGTCCGCGTGGAGGTTGGAGGCGACGAGCACGTCGAGCGTCTCGGGCTTGAGCACCATTCTCGTGGTGACCGCGTCGACGAGCATCCGGTCGGTCGTCACATCGGGAAACTCCCGGGCGACCTCGGCGAAGATCTCGTCCCACATGACCATGGCATGACGCTGGGCGTTCGACTTCGTCACCAGCGTCAGCAGCCGCCGGGGCCGCTTCCGCGCCAGGGCGAAGGCGAACCGCATGATGCGCTCCACGCCGTGGCGTGTGAACACCGACACCTCCATGGCCACTTCGCCAGGCAGTCCCTGGTGCGCCCTCCCTCCCACGCCGGAGTATTCGCCTTCCGTGTTCTCCCGGACCACGATCCAGTCGAGATCCTTGCCGGTCCGATCCCGGAGGGGCCCCGAAATTCCCGGCAGGATGCGCGCGGGCCGGTAGTTTCCGTACTGGTCGAACCCCTGGCAGATGGGAAGGCGCAGCCCCCACAGCGTGATGTGGTCCGGGATGGTAGGGTGCCCCACGGCGCCGAAAAAGATCGCATCGAAGGCTCGCAACGTCTCCAGGCCGTCGGGAGGCATCATCTGCCCGTGCTCGTGATAGTAGTCGCTCCCCCACGGGAACGTCTTGAACTCGAACCGGAACGCCCCGGCGCCCTTCGCGATTTCCTGGAGAACGCGGACTCCCGCGGGGATGACCTCTTTGCCGATGCCGTCGGCCGGGATCACTGCGATTTTGTGTGTTCGCATGATCGTTGCTCCTATCGGGTTTTGGGAACGATCTTTCGGATCTTCGTGCAGATGGCGTCCGTCACTTCGGCGGTGTTCGCTTTTCCCCCGATGTCCGGCGTCGCGATGCCCTCTGCAAGGACCGCTTCCATCGCGCCCATGACGAGATCGCCCGACTCGGGAAACCCCAGGTGCTCCAGCATCATGGCGCCGCACCAGATCTGGCCCATCGGATTGGCGATCCCCTTGCCCACGATGTCGGGTGCCGAGCCGTGCACGGGTTCGAACATGGAGGGATACTTCCGTTCCGGGTTCAGGTTTGCGGAGGGAGCGATGCCGATGCTTCCCGCAATCGCGGGGCCAAGGTCGCTCAGGATGTCGCCGAACAGGTTGCTCCCCACCACGACGTCGAATTGTTGGGGGTGGGTCACGAACCGTGCGACCAGGGCGTCGATGTGGTACTGGTCGGCCTGGATGTCCGGATACTCCTTTGCCACGGACCAGAACCGTTCGTCCCAATACGGCATCGTGATGTTGATTCCGTTCGATTTCGTCGCGGACGTGACCCGCTTTCTGCCTTTTTTGCGGGCCAGCTCGAAGGCGTATCGGACGACCCGTTCCACCCCAAGGCGCGTGAAGACGGTGTTCTGGATGACGATCTCGTTGGGCAACCCCTCATACAGGCGGCCGCCCATGTTGGAGTATTCCCCCTCGTTGTTCTCCCTGACGACGAAAAAATCGATGTCATCCGGCTTGCGGTCCGCCAGGGGTGTGCGCACGCCGGGCAGCAGCCTGACGGGCCGAAGGTTGATGTACTGCTGAAACGTTCTGCGGATGGGGATGAGAAGGCCCCACAGGGAGACATGGTCGAGTACCCCGGGGTATCCCACGGCCCCGAGAAATATCGCATCGTGCGGCCGAAGAAGGTCGAGGCCGTTTTCCGCCATCATCCTTCCGTGCTTCGAGTAGTGTTCGCAGCTCCAGTCGAACGTCTCGTACCGGAAGCGAAGCCCCCCGTGCACTTCCGCCGCGGCGTCGAGCACTTTCTGCGCGGCGGGCACGACCTCTTTGCCGATCCCGTCCCCCGGGATAACCGCCAGGCTGATTTCCTTCATCGGATCGTTTCCTCCCTTGAAGATGGCTGATTCCAACAGTCTCCGTTACCCGAAGATCGTGCCGGCCGGAAGCGGGACCCGAAGAAGGGAAACGAAGACGAAGATGAGCAGGTAGGTGACGGCAAGTGCGATTCCTATGCACCAGGCGATCCCCTTCGGTTCCCAGCGGCAACCGCCCAGATACCAGGAGATGCCGCTGAACCCGAGCACTCCCGAAAGGGCGAAGCCCAGGGTACGGAGAAGGACGGACCAGGCGAGAAGAATCACGCCGACGACGGCCAGTTCGGTCCAGTTGATGGCTTCCCCTTCTTCCTTCGCGGTTCCTTCGGTCTCTTTCATCGCCGCGTAGGGCGTGAAAGACAGGATGACCGTCAGCACGATCAGGGCCGCCATGATCTCCATCACGATATCGGGAAATATCCCGCCGAACACCGTGATGTAATCGCGTTGCAGCCAGAGCACGGCAACGAATGCCAGGAGAAGGGCGGACCCGAGATGGTCCCGGAATTTCGCGGTCAATGCCTGCCTCCTACTCCACGCCCCCGGGGGTTATCCCCCCCGGCTTCTGGAACATCTTTTTCAAGGGGCCGATATACGGCCACAGGAAGGAAAATGCGGACATCGCGATGAGGATCCACGACAGCGGACTGACGAACAGGGCGATCCAGGGGGAGGAATAGGCCTGTCCCATGAGGTAGGCCTGGACGAGGCCTCCTTCCATGATGGGGCCGAGGATGAGGCCGAGCACGATCGGGGGAGCCTGAAACCCCAGAAAACGCAGTCCGTACCCGACGACCCCGAAGAGGAGCATGAGGATGACGTCGGTGTAGTTGTTCCGAATCGCATAGGAGCCGATGATCGTCAGGATGCCGATCCCCGGCACGAGATACCGCGCGGGAAGGGAGGAGACGAACCGGGTGAGGAGGCGTCCCCCGTAAATTCCGACGGGAACCATGACGATCGCGGCAAGCCCGAGGGAAAGCATGAACGTGTAGGTGATGTCCGCACGAGTGGTAAACAGTTCCGGCCCGGGACGGAGTCCCTGCAGAAGGAGAACGCCGTAGATGATCGCGTCCGGCGGGGCACCGGGTATGCCCAGCGTGAACAACGGGATCATTCCCCCGCCTACGACGGCATTGTTTGCCGTCTCGGTGGCGACGACACCATCGATGAGGCCGGTGCCGTACTTCTCCGGATGTTTCGATGTCCTGCGGGCCTCGTTGTAGGAGACGAGGTTGGCGATATTTCCGCCGGCCCCCGGGAGGATCCCGATGACGGTGCCGATAATCGAGGAGCGGAGGAGGTTTTTTCGAAGGGAGAGCACCTTTTTGACCGTTTCCCGCAGGACTCCCTTTGTCCGCTTGTACTCCACCACCTGGTGCTTCCCGATCCCCTTGGAAACGATCGTCAGCAGTTCCGGGATGCAGAACAGGCCGATGAGCATGACGATCAGCTCGATGCCGCCCTGCATTGCGGGTAGCCCGAAGGTGAACCGCACGTCCCCCCCGATCGGCGCGATGCCGATCGTCGAAATGAGAACGCCGAACGCCGCGCCGGTGATCCCCTTCAGAAAGGAACCGGCGGCAAGGCTGGAGATGATGGTCAGGCCGAAGACGCCGACCCAGAAATATTCCGGGGGGCCGAACTTGAGGGCGATCGCGGCAAGCGGGGGGCTGAGAAAGATCAGAGCGACGACGCCGAAGATGCCGCCGAAGGCGGAACCGACGGTGGCCCCGATAATGGCTTCCTCGCCCCGCCCCTGGCTCGCCATGGGGTACCCGTCGAACGTCGTCCCGATCGAGCTCGGCGTTCCGGGGGTGTTGATGAGAATGGCGCTGAAGGCGCCCCCGTAGATGCAGCCCATGTAGATGGCGCCCAGGAGAACCAGCCCCGGAATGGGGTCCATCGCGTAGGTGAAAGGTACCAGGAGGGCGACGGCCATCGTGGCCGTCAAACCGGGGAGCGCACCGACGACCATTCCCGCCACGGTACCGGCGAAAACCAGCAGGAGATTTTCGAAGGACGCCAGATGCTGCAGTCCCAGGAGGATGTTTCCGAACACGGAACTATTCCCCTCGCAGACGAAAAGAGTCCCGGGCGGAGGACAGGGTCTTTCCGCCCGGGGGATTCACGGATTCCAACGCTTCGGAATGACTATTTCTTTTTGAGTCCCATTTCTTCCACCAGCACCTTGTACTCGGCCATCTTCTTCTTCACGAATGCGGTGGAGGCCTCGGGGCCCATCTTTTCGATCTTGAAGCCGTTTTCGTCCATCTTCTTGATGACGCCGGGTTCTTTCATGATGCTGTCGAAAATCCCCGCGATTTTCTTGACGATATCGTCCGGAGTCCCCGGAGGGGCCGCAACGCCGCGGTAGGCGCCCTCCACGAGGTCAAAGCCCAGCTCCTTGAACGTGGGGACGTCGGGAAGAACGGACATCCGCTCTTCGGACATGATGGCCAGCGGGCGGAAATCGCCCGAGTACCGGACGGCCATGGTGGAGTAGGTCATGAGCGCTCCCACGTGGCCGCCTAACAGGGACGGCACCGCCGCACCGGATCCCGTGAAGGGGATGTAGGTCAGCTTGATTCCGGCGGCCTTGTTCAGCATCTGGGTCCCCAGGTCGTTGGCGGAGCTGCTGCCGCTTCCCCCCACGGTCATTGCGCCCGGTTTTTCCTTGGCATAGGCGATCAACTCCTTGAGGGATTTGAACGGGCTGTCTTTCCGCACGACGAGGATGTTGGGGGTGCTTTCGAAGAGGTAGATCTGCTTCAGGTCGAGCGTGTTGTATCCGGCGTTGCCGCGGGTGAGCGGCTGCAGGATGATATGGGGAAGATTGTCCCCTGCGATGGTGTACCCGTCGGCCTTGCTTTTTATGAGTTCCGACCAGCCTACGGATCCGCCGCCACCTTTTTTATACGTGATGACGACTCCTTCCTTGTAATGCTTCTGCAACGGTTGCTCCTGGATGCGGGCCGTGATGTCGGACTCGCCGCCGGGGTTGAAGCAGATGATATAGGTGAGGGGTTTGCTCGGGTACTCATCGGCCTGGGCGGGGACGAGGAAGAACCCTGTTGCGAGTACCATCGAGAACGCAACGATGCCCTTCAGGAAACCATTCCTTCCCATACGCGTGCCTCCTCTCTACGAAAACTTCATTGGGGGTTGGGATTACGACGATATCCAAAACGACATGCTTTATCTACAAAAAATTTTGCTCAGTACCACTGAGAGGATACGCACGCCTTCTCCCGCGCGGGAAGCCGCATTCGTCTATTCCGGTTTCGGTCCCCGGGTGACCTGGACCAGGTCGTTCGGCCGGATCCACCGGGCGAAGGCCTCCCGGACCCGACGGGCCGTCATCTTCCGGTAGCTGTCTGCGGCGCGAACCGGCTCGTCCAGGGGCAACCCTTCCTCCCTGCGCTCGATCAGCCCGTGAGCGATTTCGTCCACGCTCGATTCCGATAGCGGGATCTGCCGGATCAGAAGCATCTTGGCCTGGAGAAGCTCGGCGGCGGTCACCGGTTTCTTCCGGATCGCGCGCAGGTCCTTCTCCACAATCCCGCGAACCTTCGAGACGTTCTCCGGATCGCAGGCGTAGAAGACGGCGAAGAGGGAGCGGGTTTTCCCCACATGGAGCAACGTATCGACGGTATACACCAGGCCGGCACGCTCCCGCAGATCGCGGTAGAGGCGGGTTGCATAGAAGGCGCCGGACAAGACGTTCCTCCCGACCTGCAGGGCATAGCGATCCGGGTGGGACGTGGTGATCCCGAGAGTTTGCGCAAGGGTGACCTCGTCCTGGACACGGCTCGTGTCGGGGACCGCGGATGCGGACGGCGTGTTGTCCGGCACCCGGGGAAGATCCGTCTCCGGCTTCGGTCCCGTAGCGTTCCAGCCGCCGAACCACTTCCCGATGACCGCCTTCGCATGCTCCGGCGAGACCCTTCCGATGACGACGATCGTCGTCATGTCGGGCCGGAACGTCGCGTTGTAATAGCCCCTCACGTCGGCCAGAGTCAGGGATTCTACCGTGGCAGGCAATGCCTGCCGCAGCGAGGGGTCGTCGTCGGGATAGAGGGCCGAGCGGAGAGCCCTTCTCCGGAGGTATGCAGGGCTTTTTTCCTCCCCCGCTACCGCGTCCGCCGTTTCCTTTCGCACGATGGCGAATCCTTCCTCCGGCAGGGCCGGATGAAGAAGGTTCTCCGCGAGGAGCCTGGCCCCCCGGTCGAACCGGTCCGAAAGGACGCGAAGGGAGAAACCCGTACCCGCCGATTCCTCCGCGCCGATCTCGTCCAGGGCCTCCTGGAAGGCAAGGCGGTCCAACGTGGTCGTGCCGTATTCGAAGAGCGCGTTGAGAACCCTCGCTACCCCCTCTTTTCCTTTCGGTTCCTGGATTTCGGGCCTGTTCTTGACATGGCCGAAGACACTGATCGTCCGGCTGATCGATTCGGGCTGCACGATGAGACGAAGGCCGTTGGGAAACGTGATGACGGCGGGGTGCACGCGGGATTTCGGGACGGGCGGCAACGACCGGACCTTTTTCGCCCACGGCGGGAGTGCGACGGGACCGGCAACCTCGGGGGAGAACGACTCCCCGCCGCCGAACGTCTTCCGGGACACCGGCTGCCCCGAGGGGTTCGGGGTAAGTACGGCGACGACCGCCGTCTCGTTGACAAGATGTTCATGCGCGACGCGGTTCACCTCGTCTACGGTGACTTTCCTCACGGCCTCGATATCGTCGTCGGGGGAGTTGCGTCCCTCCACGGCGAGGGCCTGGGACCAGGAGGCGGCAAGACCCATCACGGAGTTCTTCCGGAACTCGGCGTCCGCCGTTTCGTGGCGCTTGGCCGCCTCGACCAAACCGGCAGGGACCCCGTTCTCCGCGTACCCCGCGAGGATCCGCTTCATTTCGGCGATCAGCGCATAGCCGTCCGCACCTTCCGGGAAGGCCGCCATCGCATATCCCGTCGCGGCTTTCGGCAGGACGTCGGTTTCGAATTCGACGGACAGGGCTTTCCCTTCCGGCACCAGGGCATAGAACCTCCCCCTTCGGCTGTCCAGCACGTCCCGGAGAACCTGCCCCGCGGCGTAATCGGGGCTGTCGTACCCCGGCATCCGGTAGGCGACCACGGCCAACCCGTACGGCAGATCGGTGTCGAGGGTGATGGTCGCCGGTTCCGGCGGCGCAAGGCGGATGTCCGGGCGCGGGGGAAGGGGACGGGACGGAATCGGCCCGAACAGACGCTTCACGGTCGAAAGAGCCCGGGCCGGGTCCACGTCCCCGGCGATGATGAGAACGGCATTGTTCGGCGCATACCACGTCTCATGGAATTTCCGCAGCATCTTCCCGGTCGTCTTCCGGAACGTCGGACGCGACCCGAGCGCATCCTCCGCGTACGGCGTTCCCGGATACAATTTCCGGAGAAGCTGCTGATAGAAAAGGTATTCCGGGTTGGACAGGTCCCGGGCGACCTCCTGATCGATCGCCCCTCGCTCTTTCTCCCAGAGCGCTTCCGTGGCCAGAACGCTTCGCATGCGGATAGACTCGATGCGCAGCGCGACATCGAGGTCTTCGGCCGGTACGGTGAGATAATATTGCGTGACGGTCTGCTGGGTATCCGCGTTGAACTCCCCCCCGAGGGCGGCAACGGTCGCGGAAAGTTGATCCGCGGAGAGGCCCCTGCTGCCCCGGAACATCATATGCTCCAGGGCATGGGCAGTCCCGGGGAACCCATCGGGCGCCTCGTTCGACCCGGCAAGATAATTGATTTCCGTGGTCACGACCGGTGCCAGGGTGTTACTTACGATGACCACCCGGAGACCGTTGGGAAGGGTCTTCCGCAGGACGTCCGATCCCGCCGCCCTCGTCGCGAATACCGCCATGGACAAGAGGAGAAATCCCGCCGCCGGCCCGATCCCCCTGCCCCCTTGTCGGCACCGGGCTTTCGAAAATATCCCCGGAGGATTCACGCGCGGTCCTTCGCGGCGTGGAAACCGTCGCGCACGCCGGGAAGGCGGACAGGGCAGGGGCAAAGGACATCCGCCTGTACACCCGGGTCATGAAACGGCTCTCGCCGAACATCGTAATGCCCGAACGTCGTAGTGGTTGAAGAATATGGTCTGTAACCCATTTTGCGATGTTCCTCCTGCCCGTTTCTTCTATTTCGGGAGATTGTCACTTTCCCGGGAGGCCGGCTCCCCGGCCGCCCTCGCTGAAACGGGTTCCGGTGTTGAGATGCAAAACGCAGGGCATCGGTTGTCTGCCCTTTCTGTCCCCCGACATCCTTTCGTGCCGCGAGGACGAAAACGGAACAGGAAAACCGAAAACTTTTTTGCCGGAACGGCTTCTAAACAACGATGCGGGAGAGGGGCAGTCCGGCACCCGATCCTGCTGGAGATGAGCCCGTTGGCTGATCGTCGCTGGTATGCAATCGGAAACAAACGAGGGTTCCAGAGAAGATCGCCCGGGACAGGTGCGTTTTTATCGAACCGTTTACAACCGATTCCCATTACTAAGGAGGAACGTCATGCGGAACACCTGTTCCCGTGGGTCCAGCCGCCGTCGCACGTGGGTGCTTGCTCTTTCTCTTGTGAGTTTCTTCGCGCTTTCCGCCTGCTCGTCGCAGGACAAGGCGCCGGTAGCAACGGTGGCATCTTCCCCGCCGCCTGTCGCTGCGCCCGCGGGCAAGACGGCCGATCTGGTGACCGCGATCGAGCAGGTGGCCGAGCGGACCATCCCGTCCGTGGTCCACATCGAGGTTACCGAACGCCAGGACATCCCCAACCCCTTCTTCCCCTTCAGCAATAACCCCTTCTTCCGGCAATTTTTCGGAAATCGCAAGATACCGCGCAAGTTCCACCGGGAACTCAGGGGACTCGGCACCGGGATGATCATGGACGAGCGGGGCTTCATCCTCACCAACAACCATGTCGCAGGGGGCGCCACCAAGATCGAGGTGCTGCTCGCCGATGGGGGCCGATACAAGGCCGAGCTGGTCGGCGCGGATCCGAAAACCGATTTGGCGGTGATCCGCATTCACGCCGACCACAAACTCCCCCACGTCGTGCTCGGCGATTCCGACCGGATGCGGGTCGGCCAATGGGTAGTGGCCATCGGCCATCCGCGAGGGCTCGACCAGACGGTGACCCAGGGGATCATCAGCGCCAAGCACCGCACCGGCATCCTGGAACCGACCGATTACCAGGATTTCCTGCAGACCGACGCTGCTATCAACCCCGGCAACAGCGGCGGGCCGCTCCTGAACCTGGCTGGTGAGGTGATCGGCGTGAACGCCGCCATCGAGTCGTCTTCCGGCGGTTCCGAGGGGATCGGCTTCGCCATCCCCAGCAACATGGCGCTCAACGTCGCCAACCAGCTCATCGCCACGGGCAAGGTGGAGCGGGGCTGGCTGGGGCTTACGGTCGAGGACCTCACTCCCGCTCTCGCAGGCAGCCTGAACATCAAGGACCGCAAGGGCGCCCATGTCGTGGACGTGGTCAAGGGGGGGCCGGCGTCGAAAGCCGGTCTGAAGCGTGGCGACGTGGTGGTCGGATTCGACGGGAAAGCGGTGGAAGATGCCACCGCCCTTCGCAATCTTGCGGCGGCGGCGACGATCGGCAGCGAGGTCCCGCTGACCATCCTGCGCGACGGCAAGGAAACGACCATGAAGGTCACGGTCGGCGATGTCGCGGATTCCGTCCGCCTGCTCTCGGCTTCGGTCGAGGACCGGCTCGGCGCAACCGTTCGCCCGCTTCAGAAAAAAACTGCGGCGCAATTCGGCCTGGAACCCGGCCATGGCGTCGAGTTGGTCAAGATCGACAAGGACGGGCCCCTGGACAAGGCGGGGTTCGAGGTCGGCGACCTGATCCTCGCCGTCAACGGGAAGCCGGTTACCGGCCCCGCCGATTTCGGTGCGTTGATCGGTAGCCTCCGACCGGGACAGAAGGTCGCCCTCCTGGCGGTCGATCACCGCGGCGGCGGGCAGGGCAATGTGCTGGTCATCACTCGCTGACGCGGAAGGGAAATCGCCGCGGACCGCGGCTCATTCTCGAAAGCGGCCGATCCCCGCGGACAGGGCCCCGGATGCCGCGACCGGAGATTCCCGGGCCCGTTCGTTCCGCCTCAGGACAAAATCGGGGCGAAATGCTTCGACAGGCTCTCCCGCGCAGAAGGGGAAACGACGACGAGCATCTGGTCCCCCCCCTGGAGGACGAAGTCCGAATGGGGGAGGAAGGTGCGGCCTTCCCGGAATGCCGCCAGGATCTCCACCTGGCCTTCAAGGTCCGGGGGATATCCCCCACCCCCGGGAATCGTCATCCCGACAAGCGGGCTTTCCGGACGAACCACCCCGAGGAGCAGCTGTTTCCCGTCCGGCAGGGTCACCGGGATCCCCGACGCGAGCAACCCTTTAAGCTTCGCGGTGCCCGTGGCCAGAGGGAGGGCCCCCGGCTGCTCGCCGAGCAGTCGGAGAGCGGAACCCAGATGCTCCCTCCGGTGGGCCGGCGAATCGGCTCTGCCGGGGACCTGGGCCTCGTAGAGACTCCGGTATTTCAGGGGTCTGGACAGGGTGACCTGGGTCAGGTAGCTCAGCACCACGCTCAGGGCCGCGGGAACGAGGAGATGATAGCCGCCCGTCATCTCCGCAACCATCAGCATCGTGGCGATGGGGACGCGCGCGGCTCCCCCGAACACGGCCGCCATGCCGACAACGACAAGGGGCGCGGGCGGCAGGTGAAACACCTTCGCCATGGCCCCCCCCAGCATGGCACCGACGAACAGGCTGGGAGCGAAGACCCCGCCGGATCCCCCGGAGGAGACCGTCAGGGAGAGAGCGACAATTTTTCCCAGGGTCAACAGGAGCAACAGCTTGAGCGGTAGCGACCCGTTGATCGCCTCCTGGATCCACCCGTACCCGCCCCCGAGGACCTGGGGGATCCAGAGGGCCATCAGCCCCAGCCCCAGGCCGCCGATGGCAGGCTTGACATGGGGAAGCACCGGCAGGGCGTGGAAGAGGTCCCGGACGCGGTAGAATACAACGGGAAGAAGGGTTCCGACGGCTCCCGCCACGACTCCCAGCAGGATAAACCAGCCATATTCGAGGAATCTGGGAACCGAAATGCCCGCGGGAACGAGGAAGAGAGGCTCGTACCCGACGAACAGCCCGTTCAAGGCGTACGCCACCACGGACCCGAGCATGGTGTAGAGGAGAGCTCCGGCGTCGAACTCCATATCGCTGTAGAGCACTTCGATGGCGAAGATCGCCGTTCCGATGGGGGAGCGGAAGATCGCCGAAAGGCCGGCGGCCATCCCGATCAGAACCAGCAGCCGTCGCTCCTCGTCCGACCGGTGCAGGAGGGTCCCGTAGAGAGAACCGACCCCTGCGCTGATGAGGGCCGTGGGCCCTTCCCGCCCGGCGGCCCCTCCCGACCCGATCGTGATGGCGGAAGCGATCATCTTGAGAGGAGGCACCCTGGTCCGCAGGTAGCCGCCCGCCCGGTGGAAGGACTTCACGGCGGTATCCGTCCCGTGTCCTTCCGTCTCGGGGGCGAGGCTGAATATGAGAATGCCGGACAGGAGACCGCCCAGCGTGGTGGCCAGGGGAATCCACCACAGACCGTGCGTTCCGATCGTCTCGCTGAGAATTCCCCCTTCCGCCGACAACCGGGGCGGCACATACCCTCCGACTCCCGTCAACAGGAGTCTCTGCGCCACCCGAAGCATCCACATGAACGCTTGCGCCCCCAGGGCCCCGACAACCCCGAGGAATACCGCGTCCAAGATCCGGCGGTGCTGCGCCTTCTCCGAATTTCCTGGTCCGGCCAATTTCCGCGACTCCGTCTCCGTTCCCGGTCTTCTCAAATTCCGGGAGGGGGATCCCCGTGATCGGGAATCCTCCGGTGCATTACGGCTGGGCGGATCCCCCGTGTCGTTGCTACCCGCCCGATTTCCGGGTGAGGGGTGGACGATTTCGGATCACCACGCTCGCAAGCAGGACCGCGATGATCCCCGTCAGGAATATCCCGTCGAATTTCCCGGCGCCCCCGATCGAGGCAATGGGTGCGCCGAGGCCCTGCACCTTTCCGAGGTTGAGCAGGTCGGCGCCGATCAGGGTGCCCATGCTGCCCGCGATGTAGGCCAGCGGGGCGGCATGTTGCCGGGAAATGACAAGGGCCGCGATCGCCGCAACCAGTGGAGGAACGAAAGAAGGCGTCGCGATGCCGACCCCGGGAACGGGATACGCCATCCGGTGGACGATGGCCGTCACGACCCCGACCGCCACCAGGCTTTTGAGATAGAGCTTGTTTTTCGCGATGAGGTAGAGGGAGAGAATCACGGGAATGATCGCGCCGCCAACGTTCACCGCGATCACCGTTCCCGCCCCCCTGGTCATTTCCGGGATCACATACTGCATCCCGAAAAAGTCTATGATTTTATGCGCAACCATTTGCTCCGGCGGAAGCTGGGCGATGGGGATGTTGATATAGCTGCCGATAAACGAAAAAAGGAGAAGAGCATACATGTAGCGGCGGTCTACACCCACCTTCTCGAAGGCATATTGAAGGATTCTCAGCTCGACCAGGACGACGACGAACAGGAAGAACAGAAAGAGCGCGATGAAGAAGGGAAAGGCAAATGGGAAATAGTGCATGTGTCAGTCCCCGCCGGGAGTCCGTAACCCGTGTTTTCGCCCGGGAGATGCGATATCCGGAAACCATTCGGCGCTCAGGGGGGAGCCGGTTTTCCTCCTCCGTTCTCCTCCGGGTTGCCACGTTCCTGCTTCGGGCCGTTCGAAAGGCCTTCGGCGAATTCCGCGGCGCTCTCCTCGCCGTCCCGTTTTCGGACACTGTACCCCGTAATCCATGCGGGATCCATCGGATAGACCATGGGATCGAACAGGACCAGGTAGAAGTGCCAGACGACGATCGCCAACGTTGCCAGCACGGCCTCGTAGAAATGAATCGTGACGGCGACGTCGAGAGCGACCTTCGGCAACCATGCGAGGATGAAGGTATTCGCCCATAGCATGATTCCCGTGGTAGCCATTACCAGCGTTCCCCAGACGACTGCCCAATACTCCATCTTTTCTCCGTAGGAATGGGAGGAGATCTTCGGCCGGTGTCGGCGAAAACCGAAAAGATAGGCAAATGTACCGCAGGCTTCCGAGGCGTCGGAAATATGCGGCCGCAGGACCAGCCAGTGACTGCGCAACCGGTCGCTCGCCAGCAGCGAAACCACGTGGAAAACGGAGGTCAAGAGGAGAACCGCGCCGGCGATGCGGTGAACGGTGCTGCGGACCGGCCAGCTTTCTTCCCAGGCAACGAGCGGCCGGGCCCACCACTGGGCCGGGTAGATCAGGGCGAATCCGGTCCACACCAATACGGTGAAGGACAGCATCAGCAAAGCGTGCTGGATCCGCTCCAGTCGGTACATGCGGAAGAATGCCGGGTCCCCGATCGTTTCTTCGGCCCGCTCCGGAACGTCGGAAGGTTCCCCCGAAGCGAATCGCAACGCGACCAGCTTGCGCCCCCAGTCGGCAAGGTTATGAAGGAACATCAGCCCGATCGTGAGGGGAATGAGAATCAGGTACGCTGTCCGTACCCACCGGACGGACGTTGGCGGCGGGGCGCCTTCTCCCCAATGGATATGCCCGATCGCAAACCGCGTCCCCGCCCCCGGGTGGCACTTGCCGCACGTTTTTGCCAGGTTTCCCGGATAGATCGTGGAGCGGGGATCCGAGGAGGGCAGGATCCGGTGCACGCCGTGACAACTGGCGCATTCCGCAACGGTCTCCGACCCCGTCTTGAGCGCCAGTCCGTGCACGGATTTCTCGTAGCTGACGATGGTGTTTTGGGGAAGCTGGAACCGTTCCGTGAGCCGGACATCCCCGTGACATTTGCCGCACGTTCCGGGGATATGCGACCGGGAGACGGGGGAAGCACCCTTCGACGGCGCCAGGATCATGTGCTCGCCGTGACAGCTCGAGCAGACGGGGGCCGCGACGATTCCCTCCGCAACGGCTTTCCCGTGGACGCTCTCGCGGTATTCGGCGAGCACCTTGTCGTGGCACATCCCGCAGATTCCCGGGATGGACTTGCGAAACGCCTCGGTGCCTGTTCGTTTCACCTCGTGGACGTCGCCGTGGCAGTCTCCGCAACCCGGTGCGTCCCCGTTCCCCCTCGCTCGCGCCATGCCGTGGACGCCGAGACGATACCTCCCGGCGACATCCGCATGGCACTGGGTGCAGGAGGGTTTCGCAATCCCGGGGGGATGCGGGAGAGTTTCATGGTTTTTATGGCAATCCGTGCAGGAGAGGGTGCCGTGCGGCGTGCCGGCGATTCCTTTCGCCTGATCGTGGCACTCCGCGCAGTCGACCTTGACTGCGCCGTGCGCATGCCCGACCGCGATCAGCGCACAGAGAACAACCGAAAGGGAAAAAGGGAAAATTTTCCTTTTCACGGTATCGGAGGCCCGAAATCCTTCTTGCCGGCGAACGGTTCAATGCTGGGGAGAGCCCATCCGAGTGCTATCACTATAGCACTTTCCCGGTCCTTTCGTTTTCGGCAATCGATCCGGGAGGACCCGGTGGAACGGAGACGGTTACCCGAAATCCGCATCCAACGCAAGGAATGACGCAACTAACGGGATGATGCCCGTCCGGAAACGCCTTTGACGGTAATGGGGAAACGAGGATATCTTCGGGATTCAGGGAGGCTGCCCGTCCGATGATTCTGTGCATGCCTGAAATCGGGATATGCCATTGATACGCAGGGATACGAAGCGTCTTCTGTGTGTGCATGGCGTGCTCGTTGCCGCGGCGCTCGTCGGCTGCGCGGTCGGCCCCGATTTCCGTCGACCCGACCCTCCTTCGGTTTCTTCCTACACTGCGGATGCGCTGCCGGGGGAGACGGCCGCCGCACCGGTCGCCGGCGGGACGTCCCAGCGGTTCGTCTCCGGAGAGGACATTCCCCCGCTGTGGTGGGCGCTGTTCCGTTCCGAGGCTCTGGACCGGGTGATCCGGCAGGCGCTTAAGGACAGCCCGACGCTTTCGGCGGCGCAGGCGAGGCTCCGCGAAGCGGAGGAGAACCGGCGGGCGCAGACCGGCGCTCTCTTCCCGCGTGTCGACGGGAACGTCTCGGCAAGCAGGCTGAAGCTTTCGGGCGCCTCGTTCGGCCAAACGGGGAACACGAGCCCCACCTTCACTCTCTACAATGCCTCGGTGAACGTCTCGTACGCACTGGACCTGTTCGGCGGGACGCGGCGCGCGGTGGAGGCTCTGCAGGCGCAGGTCGATTACCAGCGTTTCCAGCGGGAAGGCGCCTGGCTCACCCTCACCGCCAACCTGGTCACCACCGCGATCCAGGAGGGGGCGCTTCGCGGCCAGATACGGGCGACCCGGGAAATCGTGGCCGCGCAAGAGCAGCAACTGGCCCTGGTGGAACGGCAGTTCCGGCTGGGAGGAGCTTCCCGCCCCGACGTCCTCGCCCAGCGGGCACAGCTTGCCCAGACCCGGGCGACCCTGCCGCCGCTGGAAAAACAGCTTGCCCAGACCCGCCACCGCCTGGCGGTGCTTGCCGGCAGGTTTCCCGGGGAAGCGGGGACGCTCCCCGAGTTCGACCTCGACGGGCTCTCCCTGCCGCAGGAACTGCCGGTGAGCCTCCCGTCGTCGCTGGCTCGGCAGCGACCGGACATCCTCGCCGCGGAACAGCTTCTGCATGCGGCATCCGCCCGGATCGGCGTGGCCACGGCAAGTCTCTACCCGCAACTCACCCTGACCGGCAGCTTCGGGTCGGAGGCACAAAAGGTCCGGGATCTGTTCGGCGGCGGGACGACTGTCTGGAATCTCGGCGCCGGAGTGCTCCAGCCGATCTTTCGGGGAGGGGAACTGACCGCAAAACGGCGTGCCGCCATCGCCGCATATGACCAGGCCGAGGCTCTGTATCGCGAGACCGTTCTTGGGGCTTTTCAGAATGTGGCCGACGTGCTGAGCGCCCTGGAGATGGACGCGCAAGCGCTCAAGACGCAGGCAGAGGCCGAAGCCGTCGCTCGGGCGGCTCTCGAGCTCTCCCGGGAGCGGTTCCATCTGGGAGCGGTGAATTACCTCACGCTGCTCAATGCCGAACGCCAGCACCAGCAGGCGCGGATCGGCCTGGTCCAGGCACAGGCGACGCGGTTTGCCGACACCGCAGCGCTCTTCCAGGCGCTCGGCGGGGGCTGGTGGAACCGGGAGCCGGGTGGCGAAACGAAATCGACATCCAGGGAACGACCGGAAAATCCTGATACCGGAGTCGTCCGACCATGAAAAAGCGCATCCTGTTGGCACTTCTTGGGTTGGCTATCGTCATCGGCGTGCTGGCCGCCGTCAAGGCCTTGCAGATCCGGGCGATGATCGCGCAGGGAAAGGAGAGGGTACCTCCGCCGGAGACGGTGACCACCGCCGTGGCCACCGCGGAATCGTGGACGACATCGTTGACGGCGGTCGGTTCCCTGACCGC
>Ga0307417_10000323_pt1 | contig 19874 bp, 20 predicted proteins | sample SalMarWE160210MG_2_FD_202514 | JGI IMG/M metagenome (GOLD analysis project Ga0307417, IMG submission 202514) | Salt marsh sediment microbial communities from the Plum Island Ecosystem LTER, Massachusetts, United States - WE1602-10 | ecosystem: Environmental > Aquatic > Marine > Intertidal zone... | reverse complement strand
TCGCAGGAATGCCAAGGGCCAGGAGCGGTATGAGCGTCCGGATGGCGTTCTCGACGGTGCCGAGGGAAGCGGCCGCCAGCACTGTCGCCTGCCTCCCTTCGATGCTCACGCCGCCAACCGCGACCAAGAACGGCCCTTCATTGCCATCCCCGCTCTGTGCCTCACCCTCGTTCTCGCCTGCATCGAGTGAAGACACCTGGATCGTGGACATGGCACCGGGGGTTGCGACGAGATCGACGAATGGACGTTGGCCTTCAATGTCCTCGGTCGAAGAGATAACCGTGCCGTCGCTTACGATCTGGACTGAGATTCCCCGGATCAGAGGCACGGGGAGGGGTGTAGTGCCACCGTCGACCTGAGATACCAGGTCGACGGCTCGAGCGGTCACGGTGGTCTGGAGGGACTGGAACAACGCCGATCTGGTCGCCACCACCAGCAAGACGCCGGAGCCGGCGAGAACCAGGCCGACCACGGCGGTGGCGATCATCGTGGTTCGGGCACGGACGCCAGGACCTCGGACCGAGGTTCGGCGAGCGCTCATCGGTCCGCTCTCAGCCGGTAACCAACCCCGCGTACCGTTTCGATCGAGGCCCGTCCGAACGGATCGTCGATCTTTCTCCGTAGATAGCCGATGTACACCTCGATCACATTCGGATCACCGTCGAAGTCCCAATCCCACACCGCGTTGAGGATGTCGGACTTTCCCACCGCCTCCCCCGCATGTCGCATCAGGTACTCCAGCAAAGAGAACTCTTTCGCCGTCACCTTGATCTCCGTCTCGCCCCGCTCGACCGTGTGAGCGGCCGGGTCGAGGCGGAGGTCATCGACCTCCAACACGGTCGGCCGCTCCGGCGCTCCCCGCCGGGCAAGGGCCCTGATCCGGGCGGACAACACGACAAAGGAGAACGGTTTGGTCAGATAGTCGTCGGCTCCGGTGTCAAGCGCTTCGGCTATGTCGAATTCTCCGTCTTTGGCGGTCAGCATCAAGATCGGTGTCCAGTTGGACTCCCCTCGAAGGTCCGCGCACACCTGGAAGCCGTTCCGCTTGGGCAGCATGATGTCAAGCACGATCAGGTCGTAGGGTTGATTGCGAGCCAACCACAGCCCCTCCTCGCCGTCGCCGGCGACATCGACCGCATGACCGTCGGCCTCCAGGCCCCGCTTGAGGTACGAGGCGAGTTTCAGCTCGTCTTCAACCACCAGCAAACGCATCGATCACCAGCCTGTCAGACACAACACACCATCGACTACACCGTTCAGACAGTACCCGGCGGTAGCTGAGAGGAAGCTGAAGGAAGGCTGAGGCGGAAGAGATGTCTGTAGCCTGTCACGAATGTCAGTCGGAGCTCTCTCTTCGCCTCCAACGTCCTTCTGGGTGGTAGAAGCCCCGGCCGGCACATCGCTGACCGGGGGAATCGCGGGAAATGCCTGGTAGGACCGGGTTTCTTCCTTCCCATTACTTCGCATCATCACCCGTCCCATCCCACCCTCCGCGCGATGGAGGCACGATGGAGACCCTTGGCAAGACCCTTCTGCAACCCCGCCAGGGCATACCACGAAATAGACCGTGGCCGAGGTGGCCGCGGCTTGCCGGCACCGGATCGTGGCCAATTCGGGACCTTCGCCCCTAATTGCTCAGCCGTGCTCATGTCACAATGTGTTTGTGAGTTCAACGATTCTTGAATCAACAACGCTTGAAGAGCGGGCGACCTTGTCTTCAGCGCTTGGAGATCCGATCCGTTTGCCGGTCCTCGACGAACTGACCTACGGCTTGAGGTGCGTGCGAGGAGACCATCGACGTCGCCCCCAACCTGCTGGCCCAGATATCGAGAGAGTCACCGACTACACCGCTATCGCCGCCCACGGGGTCATGTCCACCCCAGCCCTGGTCATCGATGAACAAGCGGTCCTGACCGGGCGGGTTCCAGTCGACGAACTCCAGATGCTGCTCATCGGAGCCCTCCCATGAACGCCACCCCGATCGCCCCTCCAGAGCCGGCGCTGGCTCGCCTGTCGGTGGTCAACCGGTTCCTCCCGGTGTGGATCATCACCGCCATGGCCCTCGGCCTCGGTCTGGGGCGGTTGATCCCCGACCTCAACGACTGGTTGGACACCGTCAAGATCGGCACGGTGTCACTACCGATCGCTCTCGGGTTGCTGGTGATGATGTACCCGGTGCTGGCCAAAGTCCGTTACTCCCAGATAGGCGACGTCACCACCGATCGCAAACTCATGGTCACCTCGCTGGTCCTCAACTGGGTGGTAGGTCCGGCGTTGATGTTCACGCTGGCCTGGCTGCTACTCCCCGACCTTCCCGAATACCGCACCGGGCTCATCATCATCGGTCTGGCCCGCTGTATCGCCATGGTGTTGATCTGGAACGAACTGGCCTGCGGCGACCGCGAAACCGCCGCCGTGCTGGTGGCACTCAACTCGGTGTTCCAGATCGTTGCCTACTCGATCCTCGGCTACTTCTACCTCGAACTACTCCCGACCTGGTTAGGACTCGACACCGCGACACTGGACGTATCGATGTGGGAAATCGCCAAGATCGTCCTCGTGTTCTTGGGTATCCCCCTCGCCGCCGGCTACCTCACCCGGCTATGGGGTGAACACACCCGAGGCATCGACTGGTACGAGAACCGCTTCCTTCCCAAGCTGGCCCCCTGGGCCCTCTACGGGCTGCTGTTCACCGTGGTGATCCTCTTCGCCCTCCAAGGCGAAACCATCACCGCACAACCACTCGATGTGGCCCGGATCGCCCTCCCCCTCCTCGCCTACTTCGGCCTCATGTGGGTGGTCTCCTTCGCTCTCGGACTCAGATTGAACATGTCCTATGAGAAGAACACCAGCGTCGCCTTCACGGCCGCCTCCAACAACTTCGAACTGGCCATCGCCGTAGCCATCGGCGTGTTCGGCGTCACCTCCGGCGAGGCCCTGGCCGGGGTGGTCGGACCGCTGATCGAGGTACCCGTCCTGGTTGGGCTGGTCTACGTGGCCCTCTGGGCCCGCAAACGGTTCTACCCGAGACCGGTCGAGCGACGGTGAACCTTGGAGGCGACCTGCCACGACGTAACCACGCCGTTGTCCGAGATTCGAGCCTGCCCCGCGGGGGTGACCTGGTCTGATCGGCGAAGAGCAGCCGGATAGCGATGCACCAGGCATCGAGGAACGTCCAGATGGAGGAGTGATTGTGATGAGTGATGATCGGAAGGTTCTGTTGGACACCCTGGAGTTCCACGGGCATCGATGCTGGGCATCGGCGATAGGGGTGCGCATCGGATTGGCTGCGATGGAGGCACTGGGGGTAGGACGGTCCGGAGCGAGCCAGCTGTTCGCGGCGGTGGAAATCGGGGATCGTCACGGGGCGATGTGTTTCGCCGACGGTATCCAGTACTCCACGGGGTGCACGTTTGGAAAGGGCAACCTCGCCAAGACCCATGAGGGCAAGCTGGCCGTGACGCTCACCGAGACCGCTACGGGCCGGTCGGTCCGGGTGGCCTATCGCCCGGTGTTGCAGCCGCAGATCGCCGCTTCGGCGTTCATGCAGCAGCGGAGCCGCGGGGTGCCTCCGACTGATATCCCCGAAGCCGACCAGTGGGAAATGGTGGATCTGGTGTGGAACGCACCGGCCGATGATGTCATGACGGTGGGTGCGGTCGAGCGGGGGGACCGGATCGACACCAGCGAGTTGGTGACCTTTGCCACATGTCCGGTCTGTGAGGAACTGGTGGCCGAACCCTACATGCGGTATGTGATCGACACCCCGATGTGCCGGTCGTGTTCCGGCTACTAGGAAGGCCTAGTCGGTGAATCTCGCAGTGGCAGCGGTGGCGGTGTTCCTCGGGTTCGGTGTCATGTCGCTGGCCGGACTGGGCGCCGCGACACTATTCATCCCATTGTTCTACTACGCGGGCATCCCGCTGCCCGAAGCGATCTCCACCGGATTGTTGCTCAACGTCGTGGCGCTCGGGATCACCACCCCCGGCCACCTGCGAGCCAAGACCGTGAATCTACGGCTCGGGATCCCGATCCTGGTCGTGGCCGCCGCACTGGCACCACTGGGCGCCGGAGTCTCCCACGCAGTCGAACGGAATCTGCTCCTGGGCCTGTTCGCCGGGTTCCTTGTCGTCTCGGGAGCATTGATGCTCTTCTACCGGCGCCCGGAGCGAACGTGGGCGCTGTCCCGTCCCGTCGAGATCGGAGCAGGGACCGCCGTCGGCGGCGGGGTCGGGTTCCTGGCCGGGTTGCTCGGTGTCGGCGGCGGGGTCTTTGTGCTTCCGGTGTTGCACGGGATCGGTCTCGACCCCAAGACAGCTACCGGGACCACCGCGCTTGTGGCGCTGGCCTCATCGATCTCGGGGTTTGCCTCCCGGGCCACACTGGGGAGCCTCGACGTCACCTTCGCCGTGGTCACCGCAACGGCCGCCGCAGCCGGGGTGCTGGCCGCCTCCCGTTTCGCCAACACCCGGCTGACCGCCGGCGGTCTCAAGAGAGTGGTCGCCATCATCCTGTGGGTGATCGCCGTCAAGATGATCTGGGACGTCCTTTCGTGACCGGCACACCACTTCGCCACTCCCCTGCCGATGCCGGGACCCTCGCCCCGGCGCAGCCCGCCGTCGCGAAGCGTCGGGTCCGGGTCGCCTCCTCTAGCGGTGGCGCGAAAACCGGCACCCCAAAGAGAACGTCAAGCGAGCATGACGTGCCGCTCACCCACTCGCCTGACGGGTGGTGGGCGATCTCATTCATGGCCGGCGCGCAAGGCGACGGCGGCGGCGTGGCCAGTGCCGGTATCCTGGGCACAGTCTGGGCAGCGATGACCAATGGATTCCCGATCGTGTACTGCCCTCCGGTGTGCGCGGAGGCCTCGCCGCTTTCCGACTTCGCTCATGTGGGCAGCATCCTGTTCGGTATCCTCATGTTGCTGGTGGCGATCTGGAGTCTCTGGCGAGCACGCGTGCGTCCGGGATGGTTCATGCCTGCGGTCGCAGCAGCCCTGGCGATCGGCACCGTCGTCGCGCTCGCCAACACCCCGATCACCTAACCGTCGCGCCGACGTCACATGTCATATCAGGGCCACCCGTGGCCCACCCGAAAGGCCCAAGCAGGATCGGCCATTCCGAGCGCACCGTCCCCACGCGACCGACCTGTGGCTCTTTGACCATCCATTGTCGGACGTGCGCCCTGTTGCGCGATCTCCAATGACCCCTCATCAACTTCGCATCCGCCACTCGACTGCTCCTTACGAGCCACCAGCGCATCCCGGCAATCCGGGGGCACAACGCCCGCATCCGGGAACCGAGCAGATCGGCACACATCGGGCAGGATCAGTCCGAGATTCCTCAGCACCCCTGCACAAACCTTCCCGGCCTCAGGTGCAGGCTGGAGGTCCCTGCCTAGAGGACAGATTGCCCGGCAATCCAAAGACAACCCATACCGCTCTCCTTCGCAGAAGCGTGCGGGATTCATTCAGATATGGTCGTAGACAGTCAGGTGAAGGAACCTCGTGCAAGATCAAGAAGTCAATGATGCGCACGTCGAGGACCCAACTCGGGCCGAGCTCGAGCACTACCTCAGGAGCGACGAAACCAGGCTCACCTCTTGCTGAGGCGGGGGGTCGGGACCCGTGGTCTGGCGGTCACCGGTGGTCTGGCCGAAGTGTCCTTCTATCCGGCGAAAATCATGAAGAGGGCGACGAGCAGCCCAACCAAGGTGGAAAAGGCCACGGCGATTGACCGATCATGCTCGCGGATCATGGCGACGATTCCGCTCACCAGGGCGGAGAGTCCACCAACGACCGACACGAGGGCGGGTCCGGCCAGCCACCAGTTGCCGAAGATGGTATCGGCGACACCCCGATCCTGCCCTGAGGCGACCGCCAACACTTCGGCGACTTGACCCGCAGCGAAAGCCACGGCGGAACCTACCGCCCAACGACCGAAGCGTCCAGTCGGCCCGAAGTGCATGTGGAAGTGTCGGTCACCGGTGGTCACATGTGACCTCCTCCACCTACGTACTCTACTCCGACACACCGGTGTTTCCACGGGGGCTTCAGACCGTTTGACCTCCCGGTCAGGGGGCAGGCGGGCCGACCGCAACGCCAGTATCCGATCCTGACGTGGGTGGCCATGCAGACGGCTTCTCACGTTTGCCGCATAGGAAGTAGATCATCTCTGCGGCATCCGTGAGAACGGTGTCCGTCTGTCTCTGTGAACGTCGTGAACATGGTCAGTTTCTCTCTCTGAGGTACGACGGACCCATTGAGGTAGAAGTGCCCTTCTTCGACCATCACCATCCCGGTTACTGACTTCTCGAAAGGGATCCCGGCTTTCTATGCTTTGTGTACCATCTATCGATGTCGACGGGCAACATCAACGGCGTTGTTTACGCCTACGACGAAGCCGGAAGCGGGTCGCCCCTGCTTCTGATCCATGCCGGCATCGCCGACCGGCGAATGTGGGACGACATCTGGTCGGCGTTCACCGCCCGCTACCGCGTGATTCGTCTGGACTTGCGCGGCTTCGGCGATACGCCGCTTCCCGACGGCCCTTTCGTCTATGCCGACGATGCCGCCGAGCTGCTCAAGGTGCTCGGGATCGACCGCACCACGGTCATCGGCGTGTCGATGGGCGGACAAGTGGCGATCGATATGGTGATCGCCTATCCGGAACTGGTCGAGAAGCTAGTAGTCGTCGCCGCGGGAATCGACGGCTGGGAGTATTCCGATGCCATGAAGGCAGCCTGGGACCTTGAGGAGGCCGCCTGGGAGTCGGGCGACCTCGACGAAGTGGCGTGGGTCAACGTCCGCACTTGGCTCGACGGTCCAACACGCGGGCCCGAGGCGCTCCCGGTCGATCTACGCCAGCGGGTGTGGGAGATGCAGCGCAAGGCGCTCGACCACGACAACGACGATGCCCGGGGTGGCTGGGCGACTGTCTCGCGGCGGGGTCGCCTTGCAACGATCAATGCGGCGACGCTGGTGATGGTCGGCGAGCTCGACCAGCCCGACTTCGGTGAGATCGCGCGGATGTTGGCGGCGGAGATTCCGGGCGCATTGTTTGAGGAGGTCCCCGGCGTCGGCCACATGCCGCCCATGGAGGCACCGACCGAGTTCAGCCGCATCGTGCTCAACTTCCTTGCACGATCCTGAACGCTGGGTGTCTTGTGTATTGCACCCGGGATCTTTCCCGGGGCAATTCGACCACCGGGTGGACCTTTCAAAAGACCGCGTGGCCCCCTACCCGGTGCTCCATGAAGACGCAGGAATCGTGTATAGGATTTGGGTCGGCTGAGCGATCCGCTTCCTGGCATCGGATTCAGGCTTGGGTCCCGTGTGACCCGCTACGCATGGAGGTGTCCCATATCTTCTTCGTTGTTCGACCGGTCTGACTATCCAACTCTGAGTGAGAGCATCTACCTCAATCAGGCGTCCTTGGGCCTTATCGGCAGGCCTTCCGTCGACGCCATGCATCAGTTCCTTGACGGTATCGGCCGTCACGGCAACCTCTACATGTCCGATGAGGATGAAGTGGGGTTCCTCGACGCGCTCCGCCAGCGCGCCGCCCGGTTGTTCCAAACAGAGACCCGCCGGATTGCGATCCTGTCCAGCGCCAGTGAGTTGCTCGGCCAGCTCCCTTTCATGCTGCCGTCGCCCTCTGGCGCCAAGGTGGTGGCCGTGGCCACTGACTTTCCGGCGATAACCCGCCCGTGGCTGCGCCTGGCCGAACGCGGTGAGTGCGGCCTCGAGTTTGTCGACGACAATCCCGACACTGATCTGACGACTGATCTCATCACCCGGATAGATGAACACACATCACTGGTCGCGGTCGGCTCGGTCCAATACGCCACCGGAAGTGTGATCGACGTCCCCCGACTGCGGGCGGCCACCGCAGAGGCCGGGGTCAGACTCGTCATCGATGCGACACAAGGCGCAGGTGCGACAGAGACCAACACTGGAGCCTGGCACGCCGATATCGTGGTATCCAGCGGATACAAGTGGCTCGGCAGTCACGGCGGAGTGGCGATCGGCGCGCTCGCACCCGCACTACTCGACAAAACCCCGCCGCTGCCAGGGTGGATGGGCGCACCCGACCCCTTCGAGTTCGACGCCACACGAATGCTGCTCGCCAACGGTGCCCGCCGGTATACCCAATCGACAATGTCATATGTGTCGGTTGTCGGCCTCACCACCGCCATGGATCAGCTCCTGACAATAGGAATGGAGAAGCTTGAGCATCACGCGGCGCGACTTGCTCACCTGCTGGTCGGTGCTGTCGAACCACATGGCTGGCGTCCCTTCCGCCACCCAGATGACCATGCAGCCTCGCCGCACATCATCTCACTGGGACGCCGAGGCGATGAGTTAGCCGGAATGCTGGACCGACTACGAGCCATCGGAATCATGTGCAGCACCCGCGGTGGTCGCCTGCGAGTATCTTTGGCGCCCTACAACGACGAAGACGACATCACAGCCCTCGTGGATGCGCTCGTCTGATCGGCGCCGGTAGAACATCCGGTAGAAGCCACGGCCAGCAGTTCGCTGACCGGGGCTTTCTCGTAGCGGGGGTGGGATTTGAACCCACGACCTTCGGGTTATGAGTTCCTCGCCCAGGGTTCTGGTTGATTCTCTTTGGTGCTCAATAGTGCTCACTACCTGGGTTTTCGCGGAATCGGCGTGACGTCTGGTCCCGCCACGTAGCCCCTCGTGACGGCTCGTCCGTTAGAAGATCCGTTAGAAGCCCAGCTGAGCCGAGATCTGATCCAAGTTGCGTCGATACCACTCTCGAAGGCGCCACGGTCGTAGCGGTGACGGCGGTGATGGCTGGCGGGCTCGCCTACGCGAGCGTCGCGCTCCTCGAGATCGTGCACCGCACCGTCGACCATCGCGCCAGCGTTCGTACGTTCACAATCCTCGACGTCGTCGACTCATCGTCACTGCAACTCGGGCTGTTCATCGCCGGGCTCCTCGTCGCCGCCTCGAATGTCAAGCAGGTCCGAACTCCCTACATCATGTTCGTCGTCGCAATGAACCTGGTAGCCATAATCACCGTCGGCCTCACCACCCGTCTCGCCGCACGCAACCACGACATCTGAGGCCAGCCTGGCGTAGACGACGGGCGCACAACAGCAAGTCGGCCCAACAACGCTCAGACGCCAGCACCAACGGCGTCCGCGTCGGTAGATCTCACATGGTGTCAAGTTCGCGTATCGCTTTGCCGACAAGACGCGTCGGCGCCGAAGGCTTGCCAGTTGCACAATCAGCACGTGCTCCCCGGGATGCAAGCGGAAGCCGCCCGGATCTTCGAAAGGCTGATCGCCGACAGTCGGCAGAGAATCCGGTGGAAGCGACGGTACAAGCGTCTTCGGGACGGTAGAAGCCCCGGTCAGCAATGCGCTGACTGGGGCTTTCAGTAGCGGGGGGAGGATTTGAACCTCCGACCTTCGGGTTATGAGCTATTGGATGATGCACGCTGACCTGGGGAATCATCCGAAACGCCAGGCAGAACAAGGTTTCACGGTTCCCGTCACTTCGCGTCGTCACCCATCCCATCCCACCCTCTCGCGCGATAGACGCGCGCTGGAGCTTCGTACGATCGCGATCCTGGCCATCGTCCCAATGTCGATCCCGCAACGCGGCCAGCTACTGAGACGGCGCCGGGGCGCGCCCCTCACCGCCCTTTCTGATGCCAGCGGGGCCCGGACCTGACCAACGCCCACCGGTTGGTGGTACCGGGTGACTGCTGTCCCCGGGCGGGGCATCGCGACACCGGCCTTCCGGTCAGGTTGTGTCCGGCGGGTCGAGGAACAGGTAGTCCGAGTAGGCGGCCATCGTGGCCTCTTGCGCATCACTGACCGGCGCCACTCCGTGCGTCGGCGCGTTGTCGAACACGACCGGCAGCCCATTGGCCGTCTCGAAATCAGGCGAGTCCATGAGCTGGAAGTGCAGGTGTGGGGACTCCGAGTTGCAGCCAAGCTCGTAGTCTGCCCATGCTGTCCAGTGCCCCATCGCGAGCGAGGCGAGTCTCGTACGGATCGATTCGAAGCCCTCCAAGAATCGGCCGAGGTTCCATAGCGTGATCGAACTGGCTGCTGCTCGATGACTGTTCGGCGGCCGCGGGAGGCGAGCGCTCTGTTCCTGGCGCATTCGGCTCGAGCGTCGCTCAGCGATCACCGGCGAGATCGACTGAACGGGCCACGGCCGCCTGCTCGGTCAGCGTCTCCACCTTGTAGGCCTCCACCTTTTCGGAGGCGTCGAACCACAGATAGTCGGCGGGCTGCCACTCGGAAGCGGACAACCGAAGGAGCACCTCTGCCTTCGACAGGTCCACCAGCATGTCTGGCTGTGTCCATCCGACGATCTCGACGGGTCCGGCCGGAGGCCCGAACCCACTGACCGGAACAACCGGCCCGGTCTCGGTGCTGAAAGGGCCAATCACGCCCACCCCGGGGAATCGGATGCCGATCCAGTGGTAGGTGCCGGCAAACGATGAGCCGACCTCGACCTCCATGTGCCATTCGACGAGCCGGCCGACACCAAGACTCTCCTCGATATCGGGCCAGAAGTCCTCCACCTGGGTGGGTAGCTGACGCAGTTCCGGGGGTGTCGCAGCGACCACCTCGGCGGTGGCATCCTGAATGGCTTCGTGCTCATACCCGTGGGCACGACGCCACTCCCCCAACGGTCCAGGCGTCGTCACCTCGGCTGCTCCACCAGCCGACGAAGAGCCGGCATAGACAAGCATCGCCTCGAACTGCGCCCTCGCATCGGCGATGAGCTGACCCACCCCTTCAAGGCTCTCGGGGTAGAGGGCAAGGATCTCCACGAGCTGTGGATACAGGGGCCGCTGGGCGTCGACGAGCTGCCAGGTCGAGTCGAACACGGCAAGGACGAAGTACGGGGTTTCGAACCCGTGGGCGTCCCTGCCGGCCGCAACATCCTCCGGGGTCCCGTCGACCTGGAGTACGAAGAAGAACCGGCCGTCCTCGAGTTGGGCGTCGAGGGCCGGAGCGCCTTCGTGCACCGTGATTCGATCACCCCCTGACACGTCTGGGGTCACGTACTCGCCGCCTCCGAAGTAGTAGGTGTCGATCGAAGCAAGAACATCGTCGACGAGAACGTCGAATATCAACCCGCTTTGCCCATCGGATGACACACCCTCCACCTGAGCGTCGATCGTGAGCACCCCTGCACTCAGCCAATCCGTCTGATCCCACGAGGACTCCGAAACTGCTGAACCTTGGGACTCTCCAGCTTCGATGGATGGGGAACAGCCCGAAAGACCAAGCGCCACAACCAGCGCGCACGCTGCGAGTCTGCCACCGCTAGCCCACTCCGACACTTGAATACTCATCGATTCCTCCTGTTGGCCTAGCTGCCGTAGTGAACCAGCACTCGCACTCGGTCAACCCCGACCTCGGCCCGAAGGCCATAGGCAGTCCACATCTGGTCGGTGACCGTGACCCTTGCCTGCACGCCGCCATACGTCTCCGCCACAGAAGTTGGATCTCCTGGCATGCTGACCGTGCAGTAGTGCCAGGCCGTGGATGACACATCGCAAGGCAGCGTGTACAAGACCGTCGACACCAGGGTCGTCTGACTGCCAGTCCGCCGCGATGGATTCCCGCACCCGCTCCCACTCACCGTGTAGGGGCTCACCGTGAGCTTCACCACAACCCTTCCGTGGTCCGACGAACTCATTCTCCGGTAGTTGGCACGCGCCTTCAGGCTGTCGATGGGGGGGTTGTCGATAAGGGCGGTGGTGGACAGGATGTATGCGTCGGCGGTGTAGTTGCGAAATGACATGTAGGTGGGCGTACCGTCCACGCCGCCCGAGTAGTGCGCTTGCGTCGTGGTGCCGGAACTGATCCCCCAGAATTCACGATACCCGTAGCCCGATACGGGCGTGTCTTCCTCAAAGGAGGAGTTGGCCGTCGCGGAGTGGTACCCACTACCGGCCGTCAAGTCCGTTAGGAGTTGGACAGCGGCATGGTCATCCTGGGTGAGTGCGTAGCTGGTCGCGCCAGCTCCGCACGAGAACATGACTGGAGGGTTACCCCCGTTGCGCGAATCTGGGTAATGACTGTGCCCCATGCCAAGAAAGTGGCCGAGTTCGTGAGCCGCTACATAGCTGAGTCTGCCAGGGACAAGATCGAACCATGCCATCTCGTCAGAGTTGAAGGTCATCAGCCCCCCGGAGCAGTCCGTTCCGGCCACGCTTCCGACCATAGGAGCCCACTTGGCTCTCAGAACGGAGCCTGCGCCGCCCTCGCTGACGGAGAACGGGCTGCTCCCATTGTACTTCTCCACATCCCAGGTCCAGCGCGCGAACCCGGTCATCACCTCAGTCTTGTGCGAACTCGTCCAGGCAATCGGGTGGACGTCATCGAGGATGAAGTTGACGCTGGCCGTCGTGTGCTGGCACGTGTTGTAGTCGGCAGCTGCTGCGCCCTGAGGTCCAACAAGAACGCCGCAGACGACCAACAACACCACAACGGCGAGAGTCGCCGCTCGGAGCACGAGACGCCACCGAGCGGTCTGTCCGATCAGTCCGCCTCTCCATGAACCGCCACCCAAGCGATGGCAACCTCGGTTGGATGCCCCGGCATCAACAGCGGATCCAACCCCAAGAGCGTTACCCATCCCGGTTCTTCCTCCTCGCCGACCGAAGAGTCCGACCACCAAGGTTGTCGAGCTCCCTGCTTGCTCAGACTCCTATATTTTAGCAGCTCTCGACTGCGTGTCTAGCGAACCTGGCACCTCCAGCAGAAGGCTCTGGCGTGATGCACGCCTGAGCCGTACAGAACGGCTAGCTGTCCTTCTCACAGACGTTGTTGACGGGTAGTCGTGTTGCGGGTGCTGCTCCGATTGCCCGAAACAGTCGCAATCGAGGACACGTTCCCCGGCTTCGCCGACGCGGCATCGGACTATCCCAAGCCTGTGCTGCTTAGAGGAATGGGAAAACCCGTGTAGCCACGATCCGTGTCGAGACCGTCGGTTGAGCGGATGGTCCCGTATGGCATGTACAACTAACGCGAGGTGTCTCCGTCAGAGGGGCGGTAGGTCACCGTCGCGGAGCCGAGGTGGTCACTGAACATGTACTGGATCCCGTCGGGGTCTCGACACGCGGCCTCACGCCCGCCGAGGCGGTAGTGGACGGTGGGGGTGAGCTGGGTGAGGGTGATGTCGTCGAAGCCGACCCACCCGTCGTTGCGGTGTGAGAACAGACGCAGTTCGGCCGACACAGCGCCTGCTGGCGCGGTGACGGTCCCGCTGTACTCGGCCCAGGAGGTCGTGAGCTGGTCGGGTTGAATCGACTCGCCGTCGTCTTGGCCGATGATCGACCCTGACCCGTCCTTGAACTTGACCCACAGCACCACCGCACCTGCGGACTCGGTGCTCATCTCGCCGCGAAGCCACGCATGAAACGCATACGATGTCCCGGCGGTGACAGCGACTGGATCTGACGCGAGCCAACCGTATGCAAGGTCGGATATCGAGTACGCATAGGACCCGGAGCGGGGTTTGTTGATGCTGCCAGTCCCGCGCATGACCGAGGTGCCCGGGAAGTGCGAGTCAATCGCTTCGGTCCATCCGGTTCCGTTCTCGAATCCAGGGTCCGGCGCCAGGTTCGTCGACGTGCCTGTCTAGACAAAGCGTCAACACCTCACTTCGGGGGTGGGTGCCGATACACCAGGCCCGGTCAGCGCCGCTGCCAGGTCGTGTGTAATCGGCCAAGAGATCATCGACAGCACTGGTTGCGTCCGCTATCCGTCTCCGGCTGTTCCTCCCTCACCGGAGGTGTGGCCTGACACAACCTCCACCAAGACGAACCCTGCGATGGTTTCGGATCCCTGAGAGACCAGCTCGTCTCGTATCCGATACAGGCCGGGTGCGACGTCAGGGACAATGATGGCCGCCGAGTTCGGAACGGACAGCCCGAGCGCTGGGATCGTGGTCGTGGCCCCCGCCTCGATCTTGAGGGTGGTCGGCCCGTTGCCGTAGTCGCGTTCGACCAGGTAGATGTCGATCCACATGGTGCCGTTCCAGCACTGCCACCATGTGGCTACGCCGTCCACCAACCCGACAGGAAGGCGACTGTCAACCGAGAGAATCGCTGCAGAGCCCGGCTCCACAGGGTTCGGGTCCACTGTGAGGGTCACGGAGGACGACGGGATCTGCTCTGAAGCGGGAGGCCCGACGCATGACACCGACGTGGCAGATAGCGAGTCAGTCGGCGGAGTCGTCGTGCACGAGCTGACCACCGCCACGAGTATCAGTGTGAGAAGTCCACGATGGTCAGAACCAGTCCTTCGCTTCCAGTCCAGCTTCATGTCGAGGGTCACTCCCAGGGTGCGATGTCCACCACCAGACGAAGAGCACGATAGGAGCTTCTGTCGTTCAGATGTCTCACGACGTCTGCGTGGTCACACCGAGAGTGCTCTGAATGGTGCTCATGATGTGGTAGTAGAAGTTGTAGTAGCCGCCATAGAACGGGCCTTCTTGAGCGACGACTGAGCCTCTGGCGCCGACGTTGGATCCAATCTCTATCGCGATCGGGCCACCCGAGTCGCCATGTTGACCTTTCGAGCCAACCGTCGAACTGACCGAAAGGTAGTCCGTGCAGCCCGCTGCGTCGCAGAACTCCTGCCCACTCGATGTCTGCGTGAAGCAGACTCTTCGCGAGACGTAGCCCAAGTTGCAGTAGGTATAGCCGTTTCCGGGGTTGCCCGAGTTCGTCACCGCCTTGGTGGTCGTGTTGTCGTTGGCTGCGTAGGTTCGGTTATCGTAGGTCAAGTCGCCAAGCCTCTCTATGTCCACAGTTGGGTAGTTGGGCCTGTACACAAAGGCGGAGAACGTGTACGGACCCGAGTAGAAATACCCTGAGCCGCAGTGCCCAGCGGTGATCGAGAAGTCCTCCCCAGATCCCGTGACGGAGAATCCTGACGAGCAGTAGCTGTCTGAGTTGTGGATCTGTGCTCCGCCGTAGTGAGGTGTCACATCAGCAGTTCGGCTGAGCCGACCGCCGTCAGGAGAAGGCTCGATAGTAGCGACAGAGATGAGGTCGGGATCGACACCGAGTAGATCGAAGACTGTCTGCTGGTCGAGAGTCGTGGTCACCAGGATCCGGTCGATCTGCTGCGAGTAGCCAACCGTGATGAACTCATCTCCGTGAAGTCTCGCTTTCGCGGCATTTGCCTTGGCGACAACGATGTCGGCCGACGACACGCAACTTGGATGTAGCGCTAGCGCCATGTCCGCCGCGCCTGGCCGAAGGGCTTCAAGCGCCTGAAGGTCCACATCGGCATCACGAGCGACGTACACCGCGAGTTCACCATCCAATAGGTCGACCTGCAGCACTCCTACGGTGTCACTGAGTGTTGACATGTACTTCTCCAGCTGGAGGTTGCTCTGCGCGTCCGAACCTGTGGTTGCCCGATCTGCGAAAGCGCTCTGAGCTTCAATCGGTCCGCACTCACCCCTGGCGGCATCCTGCAACGCGAACTGACCAGGAGTTGCAGTGGCCGTCGCACTCCCGGCTGTCAGCAGAATGCACAACACTGTCACCGGAACGATCAAACCTCGGTGTGGTCTTCGAGTGCTCGGCAAGGGGGTTTGGCGTTGTTGACGCATAGCGAGTTCCCTCCTCCAATCGGAATGTCGCCTGACATCAACTAATTCGCGTCAGTGCTACCAGAAGTTCCAGAGATCTCAACGCCCTGCCGGCAGACCGGAATCGTAGGAAGCTGCGCCACCTCTCCGGCGAGGAACGCGCGAGTAGCCATTGCTCGCGCCATCGCACACGGCCCCTCCGTGCTGCTGTGTGATGAGCCGACAGGCAACCTGGACACCACGACGACAGGGACACTCCTCAGCCTGTTCGACGAACTGCACACCGACGGGCTCACACTTGTCGTGATCACCCACTACGAGAGAGTATGTAATCGCGCCGAGCGAAGAGTCCAGATGGTCGATGGGCAACTGGCGGAGATGACGTCGTGAGGCCTCGACCGGCGGCGTTCTCGCTTCGGGATCTGGTGTCAGAAGCCGGAGCGGGCATGCTGGCGCGTCCCGGACGCACGTTTCTGACTGGTCGCGACGCTCGGCCTGGCCCAAACGGCAGGAAGCCGGATCGTGACCAGATTCGACGCGCTCGCCCCCACGTCAGTCACCGTTCAGAATCGCTCCCAATCGTTCTTCGGAGGGTCCAACGTCTCCTACATTCCCTGGAATGCCGAGGATCAACTGACCCGCCTCAACGGTGTCGTGGCTGCCGGAAAGAGCGTCGTTGACACGCAAGGGGCACTCGTTCGCTCAGTACCGATCAATGACCCCCTGGGCCAGACAAAGTTCTCGATCGAGAGCACGACGAGCGGGCCGACCCGGTCGCGGTCGTCTCGTGCGCGAAGCTAGCGACACAGCCCGCAGTCGCGACAGGCATGTGTCAAGTTCGCGTATCGCTTTACCGACATCGTGTGTATGGTGTTGGCCATGGACAAGACGAGTGTTGCGTCGGATGTGCGTTCTCGGGTGCGTCGTTCTCGGGATCGTTTCTGGACGCCGGAGGACTTCGATGCCTCACCGGAGGCTGTCGCCAAGGCACTGTCCCGCCTGTCGGAGTCGGGCGAGTTGAGACGGATCCGGCGGGGTCTGTATTGGCGCGGGTCGTCGACGATGTTGGGGATGGCTCCCCCGAGGGCGAGCGGACTCGCCGATGCGATCGTCGGCGAGGCCGGCACCGGCCCGGCCGGGTTGAGCGCCGCATTGAGCCTGGGGCTCTCTACACAGGTGCCCCGGGTTGAGACGATCGCGGTGCCGAGAAGGGCCCCACGACCCACACCCGGTGTCCGGTTTGTCAGTCGCGCCGGTTCCACGCGGCGACGCGACGAGCGTCTCAACACGGTCGAGGTCGCGCTCCTAGAGGTGCTCCGCGACTGGGACCGCACGGTCGAAGCGTCGCCGGCGGTGGCTGTCGATCGGATCGAAACCCTCAGCGACGCTGGAGCTATCAGGCTCGAACGAGTGGTACGTGCGTCGTCGACTGAGCCTGCCAGTGTGCGCGAACGCCTACGAGCTCTGTTGCGCGCGCTGGACAGACCCGGTGATGCCGAACGTGTCCCTCCCGCACGCAGCAGTCACACAGCAGATCTGTCGCTGGCCTCCTGACATGGCGGACCTGTTCCGAGACACCGACGAGTTCAGCCCAACCCTCGACGCGGCAGCCGAGAAGCTGGGTGTCGGCGCGACCGCCGTCGAGAAGGACTACTGGGTCACCCAGGTTCTGCGCGCCCTCGCACTCGGTTTCTTCGATGACTTCGTCTTCAAGGGAGGCACGAGCCTGTCCAAGAAATTCGGGCTGATCGAACGGTTCTCCGAGGACATCGACATCCTCGTCGTTCCGGGCGACCGTGGCAGTGGCGCAACGGACACGTTGATGAAGGCCATGGCCAACGACGCGGCCGCATCGATCGGAGGCACTCCCACGTCGTTTGGTGGCGCAGAACGGGGGCGTCACCGCACCTACGAGATCCCCTACCCCATCCTCAGACCGGCGACCGAACTCATCCAACCCCGCGTGCTCCTGGAGATGGGAGTCCGCGGCGGCGACCATCCCAAGCAGAAGGTATCGATGGGCACGCTCGTGGGCGACGCCCTCACCCGAGCCGACGTCGACATCTCAACCTACGCCGACCTGGCTGACATCGAACTCTGGGTGCTGCATCCCGGTCGGACACTCCTCGAGAAACTGGCGACCGTCCACCTCGAGGCCCGACGACTCTCCCGCGACCACAAGCGGACACCCGACCCGCGAATCGGTCGACACTTCTACGACATCTACCAACTCCTCGACGACACCGACACGATGAACCTCCTCGAAGACCGTGTTGAGGTAGACCGCGTCCTGGACGAGATCGCGGCCGTCACCCGCCGATACTTCGCCCAACCAGACGAAGACATCGAACCTGTACCGGCAGGGGGCTTCCGCTCAAGCCCCGCATTCGACCCGACATCACCAGCACAAGCACGCCTCCGTGACTCGTACGAGGCCACCATGCCGGAGCTGTACTTCGGTTCCGGACCGTTGCCCAGCTGGGAGCAGATCCTCGAGCGGGTGGCCTCGGCACCGATCTGAGACGCACGGTCGCCGACACTCAATCTGGCGGTCCATGCCCCAGACGCTTCTACCGATCCTTCTACCGGGTTCCGAACGTCGGCACCCGGAAAGGACAGGATCATGAACGGCTACGTGGCACGCAAGGGCGACCGTTGGTACGCGGTCATCTATGAAGGACTCGATCCCGTTACCGGCAAGGAACGACGCAGGTGGCATCCCGCCGGGACCAGCCGCGAGGAGGCGGAACGGCTCGCTACTGCGCTGGCGGCGAAGGCGAACGGTCGCAACGACCAGGCTCGGTCGCTCACCTTCGGCGCCTACCTGGTGACCCGGTGGTTGCCGGGCAAGAAGCTCGAGGTGGCCCACTCCACCTGGGACGACTATCGACGCAAGATTGACATCCACATCCTCCCTGTACTCGGGAAGATCCCGATCCGACGGCTCCGACCCGACCACCTCGAACGCCTCTACGACACCAAACTCCACCCAACCAACGGCACACGGCCGCTGGCACCCAAGACTGTCCTGGAGATGCATCTCATCATCCGCAGCGCCCTCAACGACGCCGTCCGCCGCGGGATCATCACCCGCAACGTCGCCCAGGCGACCCGCGCCCCCAAGCTGCGGTCGATCCCCAAAGTCGAACAGAAAGCCTGGATTGCTACCGAGTTGCAGGCGTTCCTGCGTGCCGCTGCCGGGCACCGCCTGTTCCCCGCCTTCTGGCTACTCGCCACCACCGGACTACGACGCAGCGAACTCCTCGGACTGCAATGGGACGACATCGACCTCGACCACGCCACCCTTTCGATCAACCGAGGTCTGGTCTCGGTCGGCTACGAACTGCACGAATCACGAGGCAAAACCCCCACCTCGCGGCGGTCGATCGACCTCGACCCCACCACCGTCAGCCTCCTGTCCGCCTGGAAAACGTGGCAAGCAGCGGAACGTGGATCGGTAGGGATCGAACCGACCGGATGGGTATTCGCCGACGTCGAGGGCAACCCGATCCACCCCCACACCATCTCCCAAACCTTCGAACGCATCATCGCACGAGCCGACGTCCCCCGAATCCGCCTCCATGACCTGCGTCACACTCACGGCACCCTGCTCATCAAAGCCGGCATCCCAGTCAAGGTCGTCTCAGAACGCCTCGGTCACGCCAACCCGACATTCACCATCGACACCTACCAACACGTCCTACCCGGCATGCAAGCCCACGCCGCCCGCACCTTCGAACGGCTGATCGCCGGCCGGTAGAAACACCGGTAGAAGCGTCTCCTGGACGGTAGAAGCCCCGGCCAGCATGTCGCTGACCAGGGCTTTCAGTAGCGGGGGGAGGATTTGAACCTCCGACCTTCGGGTTATGAGCCCGACGAGCTACCAGACTGCTCCACCCCGCGTCGCAGGGACGTAAGTGTACGTCAGCCCGGGACCAACCGCAAAGGGCCGCCCGGCTCGGAGTGCCTGGCCGGATCTACCCGCCGCCGAGCAGCGATCGTGCCTGATCGATCAGGTTGCTGGCCTCGTCCACCTTCTGCTGATAGGTCGCCAGATCGCCGGCGGTCAGGGCATCTTGTGCCTCCGTGAACGCCTGAGCTGCCTGGTCGAGCAGTTCGGCAGCGGTCTGGTTGCCAGGTTGGGTCGTGGTCGTTGTCGCTCCGCTGTTGCCGAGAAAGAGGTCCTGCAACGCCTGTGCGAGCGTGTTTCGCATGACGACCCTCTCGTCGAACACCGCCACCACACGCTTGAACTGGGGCAGCG
>Ga0307417_10000322_pt1 | contig 19998 bp, 15 predicted proteins | sample SalMarWE160210MG_2_FD_202514 | JGI IMG/M metagenome (GOLD analysis project Ga0307417, IMG submission 202514) | Salt marsh sediment microbial communities from the Plum Island Ecosystem LTER, Massachusetts, United States - WE1602-10 | ecosystem: Environmental > Aquatic > Marine > Intertidal zone... | reverse complement strand
GGCGTGGCGTCCTCCAAGACGACGATATGTCCAAATCGGGCCACAGAGGCCACCTCTTCGGCCAGACAACTGAGAGCATCCTCTCCAAGGAGAATGCTTTGGAGACCCATCGGCTGAAGCGGCTCCTGAGATGCCTGAAGCGTCGAGCGCAGTCCCACTGCGAGGTCGGTCACAGAGGCCATGAGTACGTGGGCTCGAGAGCATCGAAGGTCGCCAGATACCTGCCGTAGGCATCCTCGTACATGTCTTCCACGGCAGCATCAGGTTCATAGGTCACGTCGCTCGTCGTGACGAGAGCTCGAGTAGCTTCCCCCGCATCAGCGAACCAGCCGGCGGCGACTGCCGCAAGGCAAGCCGCACCGAGTGCAGCACCCTCACCTTGAACGGCCTTCACGGGACGGTGTGTCACGTCCGCCTTGATCCGGAGCCACAGCTCACTGCGGGCACCACCACCCGTGACGTTGATCTGCTCAGTAGGAAACCCCAGTTCACTCAATCGATCGACATTGTCGCGAAGCGCAAAGGCGCAGCCCTCGAGGATCGCCCGAGACCATTCCGCCCGACCGTGATCCATCGAGATCCCAGTGAACGACCCGCGCGCGCTGTCATTCCAACGGGGAGCGACAGCTCCAGAGAGAGCCGGCACGAACACCAATCCCCCGCTGCCTGGGTCTGCTTCGGCAGCAAGCTGCAAGACGGCCAACTGGCCCGTGTCCAAGAGCTGTGCTGCCCACATGACGCTTCCTCCTGAAACGAAACCCGGGTTTTCGATGAACCACATTTGTGGGATCGCATGAGCATGGGTCTCGAGAAGACGCCGCTGATCAAACACCGGCTGGTTCGAGGCAGCGCCAACAGGTTCGGCTGTTCCCGTGATGTCGGCCACGATGCCCGGTTCGACGGCTCCAGCGGCGAGCGCTGCCGCGTGATCATCCCCTGTCCCGACAATCACAAGGGCTGAAGAGACACCGATCTCAGCGGCTCGACGAGGAAGGATGCCTCCAAGCACCTCCGTTGACTGACGGAGGGGGGGCAGCGTGCCGACATCGATCGTGCACGCCTCGAGCAGCTCCTCTGACCACTCCCTGCGAGTCACATCGAACAGCATCGATGAAGACGCATTGGCGTGATCCTGCGCCACCTCACCGGTCAGCCAGCTGGTGGCGAAGGCCACCGGAGGAAGGAAGTAGGCAGGGAGTTCACCGACCACATCCGCAAGCCACATCATCTTCGGAGCGCCATGGGAGGCGTCACAGTTGAGTCCGGTGGTACTGAAGATCCACTCGTTCCCCAATCGCTTCTGGATGAACTCGGCCTGAGCAACGGCCCGCCGATCCAGCCAGATCAGTCCCGGGTGAAGCGGCGACATCTCTCGATTGACAGCCACGACTCCGTCGACTTGAGCCGCTATACCAATGTGTCCAATCGGTCCCCTCGCCTCTCGAGACAACGCGGAAAGCACCTCAGTGAGTGCACGCTGCCAGTCTGATGGGTCCTGTTCGGCCCAGCCCGGAGCAGGGAAGTTGACGCCGTGAGACGCTGAAGCAGTCGCGTGTACGTGGCCGTCGTCGGCTATCAGGACACCCTTGGTCGCCTGCGTACCGATGTCACAACCGACGACGAACCCCAACGCTCACCTCCAGAGATCTGGATTGTCTGATGTCTGATGTCTGATGTCTGATGACTTTCGTCCCTTCGTCGCCCGTTGTCAACTGAAAGGAGCACTGCTCCAAACCCGTCACGATTACCGGTCATCCACGGCTACAACAACGCCACCACCGCACTGAGGTCGACAGGGGAGCCTCAACATCTGAACGGCATGGAAGCGATCGCGACGGGACCGCGAGGTGACTGCGCATCATGATCCCCCCTGGCCGCTGACCGCTGTCAGCGCACGCAGTACCCGACAGATGGGAGGCTATGGCACCCAGCAGACAGTCCACGATCCCCAGCGAGGCGTGCGACAGCACCCGCCAGAAGCACCGTTGGGGACCCGAAGACCGGTATGACGCCTACAAGCGGTCGGCGCCTGCGGTGGAGACGTTCCGCACCCACCCGGGATGCCGCCAAATACGCTCCCGAACCGCCCCCACACCCTGATCCTCGCCCCTCAGGGTCCGCCCACACCCCGAACAGGACAAACCCCGCCTCGAAAACCCTCGCGGGTCTCTTCGGCGGGGTTTTTGTGCCCTGACCAGCCGCTATTTCGCTAGCCGGCAGTCCGTGGAGCTGCCGGGATTCGAACCCGGGTCCTCACGGGTTTCATACCAACCCTGACCATCATCCTCGTTCGCGGTGGAGGTCACCGTTGGCCTTGCGGCCTGCCGGTCTATCCCGACTGTCGCTCGTCTCTTCCGAGCAGTCTGGCGGTCTTTCCCTGCTGCCAACCACGCTTCTGGTGCCAGGCTGCGCGATCTGGCCCCGTCTCCCCTTTCAGGGTGCAAGTGCCATTACCGCCTAGGCGGCGTAGGCGAGATCTGCATCGGCAGTTCTCTTGGTGCCCCGTTTTACGAGTCTGAGCAACTCGGATGGTGAGCATGGCTTCGACACCGCAAGTCGATTCCATTCAGCCCCTTGTCTCCAACCACGATACCGCATCGCCCGTTCAGCCGGTACTGTGTTTGCCGACATGACCGAACTCGAGAACCCTTTCGGACCAAGGCAGCCAAAGCGGCGCAACTGGATAGCGGTCCTCGCCGCGCTCATTGCTGTCGTCGCGCTTGGCACCAACTACACCGTCTACCTGGCTGCGGATCGTGCCGAGCAGCGGGCAGCAACACTCGAGTCGCAGGTCACCGATCTCCAGTACCAGCTCGCCACATTGCAGGCGTCTCTCGCCGACACACAGGCACGATTGCAGCTGACCGAGTCCTCGCCGGCACCCTCGGCCGGCCAGATCACCATCGCCCAGGACCTCCCCCGCTACCCAGACTCTGGCCAAGACACTGCACTCGGGCTGACGCTCGCCCCCGTGACGGGTGCGTGGTACCCGGACGGCTCGGTTCGTTCGATCGATCCTGCCGACGGCATCGCTCGGGCGTGGGTCGTCTGGGCGCACTGGTGCCCGTACTGTCAGCAAGAGTTGCCCATCGTGAAGTCCTGGTACGAGGAGAACGCAGGGAACAATCCCCATCTGCAGATCGTGTCCATCACTACGGCGATCGACAACTCGGCATCGAACCCGCTCGTCCCCTACCTGGAGGCGCAGGACTTCCCGTTCCCAGTCATTGTTGATGCCTCGGGCGCACTCAGCGCTCAGTTCGGTGTATCGGCCTTCCCGTTCTGGGTGTTCACGGGTCCCGATGGGACTGTCTTGGGTCGTACCGCCGGGTTACTCCCAGAGGAACAGCTTGCTGCGTTCTTCGAGCAGCTCGAAGCGATGGGATCAGAAGCGTCCTAGAGCCGACCGGTCCGCCGGGCCGCCCGATCAATCTCCCGACGCTGTTCCTTCTCCCTGATCGCTCGGCGCTTGTCGTAGGTTGCACGACCGCGCCCGAGACCCAACTCGAGCTTGGCGATCCCATCTTTGAAATAGACACGAAGGGCGACCAGAGTGAGTCCTCGTTCCTTCACCTTCGACGAGACCCGATCGATCTCCTTGCGGTGCAAGAGGAGCTTGCGGTAGCGATCGGGGTCATGCCCGCCGCCCCTCGAGAACGCGTAGGGACTGATGTGACATCCGACCAGCCACGCCTCTCCCGCCTTGAACTGCACGAACGAGTCCTTGAGGTTTGCCAGTCCTGCGCGGAGGCTCTTCACCTCGGAGCCGACGAGCACGATGCCCGCTTCGATCGTTTCCGTGATCTCGTAGTCGTGCCGCGCCTTCCGGTTGGTGGCGACGACGTTCACGGGAGGTACTTGGTCGGATCGACCGGCGTCCCATTGTCCCTCACCTCGAAGTGCAGATGGGGGCCGGTGCAGTAGCCGGTGCACCCGACGTAGCCGATCACCTGGCCGGCATCCACCTTCTGACCGACCTTGACGATGATCTTCGACTGGTGACCGTACAGGGTCGACAGCCCGCCGCCGTGGTCGATCGCGGTCGCGTTTCCGTACCCGCCGTATTTCTGGGCGAGGATCACGGTCCCGCCGGCTGCCGCCTTGATTGGCGTCCCATACGCGACACCGATGTCGATACCGGTGTGCATCTTCTTCGTGCCGAAGATCGGGTGGACTCGCCACCCGAACGGTGACGTGATCGGTCCGTTCACCGGCCACTGAAGCCTCGACGGCTTCGTGCCCGTCTTCGACTGGGCCGCTTCGATCTGTCGCTTGATCTGCGCCTGGTCTCTCTCTTCCGCAGCCCTCTTGTCTTCGAGATACTTGATCTGGCTGGTGACATCCTTCAAGAGCTTCTGCTGACGGGTAGCCTCCGCCTCGGCTTCCTGTCGACGGAGATCGACCTCGACCCTGTCCGCTTCGAGCTGACTCCGTTGCTGGTCGAGCGCCGCCAGGTCGGCCTCGACGGAAGCCTTGCGCGCCTCCACGTCCTCCTTCTGGCGAGCCTCAACCGTCTCTAGAGTCGCAAGGTCGTTGATCAGTAGCTCACTCGACGCGACGATCTCCTTGGCGTAGCTGACGCCAACGGCGGCCGAGGTCATGTCGTTGGCGGTGAACACCACCGATTGCAGGCCGGGAACTCCGCCCATGTACATCTCGATTGCCTGATCCGAGAGCTGGTCACTCGTGTCACGGATACTCACCCTCGTGTCGGCAAGCTGTCCTTCGAGATCGTCCAACTCTCGCTGAACCTGGGCGAGATGGTCCTCCGTTGTCGAGATCGTCGTCTCCACCTCCTGCACCTTGGATTCCGCTTGCGCGAGCTCGGCGCCAACGGCGGCCAAGGCGTCCTGGGCGTTCACGAGATCGTCTTGAATGGCGGTGCGCTCACCCTTCTGACCCTTGATCTGATCGTTGAGATCCCTGATCTGCTGCTCGATCTCCGACAGCTTCTGCTCGGCGGTCGACGCCGCCACGACCGGTGTAGCAATGGGCAACGACAGCAGCACCATCAGTGACACCGCAGCAACGATGGTCAGCTTGCGCACCATCTCACACCTTGAGGAATCTGCGGACCCCGGTCGTGCTGCCGATGACACCGGCAAGCGCACCGAATACGAGAATGGCGAGGCTCCACGCGACCAGGAATCCACGGTCTACCGACAGCCGAATGAGGAACGTCGGCTCGACATGGTTGATGAGATAGCTCTGCCCGGCCCACACCGCAATCACGCCGAGCACGGCTCCCATCAGGCCTTGAGCCATCCCTTCGAGAAGGAAGGGGACCCGGATGAACCAGTTGGATGCGCCCACGAGCCGCATCACTGAGATCTCATCTCTCCGGGCGTAGATCGCCATGCGGATCGTGTTCGCGATGAGCACGATCGAGGCGATCCCGAGCACGACCGCCAACCCGAGGGCGAGCCGATTCAGGGCTTTCGTGACTGCGGAAAGCTGGTCGAACTGCTCGCTGGCGGTCACCACCTTCCTGATTGCCGGGTTGCCCATCAATTGATAGGTGACATCCTTGTAGGTGTCGATGTTGTGCAGCTTGATACGAATGGACGCAGGAAGCACCGACGGGTCCACATCGAGCAGCGCCGGCTGATCGGCGAACATCTGCTTGTACTCCTGGTAGGCACACGCCTTGTCACAGTATGCGACGCTCGCGACCTCATCCCAGCTCTGGATCTCTTCTTGAAGACTCAGCTCTGTCTGATCTGGAACATCGTTGAGGAATACGATGATGTGATCGCCTTCTTGCCAGCGAGCCGTGTTCTCACGGACGAGTTCACTGAGCACCAGTGCACCGAACACCAGTGTCAGACTGATGAATACCGATACCACTGCAGCGCTGACGACAAGGAGGTTGCGACGCAGACTCGAGAACGCCTCGCGGGTGAGGAACATGAGCCTACGCATCGTTCCTCCCATTCACGCTTTCGTAGGTGCCCCGCGTCTCGTCCCTGATGATCTTGCCACGGTCGAGCTGGACGACTCGTCGTCGCATCGCGTCGACGATCGCGTGATCGTGCGTCGCCATCACCACGGTGGTTCCTGTTCTGTTGACTCTGTCGAGCACGCGCATGATGCCTACCGAGGTGGCAGGGTCGAGGTTGCCGGTCGGCTCGTCCGCCAGAAGGATCGGGGGGCGGTTCACGAACGCACGTGCGACCGACACGCGTTGCTGCTCACCACCGGAGAGCTGCCTGGGATATCGGTCACCCTTCGTTTGGAGACCTACGAGCTCCAGTACCTGTTGAACCTGCCGTGTGACAATCGAATGCGGGCGCCCCAGCACCTCGAGGGCGAAGCCGACGTTCTCAGAGACGGTCCGGTTCGGCAGGAGCTTGTAGTCCTGAAACACGGTCCCGACAGACCGGCGAAGGTGCGGAACCTTCCACCCGGGCATCTTCGTGATGTCCTTCCCTGCAACCCAAATCTTGCCACGGGTCGCTCGCTGTTCCCTCAGAAGCAGGCTGATCAAGGTCGACTTCCCCGATCCGGATGGACCGACAACGAAGAGGAACTCACCCTTCTTGACATCCAAATCGATGTCGCGGAGCGCGACAGTTCCCCCCTCGTACACCTTTGTGACACCTTCGAGAAGAATCATGGACCACTCACTTCAGCGGCGGTCCCGTCTGGGAACTGCCGGCCGTATGTTCTGCCCCGAACTCCGCACCGGGCGGTTGCAAAGGATAGCAACGGTGTGGGGACAAACTGCATCACTGATCCCCTCGCTCCTGCCGTCCACGCCGCCAGTGCAGATAGGCGTCAACGAACTCGTCCAAGTCCCCGTCGAGAACCCCCTGCACGTTGCCGACTTCGACTCCAGTGCGCAGGTCCTTGACCATCTGATACGGCTGGAGCACGTACGAGCGAAGCTGACGGCCCCATGCCGCCGCTTCCTGGTCGCCCCGGATCTCGTCCAGTTCCTTCGCTCGCTCCTTGCGAGCCAACTCACCAAGGCGGGCCTTCAGGATCACCATGGCCCTTGCCCTGTTCTGAAGCTGGGACCGCTCGTTCTGGCACGTCACCACCACCCCGGTGGGTAGATGTGTGATACGAACGGCCGAGTCGGTGACGTTGACGTGCTGACCTCCTGCACCCTGCGAACGGTACGTCTCGACGCGGAGGTCGTCTTGATCGATCTCGACCTCCTCTTCCTCCACCTCCGGAATCACGTCGACGCCGGCGAATGAGGTGTGTCTTCGGCTGTTGGCATCAAACGGACTGATCCGCACCAGGCGGTGGACTCCCCGCTCCCCTTCGAGGATCCCGTAGGCATGGTCACCCCGTACGGTCAGGGTCGCGGACTTGATACCCGCCTCGTCGCCCGGTGTTACCTCGTCGATCTCGACGCTCAGGCCCCTATCTTCCAAGTAGCGCAGGTACATCCGTAGCAGCATCTCGGCCCAGTCCTGTGCGTCGACGCCGCCTGCGCCGGCGTGAACACTCATGATTGCCGGAGCCTCGTCGTACTGCTCGAAGTAGAGCGACTCGATCTCCAGTTTGCCCAGGTCACGCTCGGCAGCCCTCAGCTCCGAGAGCGCCTCTTCCGCCGCCCCCTCATCGTGCTCCTCAGCCGCGAGGTCGAGCATCACCTCGGCGTCATCGAGGGTGCTATCCAACCGCTCCACGTGCGCGATGAGACCTTCGTATCGGGCAAGCGTCCGGTTGACCTCTGCTGCTCTCGATGCATCGGCCCATAGGTCGGGCGACGCTGCAGTCTCCCTCAGTTCCGGAAGCAGTGCTTGTTTGCCATCGAGGTCAAAGGAACCTCCGGGCGTCGGAGAGTCGGGTGCGCAGTTCGCTCAGAAGTGATCGGGGATCGATATCCATGGGCGGGAAATGGTAGTCGGGCTACGCCCGACGCCATGAGTTGTCGGTCATCGGTTGTCGGCAAGCCGATCGCCGTGTCGCCCCGTGGTCTTGGACCCCCGAGGTCGCGAACCGAGAACTGAGAACCGAAAACAGCGAAGCGTGGCCTACACCCTGGCGCCGTGGCAGTGCTTGTACTTCTTGCCTGAGCCGCACGGGCATGGTTCGTTGCGGCCCACCTTCGAAGACGTCGCCTGAGCGACAGAACGGCCGCCGGCGCCCGCAGCCTCCCGTTGATGAATCTCTTGTTGGCGCTGCGCCTTCTCCGCCTGCTTTGCGACTTGCACATGGAACATGTACCTGGTCGTTTCGCTCTTCACGGAGTCGACCAGCTCGGCGAACATGTCATACCCCTCGCGCTGGTACTCGACGAGCGGATCGCGTTGCCCCATCGCGCGCAATCCGATCCCGGCCCGCAGGTAGTCCATTTCGGCGAGATGCTCACGCCACTTCGCGTCGATCACCGCGAGTACGACCGTCTTCTCGATCTGGCGAAGCGTGTCGGCACCGAGCTCCTCCTCGCGAACATCGAACGTCGCAAGAGCCTCATCGACGGCTGCGTCAGCGACATCGGTAGCGTCGATGCCCCTGCCATCGTCGAGTGACTCGAGGTCCAGCTCCGATGGGTAGAACACATTCAGCTGTCTGATCAGTTCGTCCCAATCCCAGTCTCGGGGAGAGCCCTCGCCCAGCACGCTCTCGACAGTGCCGCTGATGACCTCCTCGATCCACTCCCGCACCAGGGTCTCACTTCGATCTTGACGCAGGAGGCCGTTGCGCCACTTATAGATCACCTCACGTTGACGGTTCATCACCTCGTCGTACTTGAGAACGTTCTTGCGGATCTCGAAGTTCTGGGACTCCACCTGTCCTTGAGCCCGCTCGATCGCCTTCGATACGATCTTGGCTTCGATCGGCACGTCGTCGGGTATCCGGAGCCGCTCCATGATCATCTCAACGCGGTCCGAAGCGAACCGACGCATGAGGTCATCACCGAGTGACAGGTAGAACCGGGACTCGCCCGGATCGCCCTGACGACCGGACCTTCCTCGCAACTGATTGTCGATCCGGCGGGACTCGTGACGCTCGGTACCCACGACGTACAGGCCACCGGCGTCGAGGACTTCCTTGCGTTCAGCGTCGGTCTTCACTCGGAAGTCCACGAGCGTCTCGTCGAGCGCCGCTTCGTACCCGTCCGAGCCCGGCTCGAAGCCGGCCTTCGTCAGAGCCATCTGCGCGAGACCTTCGGGGTTGCCTCCAAGCATGATGTCAACCCCACGACCGGCCATGTTCGTCGCGACGGTCACGGCACCCTTCCTGCCGGCCTGGGCGATGATGACTGCCTCTCGAGAGTGTTGTTTGGCATTGAGTACCTCATGTGGCACACCGCGCTTGCGAAGGGCCGTCGACAGCCGCTCAGACTTCTCGATCGACACGGTGCCGATGAGCACCGGCTGACCTCGCTCGTTCCGCTCCACAACATCGTCCACTACGGCATCGAACTTGGCTTCCTCCGACTTGTAGATGAGGTCTGGCTGATCGATCCGAATCACCGGCATGTTGGTGGGAATCTCCGCGACTTCGAGGTTGTAGATCTGAGCGAATTCGGCGGCCTCGGTCTTGGCGGTACCCGTCATCCCCGCGAGCTTGTCGTACATGCGGAAGTAGTTCTGGAGGGTGATCGTCGCGAGCGTCTGGTTCTCTTCCTTGATACGGACGCCCTCTTTGGCTTCGATCGCCTGGTGCAGCCCCTCTGAGTAGCGGCGCCCATCCAACACACGTCCAGTGAATTCGTCGACGATCTTCACCTCGCCGTGGTCGACGAGGTAGGCGACATCCTTCAGGTACAGCTCCTTGGCGCGAAGCGCCGCATCCAGGTGATGGACGAAGTCGACGCTCGTGTAGTCGAACATGTTCTCGATACCGAGGATCTGCTCGACTCTGGCCACGCCCTCCTCCGTCGTGAGGACCTGCCGCTTCCCTTCGTCAACCGTGTAGTCGAGGTCTTTGCCGAGGCGGCGGACGATCTTGGCGAACTCCCGGTACCACTTTGCCGTGTCGGTCACCACACCGCTGATGATCAAAGGGGTTCTGGCCTCGTCAACGAGGATCGAGTCGACCTCGTCGACGATGGCGAAGTGATGACCCCGCTGCACCAGGTCGGCAGTTCTCATCGCCATGTTGTCCCGCAAATAGTCGAAACCGAACTCGTTGTTGGTCCCGTACGTGATGTCGGCCGCGTAGGCTGGCCGGCGCTGTTCCGGTGTCATGGCTGCCTGGATCAATCCAACCTTCAGACCAAGGGACCGGTGGATTCCCCCCATCCACGCGGCATCCCGTGCAGCGAGGTAGTCATTCACCGTCACCATGTGAACGCCTTCGCCGGTGAGCGCGTTCAAGTAGGCGGGCATGGTCGACACGAGCGTCTTGCCTTCGCCGGTCCGCATCTCGGCGATCATCCCGGTGTGAAGGGCGGCGGCGCCAACGACCTGCACATCGAAGTGGCGCTGACCGAGCACGCGCTTCGAGGCCTCACGCACCACGGCGAACGCTTCGACCAGGATGTCATCCGGCGTCTCGCCATCTGCAAGCCGGCCACGGAACTCGTCTGTCTTCGCCGTCAGAGCCGCGTCGTCGAGGGCCTCCATCTCTGCTTCGAATGCACCGACCTGATCGGCGATGCCCGCGAGGTCTCTCAGAACCCGCGACTCACCCGCATGGAGTACCTTGTTGAAGAGCGACATAGCCCATTCATCTTATCCAGGGGGTGGCCTATGTCCTCGTACCTCAGACTCGTTGGGCTTCGAATGCCGCACCATACGCAGTTCGCACCCCGTATCTCCGGAACGGCCCCGAGACGCGTTCCATCACTTCGGGGTTGGCTTCCTAGACGGGCTGGATGATGATGCCGACTTGCTCGAGAAGTGCTGCGGGCTCGACCCCTATCTCGCCCGGCAGCAACTGGTCGACGATCTCTCTGTCCCCGATCTCGGCCTTGACGGGCTGAGCGAGAAGCTGATCGCCGGCCGGCCGCAGGAGCACAACATCGGGTGTCTCACCCTGATCGTCCGCCTTGGTCACCATCACGAGATCTCCGTCGGAGAGTTGAAGCAGTGAACCGGCCGGATACACACCCACCATCTCGATGAAAGCCCTCGCGAAGTCCGGGTCGTAGATCGTTCCTGCGCCGTTGAGAATCACATGAAGAGCCCGATTCGGAGTCTCGGCCCGTCGATAGGACCGCCTCGTGGTGATTGCATCGTACGTATCGGCCGTGGCGACGAGACGGCTATAGAAGTGAAGGTTTCGGTCCTTGCGGTGGGAAGGCGGATACCCCAAACCATCGAACCGGGCGTGGTGCTCATAGGCGATCGTCGAGGCGATCTCCTGCATTGGGTTTGCGGCGGTCAGAATCGCTGCCGCCCCTTCCTGTGGGTGGAGCTTGATCTGTTTCCATTGTGCAGCATCAAGCCGGCCCGGGAACTGAAGGATCGACGACGCAACCCGCACCTTGCCGATGTCGTGAAGCAGCGCACCCAACGCGAGCGCAGAGAGATGCTCGGTCGGAAGACCGATCATCCGCCCCATGGAGATCGAGAGAATACACACGTTGACCGAGTGAAAGAACGTGTACTCGTCGTGGCTCTTCATCGTTGACAGCAGCAACGACGCCGCCGGTTGAGAGATGGTCTGCTCGACGAGTTGTTCGACCGCCCACGCTGCCCCCGACAGGTCGAAGTGCTCGTCCCGCTCCAGTGCAGCCGCCACCCCGCGGAGCACGTCGAGAGATCGAGTGTATGACCTGCGCACACCGCTACCTTCTCCGCTCTCCAGATCGGCGCGGGAGTACGGCGACTCGTTGAGTCGAATAGTGGCCTCGGCCGGAACGTCGCCGCTCAGGCCGGCGATGAAGGCACCGAGGTCGGCGATGTCAGCACCCGCGACCGGTGAAGTGAACGACATCGACTCGATTCCCCTGGATTGGAGCGTGCGCAAGAAGGAGCTGAGCTCGAGAGAGGCGTGTGGGAGGAGCGACTTGCCGAGGTAGATGGAATCCCCGAGCAACGAGATGACCGCCTCTCCTCCCTCGTCCGTCGACAGTGCCTGAGTCACCACCGTGGCATCGGTGAGCGCTTCTCCCGTCGAGGGGTGTCCCATCGGGTAGAGACTCATTTGCCGTGAGAGGGCCTGGATCGATCGCAGGGCGGCTCGAGCGGTTTTCTCGGAGATCACTTCTTCGCTCCCAGCGCTTGTCGTGCGGCCTTTCGTAGCGTCCGGGCACTACCCGTGATCGCGAAACGGCGCTTGGCGAGCTTCTCGAGGCTGCTGGTCGACGCAGGCGTTCCACGGTCGCCCAGATGGCGCAGGACATCGGCCTTCTCGTCAATCGTGAGCTTTCCACCGAGTGCGTCGATCATCATCGCCTCGGCCTCCGGTCCCGGACGGAGAGCGAGCACCCCGATGGCAGTGCGACGGACCGTCTCATGATCATCTCGAAGCCGTTCACCGATTTCAGCGACGTCGTCGGGCGCTACCATCGCCAGCCCCCGCAAGGCCTCGACGCGGACCCGATGATCGTCGTGACGAGTGAGCCGAGCCAATTCCGGCGCTACGCGATCGCTTCCAGACGTGCGCAGGACGATTGCAAGGTTACGAACCACGTACCACCTTCCGTCATCGAGCGCCGCAATGACCGGCCCAGGATCGCTTCTCGCCGCTTCGCCCAGGATTCCGATCAGTGTCTTCCTTCGAGCTCGGTCGTCCTCACCCGCCAGCAAGTCCAATCCGACACCCATGTTCAAGCTCACGAGTCGAGTCGCGAGATACCGCACGGATTCCGTATCGGCAGTCGCAAGCCGAGCGATCAACGAGTCCAACACCTCGGTGGTGCAGGAGAGGTGGAGTGCTTCCTCCACCTCTCGCACTCGCTCAGGCGGAAAGGTGGGTGAGTCGGTGACACTCCGTACCCAGAGTTCAGCCCGTCTGAACCACTCCCTCCTGATGCTCGCAACGATCTTCCCCGTCAGGAGCCGCATCAGGCGCCGGTAGCGGTCGTTGCGATCTTCGACGGCGACCAGTCCTCTGAATGTTTCGAGTGTGTGATAGAAGTACTGCCGGGGGTTAGGGAACTGTGACCGAAGCAGCGCATACGAGGACTGCTCGCCGGTCAGATCCTCGCCCTGCACCAGCCGGTCCTGTACCCGTGCCGCGACCGTTTGCACGACACTCGCACCGCCGTCTGGCGCGTCCAGCCAGCCGAGGAGTTCATCCGGTCTGTGATCGGATTCGTCCGTCGCAATCCGCGCGTAGTCCATCAGGAGCGCAAACCCGTGCGAGTCGAGGCGGGGTGCGAGTTTCGCGAGTTCGTGACCGGCGAACTGGTCGAGGAAGAGCCGCTCGAGTGGTTCCTCGGCCGATCGAAGGAATGGGTCGAGCACCGCGACCTGGCTCTCCTCATCGATGTTGAAGAACGCCTCGACGAACGCCTGAACGACCTGCTCCTGCGCCGATACATCCTCCTCGTCGATCAGCACGTAGGTCGAGATGAACCGTTCATGGAACAGCTCAGCAAGTTGCTGCAGGTCGCCTCCCGCTTCTTCGATCAGCGATCCGGCAAGTGCTTCGGGGTCGGCAAGGGCAGCCATGGCCTCCAGCACGCCGCCCGGTCGATCGAATACCTGTTCCTGGCCCTCGACTTTCAGGGGAACCCTCGTGACGACGGCGATGTCGGTGATCCCGTGCTCCGCGATGAGCGCGGAGAGACCCCCCTCATCCGCGACGGTTCCCTCGTCCATCGCCAGGATTCTCATGAAATTGGCAAGATCGCGATCCGGAACCGGACCGGTGACTCCGAGTGAAGCGATGTTGTGGACGTAGCACCGCTGGGCGAGCCGAGATGCCGCCTCACGAATCGACTCGACCTCGTCATCGCCATACAGAAAGAACCCCGGACCGACGTCGAGCCACGTCTCCTCATGGGCTGCTGCCTCCCGGATGGTTTCGCCGATTCGCTCGAGCGCCGGCTGCGTCTCCGGATCCGGGTACAGGTTGCAGATCGTCCAGGCGCCGGCCAGCCCCTCGACGATCGTCGCGGCGGTGTTCTGCTCGCTCACGTCTACCTGTCGATCTGAATGAGTTCCTCTCGAAGAGCGTACAGCACAGCCTCGTTTCTCGAGTGCAATCCGAGCTTGTCGAGGATGTTGCGTACGTGGTTCTTCACCGTGTTCTCGGAGATGTACAACCGATCCCCGATCTGCTTGCTCGTCATCCCCTCCGAGATCAGCTCCAGGACCTCGATCTCTCTGCCGGTGAGTTCCGGCTGACGACTCGAGATGACTTCCCTGTGTCGAAGGAGCGAGGCAACCGTGTCGAACAGCTTGGCCCCCATCCTCGGCGACACGACCGCACCACCGTTCCACACCGCACGCATCGACTCCACCAGCTCAGCGAATGGTGTGTCTTTGACCACGTACCCCCTGGCGCCGGCCTTGATCGCCACCAATAGATCCTCCTCGGATTCGCTCGATGTCAGCAGGACGATCTTGGCGCCACCCGAGGCCTCCCGCAGTGGTGTAACGACCTCGAGGCCCGACATCCCGGGCATGAGAACGTCGAGCACGACCATTTCTGGATGCAGCGATCGGGCCATGGTGAGCGCCGTCATCGCGTCCCGCGCCTCACCCACGATATTGAACCCTGCGTTGCCAAGGGCTGCGGACAGCCCTGCAACGAACAGCGGCGAGTCGTCGACGACGAGAACGGAAATCACGCGGGCTCGATCAGTCCAAACGAGCCGTCACGGCGACGGTAGAGCACGCTCGGCATATCGCTCTCTGCATTCTGGAAGAAGAAGAACCCGTGTCCGAGCATGTCCATCTGCAAGGCGGCCTCTTCAGGAGTCATCGGCTTCATGACAAACTGCTTCACTCTCACGATGCTGGGGTCGTTCGCCTCTTCTTCGACACCCTCACGAGCGGAATTGAGGTGTTTGTCACTCCCCTTGCGGCTTCGATCGATCAACCGCTCCTTGAGTCGGTGCAGCCTCGCCTCGAACTTGTCGATCGCCAAGTCGATCGCTGACTCCGGCGTCGGGCCGCTCGCCTCGACACGAACCGTCTGGCCTGCGGCCCTGGACGTGATCTCGGCCGTGAAGGGATCGCTGACTCTGGGGTTCTTTGCCCTCGTCACCTCGATATCCGCCGATGTGACCCCGCTGAAGAAGCGCGCGGCTCTCGAGATCTTCACGATTGCCGACTCGATCAAACGGTCTGGCAGCTGGAAGTCCTTGCTCTGCAGGTTGACGTCCAAGAATGACCTCCTGGGGTTGAGTCTCTGCGGTGCGCGATCGCGGAATTGCGATCGGCGGTGCTGCGTGTCGCAGAATCACGTTCTCACTCTACCTGCCCCGGTTGCCGCAATGGCTCTGACTGCGCGCGCCGGCTCCGATGCCGCCTGAAGCGTCTGTCCCGTCGTGACCACGTCGTCCACGAGAACGACCGGACCGTCAGTTCCCCCCCGCACTCGGAAGTGGACCGGTGATCGATCCCGACGAGCACGACCCGCATGCCGCGGAGCCCACAGCACCGGAGTAAGCACCTCCACGACGGTTGCACCGACACGTGCTGCATATGCCCGCGCAAGTTCCTTGGCTGGATCGATCCCGTAGCGCCATGCGCGGAGCGGCACACGGGGGATCGGCACCACGATTCCACCCGGATCGGGAACCCTCCTCGCCATCGCGTCGGCCAGTGGTCCGGCGGCAGCACGAACCGCCTCGTACTTGAGGCGGCGCACGAGAACACGTGCGGGACCCTCATGTGCGAGCGCAACATGCACCGGTAGCCGGGAACCGATCAGGCGATCGGTTCCCGGCCGGAGCTGCGATGAGCACCGCCGACAGAGTGCTGCACGAGTCGGTGCGCAACACACAAGGCAAACCATGGTGAGAACCTACGACCTGCTACCGACAGAACTATTGGCGCGACGTCACTCTCTGTGGCAACATAGTCACATGGCGGCTGGGAACGTTCATGTCGACCGGGAAACCGAGCGGCGAAGAAGACTGAGGAAGCTGGGGTATCTGCTCGCCCCATTCGCCACCTGGATGTGGTATCGGGTCCTGACCGGTCACCCTCCGTGGCCGTCGCTTCCGAAGCTTCCCCCTGATGCCATCTTCTGGTTGCCAGGCGCCCTGATCATCGTCCTCATCGGCCTTGCCCTGATCGCACCGATGCTCGGCAACCGCAGATCACCCCACACCGTGTACAGGCCCGATCAGATCGACATTTCATTCGAGGACGTCAAGGGGCTCGGACACCTCCTCACCGAGATCCGTCACACCCTCCAGATCCTCCTCGATCATGAACAGCTCAGAGCCAGCATGGGCGGAAGCCCAAGGCGCGGCGTGCTCTTCGAGGGCCCTCCGGGCACAGGCAAGACGCACGCAGCGAAAGCACTCGCGAAAGAGGCAAACGTGCCGTTCCTGTTCGTATCCGCAACGGCGTTCCAGAGCATGTGGTACGGGATGACGTCGAAACGGATCCGTTCGTTCTTCCGGGCCTTGCGTAAGGCGGCCAGGGCCGAAGGTGGAGCAATCGGCTTCATCGAGGAGATCGACGCGATCGGCTTGGCCCGTCCAAACATGTCGTCATCCGTCGGCATGGCGGTCAACAGGTCGATCGCGACCGACACCGGAGGGGTCGTCAACGAGCTGCTCATCCAGATGCAGAGTTTCGATGAGCCTTCGCCCCGCACCAAGATCGTGAGCTGGTTCCGCGACAGGATCAACCTCTTCCTGCCCGAACATCGTCAGCTCAAGGCGTCTCCTGCCTCCTACGCCAACGTGCTGCTCATTGGCGCCACCAACAGGGCAGACTCACTCGATCCGGCTCTACTGCGACCGGGCCGGTTCGATCGCGTGTTCCACTTCGACATCCCCGGGCGAACCGGCCGACGCGATCTGATCGACTACTTCCTGACTCGCAAAGCACATGTTCCCGAGATGGAGCTGGAGTCGTCCCGAGACGACCTTGCAGCGGCAACGCTCGGATACTCGCCGGCGTACCTCGAACGCCTTTTCGACGAAGCCCTTCTCCTTGCCCTACGCGACGGTCGCTCTGCCCTGACAATGCGTGATCTGGATCGTGCTCGGATAGAGATGGAATTGGGCCTACCCGAACCCGTCGACTACCCGCCTGAGGAGCGCGAAGCGATCGCGACCCATGAGGCGGGGCACGCGACCATTGCCTATCTCGTCGGCAAGGGTCGCCGTCTCGAGGTTCTGTCGATCATCAAGCGGCGCGAGTCGCTGGGGTTCCTCGCACACCGCCTCATCGAGGAGCGCAGGACCCAGCGAGAGAGCGAACTGAGGGCACTTCTCCAGATTTCAATGGGCGGCATGGCGGCCGAGGAACTCTTCTTCGGAGACTCGAGCACCGGCCCCGCAGGCGACCTGGCATCTGCGACACAGCTCGCGGCAGAGATGGTCGGCTCGCTCGGACTCGGGGGGTCGCTGGTGTCGTACCGAGCCCTCGACAGTGGCCTCCTCGGCGGAAACCTCGCTGCGAGGGTGCTCGGAGACCCGGTGGGAAGAGAGCACGTCGAACGGCTTCTCGACCACGCCAAGCAGCAGGCCATCAGGTTGTTGTCGCAGAACCGACGCATCGTAGAGGCGCTCCGTGATGCGCTCATCGAACGCAGCGAACTGATCGACCGTGAGATCATCGATGTGATCGAGCGTGCTCCTGGAGATGTCGTCATCGACATCCGCAGGGATCCCGGCGGCGAGACAGCCGACTCACCACAGAACGCTACCTGACGAATAGCGGGCGTCGTTCAGGAACCACGAACGGCACCCCTTCAGCCCTTCTAGGTTCCTTCTTGCCAGGATCCAAGGTACTCGACCTGCTCGTCGGTCAGCTGCTCGACTGCGCCACCGAGGTGGCCGAGTTTGATGAGCGCCACATTCTGATCGAGTTCCTCGGGAATGGTGTAGACACCGGGTTTCAGCTCTTTGTGGTTCTTCGTGAGCCACTCGGCGGCGAGTGCCTGGTCGGCGAACGACATATCCATGACGTCGGCCGGGTGTCCTTCGGCCGCACTGAGGTTCACGAGCCTGCCTTCGGCGATCACCATGATTCGGCGGCCGTCGGCGAGTTCGAACTCCTCGAGGTTCCGGCGCACTTCTCTGCGTGCAACCGCCGACCCGGCGAGCGCCTCCAGGTCGATCTCGACGTCGAAGTGCCCGGCGTTCGCGAGGATCGCTCCGTCCCTCATCTTGTCGAAGTGCCGAGCACGGAAGACATGCTTGTCGCCGGTCACCGTGATGAAGAGGTCTCCTGCCGCCGCTGCGTCGTCGGCGGTCATCACCCGATACCCGTCCATCGCAGCCGATAGAGCTCTGATCGGATCGGACTCCACGACGATGACCTTGGCACCCATGCCATCGGCCCTCGTAGCAACCCCCTGTCCGCAGTCTCCGTAGCCGGCAACCACCACGTTCGATCCCGCGAGCAGGATGTTCGTAGCGCGAAGGACTCCGTCCAGGGATGACTGACCCGTGCCGTACCGGTTGTCGAACAAGTGCTTGGTGGCCGAGTCGTTCACTGCGACGACAGGAAGCCTGAGCATCCCTTCTTCAGCCATCGCACGCAACCTGATAACGCCCGTTGTGGTCTCTTCCGTCGATCCAATCGGATTCACATCGCGCCGATCCTTGTGCAGGACGGTCACGAGATCGGCCCCATCATCCATCGTGAGATGGGGGTTGGTGTCGAGCACGGCGTTGATATGGCTGTAGTAGCGATCATCGTCCTCTCCGCGTACGGCGAAGACCGGAATCCCGTCGGCGACCAGCGCGGCAGCGACGTCATCCTGCGTGGAAAGAGGGTTGGAAGCACAAAGGGCAACCTGCGCCCCCCCATCGCGCAGCGCCAACATCAGGTTCGCGGTCTCTGCCGTTACGTGCAGGCACGCTGCAACGCGCTTACCGTCGAGCGGCTTCTCGGAGCGAAATCGTTCCCGGATGGTCGCCAGCACCGGCATTCTCCTGCCGGACCACTCGATCCTTCGAGCTCCTTCGCCTGCGAGCGACGGATCAGCAATGTCGTAGTTCATGACTCTCCCAGTGTTTGCTTGAGTTGTTGGATGGCGTCGACCGCGACAGGGTCGATACCTGCAGTTCGTGCGAGTCTCAGCGAGACGAGGTCCCCTATGGCGGTCAGGCTTGTCAGCCGAGCGAGCCGGCTCGACCCTTGCGCCCACACCTCTCCCACAACGGATGCCCCTTCTCCGAGGAGTTGAGCCGTGGGCTCAAACCTCGCGCGCACGCGTCCGTGTTCGTTCTCGTCCCGCAGCATGACGAGACCAACGGTGCGACGCAGGGCGCTGCCGAGGGTCGTCCAACCCTCGACCTCGTTGTGGTCCGCTTCGGGGAGTACCGAAACGAATGCGGGGCTCTTGGCGTTCTCGTTGATTTGCGTCTTCCATCGAGCGGCCGCAACCGCGGTGAGGCCAGAGCCCAAGACCACAGTGACCTTGCCTGCCAGCCCCTCAGCGAGATCGTCGGCCAATCGACGTCCCGGACCGTCCAGGTGCTTGCCGAGCAGCGTCCCTGCGACGGCAGCGGCTTCGTCGAGGCCGACGTCGTGTGCCAGCCCGGCACCTTCGAGAAGCCTGACGACTGCTCCTGCGAGATACCCGAATGCAGCGCGGGGCTGCAATCCGCCCGGCACCTGGATCAACGGCCATCCCTCGTCGGCGGCGATCTCTGACAACTGCCCACCACTCGAGACGGCAGCAACAGGGAGTCCTGCGGCTCGTGCCGACTCGACGGCCGAGAGTGTCTCCTCCGTGTTGCCGGAGTAGGAAACGGCCACGAGGATCGGCTCCGGAAGGGAGGGTGCCCACGAGGGAAGCCCATAGTCCTTGTGCACCAAGACCGGACCGTCTGCGATGGCAGCTGCCACGTCACCCGAGATGCCGGAGCCCCCCATGCCACATACGATCGCCGACGTCGCGCCGGGCACCTCAGGAACCCTGAGCCCTGCAGCCCACCGGTACTGGTCCGGCAGGCTCTCGATCATCGATTCCATCGTCACTCCCTGGTCGCTTCCT
>Ga0307417_10000321_pt1 | contig 20000 bp, 19 predicted proteins | sample SalMarWE160210MG_2_FD_202514 | JGI IMG/M metagenome (GOLD analysis project Ga0307417, IMG submission 202514) | Salt marsh sediment microbial communities from the Plum Island Ecosystem LTER, Massachusetts, United States - WE1602-10 | ecosystem: Environmental > Aquatic > Marine > Intertidal zone... | reverse complement strand
CCCGGCGACGCCGTGCCGGCGGACGGCCGGGTGCTGGAGGGAGGCAGCAGCATCGACGAGTCCCTGCTTACCGGAGAGAGCGCGCCACTGCGCAAGGCGGTGGGCGATGCCCTGGTGGGCGGCACCGTCAACGTGGAGAGTCCCCTGCTCATGCGGGTGGAGCAGGTGGGCGAGGATACGGTGCTCTCGGGCATCGTGCGCCTGCTGGACCGGGCACAGACGGAGAAGCCCGACATTGCGCGGCTCGCCGACCGGGTCGCGGGCTGGTTCGTCGGGGCACTGCTGCTTCTTGCCGCCTCGGTGGCCTGGTGGTGGTGGCTACACGATCCGGCCGATGCGCTCTGGGTCACCCTCTCGGTGCTGGTGGTGACCTGCCCCTGCGCCCTGTCGTTGGCCACACCGGCGGCCATTACCGCCGCCACCGGCAGCCTGACCCGTCTGGGGGTGCTTACTACCCGCGGCCATGCCCTGGAGACTCTGGCCCGAGCCACCCACCTGCTGTTGGATAAGACCGGCACCGTCACGTTCGGTCGCCTGGCTCTGGAGCAGGTGCTGCCCTTGGCCGGGCTGCCGCGGAGCCGGTGTCTGGCGCTGGCCGCCGCGCTCGAGCGCGGCTCGGAGCATCCCGTGGCCCAGGCGCTGCAGGGGGCACATCGAGGCGCCCTGCCGGTGCTGACCGAGCAGCAGGCAACGCCGGGGCAAGGCATCGAGGGCTCCATCGACGGGGTGCGTTGGCGCATCGGCCACCTGGATTACGTCGAAGCACAGTGCCCGGCAGGATCCGCCCGCGAGCGCCTGGACGAGCTTCTGGAAGGCTCCACTGTGGTGGCCCTGGGAGACCCTCGGGCGGTGCAGTGTCTATTCGCGCTACGGGACCGGCTGCGTCCCCAGGCGGCGGAGACCGTCCGCGGCCTGGAGGCGCTGGGACTGCGCGTGGGGCTGCTGAGTGGCGACGGCGAGGGCGCCGTCGGGCGCATCGCCCGGGAGCTCCGCATCGACCACGCCGAGGCCGGCCTTACCCCGGAGAGCAAGCTGCGGCGGCTGCAGGCCCTGCAGCGGGAGGGAGCCGTGGTGGCCATGGCGGGAGACGGCGTCAACGACGCCCCGGTGCTGGCCGGCGCCCAGGTGTCACTCGCCATGGGCTGTGGCACCCAGCTTGCCAGAGCCAGCGCCGACATGGTGCTGCTCTCCGAGCAGCTGCCTCATCTGCTGGCAGCGGTTCGTGGTGCCCGCCGTACCCTGAGGGTAGTGCGGCAGAATCTGGCGTGGGCCGTCGTCTACAATGCGGTGGCAGTGCCGCTCGCGGCGGCGGGAATGGTGACCCCTTGGATGGCGGCCATCGGAATGGCCACCAGCTCCCTGCTGGTAGTGCTTAATGCGCTGCGTCTAGCCCGGCCCGGCTGATCTTCCCGCGGCGATCCTCGGAGAACTGAGATGACTATCCTGTATCTGATGATTCCGTTGAGCATCGCCTTGATCGCGTTGGGCGTCTGGGCCTTCCTCTGGGCCATCCGCAGCGGCCAGTTCGACGACATGGAGGGTCCCGCCTACCGCATCCTGATGGATGACGATTCGCCCTCGACAGGGGAGGCGACCCCCGCGCAGCGGGACCAGGAGGACTCGGACTCCGACTGAGGCTCAGGCCTCCAGCAGGTTGGCCTTGAGCTTTTGCATGGCGTTGCGCTCGAGCTGGCGTATGCGCTCGGCGGATACGCCGTACTCATCGCCCAGCTCCTGCAGAGTCGACTTCTTTTCCTCCAGCCAGCGCCGTGCCAGGATGTCCCGACTGCGGCTGTCCAGCGTCTGCATGGCGGCACTGAGTCGCTTGTTGCTGGCCGACTCCCAGTCCGCGTCTTCCACTCCGGCGGCGGGCTCGTAGCGATGGTCCTCCAGGTATGCCGCCGGCATTCGCCGAGCACCCTCGTCGTCGTCGACCTCGCCGGCGAAAGCCGCATCATGGGCGTTGAGCCGGGCCTCCATCTCCAGCACCTGAGCGGTGCTAACTCCCAGATCATCGGCGACCTGCTTCACCTCGTCCCGGCTGAGCCAGCCCAGGTGCGTTCTCGTCTTGCGCAGATTGAAGAACAGCTTGCGCTGGGCCTTGGTGGTGGCAATCTTCACGATGCGCCAGTTGCGCAGGATGTACTCGTGAATCTCCGCCCGAATCCAGTGGATGGCGAAGGACACCAGGCGCACCTCCAGGGTTGGGTCGAAGCGCCGCACGGCCTTCATCAGCCCGATGTTGCCCTCTTGGATGAGGTCGGCCTCCGGCAGTCCGTAACCCCGGTAGCCGCGGGCGACCCGCACCACGAAGCGCAGGTGTGCCAGCACTAGGCGTCTGGCCGCATCCACGTCGTCGTAACGCTGCAGCCGGACCGCCAGCTCCCGCTCCTCTTCGGCGCTAAGCATGGGGACTTGATTGACTGCCTGGACATAGGCCTGCAGGCTTCCCATCGGTAGGCTGAGCTCGAGCTTCTTCAGCGCGGTATTCATGGATTGCGGTATTCCCCAATGGCTTGAACGACTTCTCGCAGTCATGTTAGCACTCTGGTCATAAGAGTGCCAATCCCGCCCGAAGTTCAATGCGGGCCCGCCACTGGTGACTAGGCGGGCTCGACGGCCCGCAGATGGCGTCCCACGGCGATACCGGCACCCGAGAGCCCCAGCAGCGTGCCCACGGCCAGCACCGCGGCCGCGGCAGAGAGATCCAGTCCCGTCAGACGAAAGCCGCTGCCGTAGAGTCCTGCGAGCCGCGAGACGGGTCCTTCCAACGCCCACAGGGAGAGATTCACCAGCGCCCAGGCGATGCCGCTGCCCATGACTCCGAGCCAAATGCCGGTATACAGGAAGGGCCGGCGGATGAAAGCGTCTGTGCCCCCGATTAGCTTCATGATCTCGATCTCGTCGCGGCCGTTCTGGATCGCCAGCCGTATGGTGTTGCCGACGATGAGCAGCACCGCCAGGGACAGCAGGGAGGCGAGCACCAGGACGCCGCGGCGACCTATCTCCATGATTGCATACAGACGCTTGACCCACTGTACGTCAAGCTGCGCCGCCTCCACTCCAGGGAGCTTCCGCAGAGCCTGCACTAGGGCGTCGATGTCGCCGGGGGTGCCGTTGGTCGCGGCGGGACGTACCACCAGTACGCCGGGCAGCGGGTTCTGATCCAGGGCGCTCAGTGCATCGCCAAAGCCAGAGAGCCGGCGGAATTCCGCCAGTGCGTCATCCGGTGACAAATATCTCACCTGGGCGACGTCATTGCGCCCGCGCACCGTCTGGGCCGTGTGCTCGGCGTCCTCGGCGCCGACGCCCTGCTTGAGATAGACGGAGACGTGGGCGGAGGCGTCCCAGCCTGCGGTGAGCTGCCGGGCATTGCCGAGCAGCAGGTGCAGGCCGGTGGGCATGGCCAGCGCGATGCCGATGACTGCGGCGGTCATCAGCGTGGACAGGGGAGCACGGGCGAGCTGTCCCAGACTGTACAGCCCGCCGTGGGCGTGGCGCACCAGCAGTGTCAGCAGGGCCGGCCGGGCGGCGGCGCCTGCAGTGGCCGCCTTGGCCGCAGGCGCCGTCTTGGGCGACTTGGAGTGGCTTGGCCGCACGGGAGCTCGCCGCCGGCTCATCGCGTGTCTCCGGCGAGCTCGCCATGGCTGAGCACGAGCACCCGCTCGCCCATACGCCGGATGAGATCCACGTCGTGGGTGGCCACCAGCACCGTGACGCCGAACCGGTTGAACTGCCCGAACAGCCCCATGATCTCCCAGGACAAATCCGGATCCAGGTTGCCGGTGGGCTCGTCGGCGAGCAGCAGCAGGGGCTTGTGGACCACCGCTCGGGCAATTCCCACCCGCTGCTGCTCACCCCCGGAGAGCGTCACCGGGTAGAGTCGCTCCTTGCTCAACAGGCTCACCTTGTCCAGGGCCGCACGCACCCGGCGTCCGATCTCGCGGTGGCGATAGCCTGCAATGACCAGGGGCAGGGCGACGTTGTCGAAGACCGTACGGTCATGCAGCAGACGGTGATCCTGGAAAACCATCCCGATCTTCCTGCGCACGTAAGGCACCTGGCGCCGGGACACCCGGGACAGGTTCTGTCCGTCGATGAGCACCTGACCGCGGGTGCTGCGCTCGATGAGGGCGACCAGCTTGAGCAGCGTGCTCTTGCCTGCGCCGGAGTGTCCCGTGAGGAAGGCGATCTCGCCCGCGGCCAGGTGAAAGCTCACCCCCCGCAGGGCCTCGAAGCCCCCGCGGTAGCTCTTGCAGACGGCGTCGAAGCGAATCACGAGGCCGCGGGACCCGGGCGCCCACCTCTGGGGTTCCTACTTGGCATCGCCACCGTGGGCCAGCAGGGCGTCTACGAACTCCTCTGCATCGAACCTGCGCAGATCATCGATCGTCTCGCCCACGCCAATGAAGCGTATGGGAATTCCGAGGCGCGTCGCGATGGCGAACACGATGCCGCCTCTGGCAGTACCGTCCAGCTTGGTCACGGCGATGCCGGTGAGGCCCACGGCATCGTTGAACTGCAGCGCCTGGGCCAGGGCATTTTGGCCGGTGCCGGCGTCTACCACCAGCAGCACCTCATGGGGCGCCGAGGGGTCCAGCTTGGCCATCACACGCTTGACCTTCTTCAGCTCCTCCATGAGATTGCCCTGGGTGTGCAGACGTCCAGCGGTGTCGGCGATGAGCACGTCCGCTCCGCGGGCCCGCGCCGACTGCAGGGCATCGAACACCACCGCCGCGCAGTCGGCATTGCGCTGTTGGGCCACGACCGGAACACCGTTGCGCTCCCCCCAGGCCTGGAGCTGCTCCACCGCGGCGGCACGAAAGGTGTCCCCCGCCGCCAGCATCACGCTGTTGCCTTCGGCCTGCAGGCGCTTGGCCAGCTTGCCGATGGTGGTGGTCTTTCCCGCGCCGTTGACTCCCACCATGAGCACGACGAAGGGCCGGTGCTGTGCCGCGGGCGCCAGGGGCACCGCGACCGGACGCAGCAGTGTGAGCATGTCTTCCCGCAAGGCCAGGAACAGCGCCTCGGCATCTGCGAGCTGCTTGCGGGCCACCCGGGACGTCAGGTCTTCGACGATCTGCTGGGTGGCCTCCACTCCCACGTCCGCCAGCAGTAGCAGGGTCTCGATCTCCTCCAGCAGCTCCGCGTCGATTGCCTTCTTGCCCAGCACCAGCCCGAGGATGCCCTCGGTGAGGCCGGAGCGGGTCCTGGCCAGGCCTTGCTTGAGGCGTCCCCACACGCCGCCGCGCGGCTGGTCCTCGGTTGGGCGATCTTTCTTGAAACCGAACATGGTGCTGGGGGTCTCAGAAGGGACGTGTCCGCAGGCACCGGTGCAGAATGATGAGCCCGGGCGCAACGAGGATGCATGATACGCTATCCTGATACGCTGGTCAGCAAGGCGGCAGGGCGGTGCGTCCGCGGCGGCAGGAGAGACATTCGGGTGATTAGGCAATGGACATTCTGCCTGGCGTGGGCTCTGGCGGCCCTGTGGCCGGCCATTGGCTCCGCGGTGGTCCAGGAGCACAAGCTGGGGAACGGGCTGACGGTGCTGATCAAGCCCGACCACCGCGCACCGGTGGTGGTCTCTCAAATCTGGTACAAGGTGGGCTCCAGCTACGAGCATCGGGGCATCACGGGGGTCTCCCATGCCTTGGAGCATATGATGTTCAAGGGCACGGCGGCCCATCCAACCGGAGAATTCGAGCGCATCATCTCGGCCAATGGGGGCGAGGACAACGCCTTCACCGGCCGGGACTACACGGTTTACTATCAGCGCCTCGCCAATGACCGGCTGGAGATTAGCTTCTCCCTGGAGGCCGACCGCATGCGCAATCTGCAGCTCAAGCAGGCGGAATTTGCCAAGGAGCTGCAGGTCATCATGGAGGAGAGGCGAATGCGCACGGAAGACAGTCCGCACGCCTTGACGTTCGAGCAGTTCGCGGCCACGGCCTTCCAGACCAGCCCTTACCACCATCCCATCATCGGTTGGAAGGACGACCTGGAAAATTTGAAGCTGGCGGATCTCCAGCGCTGGTACAGCTCCTGGTATGCCCCCGACAACGCCACCCTGGTAGTCGCCGGCGACGTGGAGCCCCAGGCTGTGGTGGCCCTGGCCCAGAAGTACTTTGGCGCGCTTCCCCCTGCCGATATTCCCACGCTCAAGCCACGGGTGGAGGCAAAGCAGCTGGGCATCCGCCGTATCGTGGTCAAGACGCCCGCCAAGCTGCCCTACCTGCTGCTTGGATATCAGGCGCCGGTGGTGCGCACGGCACGGGAGCCCTGGGAGCCCTATGCATTGGCGGTCGTCGAGGGGGTGCTGGACGGCGGCGAAAGCGCCCGCCTGGCACGCGAGCTGGTGCGCGACCGCCGCATCGCGGCCGGTGCCTCGGCATCCTACAGTCTCAATGCCCGAGCCGGGGACCTCTTCCTGCTGAGCGCCACACCGGCGGTCGGCCAGAGTGTGGATACGCTGGAGGCGGCACTGCGGGAGCAGGTCCGGCGGCTGCGCGAGGCGCCGGTGGAGCCCGCCGAGCTATCGCGGGTCAAGGCCCAGGTGGTGGCGAGCAAGGTCTACCAGAAAGACTCGTTGTTCTACCAGGCAATGGAGCTAGGCTTGCTGGCTGCGGTCGGCCTCGATTGGCGTCTGGCCGACAGGTATGAAGACAACATACGGGCGGTGACTGCCGCGCAGGTCCAGGATGTGGCCAAGCGCTATCTCATCGACGACCGGCTGACGGTGGCGGTGCTGGAGCCCCAGCCCCTGAATGACCATGAAGTCCACGAGTCCGTGGGCCCGGTTGGAGGGCCCCACCGCTGAGAGACGCTACCTATCGCAGACATGGTCCGGCTCGGCGCACGGCCGCTCGGCTGCTCGCGGCTTGCATGGTCCTGCTCGCCTCCGCGGCTGGGGCCGTGCCCGTCCTTTCCCACTGGGTCATGGCCAACGGCGCACGGGTGTATTTCGTTCCTGCGCCCAGCGTGCCGATGATGGACGTGCGGGTGGTCTTCGATGCCGGCGGCGCCCGCGACGGCGGCAAGCCAGGGCTGGCGCGCCTGACCAGCATCCTGCTTGGCGATGGGGCGGGCGAGCTGGACGCGGACGGGATCGCGCAGCGGTTCGAGTCTCTAGGTGCCGAGTTCGGCACCCAATCCTTGCGGGACATGGGCATCGTGTCCCTGCGCAGTCTGACCGACCCGGTGCTGCTGCAGCCGGCTCTGGAGAGCTTGGCGTCGGTGTTGGCGCGGCCGCGCTTCGACCCCGCGGATCTGGCACGGGAGCGGGACCGAATGCTGGTCGCGCTGCGCGCCGAGGAGCAGTCACCCTCCAGCATCGCCAGCAAGCGCTTCTATGCCGAGCTCTATGGCAGCCATCCCTATGGTCAGCCGCCGCAAGGCACGGCGGCATCCCTTGCCGCCATCACTCGGGATGACGTGCTGGCCTTCTATCGGCGCTACTACGTGGGGCGCAATGCCGTAGTGACCATCGTCGGGGCACTCAGCCGGGCGCAGGCGGAGGCGACCGCCGAGCAGGTGGTCGGGGCGCTGCCCGCAGGCGCGCCGGCGCCAGCCTTGCCACCGGTCGCGCCCCTGGCCGAGGCCAAGAAGGTCACGGTGCGCTACCCGTCTGCACAGACGCACGTACTGGTGGGACAGCCCGCGATGACGCGCGACGACCCAGACTATTTCCCTCTGTGCGTGGGCAACCACATCCTAGGGGGCAACGGGCTGGTCGCCCGCCTGTCGCGGCAGGTGCGCGAGCGGCGTGGCCTGGCGTACAGCGTCGATAGCTATTTTTCGCCCATGCATCGAGCCGGGCCCTGGATCATGGGCCTGCAGACTCGAAACGCCCAGGCGGACAAGGCCATTGCCGTGCTGCGCGCCACGTTTGAGCGCTTCCTGCGGGACGGACCGACCGAAGAGGAGCTGAAGGAGGCCAAGTCCAATCTCATCGGCGGCTTTCCTCTGCAGATCGAGAGCAACGCGGATATCGTCGACTACCTGGGCGCGATAGGCTTCTACGAGCTGCCTCTGAACTATTTGGCGACGTACACGTCGCGCATCGCTGCGGTGACCCGGGAGCAGGTCATGAATGCCATGCGTCGCCGGCTGCATCCGGACAGAATGGTCACCGTGGTGGTGGGCAAGCTCCACCCGCAAGGGGGAGCGTCGCGCTAGTGCTCCATCCAGGTGATAATTGCGTATCTGTAATCATCACCTGGATGGCGTACGAGGGCCGGGCGAGACATATGGGAGCCAGGTCGGGCGGTCGGGCGGCGGGGCTGCGGATCGTCGGTGGCGAATGGCGCGGCCGGCGCATTCGGGTCACCGACGCCGCTGGCCTGCGTCCCACGCCGGACCGGGTGCGCGAGACGCTGTTCAATTGGCTGAGACCCATACTGGCGGGGGCACGGTGTTTGGATCTGTTCGCCGGCAGCGGGGCTTTGGGGCTGGAGGCGCTGTCGCAAGGGGCCGCGGAAGTGACTTTCGTCGAGCTGGCCCCCGCGCCTGCTGCGGGCATCGGGGCTCATCTACGGGCGCTCGGGGCGCAGGGCCGCGGTCGCGTGGTGCAGGTGGATGCGCTGCAATGGCTGGGCGGGCCGGTGCAAGCGGTGGATGTGGTGTTCCTGGATCCGCCCTTCGACGCCCCGCTGTTGGCACCGGCCTGTGCCTTGCTGGAGAGCCGTGGCTGGCTGCGTCCCCGGGCGCGCGTCTATCTGGAGCATCGGGCCGGCAGCGAGCCGCCGGGTCTCCCGTCCACCTGGCGGCTCCTCCGCAGCAAGCGGGCCGGGGATGTGGGCTACCACCTTGCGGCGCGCGATGACGCCGCGGATCAAGCTGGGCGCTTGCCATGAGCCTCATTGCGGTCTATCCGGGAACCTTCGATCCCATCACCAACGGCCATGTGGATCTGGTCCAGCGCGCCAGGCGCATCTTCGACCGGGTCATCGTGGCCGTCGCCTGCAATGCCGGCAAGGCGCCGGCCTTCGGCATGGCCCAGCGCATGGAGCTGACGCGTGGGGCGCTGGCCGGCGTGGACGGGGTGGAGGTGTGCGGCTTCGATACCCTGGTGGTGGATTTCCTGCGTGTCCGCGGGGCACGTGTACTGATTCGGGGGCTTCGGGCGGTGTCGGACTTCGAGTACGAATTCCAGCTGGCCAGCATGAACCGTCGTCTGGACCCGGAGATCGAGACCATGTTCCTCACCCCGGCGGAGCGGTACGCCTACATTTCGAGCAGTCTGGTGCGGGAAATTGCGTTTCTCGGGGGAGACGTCTCACCCTTTGTGCCGCAGGCGGTGGCGGCTGCGTTGCGTGAGAGAAAGAGATGATATTCTGAAATTCTGACGAGTAGGGGGCCGAGGAGCATGAGATGGCGCTGCTAATCACCGACGAGTGTATCAACTGCGATGTGTGCGAGCCGGAGTGTCCCAACGGTGCCATCACCCAGGGGGACGAGATCTATGTAATAGACCCCAATCTCTGCACCGAGTGCGTCGGCCACTACGAGACCTCCCAGTGTGTGGACGTCTGCCCGGTGGACTGCATCATCAAAGACCCCGACCATGAGGAGAACGAAGAGCGGCTCTACGCCAAATTCAAGCGCATCAGCGCCGAGTCCGCATGAGCGCGATGCTTGGCAGGCATGCAAGAGGCCCCCGCGTGGGGCCTCTTGCTTTGCTGCTCCTGGCGCTGGTCGCAGGTCACGCGGGGGATTGTGCCGAGTCGGGCCGCCCGCCCGCTGCGGCGGTCGCCAGTGCCCATCCTTTGGCCACCCAGGCGGGCCAGGAGCTGCTGGAGGCGGGCGGCAATGCTTTTGACGCCGCCGTGGCGGTGGCCGCGACGCTGGCCGTGGTAGAGCCCTACAGCTCGGGTCTGGGGGGCGGCGGCTTCTGGCTGCTGCACCGCGCCGCCGACGGCAAAGAAGTGATGCTCGACGGGCGGGAGCGCGCTCCCCTTGCCGCACGCCAGGATATGTATTTGGACACTGCCGGCGACGTGGTCGCCGGTGCTTCCATCGACGGTCCGCTGGCGGCGGCCATCCCGGGCAGCCCGGCCGCCACGGTCTACCTGAGCGGGGAGTACGGCCGGCTGCCGCTGGCGCGCTCCCTGGCGCCCGCCATACGCCTGGCCCGAAAGGGCTTTCCGGTCGATGAGCACTACCGGAGCATGGCCCGGATCAGGCTTGCGAGCCTGCGCGCCTCTCCGGGCGCAGCTGCGCAGTTCCTGGCGGACGCAGAGGTGCCGGCGGCCGGCTACCGGCTGCGGCAGCCAGAGCTGGCGGCTGCCCTGGAGGCGCTGTCGCAGCACGGCAGGGCGGGGTTCTATGCGGGGCCTATGGCCGAGGCCCTGGTGCGCGGCGTGCGCCAGGCCGGAGGCATCTGGAGCACCGAGGATCTGCGTGGCTACGAGGTCGTCCAGCGCCAGCCGGTGCACTTCGACTATCGTGGCCTGCGCGTGACCAGCGCCGCGCCGCCTTCCTCGGGCGGGGTGGCGCTGGGAACCATGCTGGGCATACTCTCGGGGTACCCACTCGAATCCCTGGACAAGGTGGAGCGCGCTCATCTGATCATCGAGGCCATGCGGCGTGCCTACCGGGATCGGGCCGTGTATCTGGGCGACCCGGACTTCGTGGATGTCCCGGCGCAGCGACTCATTCACCCCTGGTACGCGGCCGGGCTGCGCGCGTCGATACGCGCCGATCGGGCGACCCGGAGCGCCGATCTGCCCGGCGTACGGACGCCTCCCGGCGGCAGCCATACCACCCACTTCTCCATACTCGACCGCGAAGGTAACCGGGTGGCCGCCACCCTCAGCATTAACTATCCGTTCGGCGCCTGCTTCCTGGTGCCGGGCACCGGCGTGCTGCTGAACGACGAGATGGACGACTTCTCCGCCAAGCCCGGGGCTCCGAACGTCTATGGGCTCGTGGGCGCCGAGGCCAATGCCATTGCACCGGGCAAGCGACCCCTGTCGAGCATGAGTCCCACTTTCATCGAGGGGCCCCGCGGCATTGCCATCGTCGGCACGCCGGGGGGCAGTCGGATCATCACCATGGTGCTGCAAGCCGTGCTCGACTTCGCCGCAGGGGAGGGGCCAGAGCAATGGGTGAGCCATCCGCGTTTCCACCACCAATACCTGCCGGATGAGGTCCAGTATGAGACCGGTGCCTTCACCGAGCAGGAGCTCGGCCGCCTGCGGGCGCTAGGCCACCGAATGCGCCTGGTCGACGGAGGCTTCGGCAATATGCAGGCCGTGCTTTGGGACAAGCGGAGCAACCGCGTGCTGGCCGCCTCGGACTCGCGCGGGGGCGGTGAGGCCAACGTGCGCTGACCGCGGTTGGCCGCCGGTGGCGTGCTATGGGCCCGTGACGCCCCTTGCGCGGCGCGCATGCCTGTTAAATACTCCGCTTTGGTCGACTTGCCGACGCCGGGTACGACGGACCGACTCTAGCCTTGGCAAGACGACGCCATCCATGGCTGCGGTCGCGCGGCCGGTTCGGCATCAAGCGCCAATAAGAATCAGCGGGTTGTGTTCAGATGAGCGATCAGCGGCTCGCAGTGTGGCCCGGGCAGCCTTTTCCCTTGGGTGCCACCTGGAACGGCGAGGGCGTCAACTTCGCCCTCTTCTCCGAGCATGCCGAGCAGGTGGAGCTGTGTCTGTTCGACCCTCGCGGCCGGCGTGAGGTGGCCTCCATTCCCCTGCGCTGGCAGACCGACCAAGTGTGGCACTGTTATCTGCCCCAGGCGCGTCCGGGCACCCTCTACGGCTACCGGGTCTACGGTCCCTACGACCCTGCCCGCGGTCACCGCTACAACCACCACAAGCTGCTGCTGGACCCCTACGCCAAGGACTTGGTCGGACCGCTGCGCTGGAGCGACGCCCTATTCGGCTACCGCGTCGGCAGTCCTGCCGAAGACCGATCATTTGACCGGCGCAACAGCGCTCCAGGAATGCCCAAATGCCAGGTCATCGATCCGGCCTTCACCTGGGGCGACGATCGCTCACCGGGCATTCCCTGGCATGACACCGTCATCTATGAGGTGCATGTCAAGGGCTTCACCATGCGCCATCCGGAGGTGCCCGAAACCCTGCGCGGCACCTACGCGGGGCTGGCGACTGCGCCGGTCATCGATCATCTCAAGCGTTTGGGCATCACGACGGTGGAGCTGTTGCCGGTGCATGCCTTCGTCGATGAGCGCCACACGGTGGCGCGGGGTCTGCGCAACTACTGGGGCTACAACTCCATCGGCTTCTTCGCCCCCGAGTCCCGATATTCCTACACGGGCCTGGTCAGCGAGTTCAAGACCATGGTCAAAACCCTGCACTCCGCCGGCATCGAAGTGATCCTCGATGTGGTCTACAACCACACCGCCGAAGGCAACCACCTGGGGCCAACCCTGTCCTTTCGCGGCATTGACAACGTGGCCTACTACCGGCTCACGACTTCAGACCCCCAGTACTACATGGACTTCACCGGCTGCGGCAACACGCTGAACATGATGCACCCCCGGGTACTTCAGCTCATTATGGACAGCCTGCGCTACTGGGTGCTGGAGATGCACGTGGACGGATTTCGCTTCGATTTGGCCTCGGCCCTGGCCCGCGAGCTCTTCGAAGTGGATCGGCTGGGCGCCTTCTTCGACATCATTCATCAGGATCCGGTTCTGTCCAGGGTCAAGCTCATCGCCGAGCCCTGGGATCTGGGGGAGGGGGGGTATCAGGTGGGCAATTTCCCCGTGGGCTGGACCGAGTGGAACGGCAAGTATCGCGATACCGTGCGAGCCTATTGGAAGGGTGACGGCGGGCTCATCGGCGAGCTCGCCAACCGCCTGACCGGGTCCAGCGACCTCTACCAGAGCGGCGGGCGCCGGCCCTGTGCCAGCATCAATTTCATCGCCTGCCACGATGGCTTCACTTTGACCGACCTGGTGAGCTACAGCCACAAGTACAACGAGGCAAACGGCGAAGACAACCGCGACGGCGAGGACCACAACAACAGCTGGAACTGCGGCGTGGAGGGTCCCACCCGCGATCCCGAGATCCTGGCCCTGCGGCAAAAGCAGCGACGCAACTTCCTGGCCACGCTGATGCTATCCCAAGGGGTGCCCATGCTGCTCGCCGGCGACGAGCAGGGCCGCACCCAGCGTGGCAACAACAACGGCTACTGCCAGGACAACGCCACCAACTGGATGGACTGGGAGCTGAGCGCCGAGGATCGCCTGCTGCAGGCCTTCGTGCGGCGGCTGATTGGCTTGCGCCGGGAGCATCCGGCATTGTGCCGACAGCAGTTCTTCCACGGGCGCGTGATCCCGGAGCGGGGCGTCAAGGATATCACCTGGCTGACCCCGGACGGACAAGAGATGAGCCACCAGGAATGGCAACAGTCCTTCGCCCGCTGCCTGGGGTACCTGATTTGTGGCGAGGCCATCGAGGAAGTGGATCGACACGGACAGCCTTTGCGGGACGACAGCTTCCTGGTGCTGTTGAATGCTCACCACGAGATCATCCCGTTCACACTTCCCTCCAGCACTCCGGTGCGCGGCTGGCGGCTGCTGATCGACACCAGCGACCCGGCGGGCACCCCGGCTCGCAGTCGCCGCTTTGCTGCGGGCACCGTCTATCCGCTGCAAAGCCGATCCCTGGCCCTGCTGTTCTCAGGAAACTAGCGGCTATCCGGGCAATCGTGCCGCTACTGCGGGCTAGCCCGTCGCCCGCACCAGATGGTCCAGGTAGTCGATGCGTGCACTCGCCGTCACTATGCGCATCTTGAGATGCTCATCGACCTCGTCGATCATGTGCATCACGTCGGGATAGAAGAACACGCCGAAGCTATCCAGGTATCGCAGGGCATAGCTCTTGTCCAGCACCAGATTCTCCACGCCGCAGAGGTCGATGAGCCTGGACTCGGGCTCCGCCCGCCAGGCCTTGGCCGCCTCCACGAAGCGTCTGAGCTGATCCTGGGCCTTTGTCAGGCGGCGGAACAGCGGCACCACCTCCGCCTCGTTGGCCGGATTGGCGACGTCGAACCAGGGCGTATAGGTCTCGGCGAGGACCACGACCCCATGCCGGCCGTCGATGCGGGTGCGGATATACAGGGTGCTGGGCACGATGTCGGGCAATCGGGAGCGTAGACTCCAATACTCCCGCTGAAACACCTTGATCTCCTGCGCCGCGCAGGGGTAGCGGTACTTCTTCACCACGAAATTCATGGGGACCGTGCCTTCGACATGGAGGATGCGCCAGATGCATTGCCAGACCTCGCAATGACTGCCCACCGTGGACACCAGGGTGGCCGGTACGCCGGAGGTATCCATGCAGGCAATGCTGCCCGAGATGCGGTCGACCTCCTTGCCGCTCACCCCGGCGGCTCCCGATGCGTCGCCATGCCTGGATGGAGTACTAGGAGCTGGCCTCCGAACGGCCTTCGCCCGTGCCACCCGGCCGACCCGAGGGATCCCATCCTCTGCTCCCAGCGGTAAGTCGGCAGGACATGCGGATTAGATGTGCAGCATGGTCTCGACGATGACGGTCTTGGCAAGGAAGCCGAGAACGCCGAGTCCGACGGCACCAAAGCGGACGAAGTAGCCGAAGCTTCCGGCATTGGTGTCTTTCCCCGGCCTGTAGATGATGAACAGCATATACGGAATGAGGCCGGTGACGCAGACATTGAGCGACCACGTCTCGAAGGCGGAAATCGACATGACGGTATCGAGCCGTACGGCGAGCGAAATACGTAAACATTGATATAGGATATAGCAATGTATTTAAGCTTGGGGGTCGCCGGCGGGAGCCACTCAGCGCTGGCAGCTGGGGCAGAAGTAGGTGGCGCGCTGGCCCGTGCGCAGCAGGTGTATGGCGGTGCCACAGCGCAGGCAGGGCTGTCCTTCGCGCCCGTAGACCTGTAGCTGCTGAGCGAAATATCCAGGGGTGCCGTCGCTGGCGAGGAAGTCGCGCAGGGTCGTGCCGCCGGAGCGTATGGCTTGTGTCAGCACGGTCCTGACGGCGCGGGCCAGCCGGGCGTAGCGCGGCGCCGAGATGCGCCCGGCGGCCCGTGTCGGTCGAATTCCGGCCAGGTACAGGGCCTCGTTGGCGTAGATGTTGCCGAGGCCAGCCACGGTGTGGGAGTCCATGAGCAGAGCCTTGACACTGCTGCGGCGGCCCCGGGATCTGCGGTGCAGGTAGGCGCCGTCGAAGTCCGGGCCCAGGGGCTCGGGTCCCAGTGCCAGCAGCAGGGGGTGCTGCTCCGGGGGGTCGCGGGTCCACTGCAGACTACCGAAGCGACGCGGGTCGTGCAGGCGCAGCGCAAGTCCGCTCTCCAGCCGCACATCGACGTGATCGTGGGGGCGGGGGGGCGTGCCGACCGGCACCAGCCGCAGGCTGCCCGACATCCCGAGATGCAGAATCAGGGTGCCATCGTCACAGCGAAGCAGTAGGTACTTGGCACGGCGCTCCACCCTGTGCACCCGTTGACGCCGCAGCTGCTCGTCCAGATCCGCTGCCACGGGCCAGCGCAGGCGGCCGTCGCGGACCAGCACTCCGAGGATCCGTTGGCCGACCACCGACGGGGCGATTCCCTGACGAGTCGTCTCCACCTCGGGCAGCTCCGGCATGCCGGTCAGCGCGGCACGACGCGCCGCGGTGCCGCATCCTCACCGCCGGTTGCCGCCGCGTCCGGGTCTGCCGGCAGGGTCTCCGGCTCGTTTTCGGTGCCGGCACCGGGCGCCTGCGTGTGCGTCTCCTGTGGCTCCGACCCGGGTGGCGTCAGACTCAGCATCCCCTGGGCCGTGGCGGGCGGGAAGCGGTAGGCGAGCCCCAGCTCCGGTCGGGCCAGCACCAGGGCAGGTGCGCGCCGGGCGATGCCCAGGCGCAGGGGGGGGCCGTCTGCCTTCAGCCGAATCTCGATCGTGCCCAGAGAGGCGCCGGCGGCGTAGGGCTCGACGGCCTCCGCCCGGGCATAGCGCCATTCATCTACCAGAGCCTGAAACGCGTCTGCGGAGGCGTCGGGCTGGGGCGGGCTGAGCCTCCAACGGCCATCCACCAGCTCCAGCGCCAGATTTGGCAGGCGTATGGCTATCGGCTCGGCGTGCGGACCGAGCAGAGCGGTGTCCACGAAGTCGGTGGCAGAGGCCACCAGGTGGTGATATTGCAGGTCGGCGGTCAGATGCACCCGGTCGCCCAGACGCACGTAGCGTCGATAACGTATCGGATCGGTGCCGCCGAAGAGGAAGCGTTTCCCATCCAGCTGCAGCTCCGCCCGGGGTGGGTCCAGCTGGAGGTCCGCCAGCTTGAGCTGGGCCGCCGGGTAGCTCGCCTCGCTCCTCGCCTCCACCAGGCCCGCGAGGGCCTTGGCCCGCTGCGCACGGGCTCGCACGCGATACGGCGTCTCCATCCACCACCCATCGCGCCGGCGCGCAAGCCGAATGCTCTTGCCGTTCCGGCGCGGAATCAGCACGTCGCGCACCTGGGCAGCCCTGCGCTCCGTTAGCGCGGGCGCGACGGGCACCTTGCGCTTGCCGGGCTCGAGCACTGCTACCAGCACCAGGATGGCGGTGGCGACCAGCAGCATCAGATTGAGGCGAGTGCGGGACTGCATGGCGTTGAGAGGGCTTGCTATTGGCGCCTGCGCCGCCGCAGCCAGAGGGTGAACCCGGCTCCCAGCAGCAAGGCCGGAGCGGCGAACAGGGAGCCCAGACTGATCACCGCCGCCGCGGTCGGTGACAGGCTGAGCTGGGTGTCAGGCGCCGTCCTGGCGGGGATGGCGATGAAGCTGTCGTCGTGGCTGAGCCAGTTGATTGTGCTCATGCCCAGGTCCATGTTGCCGACATTGTTTAGGAACCGATTCGAGAGAAAATCGCCGTCGCCAATCACCACGACTCGCTGCTGGCGGGCGCCGCTGCCGCCAGCCTCGGAGCTTCCCGCGGCGGCAGCGTTCCTCGCCGGCTGCACTGGGGCGCCGTCCTCGGTGCGGTCGGCGGGCGCGGGATCCGGGCGGGACAGGGCATAGCCCAGCGCCAGGGGACCGTGCACATCCTGGCCCGCGTCGTAGCTGACGGTCCCGCGGAGCGCCCCCGTCTCCGACCAGGCGCGCTCCGCGGTCTCGAGCAGGGCGGTGCCCTGCCAGCCTCCGGTGGCCTCGAAGCGTAGGCCGATGGCCTCCGGGAACAGGGTAATGGTGGTGAATTCCCGAGTGATCGGGTGCAAGCCGTAGTCCGCTGCCAGCACGACGTCGGGACTGGCAATGCCTGCCAGCTGGGCCGTGGGGTCCACCACCGTGCCGGGTATTGGCACGATGCCGAGGTTCTCGGCGATGGGCTCAAGGCCATGGAGCTTGCCGGGGTCCAGCAGCCAGAGCAGCGCACCCCCCCGATCGAGCCAGGTTTCGATGATCCGGACCTCGCTCGGTAGCATGTCGACCTGGGGGCCCGCCAGTGCCAGCACGGCGGTGTTCTCCGGAATGTTGCCGGTGCGCGCCAGGTTGAGGGTCTGCACCGAGAAGCCCTTGGCCTTGAGCCGCCTGCCCCAGGCGCCGAGGTCGTGGTTCGCCTCGCCCAGGGGGTCGCGCTCGCCGTGACCACTGAGAAACACCAGGTAGCGCTCGCCGGCCCGGGCGAGTCGCTGCAAGGTGTTGCTCAGAGCCTGCTCGGAGACCGCCGGTGCCTTCTCGGTGTGGCCCTGGTAGCTCAGCACCAGCGCGCCATCGGCGTTGATGCCCAGGTCCCGCGCCCGTTGCGGCTCGGTATCGGGATTGACGAAGTGCAGCTCCACCTCGGGCTTGAAGCGCCGGTACCGCTGCACCAGCTCTTGGATGGGCCGGCGCACGAGCTCCGCCTCCGAGGCGTAGGCCGTGATCCGTATCGGTCCGGGGAGCCGCGCCAGCAGGCGCTGGCTGGCCTCCGAGAGGGTGTTGCGTGCCCCGGCAGTCCAGTCGGCCTGCACGCTGTAGCGGGTGCTGAGCCAGGCCAGCAGACCCATCAGCGACAGGAACAGCACCAAGAAGAGCAGATTCTGGAGGCGGACCTGGCGACGGGACTTGCGCGTGACCTCCATTGAAATCAGCCCTGCAGGCGCTCGGCATCCAGACGACGGATGCCGAGCGCCAGGAAGGTGGCGATGAACAGCACGAAATAGATGAGGTCCCTGCTGTCCACGACGCCCTGCAGCAGCGGCTGAAAGTGCCGCAGCAGGGACAGGTAGGCGAAGACCGCGCCCGTCTCGCCCATGGAGCCCTGGCCGGCCCAGTCCAGGACCCACAGCAGCAGCAGCACGCCGAAGGTGCCGACCGCCGCTACGGTGGGCTGCTCGGTGAGCGTGGAAATGAACAGGCCCAGGGCAGCAAAGCTGGCCATCAGCAGCCCCAGGCCCAGCAGGCCGGTGGCGAGCATGCCGAAGTCCAGGGTGCCTCCTGCCAACAGCGACAGGGTCATGGCCGTGATGAGCAGCAGCATCACGCCGAAGAAGGCGAGCATGCCGAGGTACTTGCCCAGGATGATCTCGGTCATGGAGACGGGTGCGGAGAGCAACAGGCTCAGGGTGCGGCTGCGTCGCTCCTCGCTCACCAGGCGCATGGTGAGCAAGGGAGCCACCAGCAGCAGGACCACCGCAGAGTTGCCCAGTGCCGGGGCGACGATGATGTCGGTCAGACCCGGTGCGCTGTCCATGGCTGCCAGCCGCCCCTGTACCTGGAGGAACAAATCGACCCGGGTAAGAAACAGATAGGCCACGATGAACTGCACCACCGCGAGCACGGTCCAGGCCAGAGGCGAGAGGAACATGCGCCGAAGCTCCAGGCCGGCGAGGGTGAATACCATCACGTCGCGTTCGCCCGGTCCTTGTAGACCAGATCGATGAAGACCTGCTCGAGGGAAGGACGCTCCGGGGTCAGCTCCAGCAGATCCCAGCCGCCGGCAACAGCCTCCCGGCCGATGGCCAGCGCTGTCTGCGGACCCCCGGCGTGGCGCACGCGCAGGGCGCCCCCGGCCAGAGTCTCGACCCCGACCACGCCCGGCAGCGCTTCCAAAGCGGCGCCAGGCGGAGGACTGGCGAACGCGACCCGTAAACTGTGCACATCGCCTGCAGCCACCTCGCCGATGGGTGCGTCGAGTGCGATCTCGCCGCGGTGGATGATGAGCACCCGGTCGCACACCGTCTGGACCTCGGGCAGGATGTGAGTGGAGAGGATGACCGCGTGCTGCTGGCCCAGCTCGCGGATCAGGTGGCGGATCTCCCGAATCTGGATGGGATCGAGTCCCACCGTGGGCTCGTCGAGGATCACCACCGCGGGACCGTGGATGACCGCCTGGGCGAGACCCACCCGCTGGCGGAAACCCTTGGAGAGGTTGCCGATGAGCCTGGGACCCACCGACTCCAGGCCGCAGCGGGATTTCGCCTTCGCCACGGCGGCCCTGCGCAGTGGCGGGGCGATTCGATTGAGCCGCGCACAGGACTGCAGATACTCATCCACGGTGAGCTCGCGGTACAGGGGCGGCTGCTCCGGCAGGTAGCCGAGCATGGCCTTGGCGACCTTGGGCTTGTCCAGCAGGTCCACTCCACCTACACTCACGCGGCCGCTGGTGGGCGCCAGATTGCCGCTGATGACCTGCATGGTGGTGGTCTTGCCGGCACCGTTGGGTCCCAGGAAGCCCAGGACCTCGCCCCGGCGCAGCTCGAAGCCGATGCCATTCACGGCCCGCGTATCGCCGTAGTAGCGCGATAGGTGCTCGACGCCGATAAGAACTTCGCTGTCCATGTCGCCGCTATTATTGTGATATGAGCCAAGCATTCAAGGCCGCCGCGGCGGGTCCGCCGCGGCCTCGGTCCGTCCCCCGCCAGGTGCCCGCGGCATGATACTCGGGGTGGACACCGGCGGCACCTTCACCGATCTCGTGCTCTACGACGGTCACGCGCTGCGGATTCACAAGGTGCTGTCCACGCCCCAGGCCCCGGAGCGGGCCATCCTGCAAGGCATTGCCGATCTGGGCCTGAGGGCAGAGGGGCTGC
>Ga0307417_10000320_pt1 | contig 20007 bp, 16 predicted proteins | sample SalMarWE160210MG_2_FD_202514 | JGI IMG/M metagenome (GOLD analysis project Ga0307417, IMG submission 202514) | Salt marsh sediment microbial communities from the Plum Island Ecosystem LTER, Massachusetts, United States - WE1602-10 | ecosystem: Environmental > Aquatic > Marine > Intertidal zone... | reverse complement strand
CGACCGTGTTAGGAAGGTGCGTTCGACGCCGATGCCGTGGGAAGCGACGCGGCGAACGGTGAAGTTGGCGCTGTTGCCGCCCTTCCGGATGCGAATGACGGTGCCGCGGAACTCCTGAATTCGCTCGCGGTCGCCTTCCCTGATGCGGACGTGGACATTCACGCTGTCGCCGGGGTGCAGCTGAGGAATGTTGTCGTTGTCCGGAGCTACCGGCACGCGGACTGGTGCGCTGTTGTCTGTCTGATCGCTCATCGTCGTCACCCTTACGCTTTGTGTTCAGATAACCGGCCGCCCTTTGCGGGCGGCGCGGGAGACGAGTATAACACAGGCTTGGCGGGAACGTCCACGGGGCGGCTGGGGATTGATGGGGGAGATGATGGACGCCAGCGGGCCTGACGGGCGCGACTTATGTCGGCCCCGACGTGTATGATGGATAGGACGAATGCCCGAGCTGACCGACCAAGCCCTGGTGTTGGGCGCCCTGCGCGGAGAGGTCCAGGCCTACGGAGAACTGGTGCGGCGCTATCAGACGTCGGTTTACAATGTCTGCTACCGCTTGATGGGGGAGCGTCAAACCGCAGAAGACCGGGCCCAAGATGCCTTTGTGCGGGCCTACCGACGGCTTGAGACGTTTGACCTCGAACGGCCGTTTGGCCCCTGGATCCGACGGGTGGCGACCAATGTATGCCTCAATCATCTCAACCGCGCAGACCCCGCCACGGCCCCTCTGGAAGAGGAGTTCGGCGAGTATGCGGCTGCCAGCTTGGGGGAGCCGGAGAAAGAACTGCAGCGGAGAGAGATGGCCGAGAGCGTCCGAGCGGCGCTGGACAGTCTGCCTCCACACTACCGGGCGGTGATCGAGCTGCGCCACTATCAGGACCTGAGCTACGCCGAGATCGCTTCAGCGCTGGGGTTGACGATGAGTGAAGTTAAGACGCATCTCTATCGGGCCCGCAAGGGGCTGGCCGATCAGCTGCGATCGGGGGGACTGAGATGAAGCATATCAGCGACGCCGATCTCCAGGCTTTCCTCGACCGAGAGCTGCCGGTTGAGGCAGCCGGCCTGGTTTCGGATCACCTGCAGGTCTGCCAGGCCTGCGCGACAAGGCTAGAGTCATTCCGAGGTCTGTTTGCCAGCGTGGAGTCCCTGCCGGAAATGGCCCTACAGAAAGACCTGGTTCCTGGCGTCCTGTCCGGGATTGAGCCCAAGATCGCCATCGGCCCGAGGATGCGATGGCTGCTACTGGCCGAGTTGGCTGTGGGGACGGCCTCGTTGTTCACCGCCCTGAGTTGGCTGAAGTTATCTACCCCGGCGTGGATTGCCTGGCTGACCACGAGCTTGCACAGTTCGGTCGAGCCGGCCGATTGGGTTGGCTGGCTGACATCGCTGGAGACACCGGTGGAGAACGGGCTTTCGGCCTTCGGATCGCTTACAGCGAGCGCGACCGTGCCGTTGGCGGCCGCCCTCTCAGTGACTGGCTGGGCAGTTTTCCTGGCCGGGTTGGTGATCGTCGGCGTGGCCGCCAACGGTGTGATCCTGACCCGCGCAGGCTCGCCTCGAGGCAAAGACCGAAGATCGGCATGATGCCTTCCCACTGGAGATCAACATGAACAACGGAGCCTCAATTGTGCTGCTGATCGTCGCCATCGGGCTGACGCTGGTCGCTCTGTTCGCCGTCATGGCAGCCCTGTTCCCGTCGGCGACGGCCCGCACACGCCGCAGTATGGAGGCCACGCCCGGTGCGGCATTCGCCATCGGCCTGGTCAACAGCCTGTTCATGGGTGGGATCGCGTTGGCGTTGGCCGGGCTGGCCAACGGGCTGGGGCTCGGACTCCTGCGCGCTCCGGCTTTGGCCCTGCTAGCGATTCTTGTCGTCTTGTTGACCTTTGGCCTGACGGCTTCATCCCTGATGGTTGGCACGCGGCTGTTTCCCGAGCGCTCGGCGACGGCCAGAGGGCTCCTCGGCGGCACGGGGTTGGTGCTGGCTTGTCTGACTCCGTTCGTGGGCTGGTTCGGCGTGCTGCCGTACATCTGTTTTTTGGGAATTGGCGGCTTCATCCTCGGCCTGTTCCGAAAAGAGACCGACGCGTTGAAGGAAACCGACGCCTGAGACCTCCGTTCGGGCAAGATCTCCCCCATCCTTCCTTACCTCTATCCAATCAATCTGCACCCATACACCCACCGCGACCTACCCCTGGGCAGGGGAGCAGTTCAGCCTAAGGGTAGGTCATTGGTCCAATATTCCTATACTGACGGGTAGTTTGCCTATTGAAATCGGATAAATTCCATGCTACGCTGGAGCCAGATTGGAGGACACATGACCATCCTTTTGGTCGTCCTGTTCTTCCTGGCATGCGCTCTGCTCTCGCCTCGGCCCGTCCTGGGATAGGGTTGTCGGCAGGCTCATAAAGCGCCAGAAGTTATCAATCGAGCATTAACCAAGCCTCCCGGGCAGTCTGGATTGGCATCCAGGCGGCGCGGGATTTTGTTTGCCTGGAATCCAGTCACCCTCTCTTCCGGCGTCTGCCACCCTTGGTGGCGTTCATACCTCGCCTGGGCCCGCGTGCCTACCCGGGCGGATAGGCGCTCGGGATCGGGCGCCTCCCGTCCCATCTGATGTCAAGCTAGCCTTGAACCGGCCGGGGACCAACGGATGGAAATGACCGCCACCCGTCGGCGAGTCCTTTCCACCGGGGGAATGCCGCCAAGCCTGGGGCGGGTCAACATTCGGACCTGGGTTCCCGCACCATCAACCGCCCGATCAGAAGCGTCAACCGTCGAGCATTGGATCCCAACCACGTTACTTCCAACCGCTGCGCTGCCGGTCCGATCGGATGCTGAACGCGACAATCCGGGGGCAGAGTCTGTAGTTAACTGTGAAGCCGATGAGTACGTCAACGCGAGGAGGCTGTGATGGCAGACGTGTATGCGGTGTTTGGCACGCTCTTGGCCCTTGGGATCGTCTTTCCGGGCATGCTGACAGCCTGGTGGTTGTTGTTTCCCGGGATTGTCGGGCGAGCAGAAGTTCGGCTGAGCCAGACCCCGGGGAGGTCGTTCGGTTTTGGCCTGGCAGGGGCATTGCTGATTGCGGTGCCGCTTCTGATCCTGTTTGCGATGCCCTTCGGCCCGACCAAACTGATTGCCAGCTTCCTGCTGATTGCCGTCCTGATTGTAGCCAGCTTGGGCGCGGCGGGGTTGGCGGCCACCATGGGCAGTCGACTCGCCGAGCAAATGGGCCGGTCCCCATCCAACCTGAAGTCCTTCCTGGGCGGTGCGCTGGCCCTCGAACTTGCCGCCGCCTTCCCGTTTCTGGGCTGGCTGATTGTGATCCCTTTCACAATCATCACCTGCCTGGGAGCCAGCCTTTTCGCTTTGTTGGGGTGGATTCCAGCCTCGAGACCGGAAAGCACCAACCCGTTGGCGGTCGAAGGGAGCCTGACCGGTGAGCCTCAGTCGGCGTGATTTTCTGCGGTTGAGCGGCTGGGTGGCGGGCACGGCGGCCGTCACCGCCTGCGCCCCCGCCTACGGCCGGCTGTCGGAGATCGGTGCTGCGGGTGTGGCGTGGCCGGAAGCGGGCGAGTCTACCTTCCGCAAGCTCCTTCGCTTGACCTACGGCCCTGTGCCGACCGAGCGTCGGCAGGTGGCCGAGGCCGGCCTGGCGGCCTGGATCGAAGCCCAACTGGCCCCCGAGATGCTCGAGGATCGGCGCGCAGAGGTCCGGCTGCGCCCCTTTGACGCGCTTGCGCTTCAGGCGGATGTGCTGGCCGATTGGGAGCAGGCTACCGTGGTCGATCAACTCCGTCGGGCCACCCTAATCAGGCGCCGGTACAGCACCCGGCAGCTCTACGAGCGCATGGTCGAATTCTGGACGGACCATTTCAACATCTATGTGGCCAAGGGCGACTGCTGGTTCTTGAAGGTCGTGGACGACCGCCAGGTCGTGCGCAAACACGCGCTGGGCAACTTTCGAGATTTGTTGATGGCTTCTGCCCACTCTCCGGCCATGCTCGTCTACCTCGACAATCAGGCGAATGTGATGGCGGCCCCCAACGAGAACTACAGCCGCGAGGTGATGGAGCTGCACACCCTGGGCGTGGGTAGCGGTTACACCCAAACCGACGTCATGCAACTGGCGCGCTGCTTGACGGGTTGGGGGGTCAAACGACACTTCTGGCGTGGCCAGTACCAATTTGACCCCGACCAGCATGCGGACGGGGTCAAGGAGGTGCTGGGGCAAGTGATCCAGCCTGGAGGCGAGTCTGAGGCCGGAGAAGTGCTGGCCGGGCTGGCGCTGCACCCGGCAACGGCCCGACACCTTGCCGCTCAGCTCGTTGAGAGGTTTGTAGTCGACCATCCGTTGGAGGCCGCACCGGGTCTGGTGACGGCCGCGGCGGATGCGTTCCTGAAGTCGGGAGGCGAAATCAAGGCCGTGCTCAAGGTTATCTTGCTGGATAACCTGGCTCGTCCCGAATTCAACCCTCCGCCGAAGTTCAAACGGCCTTCGGATTTCGTGTCCACTGCCCTGAGGCTGCTCAACGTGGAGACGGATGGGGGACCGGCTGTTCAAGGCCACTTGTCGGCGATGGGGCAGGGGATGTTCGATTGGCCGACCCCGGACGGTGCTCCGGATGTGGAAGAAGCATGGGCGTCGAATCTGCTTCCCCGCTGGTCTTTCGCCCTCGAGTTGGCCCAGGACGAACTTGAAGGAAGCCAGGTGAGCCTGCCGGCGCTGATCGAAGCTTCGGCTGCCTCGTCTCCAATCGACATCCTGGCGGCGTTCAACGTGCTGCTCATGGGGAGGCCACCGGCGGCGAATGTCGCCCGCGCCCTCTCCGATGGCCTTGGCCAATCCGGGGTGGACTCACCCGATGACTTGGCAGCCGTATTCAGCGCCGGCCTGCTGGCTTCCCCCGCATTTCAATGGAGGTAACCCGATGAGCTGGTCAGCTGCTCGAGAGCGGGTGCTGGATTGTTGCGTGCATGTCCCCGAAGAAACCAATTGGCCGGGCTGGCTGCCGCGCATGGCCTTTGCGCCACGCGGCAAGGCGCCCAGGGGAGATGTGCTGCTTGTGGTCTTCCTGCGCGGGGCGGCAGACATGTTGAATATGGTCATTCCGCACGGGGAGGAGGCCTACTACCAAATGCGCCCCACGCTTGGGATCCCGCGGCCGGATGACCAGCGCGCCAAGACCTCCGATCGGGCCGTTGACCTGGATGGATTCTTTGGGCTTCACCCGTCGATGTCCCCACTTCTGCCAGCATGGCGAGCGGGCCACCTAGGGATCGTCCACGCGTGCGGGGCCCCAGATGAATCCCGCAGCCACTTCCGAGCCATGGAGCTGATGGAGCGAGGTGTCACAGACGAGCGCGGCCCAGCCTCCGGCTGGGTCGGCCGTCATCTTGCCAGCCTGGATACTGGCAATGTCTCACCGTTGAGAGCGATCGGTCTGGGCGAACAGGCGCCCCGCAGCCTGCGGGGTCGGGTGCCCGTGACGGCCCTGAAATCGATCGCCGATTTCCACCTCCATGGCGACCTCCAGGCAACGGCCCGGATGCAAACCATCCTTTCGAGCCTGTACCAGAGTGATGAAGTTCTGGCCGGTGTGGGCCAGGAGACCCTCGCTGTGTTGAGGACCCTTAAGAAGCTTGATCCATCGACCTATGTGCCGTCCGGCGGGGCTCGCTATCCGGCAGCGGATTTCGCCATGGGCCTCAAACAGGTGGCCATGCTGATCAAGTCCGAGGTCGGCCTCGAAGTGGCGGCGATCGACCTTGGCGGATGGGATACCCATTTCTCACAGGGGGGGAGCCAGGGATTGATGTCGGGTCTCATGGACGACCTTGCCGGAGGGCTGGGCGCACTCCACGCCGACCTGGGCAATGCCATCAGCGGCGTCACGGTTGTGGTCATGTCGGAGTTCGGCCGACGTGCCTATGAGAACGCAAGCTTGGGCACCGACCACGGCCACGCAGGTGCCATGCTCCTGCTCAGCGGCCAAGTTCATGGCGGCAAAGTTCACGGACTCTGGCCCGGCATGGCCGAGGGGCAGCTCTTTGGGCCGGGCGATCTGGCGGTCACGACCGACTACCGTGATGTCCTGAGTGAGCTGTGCCGAAAGCGGCTCAACAATCCCGCCGTGGATCAGGTGTTTCCGGAATTCGATCCGACGGTCACCAACATCTTCAAGTCATCCTGAGCCCACGCAGAGGGACCGGGCCTTCTCCAGGAGCTTACAGAATCGTGTCAATCAACCCGTGATGGTGGTCAAAAGCATCCCCATTCGATACAATAGCTTCGTTGCTTGCCACTAAGCGCCTCGGACCACCCACGGATTGATTGTTGAATGCCGCTAAAAGTCGGCGAAATGCTGAGGCACCGCTACCGCATCGAAGAAACCCTCGGCCAGGGGGGCATGGGTGCTGTCTACCGTGCCACCGATATCAACCTTGGGGTCCAGGTCGCTGTGAAAGAAAACCTTTTCACCACCGAGGAATACGCCCGCCAGTTCCGGCGCGAAGCTACCATCCTCGCCAGTCTGCGGCACGCTGCCCTCCCACGCGTGACGGATCACTTTGTCCTTGAAGGCGAAGGCCAGTACCTGGTAATGGACTTCATCGAAGGGGAAGATCTGCGCGAACTGCTCGAACGAGATGGTCCCGTTCGCGAAGACATGGCTGTCCGATGGTTTGTCGAAGTCTGCGACGCCCTGGCTTACCTCCATACCCGTACACCCCCCATCGTTCATCGGGACATCAAACCGGGGAATATCAAGATTACGCCCGACGACCACGCGGTGTTGGTGGACTTTGGCCTGGCCAAGGTCCTTGAGGAGAGCGGAAGCACCACCACCGGGGCCAAGGCGATGACCCCGGGTTTTTCGCCGCCGGAGCAATACGGCGCCGGCCGGACGGACCCTCGAACCGATATCTATGCCCTGGCGGCTACGCTGTACACTGCCCTGACGGCCTCGATTCCCGAAGACTCATTGGAGCGGGCCATGGGCCGGGCGACGCTCACCCCTATTCGCCGGCGCAACCCAAAAGTCTCGGCGGCGCTGTCGCGGGCCATCGAGCGCGCTCTGGCGCTGGAGCCGGAAGAGCGTTTCCAGACGATGAGCGAGTTCGCTGCGGCCCTGGCCGCCAGCGGCTCGGCCACCAGCCAAGCCAACACCAAGGGCTATCACTACCTGGACCGCACGGTGGTGCCCGCTGCCAAGACCGTGGTACGCTCATCGCCCGCTCCCGCCTTCGGGCCCAGACCCGGGCGGCGCCGCTGGCCGATCTACGGGCTGGTGATTGGGACCATCGTCACCATCGCCGCCGGGGCGGTCTATGCCTTGCCGGGCCTCAGCCGCGGCCGGGAGACTCCTTTGGCAACGACGGGCGAGAGCCCGCCCACCCTGGCCGGAGGGTCCGGTGACGGCACGACGGTCGCTACGCAATCCGGAACCAGTGGGTCACCCACCTCGACCGTGGCCAATGTGGTTCAGCCTACGCAGGCGTTGGCCCCAACGCCAACGCCACCCGGCGGGGGGATCGGCCAGCTGGCATTCGCCTCCAACCGCGACGGGCTGCCCCAGGTCTACATCATGAACATTGACGGCACGGGGGTTCGCAAGGTCACCGATCTGTCGGATGGTGCCTGTCAGCCGGCCTGGTCGCCGGATGGCATGCGACTGGCGTTTACATCGCCGTGCCGGGCCAATCGCAGCCTCTACGCGGGCTCGAGCATCTGGATCATCAACGTGGATGGCACCGGGCGGAGGGCCCTGGCCTCGGCACCGGGAGGCGACTTCGATCCGGCCTGGTCGCCGGGAGGAGATCGGGTGGCCTTCACGTCCTTGGAAGATGGTCACCCCCAGATTTACGTCATGAGCGCTGACGGAAAGGGGCGCACCAATTTGAGCAACAACCGGGCCAGCGACAGCGATCCCAGCTGGTCCCCAAATGGGAGCCAGATTATCTTCACCTCCGTTCGGGACAAGGTGGCGGAGGTTTGGATCATGCCGGTTGGTGGAGGCAGCCCGAGCCGTTACTCGCGTAGTGGCGGGCGGGAGGACTCTCAGCCGAGTTGGTCGCCGGACGGCAAGTACGTGGCATTTGACCAAGTTGTTGGGGGTGTTTCGCGCCTGGTGGCGATGCAGTTCAAGGACAGTGACTCGCCCGAGTCGCGCATCTGCCCGGAAGGCCCCCTTTCGGTTCAGCCGATGGCGGAACCGGTATGGTCCCCCGACGGGCAGTGGCTGGCGTTCGAAACGTGGCCAACCGGTGGCGATCACGAGATCGCGCTGGTCACGTCAAATTGTGCCAACTACACCGAACTGACATCGCAGACCGGGCTCAACTTTGACGCTGCGTGGCGGCCGTAACGACGCCACGCTCCACTCAAGAAGGTGAAGAAAATGACTGCGAGATTGATTGACGGAAAGGCCATTGCGGCCGAGATTCGTGCCGATGTGGCGCGCCAGGTAGAGGCGCTTGCGGCCAAAGGCATGCCCAAGCCCGGCCTGGCAACGGTCTTGGTGGGAGACGACCCGGCCTCACACAGGTACGTGAGATCCAAGCGCAAGGCCTGTGAAGAAGTCGGGATCGAGTCCTTTCATTATGAACTCCCGGCGGACACGCCTCAATCGAAAATCATCGAGCTCATCCGTGAACTCAATGCCGACCAGCGGGTCCACGGCATCCTGATCCAGCTTCCCCTCCCGCCGGGCAACGACGAAGAAGCCGTGCTCAACACGGTCAGCGTCGACAAGGATGTGGACGGTTTTCATCCGGTCAATTTGGGTCGTCTGGCCCAGAAGGGGCGCGAGCCCTCTTTCGTGCCCTGCACGCCGGCAGGCTGCATTGAGCTCCTGAAGCGCGCCGGGGCCAAGCTCGAAGGCGCCAATGCCGTGGTTGTCGGCCGATCCAACATCGTGGGCATGCCGGTTTCCCTGCTGCTGGTGCGCGAGAACGCCACGGTCACAATCTGCCACTCCCGCACCCAGGACCTGCCCGGCGTGTGCCGGCGGGCGGATGTCCTTGTCGCCGCCATCGGGCGGGGAGAGATGATCCGCGGCGACTGGATCAAGCCCGGTGCGTATGTGATCGATGTTGGGATCGACCACGTCGATGATCCCACTCGCGAGAAGGGTTATCGCCTGACCGGCGACGTGGCGTTCGACGAGGCCGTCGAAGTGGCCGGGGCGATCACCCCCGTGCCTGGCGGCGTCGGCCCGATGACGATCGCCATGCTCCTGCGAAGCACCCTGAAGGCAGCCCAACGTGCCTCGGTAGGCGAATAGCGGTTCCTTGAGAATGGGGACGAATGTCATGTGCAGGTCGAATTGTCAGACAATTGACGAGGGAACTTGCCGGTGCTAGACTGAATCCACATTCCCAGGAGGCGCCATGCCTACGCTTCTGGTCCGCAACGCCTCGGTCATGGTCACCATGGACGAGGAGCGTCGGGAGATCGCCAACGGCGGGCTATTTGCCAGGGATGGGTGGATCGAAAGGGTCGGCCCGTCCGACGAACTGCCCACCGCGGCCGATGTTGTGGTCGATGCCCAGGGCCACCTTGTGTTGCCCGGCCTCATCAACACGCATCACCATCTGTATCAAACTCTGACGCGGGCGGTCCCGGCGGCGCAAGATTCTGGCCTCTTCGGCTGGCTGAAGACGCTGTACCCCATCTGGGCCCGCATGACAGCCGAGCACATCCGGCTGTCGACCCAACTCGGGCTGGCCGAACTGGCGCTATCCGGCTGCACCACCGCTTCCGATCACCTGTACATCTTCCCCAACGACTGTCGGCTGGACGACGAGATCCTGGCAGCCCGGGACATTGGCCTGAGGCTCCACGCTTCGCGCGGATCGATGAGCCTGGGCGAAAGTCAGGGCGGCCTGCCACCGGACCGGGTGGTGGAGAATGAGGACGTCATCCTGCGCGACACGCAGCGAGTGATCGAGGCATACCACCAGCCGGACCCCGGTGCCATGGTCCAGGTGGTGGTTGCCCCCTGCTCCCCGTTCTCCGTCACACCCGACCTGATGCGTCAATCCGCCGAGTTGGCCCGGTCGGCAGGCGTGCACCTGCACACCCACCTGGCCGAGACAGCCGACGAAGAGTCCTTCTGTATGGAGGCCTTCGGCCATCGGCCCTTGGCGTTTGTGGAGGGGCTGGATTGGGCGGGTGACGATGTGTGGTTCGCCCATGCTGTGCACATCAACCCGGAAGAGGTAGGCCGGATGGCAGCCGCCGGCAGCGGTGTGGCCCACTGCCCGGGTTCCAACATGCGGTTGGCGAGTGGGCTGGCGCCGGTCAGACGTTACCGGCGGGCCGGGGTGAATGTTGGGCTGGGAGTGGATGGCTCGGCCAGCAACGACAGCTCGCACCTGCTGGCAGAAGCCCGACAGGCGTTGCTCCTGTCGCGCCTCGGTTCGGCGATTGCACCCGAGATTGATCCGGAAGAAGGCATGCTGACCGCCCGGCAGGTGCTGGAGATAGCCACCCTCGGTGGGGCCGCCGTGCTTGGCCGGGGGGACATCGGCGCCTTGGCGCCGGGGATGTGTGCCGATTTCATAGGCCTGGACCTGAGTCAAATGGCTTATGCCGGGGGCCTGCACGATCCGGTGGCGGCGGCGCTGTTGTGCTCGCCGACCCATGTGGCTTTCAACTATGTCCACGGACGCCCCGTGGTTGAGGACGGTCGGCTGACTGGCGTCGACGAGGAGATCCTGATTGAAAAGCACAATCGGGCCGCGTCGGCCTTGGTGCGGGGAGATTGATATCGCCCGCGTTGTCGTGGGTCAGCCTGAGGGATTGGCATGACGGAACGTGATTGGAGCGAGATCTCGCGTGAGTTGACCGATGTCGCCATGGGGCGCACGTCGGCCGATATGCTCATCCGTAGGGGAAGGTGGGTGTGTGTCCAATCGGGCGAGGTCATCGATGATATCGACATCGCCATCAAGGGTGAGAGGATTGCCTACGTCGGGCAAACCGCCGACCATTGCCTGGGCCCTGACACCGAGATCGTTGAAGCCGACGGCCGGTTTCTGGTGCCCGGCCTGATTGATGGGCACATGCACGTCGAGTCGGGCATGGTGACCGTGACGGAGTTCGTGCGTGCCGTCTTGCCGCACGGGACGACAGCCATGTTCGTTGACCCGCACGAGATTGCCAATGTCTTCGGCCTCGAGGGCGTGCGCATGATAGTGGATGAAGCCGCACTCCAGCCGATCCATGTCTGGGTTGAAATGCCCTCTTGTGTTCCGTCTGCGCCTGGCCTTGAAACGCCGGGCGCTGTTTTGGGGCCGGATGACGTGGCGGAGGCCATGACCTGGCCGGGGATCATCGGGCTGGGCGAGGTGATGAACTTCCCTGGCGTGTTCAACAGCGATGAGAAGATGCACGCCGAAATGGCGCGCACAAGGGAAGCGGGAAAGGTCATCGGGGGGCACTACGCTGCCCTCGATCTGGGACTTCCGTTTCATGGCTACGCCGCCGGTGGACCGGAAGACGATCACGAGGGAACGCGGGTCGAGGACGCCGTGGCCAGGGTCAGGCAGGGAATGAAAGCTATGCTCCGCCTGGGATCGGCCTGGTACGACGTCGCCAGCCAACTCCCGGCGATCACCGAGCTAGGGCTCGACCCACGGCACTTCATCCTGGTGACTGACGATTCTCACTCCGGCACCCTGGTGCACGACGGTCACATGGACAGAGTTGTGCGGCATGCGATCGATCAGGGTCTCACTCCGATGGTCGCCTTGCAGATGGCCACCCTCAATCCAGCCGAGCATTTTGGGCTGGCCAGGGACATCGGCCAGATTGCTCCCGGCCGGTATGCGGACATCGTGCTGGCGCGCGACCTGCACGACTTCCGTGCAGAGCAGGTCATTGCTCGGGGACGGATGGCGGCCAGCCAGGGAGTGCTGGAGGTGGATGCGCCCCAATTCACCTACCCGGCGGAAGTGATGGCTTCGGTGCGACTTGGCCGGCAGCTTAATGCCGATGATTTCACCGTCCCCACCGAGTCCCAGACAAGGGTGACGGCGCATGTCATCGGGGTGATTGAGAATCAAGCGCCGACGCGGCATCTGCGGTTGAGCCTGCCGGTGGCGGGAGGAGAGGCGCTGACCGACCAGGAACAGGATGTGGCCAAGGTGGCACTGGTTGAGCGTCACCGTGGGACAGGCGAGGTGCAGGTTGGCTTTGTCCAGGGTTTTGGGATCAACGTGGCCTGCGCTTTCGGATCTACCGTGGCGCATGACTCCCACCACATGTTGATCGTCGGTACCAGCGATGAGGATATGGCGATGGCGGCCAACGAGCTGGCCCGCTTGGGCGGTGGGCAGATCGTCGTGCGCGAGGGGCAAGTCAGGGGCCTGGTCGAGTTGCCCATCGCCGGCCTGATGTCGGACGAGCGCGCCGAGGTTGTGGCCGAGCAGGCCGAATCGGTCCTGGCAGCCATGAGAGACTGCGGGTGCCATCTGAACAACGCCAACATGCAGCTCAGCCTGCTGGCCCTGGTGGTGATTCCCGAGCTGCGAATCTCCGATCAGGGACTGGTGGACGTCGAGACCTTCGCTATCATCCCGGTAGTTGCCGAGGAGGCTCACTAGCTTGGCACGCAGAAAGCGGGTCAAGCGGACCCGGCCCCTGTACCAGAAGACGGCGGACGCATTGGAAGTGATGCTGATTGGGCTTTCGCCGGGCACCTTCCTGCCTTCCGAGCCGGAATTGGCCAAGAAGATGGGCGTCTCCCGTGCCACCTTGCGGGAGGCCATGCGGCCCCTCGAGGCCATGGGGCGCGTCGTTCGCCGGCAGGGGGTGGGCACCTACGTCGTCGAGCCGCCACAGGTTATCGAGACCGGGCTGGAGGTGCTCACCAGCATTCAGGCCCTTGCATCCCGCATGGGCATGACGGTCGAGATGAAGGACCTCGAAGTCACCGTGCGGAGAGTTGCCGGGCCCGACGAGAGCCCGCTCCAGACGCCGCTGGGGGAATCTGTGATCGATGTCTCGCGCGTGATCATTGCCGAAGGGCGGCCGGTGGCCTATCTGGTCGACAGCGTACCGCAGGACATTCTCTCGGCGGAGGCCTTCCAGGCAAACTTCGGGGGATCGGTGCTGGAGATCTTGCAGATGCGCGGCGAACCAGAACTCGACCGATCTCAGGCGGAGATCACAGCCATCACAGCCACAGCGCCGATCGCCAAGAGCCTGGGCATTCAGCGGGGCGATGTGCTGCTGTATCTGGAAGCCTGCTTGTACGACTTGACCGGCCGTGTGGTCGACCACTCGCGCAGTTACTTCTTGCCCGGCACCTTTCGCTTTCACGTGGTGCGCCGGGTGGACAAGGCAAAGTGATCAAGGGAGGAGGCGGCAAGAGGCACAACTTGTGGAATATTTCACATATAAACGCCGAAGGCGTCGTTCGATCGACGATAGGCACCTTTTCACAAAAGAGGAGATTGCATAATGCGCAGCTTTGCAGGGCGCGACATTCTGTCGCTCAAGGATTTTGAACGCGAAGAGTTTTTCCGGGTGTTCCAAGTGGCCGACGACCTGGCGCCGTTCGCCCGCGATCGACGCAACACGGACCTGCTGGCACAGAAGACGATGCTGACCGCGTTCTACCAGCCCAGCACCAGGACGCGCATGGCGCATGAAGCCGCCATGCACCGGCTGGGGGGCGCCGTCCTCGGCTTTGCCGACGTCAAGAACACGCGGGCCGGCGACTTCTATCAGGAGACGATCAAGGACACCGTCCACATGCTGGAGTTCTACGGCGATGTGATCGTGATGCGCCACTTTCAGCAGGGGGCGCCGGCCGAGGCGGCCCGCTGGGCGAGCATTCCTATCATCAACGCCGGAGACGGCTGGGGCGAACACCCCACCCAGGTGCTGACCGATATGTACACCATCTACAAGGAGCGAGGTACGCTGGACGGCCTGAACTTCCTCCTGGTGGGGGATATGCGGATGCGCACTATGCACTCCATGAGCTATGCGATGTCCCAATTCGACATCCAGGCCACCTACATCTCGCCGCCCGAAATGTCGCTGACGGATGAGTTCAAGGCCGAAATCGACAAGCTCAACTTGCGCTACCGGGAAGTCGACCACATCAACGATGCTATCGCCGACGCCGATGTCATCTACATGGAGCCGGTCGTGCAGCCGGATTACACCAAGGCGCGCGACGAGCGCTCGGGCGACGTTGGCCTTACCCCAGCCAACTATCAGGTCACGCTGGACGTGATGAAGAAGGCCAAGCCGGATTCGATTATTCTGCACTCACTGCCGCGGATGGACGAGCTCCTGCCGGAAGTGGATGCCACGCGCCACGCCCGCTATTGGGTGGAGGCGTTCAACGGGGTGGTGATGCGCATGTCGCTGCTGGCCCTGGTCCTTGGGAAAATGGAGTAACGAGCCGAGACGGCCGGCGGGTGAGAACCCGGCCGGGCGTTTCGTGAGCGGGAGGTGATTATGCAAACCAATCTGCGTGGTCGTGACCTGATCAGCGACCTTGATTTCAGCCGCGAAGAGGTCGAGACGGTCCTTGACGTGGCGTTCGACATGAAGCGCAAGCGGGCCTTGGGCGAGCCTCATGCCTATCTGCGGGACAAGGTGCTGGCGATGCTTTTCTTCTTCAGCAGCACCCGAACCCGTGGTTCATTCGAGGCAGGCATGGCCCAATTGGGAGGTCACGCGGCTTTCATAGAATCGCGCACCACCCAGATCTCACACGGTGATACGGAGAAGGAGATGGGGGAGATCTTTGGCCGCTACTTCGACGGCATCGCCATTCGGCATGTCGATTGGGGGATTGGCAACCGCTATCTGAACCTGGTGGCCGAAGCCTCACGTGTGCCCGTGCTCAACATGCAATGCGACTACTATCATCCGCATCAGATCCTGGCCGACCTGATGACGATCATCGAGAAGAAGGGCCGTGATCTGCGCAAGAAAAAGATGGTTGTGTCGTGGGCCTACGCCGCATCCTATCTGAAGCCCATCTCGGTTCCCCAATCCCTGATCCTGCAGATGCCGCGCTTCGGCATGGACCTCACCCTGGCTCATCCGCCGGAGTTCAAGCTGATGCCGGAGATCATGGATCAGGCGCGGGAACAGGCGAAACGATTTGGCACCGGCTTCGAAGTGACCGACAATATGGAAGAAGCCTTCAAGGACGCCGACGTCGTCTATGCCAAGTCGTGGGGACCCTTGCTCACGACGACCGATGGGGACAAGGGCAAAGCGATTCAGGACCAGTACAAGGACTGGATCACCGACGAGAAGAAGATGTCGTTGGCCAACTCGGATGCTATCTACATGCATCCCCTGCCGGCTGACCGCAACATCGAGGTGACGGACGGCGTCATCGATGGCCCCCAAAGCGTGGTGTTTGACGAAGCCGAGAACCGACTGCATGCCCAGAAGGCCGTCATGGCCTTGACGATGGCTTGAGGAGACCCATGGATCTAACCAATAATGTGCGAAAGCTTGCCGTGGTGGCGGTCGGGGGAAATTCCCTGATCAAGGACAAGACCCACCAGACGATCCCAGATCAGTACGCCGCGGCTTGTGAATCTATGTCCCACTTGGCCGACATGATCGAAGCCGGTTGGGACGTGGTGGTCACGCATGGGAACGGGCCGCAGGTGGGATTTATCTTGCGGCGTTCAGAGCTGTCCATGGGTGAGCTTCATTCGGTGCCGCTGGATTACTGCGGCGCGGACACGCAGGGCGCCATCGGCTACATGTTCCAGCGCGCCTTGCACAATGAGTTCAAGGCACGCGGCATGGATCGCCAGGCGGCGACTGTGGTCACCCAGGTGGAGGTCGACAAAGATGACCCCGCCTTCCAGCACCCCAGCAAGCCGATCGGCACCTTCATGGATGAGGCGATGGCCAAGCAGCACGCCGACGCTGAAGGCTGGGCTGTCGTGGAAGACGCTGGCCGCGGCTGGCGCCGCGTGGTCCCTTCACCAACCCCCAAGCGAATCGTGGAGCGCGACGCCATCGAAACCCTGATCAAAGCCGGTTTCATCGTGGTCAGCGTGGGCGGCGGCGGGATCCCCGTGGTCGCCGACCCCGACGGGGCGCTCAAGGGTGTCGAGGCCGTCATCGACAAGGATTTCGCCTCCTCACTCATGGCTTCGAGCATCGGCGCCGATCTGTTCCTGATTTCCACTGCGGTGGAACAAGTCGCGCTAAACTACAACAAGCCGGACGAGAAGCGGCTCGACCGCATGACACTTGCCGAAGCCAAAGGCTACCTCGCCGAAGGACACTTTGCCAAAGGAAGCATGGAGCCCAAAATACGGGCGGTGATTGGTTACATGGAGCGAGGGGGCAAAGAAGCCCTGATCACGGATCCGCCCAACATCCGCCGGGCTTTGCAAGGGGAAACCGGAACTCGGATCGTCCCCTGAAGATGAGGGTCGACCAGGAAGAGGAGGTCTGACCGAGATCGAGTCGGCATCGAAACGTGCCCATTGAGGCGTCAGGGTACTGATCGTGGCCTTCCTTGAATCTCTGCCGTTGAGGCCAATAGCTCACAGGGTCATTCGCTCGATACTGGTCGAACCGCTGAGGCGATGGAGCTTCCGGCGGTGCTTGGCCTGATTTGAACGAGGCTTGGGCCTTTCTGCACATGGACCTGATGGATCGTTTGGATCTGTTCCGCGAGAGGAGTGCACACTATGTCATTGTCTGAAGGCGGCGGCTACGTTCATCAACGAAAGATGTTGTATGAACTGACCCAGCAAGTCGTCGCAACCTCGATGGGGCGTGAACCGGCTGACCTTATCATAAAGAATGGTCGGCTGGTCAATGTCAACGTCGGTCGCATCCAAGAGGGTATCGATGTGGCGGTCCGCGATGGGATCATTGCCTATGTCGGACCCAACAGTTCGCACATTCTAGCGGACGAACACACCAAAATCGTCGATGCCGCTGGCCGGTACATACTTCCTGGGTTCATCGACACTCACGAACATGTCGAAAGCAGCATGGTGGATGTACGCAGCTTTGCGGCGGCCGTGCTGCCCGAGGGCACGACGACCATCGCCTGTGACAATCACGAGATTACCAACGTTTTTGGGCTCAGGGCAGTAGAACTCTTTCACGAAGCGGCGAAGGGATTGCCGCTCAAAGTCCTGGTGGCTATGCCGGTCTGTGTCCCATCCATCCCGGGATTCGAGGATGCCGGGGCCATAATCACCGACAAAGAGGTCTCTCGAGCCTACAAAGAGGGGTGGGCCCAGCTTCAAGGCGAGCAAATGAACTTTCCGGGGCTGATCTACGGAGATCCCGGGGTCCATGCCATCACGGCCGCATCACTGAAGGAAGGTGTCGTCCTGACCGGGCACTATGCCAGCCCCGAAATCGACGTGGGACTTCAGGCATTTGTTGCGGCAGGTATGACAGGATGCCATGAAGCGACAACGGCAGAAGAAGCACTTCGCCGTGCAGAGCTCGGGTGCTATGCCCAACAACGCTATGGGACGGCGTGGCTGGACATGCCGAAGACCATCCGGGCCGTGCTCGACAACCCTGACATCGATACTCGTTTCTTCTGTCTGATCACAGACGATGTGACTCCAACCACTCTGGTCGAGGACGGGCATGTGAGCCGGGTCGTCAGAGACGCCATCAAGGAAGGGCTGGACCCCATCCGCGCCATTCAAATGGTGACGATCAACGCAGCCCAGATGCTGGAAGAATCACGCTGGATCGGGACCGTGTCGCCTGGCAGAGCCGCCGACATCATTCTGTCCAGTGATCTTGAATCCCTTAAGATGGATCAGGTCTTCTCGGACGGAGTTCTTGTGGCCGAGGCCGGCAAAATGCTGGTTGACATTGCCCCCTACAACTACCCGGATTGGGCATTAAACTCGGTGCATGTGGAACCTATATCCACCGAGGATCTGAAAATCGTGTGCGATCAGGATACGGCCCAGATACGGGTGATGCGAATCTTCCCCGGCATGGTGCACACCCAAGAGGAAGTGGTCGAAGTAACCGTAAAGAACGGTGAACTCGTAGCAGATCCAGCCAGAGATCTGGCCAAGGTTGCCCTCTTCTACCGACACGAACCCGAAGTCGCTTCCGATGCCAGGAAGAGTTTCGGCTTCGTGAGCGGCACGGGATTCAAGCCTAACTGTGCCTTTGGCTCAACGGTCGCTCACGATTGCCACAATCTGATGGTCATGGGCACGAGCGATGAGGCGATGGCCAAAGCAGCTAATACCCTGATCGAGTTGGGTGGGGGGATGGTGGTGGTTCAAGGGGACAAGGTAACCGCTGTGCCACTCCCCCTTGCTGGCTTGATGTCACTCGAGTCGGCAGATAAGGTTTCAGCTCAGTTGAATGACCTGGAAAGGGCCTTCAAGGAGGCTGGCGTCGCCCACGATTCGGTGGAAATGACCTTGAGTCTGATTCCGCTCATCGTCTTGGTCGAACTCCACATTTCAAACAGGGGGCTGGTGGCATTGAAGCCAGGACAACCCCCGGCTTATGTAGATCTTGTGCTTTCGGGTGCTGATCAATCATGAGGCGAACTCGTTCCAAACGAGAAATGCTCTCAGATGCTCATCGTCGGAAGGAGGCGGCTTGAACAAATAGCGACTCGAGCCCGAATCAGTCTCACGAAAATTGAGTTTTACCATGGAGGATCCAAGTCATGAAGAGCACGCTCTGGAAGGCGACCTTGGCCGTTGCGTTGTTCGCCACGCTCGCCTCATGTGGGGGAACTGCTCCAACGAGTGCTCCCCCCTCGGCGGAGACATCTGGCGCCCCGGCTGCGATGCCGAGCGAGGCGGCCACAATGGCTCCCGAGGCCACATCTGCTCCCGCGGGAGGGAATCTCACCTTCGGCTTGCTGATGGTTGGGCCATACAACGACCGTGGGTGGAGCCAGGCCCATTACGACGCCGGCTTGTACGTCGAGGATCAGGTTCCAGGAACCAAGATGGTCTACATCGACAAGGTCAACCCTGCGGACAGACCGGGCACGACAGCCGACCAACTCGCTGAGCAGCTGATGGGCCAGGGTGCGACCGCGATCATCTTCAACTCAGATGACATGAAGGATGCTGCAACTCAGTTTGCGACGAACCACCCTGATATCTCGGTGATTATGGCTTCTGGCGACCAGGCTTGGCAGGATGGGAAGAACTACTCTAATTTGCCAAATCTGGGGAATGTCATGCCGTTCATTGAGCCAGTCAAGATGATGGCAGGGTGTGCGGCCGCACTCACGACAAAGACAGGCAAGATCGGCTATCTGGGACCCCTGATCAATGACGAAACACGCAGACTTGCTTCGTCTGCCTATCTTGGCGCCAAGTATTGCTGGACGAACTATCTTGGCAAAGACGCATCGACCTTGGAGTTCAAGGTCACATGGATCGGATTCTGGTTCAACATCCCCGGGGTCACCTCTGATCCAACTCAGGTGGCGAATGACTTCTACAACTCTGGATTCGATGTGGTCATCTCGGGAATCGACACTACCGAGGCGTTGACGCAGGCCAAGGCAATGACCGATAGCGGGACCCAGGTCTGGAACGTTGCCTACGATTATGAGAAAGCTTGCGACGAGGCCCCTGATGTTTGTCTAGGTGCTGCATACTTCAACTGGAAGCCTTTCTACCGGGATGAGTTGCAGAAGATCATGGATGGAACTTGGGAACCTTCGTTCCAATGGAAGGGCCCAACCTATCCTGACATTAACAACCCCGACGCCTCCTATGCTGGTTTCACCTACGGTGACGCGCTGAGCGCGGATGCCAAGTCCGGCGTGGAAAAGCTAATCGGCGAACTGGGCTCCGGTCTCAACCTTTGGACCGGTCCGCTCAATCTGCAGGATGGGACCGCCTATCTCCAGGACGGTGAGAAGGCAACCGACCAGCAGATCTGGTACCTGCCTCAGCTTCTGGAAGGCATGGATGGCCAAAGCGTTCCGTCGAACTAGGCGGACGTAGGAATCGCCAGGGGGGTGGTGC
>Ga0307417_10000319_pt1 | contig 20024 bp, 18 predicted proteins | sample SalMarWE160210MG_2_FD_202514 | JGI IMG/M metagenome (GOLD analysis project Ga0307417, IMG submission 202514) | Salt marsh sediment microbial communities from the Plum Island Ecosystem LTER, Massachusetts, United States - WE1602-10 | ecosystem: Environmental > Aquatic > Marine > Intertidal zone... | reverse complement strand
ACCATGATCTCGTTCCTCCTTGGCACGTTAGTTTGCGTGTTTGACGGCAGGCGATCTCTTACAGATTGCCGGTCCGTATGGTGTCAGCGCCCTTCAAATGACTGAGTTTGCCGAGGGTGGTCTCGAGTGCGCGCTGCAACTTCTTGGCAGCGCCCGAATATGCGCGCTCAAGCGTAGCGGCATGATCGCTGACCACTTCCGGCTGTCGACCCTCCAGGCGCGCTTCGATGAGACAGCGCTTGTCAGATTCGCCAGACTTGTCCCCGTTTTCGTCGCTGATGTGCACTTCAATACGGGTGATATGTTGACTGAAGCGGTCGAGACGGGTGCGGATCTCAGCCGAAACACGGGCGGACAGTTCTTCCCCGCCCTCTATATTTTCATCGGTATTGACCTGAATTTGCACGACTAACTCTCCTACTCTGACCGCCCGGCGGACATGTCCGCCAAGCAGTTGACACCCGGCAAAACTGCCGGAAGGCAGATAGTGACGCCCGAATATAGCCTGTTACGGGGACAGCGGACATCCGGCTCTGACGGCAGCGCCTGGCATTGGGCCGTCATCGCCTCGCTGAAGCGAATCCTGCACGCGAAACGGCGTTGACTCGCTCACCTGTCGTAACGGAACCCGAGCTTCAGGCACACCTGGTAGTGCGCCACTTTTCCGTCCGCGATATGACCGCGCGTTTCGGTCACTTCAAACCATTCGAGTTGACGGAGGGTCTTCGACGCCGTCGCGATTGCGTTTCCAATCGCGTCCTCGACCGACTTGCCGGAAGAACCGACGATCTCGGTCACGGCGTATACATTATCCTTTATTGGAACTTCTCCATTTGCAAGGAAACGCGGGCAACCAGGCATCATTGCGTTTGATACCGCCCTCGTGGCGCGGAATGCGCGGGCCTGGTTCGGGAGTTTTCAGACAGCGGACCGGCTAGCGGGGAGCCATGCCGCCGAACATGCCAAAGAACCAGAGCGCCAAGACGATGATCAGGACCAATCCAAGTACGCCGCCGAACCCACGGCCTCCATAACGGCCATGCGCGTAATACCCGCCGCCACCCAGCAGCAGAATCAAAAGGACAATTATTATTATCGTTCCCATTAGTCACTTCCTGGCTGGCTGAATTGCAATTCTGGCTGGTCTCTCACCCATTTCATGGGCCTGTATTGTGCATGATAGCTGAGGCCTGTTTGGATTGGCAGGCTCGGAAACTACACAGAGCGGTGTGCGTAAAGTCACCTTCGGCCGGTAACCGTGCTTCGCTCCGGCGACGTGTTGGTGACAATCACAGAAGCGTGTCCTCTGTCTCGACGCACGGCTAGGCTATTTGCTCAGCCACGCTTTCGGGGCCGCATTCGACAATCCCCACGGGGCTTGGCCGCTGGCAGTCTCCCTGGCCGTTCTGGTGAGTTTGGCAACTCAGTCGCCGCGCGTAGCGGCACTGGCGCAGGACTTACCCGAAATAGGGCAGGTCCAAGGCCCGGGCAGACCAGCGCGCCACGCCAAGTATTCTCTCCTCGCCACCGTGCGGATCGACAAACTGCACGCCCAATGGCAGGCCGTTCCTTCCGTCCGATACCGGCAGGGTGAGACAGGGCGCACGAAGTGCTGTCCAGGCCCTGTTGAAGACGGAATCGCCGGTGGATTTGAGACCTACCGGCGCCTCGCCGGGGGCGCTCGGAGTCAGGATCATCTCGCCCGGTTCGAACAGGTTCGGAAGACGTTCCCGGCACTCTTGGACCGCGTAATTCGCTTCCGCGCGCTCGGCTGCCGGCGTCTCGAGCCCGCGCCGAATGAGCGTTTGGAAACTATCGCTGAGTTTCTCGCGGTGGTTCCCCCATTCGTATACGAATGATTGTGCAGCACCCTCCGCCGAGAGAATTCGCTGAAGCGCTTCGAGGCGACCAAATGGCGCGGGCAACTGGACATCGCGGACCGCGGCCCCGGCTTTCGCAAGTCGAGCGGCCGCCTCCTCGACCACGGAATGTGTCCCTGGCGCCGCCAGATGCCATTGCGCCGTACGAACCAGGGCAATTCGTGGCTTTGTGATTTTGGCGGGCTTCGGTGGAGCTCCGTCCGCAAGGACCCCGGATACTGCCGGTATATCGTCTAGGCTGCGGACCATGAAGCCGATGGTGTCGAGAGCCGGCGAAAGTGGCTTTACGCCAGTCGTGTCATAGAGCCCCCAGGACGGCTTATAACCGATAACGCCATTGTAGGCGGCCGGACGTATGACGGACCCGCCGGTCTGCGTGCCAATCGCGAGCGGCAGCATCAGGTCGCCAACGGCCGCAGCCGACCCACTGGAAGAGCCGCCGGGTGTGCGTTGGGGGTCTCTTGGGTGACGCGTCGGTCCGGCAACGCTGGACGCGAACTCAGTTGTCACCGTCTTGCCAAGGACGATAGCGCCGGCGCGTCGGAGCCGGGCAACGCACGTCGCATCCTGTTTCGGGCGGTGGTCCTTGTAGATCGGCGAGTTGCACTCTGTCGGCATATCGGCGGTGTCGATTATATCTTTGACCCCGACCGGTATTCCGTGGAGAGGCCCTCGCGGTGCTCTCCCGTCTAGTTCACGGGCAGCGGCAAGCGCTCGCTCCGGTTCGTAGCAGACAAACGCCCGGACTGCCGGCTCGCGTTCAGCAATACGTTCGAGGCAACTCGCCACCAGCGCCTCGGCGGTAAGAGAACCATCTGCAATCGCCTTGGCGGCCGTGGTTAGCGAGTAGGTATAGGCTGGCTTGTTCATCTTATCTTTCTCAAGCAATAACCGGGCTCGTGCGCGGACACGCATAAGGTAACTCGAAAACCCCATGTCATGCGAAATCCGCCGACGGCCCGAGGACGTTCGATATGCCTAGGGGCTCATCAGCGTCACTCGGTCGTGATTCACCATCTACAGACGTCGTTGTTAGGTGCCCGAGGGGGGAATCTGGATCTGCGGTTACCAGATAACATGCTTTGTGAGGGCGTTGTCAGAGCAAATCGCGTCGGCACCAAGGATTCGTGGGGGACGGACACTCAGTCAGCCGGTTGTCGCCACTCGGCCAGTGCAGCCGATCGATCCTTCTTGAAGATATCACGGCGGCACAGATGGCGGCTCAGATTGAATGGCATTGACACGTTAAGTTGGTGGCCGGAGCGAGCAGGGGTCGGTACCGTCGGCGTATGACCCCAATTTCATTCAAGCGTCATCGCTTTCCGCCCGAGATTATCCGACATGCCGTTTGGCTTTACGCCCGATTCACGCTGTCGTTCCGTGACGTCGAGGATCTTCTGGCCGAGCGTGGCATCGATGTTTCTAACGAGACAGTTCGACACTGGTTTCTGAAGTTCGGGCGTCTGATCGCAGGCAATCTTCGACGTAACCGTCCACGCCCGAGCTCGCGCTGGCATCTCGACGAGATGGTCATCAAGATCGGTGATCGAAAATACTGGCTATTGCGGGCGGTCGATGACGAGGGCGAAGTGCTCGACTTCCTGGTTCAGCGACAACGCTGCGCTCGATCGGCGAGGAGACTGCTTAGAAAGCTGCTGAAGAAGCAGGGCTTCGCGCCGAAGCGCATCACCACTGACAAACTCAAATCGTACGCCAACGCCATCTGCAAAGAACGACTTTCCGCGGTCCACGACCAGGGACTGAGAGCGAACAATCGAGCTGAAAATTCACATCAGCCGGTTCGACGGCGAGAGCGAAAACAGCAGCGGTCCAAGTCGGCTGGATCCGCCCAACGTTTCCTGGCAATACACGCCGCCGTCTACAACACCTTCTACGTCCAACGCCACCTCCTGCCGCGCCGCATCTTCAAGACGTTTCGGGCCGAGACGTCTGCTGTCTGGCGGCAGAGCTGCCTTGCAGCCTGATCTATGGTGCGGCGCATTGCGGCTGACCGCGGCAGTTAACGTGTCAATGCCTACGCGACACCTGACCGCCTCGGCGACCTACTTAACGTGTCAATGCCGTTTGAAGTATATCGGGGTTATATACCGACCGTAGCGACACCCGACCACCACAGCCAGCCACTTAACGTGTCAACGCCGTGATTGGCCTCGACTGCCACCCGTGCCCGGTCCATAGACCTACAGCCACCTCGAACACTGCCCCCCAAACTGCTCTGTCAAATGGTTCGCCACTTACGTCCGCGGCGATCTAGGCCATGCGTATTTTCCGACCCTACAGCGGCAGCATCGGCACCCCAATATTCTACACGAGCACTCTCAATAAAGCTGCTCGACTCGCGTCTGCTGAAACCGACAGGGGCTCAGATCGAGCCATACGGCAACCTCGCACCACCTACTGCATCGACGATCTATTGCGCTCGGTTTTGAAGGAGCGACGCCATGTCATTCTCCACACTCTTTATCACCCCGGCAATTCTGCTCGTGGCCATCATTCTGATCGCGGCGAGCGTAAAAATTCTACGCGAATATGAGCGAGCGGTGGTCTTTACGCTGGGGCGTTTTCAGAAAGTCAAAGGCCCGGGCGTCGTGCTCCTGATCCCCTTCTTCCAGCAAATGGTACGAGTGGATTTGCGCATCCAGGTCATCGAAATACCGAGCCAGGACGTTATCTCCCGCGACAACGTGTCGATGAAAGTCGACGCGGTGCTCTACTTTAACGTCGTCAATCCTGAGCGGGCCATCATAAAGGTTCAGTCTTACCTCCCCGCCACGAACATGCTCGCCCAAACAACCCTGCGCGCCGTGCTGGGGCAGCATGATCTCGATGACATGCTTTCCGAACGGAAAAAACTCAGCGCCGACGTTCAGAGCATTCTGGATACCCAGACCGAGACTTGGGGAATCAAAGTGAGCAACGTCGAGATCAGAACCGTCGAGCTCACGGAAAACATGGTGCGCGCCATCGCGAAGCAAGCCGAGGCCGAACGCGACCGGCGCGCCAAGGTCATCCATGCGGAGGCCGAGTTCCAGGCGTCGCAAACCCTGGTCGACGCCGCCCGGATCCTCGGCAGCATCCCGGCCGCAATGCAATTGCGCTATCTGCAGACGCTGACCGAAATCGGCGCCGAACAGAATTCGACCGTCATCTTTCCGATGCCAATCGATGTCGTCAAGCCGTTCCTGGAGCTTCTTGATAAGGCCGGCAAGCCGCTAGGCGCCAACGGGGCCACGCCGCACGTCCCAGTCCTGAAAGAACTACCAATGAGCGTGCAAGGAACAAACCTGTGATGCGCCGTGATCATATGAACGAATGCCACTTTCCTGCATTTGATGGAATACACCTGCGAGCCCAAGCCCACCTAGGGGCTCAAAAAAAAGGAGATTTTGCGCGATTGAGCCCAATCAATGCGCTGCTCGGTGTTTCAATTGAAATTGATTTGAGTTGGCGGCGCGGAAGTACGCCTTCGACCGACCGAACGTGAAGAAACAGAAACTATCGAAGTCGCAGGTGAGCTAATGGTGAAGAAAGAGTCAGCAGTGATCCCGCTTGGTTCGAGATTGCCCGCTTCCCCGAATCCCTTCGCAGCGGATTCCGGCACCAATATGACGGCTTGGCCTGAATATTTGGTCGATGCGTTCCAGCGCAGCGTTCTCTTTCTCGATCTGCTACGACAGCGCGGCAACAAAGAAATCGAGATCACGTCCCGGCCGATGGCGACGGTATTGCGCTTTGATCATCAGGTGCTGATGAGCGGCATATCGTTCCCACGTCCAATCAACTTCGCGCTCTCGCGTATCGTGCCGCCCGACGGCGTTGCGACCGATCCGCGCAAACGCCCTGTTGTAGTGGTTGATCCGCGGGCAGGCCAGGGACCTGGGATCGGCGGCTTCAAGGCAGACAGCGAGATTGGCGATGCCCTGAATGCCGGTCATCCGGTCTATTTCATCGGATTCGGTGCGGAGCCCGCACCCGGCCAACAATTCCTCGACGTCGTCGAAGGGCAGTTGAAGTTCTTCGAACGCGTGATCGAACTCCATCCGGGTGCGCCGCGACCGTTTGCCATCGGCAATTGCCAGGCGGGGTACCAGACCCTCATGGGCGCGATGCTACGACCGGACCTCTTCGGGCCGTGTTTGGTCGTCGGTTCGCCGATGTCGTACTGGCAGGGTGTCCACGGCAAGGCCCCAATGCGCTACGCCGGCGGCCTGCTCGGCGGGAGCTGGCTCACGGCGATGACCAGCGACCTCGCCAAAGGAAAATTCGACGGCACCTGGCTGATACTGAACTTCGACGTTCTGAACCCGGGCAATTGGCTGTGGGGAAAGCAATTCAACGTATACCGCAACATTGACACCGGAGCTGAGCGCTATCTGAAGTTCGAAAAATGGTGGGGCGATTTCATCGAACTGAACGGGGACGAGATGCAATTCCTCGTGGACAATCTCTTCATTGGCGACAAGCTGACGCGTAATCAGCTGCGTTCCAGCGACGGCACGACTTTTGATGCCCGCAATGTTACATCGCCGATCATCGTATTCACTTCGTCGGAAGATGACATCAGTCCCCCGCCGCAGGCGCTTGGCTGGGTTCTCGATCTGTACGCCGATGTCGAGGACATCCGCGCCTCCGACCAAACGATCGTTTACTGCCTGACGCATAAGATCGGGCATCTTGCCCTCTTCGTTTCCGCCAAGGTGGGCGCAAAGGAGGACGAGGAATTCGTTCAGTTAATGGATGTCATCGACTGCCTTCCGCCCGGTCTTTATGAAATGGTTATCTCGCCGCGACCAGCCGGCATCCGCGCGAATGGATTCGCCACCGGCGACTGGGTCGCGCGTTTTGAAAACCGTTCGCTCGACGATATCCGCGTCCTGGGGCGCAATAGCCCTGCGGATGACCGCGCCTTCGCGGCCGCGGCCCGGCTGTCGGAGATTAATCTCTCGATTTATCGAACCATGATGCAGCCGACGGTGCGCGCCATCGCCACTCAGCCGATGGCCGATTTCGCACATACCATGAATCCGTTGAGGCTCAGCTATACAATGTTCGCCGACAGCAATCCCTGGATGCAGGGGATGCAGACGTTCGCGGCCAACGTCACAACAGCTCGCAGCCCGGCCGCGGCCGACAATCCGTTCCTTGCTCTGCAAACGCATTTTTCGGACCAGATCATTGCTGGGCTGGATGCCTATCGCGTGGCGCGTGACCAGATGAGCGAGCAGATATTTTTCGGCTTTTATGGGTCGCCGTTCGTGCAGGCGCTTCTCGGCATCAACGAAGACAGTGAGGTACGACCGGCGCCCGACAAGCCTTCCGCAACGATTGCGACAAGGGCGGCTCGGGCCGACGTCTACGCGGCAAAACTGCGAACCGGAGGCTTTGACGAAGCGCTGACCCGCGCAGTGCTTTATGTCATCGCGGCAGATCGAGGGATCGACCAGCGCTGTGCATTCGTTTTGAACGTCGCCCGAAAGAAGCTCATGCATCTGTCTATCGCGAAATTCAAGTTAGTGGTGCGAGACCAGTTCTTCGTGCTCCAGCTCGAACCCGATCGCGCGCTGCAGGTCCTTGCGTCTTTGGTCCCTAAAGCAGACGAGCGCAACGAACTGCTAAAGCAAGTGCGCGCTATCGTGAGCGCCGACGGCTCTACGACCGCCGCCGAACGCAAGCGGTTGGCTCGGGTGTCAAAGTTGCTCAGCATGCCAGTTGAAAAGGCGGTCACTTCCACGGCATCCGGCCGAACGGCGGCCGGCACAGCGAAATCTCGGGTCTGATCCAAGAAAGTTGCATCTATGCGGACTATCGCGAACAGGACATTCGACGAAATCAAACTGGGCGATTCGGCGACCGGTCAGCGCACATTACAAACTCGCGATATTCGCGCCTGGGGCGTCGCCTTCGGCGATGCGGCTTTGCCAGGCGAGCCCGCCCCGCTGCATGGCACTGCCGGGATCGTGACCGCGATCCTCACCGCATTGGTGGGGTCGGTGCTGCCGGGGCCCGGCTCATCCGTCCGTTCGATCACAGTGGAGGTCAGCGATGCTTTGCCGCTCGACGGCGTTCTCACGTCGAAGCTGGTCGTCCGCGAAAAGCGAGACGATGCAAAGCTCGTGATTTTCGACGGGCAATGCACGGGGCCGGGAGGGCAAACGGTGGCTCGAGCAACAATCGAAGTCGTGGCGCCCACGACGCGGCTGCGGCGCGATATGCCGGAGCATCGGCTGGACAGCCTTTTGGAGCGCTGCCGCGATCTCAAGGCCATGCTGACTGGCGTGGTGCATCCGTGCAGCGTCGAATCGCTCGCCGGCGCGGTGGAGGCGGCCGAGGCCGGGCTGATTGTCCCGGTGCTGTTCGGGCCGGACCAAGAGCTGCACAAAATTGCCACCGACGCAAAACTCGACATTTCGAACTTGCGCATCGTGACGACGGACGGCCCCGATGACTCGGCGTCGAAGGCAGCGATCGCCGCCGGTAACAGCGAGGTGCAGGCCTTGATGAAGGGCAGTCTGCACACCGACGTGTTGTTGCACGCAATCATGCAGAAAGAAGCGAAGTTACGTACCGGCCGTCTGCTAAGCCACTGCGCGATGATGTCGGTTCCGACCTATGCGCGCCGGATCGTTATCTCCGATGTCGCCCTCAACATCGCACCCGACACGGACCAGAAGCGCGCTATCTGTCAGAACGCGATCGGCTTTGCCCAAGCGTTGGGCGTTGACCGGCCGAAGGTCGCCGTGCTGGCGGCGATCGAGATGGTGAACACGAAGATGCAGGCCTCGCTCGACGGCGCGATCCTCGCCAAGATGGCTGATCGCGGGCAGATCGTCGGCGGCATCGTCGATGGGCCGCTCGACCTTGACGCCGCGGTGGATGCCGAAGCGGCACGCATCAAACATATCTCCTCGCCGGTCGCCGGCCTCGCCGACGTGCTCCTCGTGCCCAATATCGAAGCCGGCAACATGGTCTACAAGAATCTCGCCTTCATGGCGGATTCCCAAATGGCCGGGCTGGTCGTCGGAGCGCGTGTCCCGGTCGTGCTCACGAGCCGCGCCGATACTCCGGATGCGCGCCGCTTCTCAGCTGCGGCCGCCGTGCTGTACGCGGATGCGCTGGCGCGCGATCCCGCCAGGATTCTGCCGGAGCTGGCGGAGTAAGCGGCCATGACAGATGCGATCATCGTTATCAATGCCGGTTCCACCAGTTTGAAGTTCGGCGCGTATAGAACAGATGCGACCGGCTCTCCGCCCTTGCTCTGCCGGGGCGAAATCGATGGGATGAACGACGATCCGCATTTCGTCGTCAAAGATTCCAGCGGCAAGCCCCTGGCTACGCACGGGTGGGGAAAGGCGTGTGCCATCGACCACAAGACGGCGTTGCACTTCGTCATCACCTGGCTGGAATCGAAACTCGCTGGCACCAAGATAGTGGCGGCAGGTCATCGCATCGTACTGGGCGGGACGCGCTTCGAGGCGCCGGCATTGATCGACGACGATGTGCTGGACTATCTCGATTCTCTCGTCGTCATGGAGCCCTCGCATCAGCCCTACAATGTGCGCGGTGCGCGCGCCCTGGCCGAGGCGTTCCCGGGCCTACCGCAGGTCGCCTGCTTCGACACCTCGTTTCATCGCACAATGCCGGAGGTGGCGCAGACCTATGCGCTCCCGAAGGACGTGCGCGATGTCGGCGTGCGTCACTGGGGCTACCATGGCATCTCCTATGAATATATCAGCCGGCAACTGCCGAAATTAGCACCCGATGCAAGGCGGGTCGTTGTCGCACATATCGGCGGCGGCGCCAGCATGTGCGCCATGCTGGATGGAAAGAGCGTCGAAACCAGTATGGGCTTTGCCGGCCTGTCGGGTCTGCCGATGGCGACACGCTCGGGCGACGTGCCCCCGGGCGTATTGTTCTATCTGTTACGCGCCAAGCTGTTCGACGACGTGTCGTTGGAGAAGATGCTTTATCAGCGATCCGGACTGCTTGGGCTGTCCGGCACGAGCGGGGACATGCGGGAATTGCAGGAAAACAACGATCCACGTGCCGTCAAAGCGGTCCAGCATTTCGTCTACGCGATGACAAAATATGCGGGCGCCTATGCGGCCATACTCGACGGGTTAGACGCGCTCGTGTTTACCGCCGGTATCGGCGAGCACTCCGCTTCTGTGCGGGCGGCGCTGTGCCTCAAACTGTCGTGGCTCGGCATAAAGCTGGACCCCCAGGCAAACGCTTCTCACGGGCCACGCATTTCCACCGCCGACAGCCGGGTCTCGGTGTGGGTCATTCCGACGGATGAAGAACTGATGATCGCGCAGCACACGCGCGCCCTCATTCTCGCTTAGAGGAGAGAACAATGTTCAAGTTCATCGAAGGCATGCCACCAGATGTGATGGCAATCGAAGCCATCGGCAAGATAACGCATGAAGACTATCGCAATACATTCATCCCCAAGGCCGAAGCCATGATGGACAAGGGCCCGATCAAGTTGCTCTACGTCATTGGCAAGGATTTCGCGGGCTTTGAGGCCGCGGCGCTGTGGGATGACAGCGCGTTTGGGCTCAGGCACTGGCATGAATTTAGCCAAATCGCCGTTGTCACCGATCATGCGTGGCTCAGCGCGATGGTCAACATGTTCAAACCTTTCTTTCACGGGGAGGTCCGGCTGTTCAGGCTGGCCGATTTGCATACCGCGAAAGCTTGGATCACGGGCACATCGGAACGGGTATGAGCGTGGCGAAGAACGATGCATCCCCCAAGATTGAGACCTAAGGCAAACAAGCCCGGGACTTCGGAGACTTCGCTGGAATCGAAGCCCGCTGCGAGCGACGACCTGAAAACCCTGCCGCTGGCCGAGGTCGAGAAAAAACTGGACTCGTCGCCGGACGGCCTCACGCAAGCCGAGGCGACAACGCGGCTGACGCAATACGGCCCTAACGAGATTGAAGAGAAAAGAACTAATCCCTTCCTGATATTCCTGACCTATTTTTGGGGCCCAATTCCGTGGATGATTGAAGCGGCGGTGATCCTCTCGGCGGTCGCCCGGCACTGGCCAGACTTTGGCATCATCCTCGTTCTGCTGCTCTCCAATGCGGTCGTTGGATTCTGGGAAGAGCGCCAGGCGGGCGATGCCATCAACGCCCTGAAGGCCAAGCTCGCGGTCAAGGCCCGTGTCAAACGCGACGGGAAGTGGGTGACGCCGCCGGCAAGAGAGCTGGTGCCAGGTGACGCCATTCGCCTGCGGTTGGGCGACATCGTGCCGGCGGATGCAAGGCTGCTGGAGGGGGACCCGATCGAGGTCGATCAGTCCGCGTTGACGGGAGAGTCGTTGCCCGCGACACGCAAGCCTGGTGAAGCGATATTTTCAGGTTCGATCATCCGCCAAGGCGAGATTGGCGCGCTCGTTTATGCCACTGGCGCGAATACCTATTTTGGCAAGACGGCCGAGTTGGTGCAGGACGCGCATACGGTTAGCCACTTCCAACGCGCGGTACTGAAGATCGGCAATTACCTGATCATCCTCGCCGTGGCTTTGGTGGCGGTGATCATCGCCGTTGCGCTCTACCGCGGCGACCCGATCCTCACCACTTTGCAGTTCGCTCTGGTGCTGACCGTCGCCGCCATTCCTGTGGCGATGCCGACGGTGTTGTCGGTCACCATGGCGGTTGGCGCGCGATTGCTCGCCAAGAAACAAGCCATCGTCAGCCGGCTCGTGGCGATCGAGGAACTGGCCGGTGTCGATGTCCTGTGCGCGGACAAGACCGGCACTCTCACTCAGAACAAGTTAACGCTCGGTGATCCATTCAGCGTGACTAATGTTACCGCCGAGGCGGTGATCCTCGACGCCGCGCTGGCGTCGCGCGCGGACGACAATGACACCATCGATCTCGCCGTCCTCGGCGGGCTAAAGGATAAGGAGGCTTTAAAGGCGTACCAGATGGTGCATTTTCAGCCGTTCGATGCGGTGCATAAGCGCACCGAGGCGACTGTAAAGAGCGCCGACGGTAAACAATTCAAGGTAACCAAGGGCGCTCCGCAGGTAATCCTGGCGCTGTCGTCCGATGCCGCGCAGGTGAAGGCCACGGTAGACAAGGCGGTCGACGATTTCGCCGCGCGCGGCTTCCGCGCGCTGGGCGTCGCGCGGGCGGAGGGCGATGGTCCCTGGAAGTTCATCGGGGTGCTGCCCCTGTTCGATCCGCCGCGTGATGATGCCGAGACAACCGTCGCCACCGCGTGCGCAATGGGCGTCAAGATCAAGATGGTGACGGGTGATGCGCTGGCCATCGCCGTCGAGACCGCAAAGAAGCTTGGCATGGGCGCTAACATCCTCGATGCCGGGAGTCTGGGCGACTCCAAGCATGAAGAGAGCGCCGCGGTCGCCGAATCGATCGAGAAAGCCGACGGCTTCGCACAGGTCTTTCCCGAGCATAAATTCCACATCATCGATGTCCTGCAAAAGCGCGGACACATCGTCGGCATGACGGGCGACGGCGTGAATGACGCTCCGGCGCTCAAGAAAGCTGACTGCGGCATCGCCGTTTCGGGCGCGACTGACGCAGCGCGCGCCGCCGCGGCCATCGTGCTGATGACGCCGGGCCTGTCGGTGATCATCGACGCCATCAAGGAGAGTCGGCGCATCTTTCAGCGGATGAACAGCTACGCGATCTATCGCATCGCCGAGACTCTGCGCGTGCTGTTGTTCATGACGCTGGCGATCCTGATCTTCAACTTCTACCCATTGACGGCGGTTATGATCGTCATGCTCGCGTTGCTCAACGACGGCGCCATCCTGTCCATCGCCTATGACAATGTGCATTACAAGGACCAGCCCGAAGCCTGGAACATGCGCGTCGTGCTGGGCGTCTCAACCGTGCTGGGCATCTTCGGCGTCGTTGCCGCCTTTGGCCTGTTCTATCTTGCAGAGCGGGTGTTTCACCTCGACCGGGCGCATATCCAGACCCTGATGTACCTGAAGTTGTCGGTCGCCGGACATCTGACGATTTTCCTGACGCGCACGCGTGGCCCGTTCTGGTCCATACGACCGGCAGGGACTTTATGGATCGCCGTGCTTGGGACGCAGACTTTGGCGACGCTGATCGCCGTCTACGGCGTGTTCATGACCCCGCTCGGCTGGAGTTGGGCGGCGCTTGTCTGGGGCTATGCGCTCGCCTGGTTCCTTGTGAATGACCGCGTGAAGCTGCTGACCTATTGGGTCCTTGCTCACGCCACGCCCCCGGCGAAGCCGGAAACCAGAACCGGGCCCGAGACAAAACTGAAAGTTGAGACAAAGCCAACGTCCGGCGCTGAACCGACTGCCAGGGCCGATCAAAAGCCTGATGTGAAAGCCGCGCCCGGACCGGAAACCAAGGCCGCCCCCACGGCGGACGCGAAGGCCAACGTGCCGTCCTCTGCCGCACCGGCAACTACCAAGTGAGCAGGATGAAAATATATACAAGGGATATTCGCGTTCAGGAGGGAGATGAGACAGAGGGCAAATTTCAGGATGCCATCGTGAGAGGTTCGACACGGTCCGATCCCTCTGGCGCGGAACTTTGAAAAATTGGATTGAGATAGACCATGAACAAGAAGGTCCAGACCAATTTCTGGTACATAATTGCGGCAATACTCGGAATCCTGATGCTCCAGAGCGTCATCAGCGAGTATCTGCAAGGCAACAAGCCCGTACCGATCCCATACAGCCGGTTCGAATCTTTACTGACCAGCGACAAAGTCGCTGAAATCGGGATAACTCGGGATTCCATCCGCGGCACCCTGCGCGAAGCACAGCCCGATGGGCTCAAGGATTTCGTCACGACCCGGGTTGAGCCCGACCTCGCCGCGCGTCTGGACAAGCATGGCGTGGTTTATCGCGGCGTGATCGAAAGCACATTGGTGCGCGATCTCATGTCCTGGATTCTGCCGGCGGTTTTTTTCGTTGGGATCTGGATGTTTGCGATCCGCAAAATGGGCCAGGGTGGCGCGGGCGGCCTGGGCGGGTTGATGTCGATCGGCAAGAGCCGCGCCAAGATTTATGTTGAGAAAGAGACCAAGGTCACCTTCGATGACGTCGCCGGTGTGGATGAAGCGAAGGAAGAACTGGTCGAGATCGTTAACTACCTCAAGAATCCGGAGGACTATGGGCGTCTCGGCGGCCGCTCCCCCAAGGGCGTCTTACTGGTCGGCCCGCCGGGCACCGGCAAAACACTCCTCGCCCGCGCTGTTGCCGGCGAAGCGGGGGTGCCGTTCTTCTCAATCTCCGGCTCGGAATTCGTCGAAATGTTTGTCGGCGTGGGCGCTGCCCGCGTGCGGGACTTGTTCGAACAGGCGCGCAAGCATGCGCCGGCGATTATCTTTATCGACGAGTTGGACGCCCTCGGCCGCGCCCGCAGCCCGTTCAGCATGGGAGGACAGGACGAGAAGGAGCAAACGCTGAACCAGCTTTTGGGCGAGCTCGACGGCTTCGATCCCACGAGCGGCTTGGTGCTGCTCGCGGCCACGAACCGGCCGGAAATTCTCGATCCAGCACTTCTGCGTGCCGGGCGGTTCGACCGCCAGGTTCTGGTCGACCGGCCGGACAAGAAAGGCCGAGAGGCGATCCTGACGGTTCATTTGAAGAAAGCGAAGCTCGACAGCGACGTGAAGCCGGAACAGATTGCGGCCCTTACCCCCGGCTTTACCGGCGCCGATCTGGCGAACCTGGTGAATGAGGCCGCGCTGCTCGCCACCCGGCGCAACGGAGAATCCGTAACCATGGCCGACTTCGACAACGCGATCGAGCGCATCGTCGCCGGCCTCGAAAAGCGCAACCGCTTGCTCAACCCGATGGAGCGGCGCGTCGTCGCCTTTCACGAACTCGGCCATACCATCGTGGCACTCGCTTTGCCGGGCACCGACACGGTACACAAAGTTTCGATCATCCCTCGCGGCATCGGCGCGCTCGGCTACACAATTCAGCGGCCGATTGAGGACCGCTACCTGATGACCCGCGCCGAGCTTGAGCGAAAGATGGCGGTGCTCCTGGGCGGCCGCGCCGCTGAGTATGTCGTATTCGGTGAGGTGTCGACCGGCGCGGCCGACGATCTTGCCCGCGTTACCGACATAGCCCGCGCCATGGTCCTGCGCTATGGCATGAGCCAGACCTTGGGCAATGTAGCGTATGACCGCGAACGTGCGCCGTTCCTCCAGTCGAACGTCGCGATGCAGCAAGAGCGGAGTTACAGTGAGGAGACAGCCCATGCTGTCGACGGTGAAGTGCACTCCCTCGTCGAGCACGCTTTCGCACGCGCGATTGCCATACTAGAGCGCAATCGCGCGCTACTCGATCGAACGGCGGTGGCATTACTCGAGACCGAGACCTTGAACGAGCCGGAGATCGAGCTGCTGAAACGTGAGGTCGCCGGCGACCCGTCTGATCCCGCGGTGCCCGACGCACCCGCGAATGCGAGCGAAACCGACGCCGCATCCTATGAAAAGACTGAGGCCAACCCCACGGCGGACGCGAAGCCCAAGGCGTCGCCCCTCACCACGCCTGTGATCGCCAAGTGAGCAAGATGAAAATACACATAGGGGACTTTCGCGTTCAGAAAGGTGACCGGGTCAATTTCAAAAAATGGCCGACGAAGCTCGATCCTGTCTAAGAATCCAAAGGGCATTGTCAAAGCAACTCGCCTTGATGCTAGCGTGGGAGATCCGTAGCCTCGCCGGATGAAGAATCCGTTCCGTTATTTCAACAGCTCGCCGGAGGTGATCCGCCTTACGGTGGTGCTGTATATCCGCTACCCACTGTCGCTGCGTCAGGTGGAAGATATTCTGTTCGAACGCGGCATCGATATCTGCCACGAGACGGTGAGGCTGTGGTGGAACCGGTTCGGTCCGATGTTCGCAGCAGAGATCCGCAGGCGCCGGGTTCAACACGGGTGCTATTCGCAGTGGCGCTGGCACGTGGATGAGGTGTTCGTGCGCATCAACGGCAAGATGTTTTACCTTTGGCGTGCGGTCGACCAGGAAGGCGAGGTGCTAGAGGTCTTTGCCTCGAAACGGCGGGATCGCAAGGCTGCGCTTTCCTTTCTGAAACGAACCATGAAGCCTTACGGCCGACCCATGTCGATCGTGACGGATCCCCTTCCGTCATATCGGGCTGCCATGAAGCTCATCGGTCCTAACGGGAAGCAGGAATGCCGCCGCTGGCACAATAATAGAGCCGAAAATTTGCACCAGCCGTTCCGACGACGGGAAGGGGCGATGGCCCGGTTCAGGGACATCAAAACCCTGCAGAAGTTCGCGGCTGCCCACGCATCGATCTTCAATCATTTCAACCACGCCCGTCATCTCAACTCTCGCGAAACCTTCAAGCAGGACCGCTCCGCCGCGCTGGCCGAGTGGCGTCAACTCGCGGCATAGAGCCGGCGTTCAGCACCAACATGGCACATCGCGATGCCGGAGGTCGGGGCCGTCCACACCATCAGGCTAAATCGATGTGGTAATCTTTTGGGCTCGATTGCTGCCTTCCTGAGTCGCGCCCTGCTTGATCAACCTCAAGCAAAGAGCTGTTGAGTGCCTAGACCCAAGAAGGTCGGGGCGGAGAGGGTTGGCGCTTTCATTTTGCTCTGACAACGCCCCAATAGGCGTTCTAATTCTGGGTTTCGTCACCCACTAAGGAATATGTCGATTCCAATCGGGTTTTGTTCGCGAACGTTGCATGGGGCATCGCATTGACCAACCCGGAGGAAACCGGTTGGCGGGCGATCATCGGTTCGTCGGCAATTTTGTCCTTGGCGCTGCTTGGCGATGCACTGCTCTATGCGGTTCTTCCTGCCTTCGCGGAAGATTTTGGCCTTACGCTGCCCTGGGTCGGCGTCATGTTGTCGGCCAATCGGTTCGTGCGCGTATTCGCCTATGGCTTCATCGCACGGTTGACATATACGATTGGCGTTCGACGCATGTGTGTCATAGCCGCGATCGTCGCGACGATTTCCACGGCGCTTTACGGGATTGGTCAAGGACCCGCGATCATTCTCGCCGCACGCATATTGTGGGGCCTGACCTATGCGACCCTTCTCCTGGTCACCCTCACATATGCGGTCGAATTCCGAGCACAGGCAGGAACACGCGTCGGCGTTAGCCAAGCGATTCAAAGGCTGGGGCCAATCCTCGCGCTGCTGGGTGGCGCGTGGCTTGTCGGGCAGGTTGGGCCTAACACGACTTTTGCCATCCTGGCGGTTCCGACCGGACTATCAATTTTGGTCGCGTTCACCCTCCCGGACCGCCACGGTCCCGCTACACGACCTCACAGGACGACCTCTCTCGCACGACCAAAACCGGTCGATATCCTGTTTTTCCTGCAAGGATATGGTGTTGACGGAGTATTCGCGATCACCATAACGTTGATATTCGCGAGGGAGTTGCCTCTATCCGCGGCGGTGATGAGCGGCGGGGCCATGTTGGCGATGCGTCATGTCGGCGAAGCGATTGCAGCGCCCCTCTTTGGCTGGATCGCCGATCGCTTTGGCGCACGTCGGGTATTCGTCGCGTCGGCTATTCTTATTATTCTAGGCTTCGTATGCGTAGCGGTCGGCCTCATTGTGTTCGGCTCGATCGTATTGCTTCTTTTTCGCGGAGCGTTGGCCTCGCTAGGCCCGGCGGTGATTGTCCAAGGAATGGCAGCGGAAGCCCAAGCGATTGGGCCGCTCGCTAGAATGCAGGCATGGCGCGACCTGGGTGCCGCATGCGGTCCGCTCGCAACGGGCTTCCTACTCGCATTTCTATCTGCCGAAACCCAGTATTGGATGGTCGCGGCCGCTTTGGCGGGAGGACTTATTTATTGGAAATTCGCACCCGCCGAGTGAAGTGGTCGCCAAAATCTCTGCATAAACCACCTATATAGACGAAGCTCACCAGTGGCACTGTCAAAGCAAATCGCCTTGATGCGGGGAAGGCCAGTCCGTAGCTTCGGGGGATGAAGAGTCCGTTTCGCTAATTCAACAGTTCCCCAGAAGTCATCCGCCGGCATTGGCAGACGTAACACTAGCCAGACTTAACACTAGCCCCAGCCTCAGCGCCGGGGCTTTCTTTTGCCGGTCTGGGAATGCACCGATGGTCAGCCGGAATAGGCAAATAAAGAAAGACCGGGCCATAAAGGCCCGGCCAAGGTGAAACAGGGAGGCTACTCGCACAAATTGACGAATAGCCCTCACGTCCGTATCAGCGGAAAATCCGATTCCACGGACGCCGAATGTTGAGACATAGATCCAGGGTAGGAGATATATCCAACTTTCCCTTCAACGCTAGGCTGTGCGGTTTGTACATGACTAGGCCGCTGCGCTCATCCCAGCCATTCCTGGAGTGCATATCTTTCCCGAGCTGAGAATAGGGCGAAGCGCGCGCAGGCCGATTCGGAGGAATGGGCCGAACGGCGTAGAGTAAAGCGTTCCGTTAATTTTTCTCGTTGCAACTTTGTGCGCCCTGCCCTCGCCGGCGGGGCGTTTCTTGGCTAGTTACGCAAAGATGAGGTCGCGAATTCAGCGGCCGTAGTAACCGCCTGAGAACTTCGGCCAGTCCTTCGCATAGCCTGCCCGCACCATCTTTGCGGCCAGATCCTCCCCGTCGACGAAGCATTGCGCCACGATCAGGTCATGGCTCCGTGGCTTCGACCGGCCGTCGCAAGGCGTACCCTGGCCGACCGGTATGCATTCGATCTTCTTTCCGCGAACGAGCGCGTGAAGGTAATCGATTGCTTCATGATATCCGGAATGCCCCATCTCCGGCGCATCGATGCCGCACAGGCGATATTTGATCTGACCGACATAGAGCGTGTCGCCGTCGACAACTTGCTGTGCGAGGACCGGCGCCGACATATTGGTAATAATTAATAGTACGATAATCGGGCGCATATTTATTGCTTATATCTCCCTGCCAAAGCTCGGGGCTTTGGCTTTGCCCCGATTGCAGAATTCTCAGGGGCCCAAGCAAAGACATCAGTTTCTGTATTCGTCTGGACCGTTAGCTTTCTGTCCGTGTAATCGCAATTGACCCCGCATATCCATGAATCTGTGATATATGGCTTTAATATCGCGTAAAAAAACAGAATTAATTTCCTCTCGGGAATATTCTCTATCCCGTAGGGCCTTATAGATCTGATAGATGATTTTTATGTCCTTTTGGAAAAGGTAGTCCAATTCCTCTAGGTTGATACTTCCGTTGTGTATATTTTTTCTGGTCGTTTCCGAAATTGTCGAAATATCAGGCAATATAGGTTGCATTAATATTTCCTTTTTTACTTTGAAGAGGAAATTTTCGGTGATCTGAGATGGTTAGACAAAACCTAAATATGGGTAAGCAAAATCCACCCAACGCTGTAGTCCGAAAGTCGGGGTAGGGCTTGGCCGAAACACTCCAGAGCGCCGGTAAATAGGCGATGGCCCCGCCCCCGCAGAGGCCTTTTCTTTGCTTCCGAATCAAATACCAATGTCGGGATGCCCGACGACCTTCCCGAGCCGCCGACCCTGGCCGATGTCCGCTCCTACGGCGTGGACGTCTTCTGCTGGTGCAACCGCTTCTGCCATCACGCCGTGCTGCCCGTGGCCGTGCGCATAGCGCACTGCGGTCCCGGGCTGCCGTTCCCCGCGGTGCACGGGCGCCTGCGGTGCCAGGCCTGCGGCTCGAAGGACGTTCACGCGCGGCTGAATTGGAAGGTCTGGGCGTGGTGGCGAGGCAGGGCTCCTCCGAAGGATCTAGATCGCCAGGATTAGAGACAGTCACTGAAGAAACGGTAGGGTGGTTGTACTTCTGGTACTTACCGCACTGGTACCTCGCGCAAGCCCGTCATGGAAGCCCCCCTTCCCGTGGCGGGCTTGTTCACTGCCGGCGGTATTGAACCACCCGAGGACTTCCACCAGTCTGCTGCATGGCTGCAATACACGCCTTGGCAAAGGCGCTCAACGAGCCGGGCAAGTTGCCGGTGATCGGCCGAGAGGGGGGCGGCGCGCATCGCGCAAGACAACCTGCCGCTGTAGTCCTCTAGGTGTAGTCCACCAGGCATAGCCCCGAAAGTGACCGCCATCACAGTGTTTGGTTCAAATTTTAGATAAGTTGCGGTCAATCAGGATTGCAACGTGGTCAAGACACATG
>Ga0307417_10000318_pt1 | contig 20078 bp, 13 predicted proteins | sample SalMarWE160210MG_2_FD_202514 | JGI IMG/M metagenome (GOLD analysis project Ga0307417, IMG submission 202514) | Salt marsh sediment microbial communities from the Plum Island Ecosystem LTER, Massachusetts, United States - WE1602-10 | ecosystem: Environmental > Aquatic > Marine > Intertidal zone... | reverse complement strand
CCGCATCACCCACGTCGCACGTTCGTCTTTGCTCATCGCCGTCTTCTTCGGCCTGGACAAGCTCCTGGGCCTCATTCGGCAGGTGGTGGTCGGCCGGCAGTTTGGGGTCGGCGCCGAGCTGGACGTGTTCAACGCCGCCAACAACCTGCCCGACCTGCTGTTCGCGTTGATCTCCGGCGGCGCTTTGGCGGTGGCCTTCATCCCGGTGCTCTCACAGGCCTTGGAACTCGATGGCCGCGACGCCTTGTGGGGGGTGTTCAGCCGGGTGGCCAACCTGGCATTCATCGTCACCGGCGGCCTGGCGCTCGGCCTGGCGCTTTTGGCTGGTCATCTGGTCGGAGCCCAGTTCGGGGTCGCGCCTGGATTCTCTCCGCAAAACCAGACCCTTGTGGTGAGCCTGATGCGGCTCGACCTGATCGCCACACTTATCTTCTCGCTCAGCGGCTTGGTGTCGGCGGGATTGCAGGCCAATCAACACTTCCTGCTTCCGGCGCTGGCGCCGGCACTCTACGATGTGGGCCAGATCTTCGGGGCCGTCGTCCTGGCCCCCGACCAGGGTTACCATCTGGCCGGGATCGCCCTGCCAGCCGCCGGCTTGGGGATCTACGGCCTCGTCTACGGGGTTATCCTGGGGGCCGGCCTCCACCTGGGGATCCAGCTCCCCGGCCTGGTCCGCTACCGGTTTCGATGGACGCCGCGCCTCAACCTGGACCATCCGGGGGTGCGCACCGTGCTACGGCTGTTGGGCCCCCGCATTCTCACGATCGGCGCCTTCAACTTGATCTTTATCGTGCAGGACAATCTGGCGTCCCGTCTCGATGTAGGCTCGGTGACAGCCCTGGCCTACGGTTGGTTGATCATGCAGGTCCCTGAGACGATCATCGGCACGGCGGTCGGGATCGCCATCCTGCCGACGCTCTCGGAGCACTTTGCCCGATCCGACTGGGCCGGATTCGAAGCCAGCGTTGCCCGCGCTTTTCGGGTCTTGTTGGCGCTTACCCTACCGACGGCCGTCCTGCTCATGATCGCCATTCGGCCCCTAGTCCAAGTCGCCTTCCATTTCGATGCCCGCGGCACCGAACTGGTGGCCTGGGCCGCCCGGGCCTATCTTCTGGGGTTGGTCGGCCACTCGCTGCTGGAAGTCGCCTCGCGTGCCTTCTATGCGCGGCAAGATGCGCGCACGCCGCTGCTGGCCTCTATGATCAGCCTGACAACCTTCTTGGTGGCCAGCCTGATGATGTACCGAAGCCTGGCCTCGATGGGGATCGCCTTGAGCAACAGCCTGGCTTTCAGCCTGGAAGCCGGCCTGTTGATCTTTTTCCTCTCCCGCCGATTTCCGGGCGTGATCCGCCAGGGCCGTCCGCTGCTGCGGTTGGCAGCCGGCTGCGCTCTTGCCGGCGGGGCGGCTTTCGCCGTGATGTCCGTCTTGCCCCTTCCCGATGTGGTGTCGGCGGCCGCCGCCCTGGTTGTGGGGGCCATCTTGGCGGCGGCTTTCATCCGTCCCGAGCTGCGCGAGCTGGCTCAGCTCTAGCCTCTACCTCAATCGGCGCGCCGCGGCCCCGGCAGGACTATGCCGGGGCCGCGCAGCCAGGACCTCAGAAACGACCCGTGGTCTTTGTAATCTTCCCCGAAACGACCGGCAACTTTGAATGCACCGGGGGCCAGCTATCTTCGGTGTGATGATTTAACCCCTACCCGGCCGTTTCAGCGCGCTTAAGCGCCAACCCACAATCTGCGCGCCCACCTTCCGCAGGGGGTAGCTCATGTGAAATTCTTCATAAGTTGAATGGTGGGCGTTGTGAGCCGAGTTCGGCCCCTATTCTTTTTCGTACGCTTGCCCATCGGCGGCGGGCATTTGGCCGCGCCCGACCACTCCGGCCAGTACGATCATCGTGGCCAAGTAGGGGATCATCAGCAGGAATTGGGACGGGATATTCACGCCCAGGATGGCCATGCGGGCGGCCAGGGCGTCTGAGAACCCAAACAGCATACCGGCGCCGAAGGAACCCACCGGGGTCCAATTGCCGAAGATCATGGCCGCCAAGGAGATGAACCCGCGGCCGGCGGTGAGATTCTCATCGAACCGGCCCACCGATCCCAGGGTGAAATAGGCACCGGCCAAACCGGCCATCATGCCACCGAGGAGCACCGCCATGTAGCGTGTTCTGAATACGTTGATCCCCAGGGTGTCGGCCGCCCTGGGGTGTTCGCCGACGGACCGAAGCCTCAAGCCCCAGCGTGTGTTGAACAGCGCCACAGTCAGGACGATCAGCGAGATGTACATGGCGTAAACGAACAGGTTGTTGTTGAAGAGCAGGGGGCCGATCAGGGGAATATCCGAAAGCAGCGGGATGGGCCAAGGCTGAAAGATGCCCGGGCTGTTCAGATTCTGGAATACCTGCAGGTACTTGTGCGAAATGTAGGACGTGAGACCAAGGGCAAAGATGTTGATGACGGTACCGGACACGATTTGATCGGTCTTGTACTTGATCGACAACCAGGCGTGGATCAGGGCCAACAGGGCTGCCGAGAAGATGCCGGCGATCAAGCCAATCCATAGGTTGGTGACGCTCCCGACGAGCGTAGCCACCATGGCCGACATGAGCATCATGCCCTCAATGGCGATATTGATCACCCCCGAGCGTTCGCATAGGACGCCCGACATGGCGCCCAGCGTTAGCGGCACCGCCTTGAGCAGGGTGGCGTTGAGCAACCCCGCCAGGTTGAGCGACTTCCCCGAGGCCGCCCATGTCAGGAAGCCGAAGATGAACAGCCCCACCACCAACGCCAGGATCAGGTTGGTATAAGACCCAAATCCACGCGCCAGTTGGAAGGCGCCAAAGGCAGCGCACAGCCCAGCCAGGATCTTCAGCATGGTCGGCGCGGCCACCACCCACGGCGCCAGCGCCGAAACTGATCGCCCCTGGTCAAAGGTGAATGTAGCCGAAATTTGCTCTGGAATGCTGGTGATGAAACCAAACCAGATCACAGCCGCCAACAGCAAGAAGAAGGCTCCCATGACGTACTGCCGTACGGGTATTGTTGTTTCCTGGATGCGTCGCATTGCAGTCGCTGTCATGGCTCAGGCGCCTCCCCAACTTATCGTCACGCCGCCTTCTTCTTCCTCCTTGGGTGTCCGAAGCCGGTAGATGGTGCGGATGATCGCGGGAGCGGCGATGAACATCAGGATGACCCCCTGAAGGATGCCGATGATGTCGACCGGCACGCTGGCCGCCAGCTGCATTTGGGTGGCCCCGGCCTGAAGGAATCCGAAGAGCAGGGACGCCAACACGACGCCGACAGGATGGCTCTTCCCAAGCAGCGCCAAGGCGATACTCGTGAACCCCGTACCGGATGAGAAGGCCATGGCCAGGTTGTGGTTGACCCCCAGCACGTCATTGGCGCCGGCCAGTCCGGCCAGAGCGCCCGAGAGCGACATGGCCAGCATGGTAACCAGGGAGGCCCGCATGCCTGCATATCGGGCGGCATTGGGGTTAAGACCCACGGTGCGCAAGTCGAACCCCCAGGTTGTGCGGAAGAGCAGCCAGTAAACCCCATAAGCCGCGAGCAACGCCAGGAAGAAACCCAGATGGAAGCGAAGCGGAGCCCCGAACAACCTCGGCAGCTCCGCACTGGGTTGAATGTTGGGGCTGATCGGGTTGAAGGAATTCGGCCGCTGCATGGGTCCACTCAACAGCCAATCGCTGAAGCGAAAGGCAATGTAGTTCATCATGATCGTGTTGATCACTTCGTGCCCGCCTGTCTTAGCCTTGAGCCAACCGGGCACGAAACCCCAGGCGGCCCCACCCACCACGCCGGCCAACAGCGCCAACGGCAGGTGGATGATCGCCGGAAGGTTGGTGAAGGTATATCCGACGAAGGCCGAACAGATCGCCCCGATGAAGATCTGTCCCTCCGCCCCAATATTGAACAGGCCCGCCCGAAACCCAAGGGCCACCGCCAAGCCGGCGAAGATGTAGGGGGTCGAAGTCACCAATGACTCAGAGAGCGGGTAGAAGGCGTTGCGGATCGCCGCCGGATCCCCGCTCTGCAGGGAGGCCAAGATCTTGCCTGGGTTCCCCAGGGAACCATTCAGCAAGGCGCCATAGGCCTGAAAGATGGCCTTGATCCCAAGTTGGGTGGCCAGCAGCGGTGATTGCGCCCACGTTTGATAGACCTCGGTCGTCGTCAAGAAGATGAAGATTCCGCTGAAGATTAGGCCCGTGAACACCGCCAGGACAGGGACGACCATGCTCTGGGCAGCGTTGCCAACCCACGATCCCCGGCTGGGGGTCTCGGGGGTCAGCTCTTCCAACAGGATCTCGCCTGCGCCCTTCTTGTTCTCAGGCTTGGGTTTGCGCTCTTCGTTGTTTTCGCTCAAAACGACCTCTGGCTACAGCGTCACTTCCGCCTTATGGGTGACTTCCTTGGGTGCTTCCAGTTTGTCCGGATCAACCCCGGCCATCAGCAGCCCGATGTACTCCTTGGTGGCTTTGTTTCCGGGGACCACCGCCACCAGCTTGCCGCGGTACATGACCCCGATCCGGTCCGCCAGCTGCATGATCTCGTCCAGTTCGGGCGACACCAGCATGATGGCCGTGCCGCTGTCGCGCTTTTCCATAATCTGGCTGTGGATGAATTCAATCGAACCGACGTCCAGACCGCGCGTCGGCTGGGAGGCCACCAGCAGTTTCACCGGGCGAGAGAACTCGCGCGCCACGATCAGCTTTTGCTGGTTGCCTCCGGAAAGGGTGCCGGCGCTCACATTCGGGCTGGGCGTCCGGATATCGAACTTCTCGATTCGCTCCAGCGCCACCTCATGAATCTTGGCCCGATTGAGCACCATGCGATCGGCAAACGGGGCTCGGTAGTAGGTGTTTAAGACCAGGTTGTCTTCGACGGGATAGCTCAGGACCAGCCCATCCCTCTGTCGGTCCTCGGGGACGTGACCCACGCCGGCTTCGGTGATCTGGCGCGGTGAAGCGTGCGTGATGTCCTTGCCCAGCAAGGTGATCTTCCCACTCTGCGACGCCCTCAGACCGGTGACGGTCTGCACCAACTCGGTCTGCCCGTTGCCCTGGACACCGGCCACGCCGAAAACTTCCCCGCTGTGGACCTCGAACGACACGCCGTCCACGGCCACCTGTTCGCGGTCATCGATCACGGTCAGGTCCTCGATCGTGAGCACCAAGTCGCCGACCTTGGCGACTTCCTTCTCAACCTCGAGAGACACCTCTCTGCCGACCATCATCTCGGCCAGCTTCATGCGGTCGGCCTTGTCCGGCGTGGTGGTTCCGATCACCTTACCCCGCCGGATGACCGTGATCCGATCGGCAATATCCATCACCTCGCGCAGCTTGTGGGTAATGAAAATGATTGACTTCCCCTGAGAGGCAAGGGAGCGCAGGATGTCGAACAGCTCATCCGCCTCGTGGGGAGTCAGGACGGCGGTCGGCTCATCCAGGATCAGGATGTCAGCCTGGCGGTACAGCAGCTTGACGATCTCCACCCGCTGCTGAATGCCGACCGGCAGATCTTCTACGTGGATGGTGGGGTCGACTTCGAGGTCGAAGGTCTCTGAGATCTCACGGATCCGTTCGGCGGCCTGGGCCCGATCGAGGAAGCCACCATAGCGGACCGTTTCTTCGCCCAGCATAATGTTTTCGGTCACCGTGAAAACCGGGATGAGCATGAAGTGCTGGTGCACCATTCCCACGCCGGCGGCGATGGCATCGTTCGGAGAGTGAACTTCGATCTTCTTGCCGTTGACCAGGATCTCGCCCGCGTCCGGCTGATACAAGCCATAGAGGATGTTCATCAGCGTGGTCTTGCCGGCGCCATTTTCCCCCAAAAGGGCATGGATCTCGCCCTTTTCCAGGGTCAGGTCGATGTGGTCATTGGCGAGTACACCGGGGAAACGCTTAGTTATGCCCTTGAGCTCGAGGATAGGTGGCATGTGGGACCATTCACCATAAGTGATCGAGTGAGCTATTCTACCATGCCGGGGTAGACCTCATGCGCTCCCGCCATGTGCTGTCCATGCGCAAAACCCATCTTATCCAAGTCACGCGAGGAGTCAAACTGCTCCCCTCCGGCAAAAACAAAAAGGGGGCCGGCCTGCAGGCCGGCCCCCGAGACATCCACCTACGTGAAGGCTACTGGGCGTAGGGAGCGTTCGACGGGTGGGTCGTGATGTCACCCGCGATGATCCCCTGGCGAACCGTGTCCAGCTCGTCCTTCATGCTCTGAGGAACCTGGCTCTCGAAATCATGGAAGGGGGCCAGGCCAACGCCGCCGTTGTCCAGCGTGCCGACGGTGACGCCACCCTGGAAGCTGCTGTCCATGACCGACTTGATCACATTCAGCGTCGTCACGTCCATGTTCTTCATGACCGACGTCAGGGTGATGGCTTGATAGTCGGAGTTGGTCAGAACCCAGTCGGCGTCCACGCCGATGACCATCACGCCGCCGCGCTCCTGCGCAGCCGCTGCCGTGCCCAGGCCCACAGGCCCAGCCACCGGCATGATAATGTCAGCGCCTTCGTCCATCAGCGACTCGCCCAGGCGCCGGCCGTCATCGGTGCTCTCGAAGTTACCGGCGAACAGGCCGGTCTGGCTGGCGGGATCCCAACCTTTGACCTCGACGGAGGTACCCTTCTGCTGATTGTAGTAATCAACGCCCTCCGAGAAGCCATCCATGAAGATGGTCACGGTCGGGATCTGCAGGCCGCCAAACGTACCCACGACGCCTGACTTGGTCATGCCAGCGGCCAGATAGCCGGCCATGAAGGCGGCTTCGTCGGTGTTGAACACCTGGCCGACGACGTTGGGGATGGCCGGGTCATAGGCGTAGTCCACAATCGAGAAAGGCTGATTGGGATTGGCTTCGGCAGCTGCCTGGGTGGCGTCGCCCAGAAGGAAGCCGACGGTGATGATGATGTTGCAGTCGGCCTGCAAGAATGCCTGGATGTTCTTCTCGTAGTCCGCCTGTTCCTGGGACTCGAGATAGGTGCCGTCGATGCCAAGCTGGTCCATGGCATCCTGGACACCCTTCCAGGCAGTGGCATTGAACGACTTGTCGTCAATACCACCTGTGTCCGTCACCTGACAGGCCTTGAAGCTCGGCGCCGAGGTGGCTGCCGGCGCCGCCCCGCCGCCGCAGGCAGCCAGGGCCATCGAGGCCAGTATTAAGAGTGACAGGACCAAGTAGATCTTCTTGTGCATGTTTTTCTCCTCCTCCTTAGTGGAAGGAATTTGGGATCTGGTCGATCATGCAATCAAGCGGGGAAATCGCACGGTGAGCACCCCTTTCCCGCTGTTCGCGGCGTACGTGCTCTCTTGCAGGATAAGCGGGCATTGCCTGAGCAATGATAGCACGAACGGAGGTGTCCCGCAATTCGCAGGCGTGCTAATGGGTCAAGGCCCTCTAGTTAGCGCCTGGGCCGTCGCCGGTAGCCAGGCTCCCGTAATCGAGCACTTCCCTGGCCTGAGATCCGCCCGGCTCCGGTCCGACAATGCCTTTCGCCTCCAACTCATCCACCAGGCGCGCCGCGCGCGTGTATCCGATCCTTAGGTGGCGCTGGAGCATCGAAATCGAGGCCTTGTGCATCCGACGTACTAGGTCGACAGCTTCGTTGTACAGCTCGTCACTTTCATCGGCCTCCTGATCATCCCAGAGCGGTGCCTGTTTGAGGGGCGCGCCCACAGGAATCGTCGCCGCGGGCTGGGCTGCCAGCGATGGACGAGTTTGATCACCCCCCAGAACGGCATTCTTCCAGTAGCGAATCAGGCGCGCCAACTCCGGTTCAGAGACGTAGACGCCCTGCAGCCGGCGGGGTGAGGCTGCGTCCGGAGGCTGGAAGAGCATGTCGCCGCGCCCCAACAGGCGCTCTGCGCCGGGCTGGTCGAGGATCACTCGGCTGTCGATCGACGAGGCGACGGCAAAGGCGATCCGCGACGGGAAGTTGGCCTTAATCAACCCTGTCACGACGTCGACCGACGGTCGTTGGGTGGCGATCACCAGGTGAATGCCGGTGGCACGTGCCAGCTGGGCCAACCGGGTCAGCACACGTTCGGTCTCATCCGGCGCCAGCATCATCAGGTCGGCCAGTTCGTCAACGATCAGCACCAAGTAGGGCAGCGTCTTCTGGCCAGTCTGGCGCATCCTTGTGTTGTAATCCTCGATGTTGCGGACGCCGTTCTTCGAAAAGCGACGGTAGCGTTCGTCCATCTCGCGGGAAATCCACTGCAGGGCGGGAACCACACGATCCAGATCGACCACCACCGGCGCCAGCAAATGCGGAATTCCGTTGTAGAACGTCAGCTCGACTCGCTTGGGATCGATCATCACCAGGCGCAGATCGTCAGGGGTGTTGAGAAGCAGCAGGGAGGCGATGATGGCGTTGATACACACGGATTTGCCGGACCCTGTGGTTCCAGCGATCAGCAAGTGGGGCATCTGCGCCAGATCGGCGACCGCCGGCCGGCCGGAGACGTCCCTGCCTAGGCCGAGCTTGAGCGGCGAGTGGAGTTTTTGAAACACCGGAGATTGCATCACATCGCGCAGGGCCACCAGTGAGACCTCGGCGTTGGGCACCTCGACCCCCACAAAACCCTTCCCCGGGACCGGCGCCTCGATTCGAATGGACGACGCCGCCAGGGCCAGGGCCAGATCATCAGCCAAGGCTGCGATCTTGCTCACTTTCACTTTCACCCGCCGGCCGCCGCGGCTCTCCTGGAAATCCGGCTCGACACCGAACTGGGTGATGGTCGGGCCGCGGTTGATCTCGACCACCCGCGCTGGCGCCCCGAAGGACTGCAAGGTCTCTTCGATCAGCCGGGCTCGGTCCCGCTCAAAAGCCTGATCGGCTTTGCCGTCCTCCCCCGCCTCGAGCACGGCGCCCAAATCCGGCAGCGACCAGGGCGATTCAGTCGGGGCTTCGGCTTCATCGGCCTCGAAGGCCGCCGGAGTTTCTGCCTGAGCCGCCCGGGAAGATGCGCTCGCCGTGTGTGGGCTGCTGGTCGAATCCACTGAGGCACCCGACGGCGCACTGTCCACGTCGAGCTTAGGTTCCCGTCGGGCTGGTCCAGCCAACAGGCCGACCACCCAACGGACGCCGTTCAGGGCCCAGCGCACGAAATCTGTCAGGCTGCGTTCCATCACCAAGCTGGCCGCCACAAGGATCCAAGCCGCCAGCATCACGGTCGTCCCGGCAATCCCCAGGGCCCGCACAGAGCCGCCCAACAGGGCGGCGCCGAGCAAGCCACCTCCCCGTCCCGCCCGACCGACAGCAAGGGCCGAATCCAGGTGCACGACCCCGCTGGCGGCTTGAAGCAGCGCAAATGCCGTCAGGAACAACATCACCCCGCCCACTGTCTGTTCGGCACTGGGCTGCGGCAGAGGCATATCGATGTCACGCGTGATCAGCCACACGCCAAGGGCCAGCATCGCCAAGGCGGCCAGGAACAGACCCCAGCCGAAGGTCGCTTGAAGGAACCCCAGCCAGATTTGGGTCAGTGTGCCTTGATTGGGGGTAAGGAGATTGAGGAAGGTGTAGAGCGAGACCAGAATGAGGAGCACGCCGGCCAGCTCGGGTTTTCGCCCCCCGGCAACGCCGGAGATACGGGAGGCCACGCCGGAAACCAGCCTCTGAAGCACGCCGGCCAGGGTTCGGAGGATGCCACCGCCCGCCGAAGAGCGGCCGGCTTTCGAGCCGCGTCCACGGCCTGAGCTCCGCGAGCGCTTACGTGTCACGAACAGGCCTCCCCATGCGTGGCGGCGATTATAGCATAGGGGGCCCGGCGTCTCAGGCAGCGCCATGCTACAATCGCCGCATGTCGAGCGAGAACGTGGTTCAGGAGCTGCGGCTGGCGCATTTTCTGCGCGGCCTGAGCGAGGCCGACCTGTCTCAGCTCGCCGCCCACCTCCCATCTCACGAGTTTCAACCCGGAGAGATCCTGCTTAACCTCGGCGATCCCCTCGAGGCTGTCTACTTGATTCTGAACGGAGAGGTGGAGCTCACGACCTACGATTCCCGTGGCGAGTCGAGGCTCGTTAACCGGCTCTCCGCCGGCGGCGTAGCCGGCCTGCTTGAGTTCTTTGCCTGGCAGTCAATCCAGACCCGCTCCACGGCCCTCACCGAAGTTTATGCCTTGCGCTGGGACCGCACAGCTTTGGCCGAGTTTCTGGCCCTTCAACCCGAGGCGCTGGCCGGCCTGCGCCTGGCCGCTCGCAGCCAACGGCTGGCTTTTCAGCTCACACTGGATTGGCTCAGCGAAGGGGAAGTCGTGGTCGGGTTGGCGCGCAAGCACCCGGTGATGCTCTTCCTGGCCGAGATCGTGCCTGCCATCTTGCTCCTCGGCGGGGTTGCCCTCGGCCTGTGGGCAGCCAGCGCAGGCGGCCTGTTCGAAGCCCTTGCCGTTATCGCCGGCATCGGGGGGATCAGCTACGGGATCTGGCAATGGGTCGATTGGCGAAACGACTACTACGTCGTGACCAACCGCCGCATCGTCCGCCTGGAGAAGATCGTAGCCCTGTACGATAGCCGCCAGGAGACACCGCTCCATCAGGTTTTGTCCGTCAGCGTGAGCACGGATGCGATCAGCCGCCTGCTCGGTTTTGGCGACGTGGTTGTTCGGACCTACACCGGGCAGATCGTGTTTCCCGCCGTGGCCCTGCCCCGTCGATTGGCAGCCTTGATTGAGGAGCAGTGGCGCCGGCAGCAGCTGGTCCAGAAGGTGACCGATCGTCAGGACGTCGAGAAGGCGGTGCGCCAGGTGCTGCAACCCGGGCTTGCCCCGGAAACGCCAGACACGCCATCCATGGACAAAGGTCAAGATCGGCCGGCACCATCCGATCCCGAACGGGCCCCTCAGCTTGGACTCGACCACTGGGGTTTTCAGCTTCGCTTCGAGAGCCAGGGCGTGGTCACCTACCGCAAGCACTGGGCCGTCCTACTGGGACATATCGGCCTGCCGTCCCTGCTGATCTTGCTTGTCGTCGGCCTGGTCGGCGCCCGCTTAGGTACCCTGGTCTCCTTAGGCACGTCCTGGACGATGGTCGAGTACGCCGGATTGAGCTTGATCCCATTGGGACTGTGGTGGCTGTACCAATACGCCGACTGGGTCAACGATATCTACCAGGTGACGCCCACACACATTATCGACGTCTACAAGCGGCCTCTGGGGCGGGAGCTGCGCAAGGTGGCGCCGCTCGAAAACCTGCTCAGCACCGAAGTTGACCGCCGCGGCCTGATCGGCATTCTGCTCAATTTCGGCGACGTCACCGCCAACGTGGGCACTGAGGTGCTGGATTTCGAGGGCGTTTTTAACCCGGCAGCCGTTCAGCAGGACGTCGTGCGCGCCCAAGAAGCCTTCAATGCCCGGCGCCGCGAGGCCGAACGGCAGCAGCGCCAGGACGAGATGGTAGAATGGCTCAGCGTCTACCACGAACAGGTTTCAGGTCGAGATTCCGAAGAAAAGGTGCCCGAAGAACCCGATGACTATCCGTAAGATCGTGACGCCGCCGGCGCCCGTCCTCCGCGAAAAGGCCCACAAAGTCAGGGCGTTCACGTCCGACCTTCAAAGCTTGATCGATGACATGATCGAGACCATGCGCCAAGCTCCCGGCGTGGGCCTGGCGGCGCCGCAGGTGGGCGTCAGCCAGCGGGTGATCGTGGTGGAGTATGCCGAAGGCGGCGAGGATCCCGACGGCCCGCCGCGACCCAAGAAGCTGTACGCGGTCGTCAACCCGGAGATCACCCGCCACTCCGACGAGACCGTGTTGGGCAGTGAAGGCTGCCTGTCGATCCCTGGCTACTACGGCGAGGTGGCGCGCTACGAGTGGGTGACCGTCAAGGGCTACAATCGCCAAGGGGACGCCTTCCGGCTGAAAGCCAAGGGATGGCTGGCCCGCATTTTCCAACACGAGGTGGATCACGTCGACGGGGTACTGTTCATCGACCGGGCGACCAAGGTGTGGGAGATCGAAGACGAAGACCACGCCCTGGAAGGCGCACCCTCGTCCTGAAGCGGGCGCGGTCTGGATTTGTGATGTTTCTCACAAGCTGTTCGGCTCGGCAACCTTGACCTTCCGCCTGCCTGCCCGGGACGATGCATGCAGCTCACCCATCTCTCCCTGACCAATTTCCGTAACTTCGTGCGGCTCGAGACCGGCGCCGAGCCGGGTGCCACACTGTTGTTCGGCGCCAACGCGCAGGGAAAGACCAGCCTGCTGGAGGCGGTCTACTATCTGACCTCCGCTTCCTCGCCCCACACATCGTCAGATCGACAGCTGATCAACTTCCTGGCCCTCAAGGAGCCGACGCCGTATGCGCGCATCGTGGCCGAATTCCGGCGCGCCGAGCGCCTGGGCCGGATCGAGATCCGTCTTTCGGTGGAGCCCGACACCACCTCTTTCGATGGTCGTCTCAAGAAAGAGGTCCTGATCAACGGCGTCAAGCGCAAGGTGGGCGAATTGGCGGGCGCCTTCAATGCGGTGCTCTTCCTTCCGCAGGACTTGAAGGTCGTCGAAGGATCGCCTGGGGACCGCCGCCGGCATCTGGACGCCACGCTGTCTCAGGCCGATCCTCTCTACGCCGAAAGCTTGGGCCGTTATGTCCGCTTGCTTTCCCAGCGCAACGCGCTCTTGAAGCAGATCTCGGAAAGAGGCTCACGCGCGGCTGAATTGTCCTATTGGGATGAGCAACTGACGGAGCAGGCGGCGACCCTGATCCGCAGCCGAGCCCTCGCCTTGCGCGAGCTGGAAGCCGGGGCAGGGCCGGTGCATGGCGAGCTCACCCGAGGCCAAGAAAGATTGCGGCTGATCTACCAGCCAGGCTATGATCCGCTGCCCCAGCCGCCGGGCCAGATGGGCTTGAAGATCGACACCCTGGTAGACCGTACCGGACTGTCGCGCGACGACATCCAGCAGGGGATGCTCGAGGCCCTGGAGCAGGGGCGCCAAGAGGAGCTCGCCCGCGGCGTGACGCTGATTGGGCCGCATCGGGACGACGTACGCTTTCAGATTAACGCCCTCGACCTGCACACTTACGGCTCGCGCGGACAGATCCGAACGGCGATGCTGGCGCTCAAACTGGCTGAAGTGGGGTGGCTCAAACAGCGAACGGGGGAGTGGCCGGTCTTGCTGCTTGACGAAGTGTTGGCCGAGTTGGACAGGGCCCGCCGGGAGGATCTGCTGACCCGGATTTTGCAGGCCCAGCAGGCCATCCTCACCAGCGCCGACCTGGAGATGTTCAGTTCGGAGTTTCTGGCCGGGGCCACGGTCTGGCAGGTCAGCGCCGGCCACCTCACCCCTCGTCCGGCGTAGCCCGCCTCGGTTCGCTACTCAGTTGTTCGAAAGTGGCCGCTTGGCGGGAACCCCGGGCCGCCGCGGGTAGCCCTCCGGCGTGGCGGCGATCTTGTCAATCAAGACCAGATAGCGCGATTCAGCCACGGTGGGAAGCTCGATGGGCCGCAGCTGGCGCACATGCCCGCCCAGACGCCGAATGGCGGCATCGGCGGCGTGCACTTCGGCCGGCCCCGTCTCGCCTTTCTGGGCGATCACCACACCGCCGATACGGGCCAGCGGCAGAAGGTACTCCGACAGCACGGGCAGCGAGGCCACCGCTCGGGCAACCACCCAATCGTAAACTTGACGGTGCACCGGATCGTTGCCCAGGTCCTCCGCCCGGCTGTGCACGACGTCCACCGCTTCCAATTTCAAGCCGGCGACGACGTGGCGGCAGAACTGGACCTTCTTGTAGGTCGATTCCACCAGAACGACTTGCAGCTGTGGGCGGAGGATTTTCAACGGCAATCCGGGGAACCCCGCGCCCGTACCCACGTCTATCAACCGGTCACCGCGGTTCAGGTCCATGGCCAGCAGGCAAGTCAGCGAGTCGACGAAGTGCTTGACCTCGATCTCACCCGGAGCCGTGATCGCCGTCAGGTTGACCTTCTCGTTCCAGGCAAGCAGGGCGTCGGCGTACCATTGGAAGGCTTCCAACTGAGCCTGGGTCAGGCGCAGGCCCAGGACTGACTGCACACTGTCTTGGAGCAAGGACGTCGCCAGCACAGGCATCCTCAACCCGCACCCAGGCTGAAGCAAGGCTCGACGCGCCCGACGGCCAGGCCAGCGGCGTTGATTATCTCCTGACGGCCAAATGGAGGCCGGTCGAACAGTTTCTCGCCCCCCCTAACCCCGAGTTGCTGTAGAAGGCTGAACACCAACACGGCTTGCGCCCTGAACCCCAGGTCCCCGTCACTGATCTTGGCGGCCACGCCCAAAGCCTCGCCGCCTGCACTTGCTTCGGCGCGGATGGCCAGACCCTGATACCCCTCGGCTCCGCCCTTGGACAGGACACCCGGCAGCGCGCTCATCAGCACCGTGTCCAGCAGGCCCTCGCCGGAGACCAGGACCGGGTAGGCAGTCATCGCATCGAATATACGTTCACACGCCGTGGCACGGTGCTGGGGCAGCTTGTGTGGCCCAGCCAGCCGTGCGTAGGCAGTCGCCGCCGCTCGCAGCGGCAAGGCGAAGTTGGGCGCTGAACAGCCATCTGTTCCAAGCCGGAAGTCGGCCTCGCCGATGTCCGCCATCGCGCCCAGCGCGGCCAGGATTTGCCGCTGAACAGGGTGGTCGGGCGAGAGGTAGGTCGTAAGGGGCGCGCCCAATTGCTTGGCCAAGGTCAACATACCGGTGTGCTTGCCGGAGCAGTTATGGCGATTGGGAGTCGCCCGTCGGCCCTCGGCCTCCAGCCGGAAGGCGGTTGCCCGATCCAGTGGGGAGTGGGTACCGCACTGCAAATCCGACTCTTCGAGGCCGACTTTGGACTGAATGCGCTCCACCCCCCGCACGTGTGCGTCGGTGCCCGCGTGCGACGCACAAAAGAGGGCCAAGTCCTCGCCCGTCAGTCCGAAGGCCTCCAGTGCGCCGGATTCGACCAGGGGCAGGGCCTGAAAGGGCTTGGCCGATGACCGCATGAACGTCACGGTTTCGGGATCCCCCCAACTGGCCAAAACTTGCCCCGAGGCATTAGCCACGGCGATCGCCCCGAAGTGCACCGACTCTTCCACGCCCCCTCGAGTGGCCCGGACGACAGGTTCGTATGCGTTCTTCATAAGGAGTCGTCTATGCTCGCTGGAATATCATTCTTCGACGGGGTGGTCACGTCGAAACAGGCGGATCAAGCCGGACTTCAGGCGGAAGCGGCACAAGTCCCAGCGGGCTGAGGTCACCTTGAAATCGTTCATAAGCTCCCCGGCAGCAGCCTCTGCCGAGGCGTCGATGTCATCAGCATCGAGCATATGCTCAAGCCGGACTGGCACCTTTCGCAAGAAACGGGCCATGTCATTGATGACATCCCGGTCGACCAGCCCATCCCGGCCGCTTAGTATCTTGTAATCTTCAAAGGGAGAGGCGCGCAGTACATCTAGGGCCTCAAGCCAGGGTTCGATTTCACAATAGCCGAGGAACGGTGGCTCACCCACAACGACGGTATCGCCCACGAACACCACGCCGCGATCTTCGAGCACCACCCACACCGATCCCGGTGTAGGTCCGGGCTGATGGCGCAGGCGGACCAGTTGGTCGCCCAGATAGATGAGCAGCGTATCTCTGAACGTCAGGTCCGGGGTGAGGCGCGTCATTCCCGTGACGCGCTTGATGCGGTCAACCTCCGAGCCTACCGGCTGGCTGGCGCCCTTAAAGGTGTCCGGAAGGCGCAACACGGCGTCGGCTGTGGCGTTGTGTGCCGCGCGCGGGATCTCGATGTTGCGGGAGGCAAGCACGCGGTCCGGATGCTGGTCAAGGACCGCCAGGTAGCGTGGCTTGCCGAGTTCACTGATCTGACCCAACCATTCCTTGGCATCGTCGGCGCGCAAGGGAAAGTCAACCAGGAGCACCTCGCCGTCCCCGGCAATGGCCCCAACCGTCAACGCTGGGTAGGCATTTTCGATGGTGATGCCGGAGAGAATGGTCCGCACGATGTCTCCTTGCGGTCAGATTTGCTTGGTTTATGCAAGTGGGAGCGTGAAGGTGAAGGTTGACCCCTTCCCCTCCTGGCTTTCCACCCAGATCGTACCCCCGTGCGCCTCGACAGCCAGGCGACAGAATGCCAGCCCGAGGCCGAGTCCCTTGGGCCGCCCTTCGCCGTGGATACGGGCAAACTTGTCGAAGATAGCCTGCTGATCCCGGGGGGAGATGCCTGGGCCAGTGTCGCTCACGCTGACGGCCACCATCCTGTTGTCGTCGGTCTGAGCGGCCGACACGGTGATGTTCCCTCCCGAATGAGTGTATTTCACGGCGTTCTCGAGCAAGTTGATCACGACACGCCGGACCATCTCAACGTCACATTGGATGTCCGGCAGATGGCGCGCCAGGTTGAAGCGCAAAGTGTGGCCTTTGGCCTCGGCCACTGGATGCACCTCTTCCACTGCCTCGGTGATGACGGCGCCCAGCGAAGTAGATTCTTTGTGGAGTACGGCCTGACCTGCTTCCAGTTGCCCCAAGTCCAGCAGAGACTCGACCAGTCGGGAAAGCCGGCGGCTCGACCGCATGGCGATGGAAAGCACGGATTGCACGGTCTCATTGTCGGTTGGCATACTCGCCTGGAGCATCTCCAGGCTTGACATGACATTCCCCAAGGGTGACCGCAAATCGTGGAATATCATCGAAGTCAGATCGGTTCGCAGCTCATCCAAAGCCTGACGCTCTGAGATATCCCTCAAGATCCACTGAAGGAATGGCTGCCGATCGATGTCGATGCGCTTGACGTGAACTTCCACCGGCATCCGATAGCCGTCCTTGTGGGTGACATCGCCGTCGTAGGAGATCGTTTCACCGACATTGATCCGGCTCAATTCCTGCGGCAAAACGTCCGAATCAGGCGTGTGGAGGCTGAAGATGGTGCGCGTCTTCAGGTAAGCCGGGTCGGGGCCTAGGAACGACTCGGCGCGATGATTGGCCTCCGTCACTTGGCCCGTCAGGTCGGTGATGATGATCGGGTCTATGCTGTCGTTGAACAAGCCCGCATAGCGTTCGTGAGCCGCCTGGGTGTCGGCGAACAACTGCGCATGGGCAATCGCCGTGCCGGCCAGACCGCCGATACCGGTGAGCAGCTCCACCTGCTCCGAGCCAAAGGTCCTACGGCTGGGGTTGATGGCCTCCAACACGCCGATCAGGCCCTCCTTGACAAAGATCGGAACGCAGGCCACCGAAAGCGTCTTGAAACCGGTCAGTTCGTCCTCCCCGGGGAAGAAACGCGGATCTTCTTGTGCGTTGTCCACGGCGACAGCTTCGCCATGCTCGGCGACCCAGCCCGCGATCCCCTGACCGGGTTGAAGGCGGAAACCCACAATAGCCTCACCGCCACCTCCACGAGATACCTTGAACTCGAGCTTTCCGGTCGCCTGGTCGAGAAGCGCCAACGATGCGGCCTCGACATCCAGCGTACGGATGGTTTGTTCCAGGATGCGGTCGAGGACGTCCTCCATGTCGAGGCTGGCGGTGACGACTCGAGCGCTCTCGGCAAGGGCGACCGTGGCCTCCACCTGCCGACGACTCTCGGTGAACAGCCGGGCGTTTTCCACCGCAATCCCGGCTTGGTCGGCAATTGTCTTGAGCAGCGTCAGGTCGTCCTGGTTGAAATGTCCGGCTTCAGGGTGGACAAGCGTTAGCACGCCCACCACGCGGTCGCGCGCCGCCAGGGGGACACTGATGGCCGAGCGGGAAGCCACATTGGTACCGTCTTCGGGCCGTTTGAGCCAACGCGGATCATCACGAGTGCTGGCCACGAGCGCGGGCTCTCGATGTTCGACCACCCAGCCCGCCAGCCCTCGTTCGTAGGTCACAGCCAGCTGTTCTGCGGTGTGATCGTGTACCCGACCACCAAACGCCAGAGCTCCTTCGCTGACATCTCCGCTTTCGTCAAGCACGAGAATGCTCCCACTGCCGGCGCCCACGTTCCCCAAGGTCAACTGCAGGACGCGTTGAAGCAGTTCGCGCAGATCGAGCTGCGCAGCGAGCTCTCGGCTGATGTTGTACAGCAGTTCGAGGGAGGCTCGTGCCCGCTCGGGGGGAGGAAGGGGCGCTGTCATATCCTATTTGGCCTTTGGCATTGCAATCGGTGCGGCCATTTCCGCAAGGCACAAGATGAATGCGCCATACGATCAGGCAGGGACACGGTTCGGGCTCCGACGACAGCGAAGTCGCCGCTCGGTTGCCGCAAGATCGCTTTCTTGCGTACAGATCACAAAATCAAGGGAGTATAGCATAGGCCTGCCTGCCACTGCGGGCAGTCAAGCCGCCTAGCTCTTGCCTCGACGCCCCCGCTCTTCCTCATTGAAAACCCATCCCACGACCTCTCCCACATCGAAGCGGTCGTCCAGTTGCCAGATGCGACTTGATTCGAATGGGCGGTCTATCTGAGAGCTGGTGTCGCCATCCAGACTGGCCCCTATTTCTGCCTTGACGGCCCTCAGCCTGTCCTGCCAGCAGCGCACATTTTCCGGCCTCAGGTCCACCCAGCCGTGCTCGGCGTCGGGGGACTTGATGACAGGACCCCGCAGCAACCCCTTTCCGTCAGGCACCAAAACCGGGATCCCGATCGAAATCATCTGCTGGCGAAGGGGCGCATCGGCGCGCACAAGCGCGAGCGCCTGCTGGCTGAGCTCCTGGGGGTCAGCCTCGATCGCCTGCGAGAGGGCCGGTGCGATTCTCTTGATGATGTATGCCTCGAACAAGAGCTTGGAAAGCCGGGGCGGCCCCAGAAGCTCAAAAGCCACTGAATCTACGCCGTGTTCCTGTTCCAACTGGTGCAGACGATTGAGCGCTGCCGAACGCAGGAAGGCAGCCCGGTAGGAAGGGCCCATCACCGAGGCGTCGATCGCCGCCACGACGTCTTTGCCCGTGTTGCCGCCTTCGATTTCCCTGACCACATTGTGGGCAATCTCTTCCGGGGTGACAAAGGCCATCTGCCCCAAGGTGGTCAAGGCGGTGAATTCTCCTGCGGCAAACAGGCCGTTCTCGCCCGAATCGATGTACACCGATTCCAGGATCTCGCCTGTGTCGGTCCCGAAGTCGGCCTGCGCCCTGATGGTTTCCGGGTTATCGAGCGGCGCCGGCGCATCCGGGTCACAGTCGTAGAGAGGAAATTCGTGTCCACCGGCCCGGATCGGCCCAAAGCCGATTTCCTTCCAGGCGATGGCTGCGGTCGGCTTGACTTCCTTCATAACCTGTGGCCCCCCCGGGGTCCGGGCCAGCAGGAAGATCAGCATCGTCTGCGCGCCTGCAACGGCTGACTTCGAAAGCAGGACGCGAGAAGGGCGTTCCTCGCCGTGGGTGTAGGGGATGTTAAAACCCATGCCTCCGGTTCCGCTTGTGCCAACTTTCACATACGCCTGCGTACCGGCGGCCGTCATGGCTTCGTAGAAGATCTGCATGTGGCGAACGAGCTGGGGGATGTAGAGCGAGGTAAAGACGCGCTCCACTTCTTCCGGCCAATCCGTCGGCTGCTCCGTTTGTATTCGACCCTCGAGGCGCTGCGCGGCCTGATAGATGTTCTGATAGGCAACGGCGGTGGCGGTGTTCATACAATCCACCACGATATCGGCGCCACGACCGCCGAGCCCCGGCCAGGACCCCGTAATCAGTTGGTACAGCAGCGAGGCGTGGAGGACGTAAGCGTCCAGTTCATCCAGGATATCTCCCACCAGCCGCCGGCGTTGTTCCGGTTGTTCCAAGACCCGAATGCGAGGGTGGACGTTTTCATCCTCAGCCTGCCACTCGGCCCGCAGGAGGACGTCACCCCACACCGGCAGGATTTCGGCGTCGCTCTGGGGGCCATCCGTTTTGAGCTGGTCCACCGCCGTTTCGGCCTGGCTTCGCCGAAGAGAGCCCACCATGAGACGTGAGGGTCGCCGCAAGAGGAACTCTCGACAGACGGCGGACCCAACAAGGCCATACCCGCCAAGCACCAAAATTGACTTGTCTTGGATTTCCAATCCTGTTCTGCTCCTGTCTGGGCTCGTCAACCACCAGCATACCCCACATTCAAAGGCCAAAGAGCAGCGCGCCGCGAA
>Ga0307417_10000317_pt1 | contig 20092 bp, 14 predicted proteins | sample SalMarWE160210MG_2_FD_202514 | JGI IMG/M metagenome (GOLD analysis project Ga0307417, IMG submission 202514) | Salt marsh sediment microbial communities from the Plum Island Ecosystem LTER, Massachusetts, United States - WE1602-10 | ecosystem: Environmental > Aquatic > Marine > Intertidal zone... | reverse complement strand
CGGGCCTTAGCTTAAGTTCCGGCGGGACGATCAGCGGTACGCCGACCTCGGCGGGGACCTCCAGCTTCACGGTCCAGGTATCGGGCGGCGGCACCGCGACGCGAAGTCTCAGCATCACGATCGCCGCCACGGCCACACCTCCCTCGGTCACGACGTCCTCGTTGCCGGGCGGGACGGTGGGTGCGTCCTACAGCCAGTCGCTTTCGGCCTCTGGGGGGACGACCCCGTACAGCTGGTCGGTGACGTCGGGCAACCTCCCTTCGGGCCTTAGCTTAAGTTCCGGCGGGACGATCAGCGGTACGCCGACCTCGGCGGGGACCTCCAGCTTCACGGTCCAGGTATCGGGCGGCGGCACCGCGACGCGAAGTCTCAGCATCACGATCGCCGCGGAGACTCCGCCTCCCACCGGGGATCTTCCTACCGTTACGCCGCCCGACGGCGCAGTGGACGTACCGATCACGACAGCGGTCATCATCTCGGCCAACGGTTCCGAGTCGTTGCCTCCAATCGACTTCATATTGACGGAGAGTACCCCCACCTTTACAGTCGCATCGGACCCGGGAGACGACATCATGTGCGTCAATGGCGGGGTCGTGAGAGGATCGATCGCATACGATGATTTCCACACGAATGCGACGTTTACCCCGGACTGCCCGCTGGCCAACGGGATGACCTACACGGCAACATTAACCCCGCGGGAGGACTCGCAGCAGTCCGGTTTCAAGGAGATCACCTGGTCGTTCACCACAATTGTCCAGACCGCGGACACGGACCAGGACGGGGTCGAGGACGGTGAGGACGAACTCCCCGACGACGACACGGAAGCGACACCTCCCAAGTCCAAGGGAGAAGGAAAGTTCCATGTATCCGTCAGAAAGGACGGGCATCGGCATCTGCGCAGGGTCCGCGGGATCTCGGACACGCATTTCTCCGTCAACCAGGAAAGGAGACCCCACGGGTACGAGTTCCGCGACGGTCTCGTGGATTACGAGGTTCACGGCATTTCCCCGGGCGAATCGGTCGAGGTAACCATTGAAACTCCGGAGGAGATTCCTTCCGGGAGCAAGGTCTTCATGTCCGACGCGAAGGGCTTCTCTGAGCTTCCCGCGGTGATCAGCGGAAACCGCTTCACGATGACGGTGACCGACGGTGGGGACGGGGATTCCGACGGCCAGGCCAACGGCGTGATCGTTGATCCGGTCGGCGTGGCGGTTCCGACTGCCACCGGAGACGGGTCGGCCGGTGTGGCCCCCGGCGCGGCCGGCGGAGGATGCTCCGTGGTCGGCTCCGGTGGAGGGTGGAAGGAGGCGGCCGGGTCGTACGGTCTTCTCACCCTTGTATTTCTCGGTCTGGCTCTCCTGAGGAGGAAACCCGATACCGGGAGGTAATTCCCGGTTTCATCAACGTAAAGGCAGCAGGTATGGACAGGGGGCGGCCGTTTCCGGGCGCCCCCTGTTTTTTTATCCCGAGGCTCCGGACGGGTGGAAACGGGGCGTCATCCGCATCCCGTGAGCGGACCTTATCTCCCGTATTCTTGGTCGGCGGAGCTCCCTGTTTCTCCCCCCCGGGGGGAAGGGCCCCTTTCTTATAGGATGCATCGGGGGAGGCAGGGATTATAATGGGGACGACACCCGATGCTCTTCGTGCGGCTCGGGGAACAGGGAACTCGCCCGGGGGTGGGTCATGCTGGTAGGACGAAGGATGACGAAGGACCCGAAAACGGTCGGACCCGACGACCCCCTGACGAGCGCCGCGGACATCATGCGCACGTCCCGGATCAATCACCTTCCCGTGGTGGAGGAAGGGAAGCTCGTCGGCATCCTGTCGGACACCGATCTCCGAAACGTATCCCTTACGAGCGATCGTCCCTCCGGTCCCCGGGAACCGAAGCTCCAGGACCGGAAGGTGCGTGAGGTGATGAAGACCGAGGTCTGGTCGCTGACCCCCGAGGATGCCGTGGAGGACGCACTCCTCATCATCCAGCGGAAGAAGTTCGGGGCTCTTCCCGTGCTCTCCGGCGACCGGCTGGTGGGGATCATCACCAAGCTCGACATGCTCAACGCCTTCATCGATGTCCTGGACATCGACGGCGTGGGCCTGCGGATCGAGGTGATTCTTCCCCGGTCCCTGGACCGGTTCGAGGAGCTTGTTGGTGTCGTCCGGGAACTCGGTGTGGGCCTTAGAAGCTGTCTCATCACACAGGAGACAAGGGGATCCGACCGGATGGTCGTCCTCCTGCGTCTCGACACGATCAACGGCCCGATGGTCCGGGGCGCGCTCCGGGCGAAGAAGTTCGACGTCCTCGACCCGGCATCCGATATACTCTAGCGCTTTAGCGCATCACCTTGCCCTGCGCCCCACGAGCCGCCGCAGTACATAGGGCAGGATTCCGCCGTTGTTGTAGTACCGGACCTCCTCCGGAGTGTCGATTCGGGCGATCGCGGGAAACGTCCTCTCCGTCCCGTTCGAGGAGACCCGCACGGACAGGTGCTTTCCCGGCGAGATCCCGCCGGAGATCCCCTCGATCGCGTATGTCTCCTTCCCGGTAAGCCCCAGGGACTCCCTGCTGGCGCCGCTTTCGAACTGAAGGGGGAGGATCCCCATCCCGACGAGGTTGCTCCGGTGAATCCGCTCGAAGCTCTCAACCAGCACCGCCTGCACGCCGAGGAGCTTCGGTCCCTTGGCCGCCCAGTCCCTTGAGGAGCCGACGCCGTAATCCTTCCCCGCGATGACGAGGAGAGGGACTCCCCCCGTTTGGTACCGAATCGCCGCGTCGTAGATCGTCATCTTCTCTCCGTCCGGCAAATGCGACGTCCATCCCCCTTCCGTCTCGGGCACGAGCAGGTTCCGCAGGCGGATGTTGGCGAACGTGCCGCGCATCATGACCTCGTGGTTCCCCCGGCGGCTTCCGTAGGAGTTGAAGTCCTTCTTCGCCACGCCGTGGCCGGCGAGGTACTTGCCCGCCGGACCGTCTTCCGGGATGTCCCCCGCGGGGGAGATATGGTCGGTGGTCACCGAATCCCCCAGGGACGCGAGAACCCGCAGGCCCTCGAGATCCCGCGGAGGGACCGGTTTGGCGGGAAGATCGGTGAAGAAGGGAGGATGCTTGACGTAGGTGGAGGAGGGATCCCAGGTAAAACATTCCTCCTTCGGAACCGGGAGTCCCTTCCACTCCTCGTCGCCCTCGAACACCGCCGCGTATTCTTTACGGAACATTTCGGCGCTGACAAAGGAGCGGATCGCTTCCGTGACCTCCTCCGGCGAAGGCCAGATATCGCGGAGCATGACGGGGAGGCCGTTGGGGTCGAACCCGACAGGCTCCCGCAACAGATCGATGTCCATGTTTCCGGCAAGAGCATAGGCTACGACAAGAGGCGGGGAGGCGAGGTAGTTGGCCCGGCTCATCGGATGGATGCGCCCCTCGAAGTTGCGGTTCCCGGACAGGACGGACGCGGCGACCAGGTCCCCCCGCCGGATGGCCTCGGCGATCGGTTCGGGGAGAGGTCCCGAGTTGCCGATGCAGGTGGTGCACCCGTACCCGACAAGGTGGAACCCCAGGGCCTCCAGGTAGGGGGTAAGACCGGCCTTGGCGAGGTACTGGGTCACGACCTTCGACCCCGGGGCAAGGCTTGTCTTCACCCACGGCTTCTTGTCCAGTCCCCGCTCGACCGCCTTCTTGGCGAGCAGTCCGGCGCCGAGCATGACGGCCGGGTTGGAGGTATTCGTGCAGCTGGTGATCGCGGCGATCACGATCGATCCGTCGTAAAGACGGAAGGAGGTCCGGCCCATGGTGACCAGAACGCCGTCATCCGCCGATTCCCCCGTCGCCGGCAGGTCCGGCTCTTCCGACGGGCTTCCCCCTTCGGCGAGCCACCGGGCATGGTCGTCGGGAGAGGGCGCCTTCGATTCCTTTCCCCAGCCGACGAGGGATTCGGAAAACGAAACCCGGGCCTTGCTCAGGGGCACCCGGTCCTGCGGCCTCTTCGGCCCCGCCAGGCAGGGCTCGACGGTGGCCAGGTCGAGGGAGAGGGTATCCGAGAATTCGGGGTCCGGGGAATCTCCCGTGAGGAACAGGCCTTGCCGTTTGCAATATTCCTCCACGAGCGCAACCTGCTCCCGGTTCCGGCCGGTAAACAGGAGATAGGCAATCGTTTCCTCGTCCACGGGGAAGAAGCCGACGGTGGCGCCGTACTCCGGGGACATGTTGGAGATCGTCGCCCGGTCGGGCAGCGAAAGGGAGGAGAGCCCCGATCCGCAGAACTCGACGAATTTTCCTACCACTCCCTTCGCCCGCAGCATCTGGGTGACGGTCAGGACGAGATCGGTCGCTGTGGCACCGGGCGGTAGCCGCCCGGAGAGCCGACACCCCACCACATCGGGAAGGAGCATGGATACCGGCTGGCCGAGAAGCGCAGCTTCCGCCTCGATGCCGCCGACACCCCAGCCGACCACCCCCAGGGCGTTGATCATCGGGGTATGGGAGTCGGTACCGACGAGGGTATCGGGGTACGCCTGCGTCCCTCCCCGGGTTCTTTTCCGGAAGACGACGGGGGCGAGATATTCGAGATTCACCTGATGGCAGATCCCGGTCCCGGGCGGGACCACCCGCAGGTTCCCGAATGCTTCCTGCCCCCACCGCAGGAAGGCGTACCGCTCCCCGTTTCGCTCCATCTCGCGCGCCACGTTCGCGCCGAAGGATCCCGTCGACCCGAACCGGTCCACCTGGACGGAGTGGTCGATGATCAGATCCGCGGGCATCAGCGGGTTGATCTTCCCGGGGGTTCCCCCCATGCGGCGGGCGGCGTCGCGCATGGCGGCGAGATCGACCAGGGCCGGAACTCCGGTGAAGTCCTGAAGCAGCACGCGAGCGGGGCGAAACGCGATCTCCCGCTCCGGCGATGCGCCGGGCTTCCAGCGGGCCAGGGCCTCGATGTCCTCCGGGCGCACGGATGTGCCGTCCTCGTGGCGCAGCAGGTTCTCCAGGAGCACCTTGAGGGACAAAGGCAGGCGGGAAATATTCCCCACGCCGCGTTTCTCGAGAGCGTCCAGGCGAAAGATCTCGTAATCCCTTCTCCCGATGGCCTCCCTCGCCCTGGCGCCGAAGCTGTCGCCGGTCTTCTTCTTCATGGCCCCTCCCCGCGTCGGTGGTAGAAAAATGGTACCACGGACGGTGCGTCCCCTGCTTTCCGGCGGCGGCATTTTCGCCGAGGGAAACGGGGATGCATCCGTGACGCGGTGGAACCGACGGGAACTTCCCGGCATCCTACCTGTTCGGTAGAGACCACCCAAGGAGGGCAGGCCCCATGAAACTTTCGGAACAGATCGCGCAGTTCAAGGCGGGCAGGCAGATTCCCCCGGAGATCGCGGCGACGATGAAGCGGGGGGTCGAGAGCATCCGGGCTTCCGGGGCGGCGGGGTTACAGGTCGGGGAGAGGGCGCCGGACTTCATCCTCCCCAACCAGGTGGGGAAGACCGTCCGTCTTGCCGATCGCCTTGCCTCGGGGCCGATCGTTCTCTCGTTCTACCGCGGAGAGTGGTGACCGTACTGCAACCTGGAGCTGGCAGCTCTGGCCAAGGCACTACCGCAAATCCGATCCTTGGGGGCGGACCTGATCGCCGTGAGCCCGGAACTTCCCGACTACACCCTTACAATGGCGGAAAAGCACAACATTCCGATCGACGTGGTGAGTGACGCCACGAGCGAAGTGCTCAAGAAGTACCGTCTCTGGTTTTCTGTCCCGCAGGAGATCAAGGAGCTCTACCGGGACAAGTTCGGGATAAACCTCGACAAACACAACGGGGAAGGCCGGTGGGAGCTTCCCGTTCCCGCCACCTACGTCCTCGACGGGCAGGGGGTGGTCCGGGCGGGCGTGGCGGACTCCGATCATACCGTACGGATGGACATCGAGGAGATCCTGGCCGCGCTGGAATCGATACGTGAAGGGAAATAGGGGGACCGCTTTCCCGACTTCCGGGGCCAAGTGCTTAACCCCTGGGGTTAACGCCTCCCCGTCCGTCCCGCTTCCATCAAGTGGATCTCCCACTCGTCCCGGACACTGTCGTACCGGAGGATGTACCGGTTCCCGTCCGAGGCGTCGAGTTTCACGTACTCGTGGTCCTCTCCCCGCCAACGGTCGTGCACGGAGGTGACTTCGAGGCGGCGCTCCCCGATGGTGAAGGCGCGCGGCGTCTCTACCGCTCGATATCCCTCGTAGCAGACGACCCGGACCTTCATCACGCTCCTCCCCGATCTTCTGGCCCTTCAACACCATTGTCTCACGGTTTGCCGGGGCGCGTCTTTGCGCCGGATGTGAATAATCCGGCGGGACTTGCCCGTTGCCGCTTCCGGAAACCGCCGACGGGGGGTATCATCGACGAAGTGATGGGGAATAATCTCCCGGGATATGCCTATTGCTTGCATGGCGACGCCCGCCCGGGAAGGCAGGTGGTATGATGTCGTCGCGTGACGGGGGAACGGGAAGTTTATGGCCATCGTGCAAAGGAGGCAGAGTTGAGGAAAAATCATAAATACAGGATCCTCGGAATCGCCCTGGCCGTTCTGCTTATGATGCCTGCCGGGTGTGCCACCAACCCCGACGGGACCACCGAGTACAAGAGGACCGCGATCGGAGCGATGGCGGGCGCCGCGGTGGGGGCGGGCGCCGGGGCGCTCATCGGGGGCAGGAAACGGGCCGGCCGTGGCGCGCTGATCGGTGGCGCCACCGGAGCCGTCGCGGGGGGAGCGATCGGCAACTACCTGGACCGGCAGGCGGCGGAAATGAAGCGGCGTTTGCCGGAGGCGGCCGTGGAGCGGCAGGGGGACAAGCTGTACGTAGCCCTCCCGTCGGGTATCCTGTTCGACGTCGACAAGGACCAGGTCCGGCCGGAGGCCTATTCGTCCCTCAAGGCCGCGGCCGACGTACTGATCAAGTATCCCGACACCTACGTGACCGTCGAGGGGCACACCGACTCCACCGGATCCTACGAATACAACCAGTCGCTTTCCGAGCGCCGCGCGCTGCGGGTGCGCGACATCCTGGAACAAAACGGTGTGCAAATGGTGAGGCTGAGCGTCCGCGGGTACGGGGAGACAGACCCGATTGCGGACAACGCGACGCCGGAGGGACGGCAGCTCAACCGGCGTGTCCAGCTGGAGATCCGGCCGAACGAGAAGTTGCAGGCACAACAGACTCAGGGGGGGTAACCCCTCCCGGCATGATACGGGCTCCCTGTCAGAGCCGTTCCGGGGAGCGATCCGAATCCCGTTTAAAAAACCACTTGGGGGTCGATGCTCGTGGACTACGGTTCTCTCTCCTGGCGTGCGATCAACGCCATACGGTTTCTCTCCGTGGACGGGGTGCAGAAGGCGAAATCCGGCCATCCCGGCACACCCATGGCGCTTGCCCCGCTGTCGTACCTTCTCTGGACCAGACACCTCCGGTTCAATCCGAGGAATCCCGATTGGCCCGACAGGGACCGGTTCATTCTCTCCTGCGGACACGCGTCGATGCTTCTTTACTCCCTGTTGTACCTCACCGGGTTCGACCTCCCGCTGGAAGAGATCAAGGCGTTCCGGCAATGGGGAAGCAAGACGCCGGGGCACCCGGAGGCCGGCCACACGCCTGGCGTCGAGGTGACCACCGGGCCGCTTGGACAGGGATTCGGAAACGCCGTGGGGATGGCGATGGCAACCCGTATGCTGGCGCAGCGCTTCAACAGGCCGGGACACGAAATCGTATCCCACAGGATCTTCGTCTTGTGCTCCGACGGGGACCTCATGGAGGGGATTGCCTCGGAGGCCGCTTCGCTGGCCGGCTTCCACCGCCTCGGCAACCTCGTCGCCTTCTACGACGATAACCGGATCACGATCGAGGGATCGACCGACCTGGCGTTTCGCGAGGATGTCGCCGGCCGGTTCCGCGCCTACGGCTGGAACGTGCTGACGGTCGCCGACGGGAACATCGACCTCGAGGGGATGTCCAGGGCGATCGAAGCGGCCTGTTCGGAGCGGGATCGCCCGACGCTCGTGATCGTCCGGACGACCATCGCCTTCGGCAGCCCGAACAAGCAGGGCACGGCGGAAGCCCACGGATCTCCCCTCGGGGAGAAGGAGGTGGCCCTCACCAAGGAGGCGCTCGGCTGGCCGGAGGAGCCCGATTTCTTCGTGCCCGAAGACGTGCTGGCGCACTTCCGGGAGTCGGTTCCCCGCGGGGAAGCGGGGGAGCGGGAATGGCGCCTGAAAATGGCGGCGTACATGGGAGCCTATCCCGATTTGGCCATGGAATGGGAGAGGGTAATGTGGGGGGACCTCCCGGACGGGTGGGAAAGCGCCCTCCCTTCCTTCCCCCCCGGGACTGCAGCGATGGCGACCAGGAAGGTGTCGGGGAAGGTGATCAACGCGATCGCACCGAAGATTTCCGAACTGGCGGGAGGGTCGGCCGATCTCGCCCCCTCCACCGATACGCTGATGGAAGAGGGCGGGGCATTTCTCCCGGAGGCACCCCCCGGGGGGAGGAACTTCCACTTCGGCGTGCGCGAGCACGGGATGGGAGCAATCCTCAACGGGATGGCGCGACACGGAGGTCTGATCCCCTACGGGGCCACATTTCTTATCTTTTCCGATTACATGAGGCCGGCTATCCGGTTGGCGGCGCTCATGCGCATACGGGTGATCTACGTCTTCACCCACGATTCCGTGGGACTTGGCGAGGACGGCCCCACCCACCAGCCGATCGAGCATCTGGCGGCGCTCCGGGCGATCCCGAACCTGCATGTCTTCCGGCCCGCCGACGCCAACGAAACGGTTGCGGCGTGGAAGATGGCGATGGAGCGTACCGAGGGGCCCTCCATGTTGGCGCTCACCCGTCAGAATGTCCCGGTCCTCCCCCCGGAGGACGTGTACCGGGAAGGAAACGTCTTCCGCGGCGCATACATCCTCAAGGAAGGGGGGAACGGCCGTCCTGCCGTGATCCTTCTTGCATCCGGTTCGGAGGTGCACGTGGCTCTCGATGCCGCAAACGTCCTGGAGGAGGAAGGGATTCCTGCGCGGGTGGTCAGTTTCCTGTCATGGGAACGGTTCGAGGAGCAGCCCGGAGAATACCGGCGTCTCGTACTGCCCCCATCTGTGCGTGCGAGGGTTTCGGTGGAGGCGGCTGCCACTTTCGGGTGGGAACGATACGTGGGGGACGGCGGGGTATCCGTGGGCATCGATCGCTTCGGCGCCTCCGCGCCCGGCGGGCGCATCTTCCATGAGTTGGGCATCACACCGGAAAATGTAGCGGCTCACGCGAAAGCCCTGCTCGGGAAAACGTAAACCGGGCACCGAACCGGTATCCGTTTCGTTACGGGGAAAGGAGCTTGCATGGCGGGGAATCCACTCGTGAAACTGGGAAAGCTCGGCCAGAGCCCCTGGCTGGATTTCATCGAACGCGGGCTGATCTCGTCGGGAGGGCTGCTGCGCCTGGTCTCCGAAGACGGGATCAAGGGGGTCACCTCCAACCCGACGATTTTCGAGAAGGCGATCTCCGGGGGCAGGGAATACGACGCGCAGTTTCAGGACATGGCGGCCCGGGGCGCCGGCGTGATGGGGGCGTACAAGGAGATCGTGACGGAGGACATCCGGAACGCGGCCGACGTGCTGCGGCCCGTGTACGATACTTCGTCCGGCGCAGACGGGTACGTATCCCTCGAGGTCGACCCGGACCTGGCGTACGATGCCGCGCGGACGGTCGAGAGGGCGGAGGAACTGTTCCGGGCGGTCCACCGGCCGAACGTACTTATCAAGATCCCCGGAACCCGGGAAGGATTGCCCGCGATCGAGGAAACGATCGCGCGTGGCATCCCGGTGAACGTGACGCTCATCTTTTCCGTCAAGCGGTATGAAGAGGTGGCGGAGGCGTACATTCGCGGGTTGGAGAAACTGGTCGCCCCGGGGAAAGGCCCGCACCGCGTCGCGTCGGTGGCCTCCTTCTTCGTCTCGCGGGTGGACACGGCGGTGGACCGGCTGCTTGACGAGGTGATCCCCCGGTGGCCGGGGTCGCCCAAGGCGGAGACGGCGATCTCCCTGAAGGGGAAGGTGGCAGTAGCCAATGCGCGGCTGGCGTACGCAAGGTTCGGGGAGATGTTCTCCACGCCGCGATGGAAGGAACTCGCGTCGCAGGGGGCCCGCGTGCAGCGTCCCCTGTGGGCGAGCACGGGGACGAAGAACCCGAAGTACTCGGATGTGCTCTACGTCGAGGAACTGATAGGGCCGCATACCGTGAACACGATGCCCCTGGCCACGATCGATTTCTTCCGCGACCACGGGAAAGTCGAAGACACCCTGACGGGAAGGGAGAAAGAGGCGAGGGCGATTCTGGACGACCTGGGTCTCCTGGACATTGGTATCGAGGAGGTGTGCGAACAGCTGGTCCGGGACGGCGTGCAGAGCTTCACCGACTCCTACCGCAAGCTCCTTGCGACGATCGAGAGGAAGCTCTCCGAGACGAAGGTGACCTGAGTGCTGCGTTTCATAATTGCGTATGAAGTTGCAGCACTAAGCGAAGATCCGGGAAACGAATCATCGGAAGAGGGAGCGATGCGGATGCCGGCGGCGTTGCGCAACGAGATCGGGGGCCACGCGGGGAAAGTCGCTTCCTCCTCCCCGAAGAAAGGGAAACCGGATGGGTGAGGAAGGGATCAGCAAGGTCACGACCTCCCTTTCCGGCGAGATGCCGGTGACGGTGGTCCCTCCCCCGTGTCTTCTGGTCATCTTCGGGGCCTCGGGAGACCTGACGAAGCGCAAACTCGTCCCGGCCCTGTTCGGGCTCTATCGGGAGAAACTCCTGCCCGAGGGGTTCGCCGTCCTGGGGGTATCGCGCACCCCCTACTCGGACGATGCGTTCCGCGACCACCTGCGGGACGAAATCCGGGATGGCTCGGCGGGGACGTTCGACCAGCGATCCTGGGATGATTTCGCGGGAAGACTTTTCTACCACCCCGGGGACATCGGCGACCCGCAGGACACGAACTCCCTCGGTGACCGGATCCGCGTTTTGACGAAAGACCGCCGGATTCCGGGAAACCTCATCTTCTATGCCTCCGTCGCCCCGAAGTTCTACGTTCCCCTTATTTCCCGGATCGGAGAGGCGGGACTTGCCGTCCCTTCGGAAGATCTTTCCGGCTTCCGGCGCATCGTGATCGAGAAACCTTTCGGACACGACCGGGAAAGCGCCTGCGAGCTTTCCCGCAAGGTCAAGGAAGTGTTTCACGAGGACCAGGTCTACCGGATTGACCACTATCTGGGCAAGGAGACCGTCCAGAACATCCTCGTCTTTCGCTTCGCCAACGGCGTCTTCGAGCCCTTGTGGAACCGGAATTACATCGACCACGTCCAGATCACGGTAGCCGAGGAAATCGGGGTAGAGGGCCGGGGGGACTATTTCGAGGAGGCGGGGATCGTCCGGGACATGATCCAGAACCACCTGCTCCAGCTTCTCTCGAACGTTGCGATGGAGCCCCCCATCTCCCTTACCGCCAACGACGTGCGCGACGAAAAGGTCAAGCTGTTGCGTTCCATCGAGCCGGTGAAGGAAGAGGATGTCGGCGAGGTATGCGTCCGGGGCCAGTATGCCCCCGGCGAGGTCCGGGGAAAGAAGGTCCCGGGTTACCGGGCGGAGAAAAACGTCTCGCCGCAGTCCCTTGTCGAGACGTACGCCGCCATGCGCCTCACCATCGACAACTGGAGATGGGGAGGGGTCCCGTTCTATCTGCGCACGGGGAAACGGCTGGGCGAGAGAGTTTCCGAGATTGCGATCAAGTTCCGGCCGGCGCCGTTTCTTCTGTTCGACAACTCCGTGTGCGGGCAACTGGTGTCGAATTACATCGTCCTGAACATCCAGCCCGAGGAGGGGATCTTCCTGAAGTTCGGTGCGAAAACTCCCGGGCCGTCGATCTGCGTGGAGCCGGTGGAGTTCAAGTTTACCTACGAGCAGGCGTTCGGGGCGAAATCCCGGCCGGCGTATGGACGGCTCCTGCTGGATGCGATGCTGGGGGATGCGTCCCTATTCCCCCGGGATGACACCGTCGCCATCTCGTGGTCGCTGCTTGCGCCGTTCCTTTCCCGCTGGCAGGAAAACCCGGGACGCGACCTGTTCTTCTACCCGGCGGGGTCCTGGGGTCCTCGTGAGGCCGACAAGCTCCTGGCCCGGGAGGGGAGAAAATGGAGGGTGGCGTGACGAAGGGGAGGGACCTCCTGTCCGGCAGGCTCTTCGTACTTTCCACCCCGGAGGAACTGGCAAGGGCGGCGGCAGGGCGTCTGTGGGGAATCACAAGGGAGCGCGCGATGGTCCTGGGCCGGTCCGGAAAGGGGGCGCGGCGAATCACCGTGGCTCTCTCCGGCGGCAACACACCCCGCCTCACGCTTTCGGCCCTCTCCTCCGAACCGTACCGGAGCCGTTTCCCGTGGGATCTTGTCCATTTCTACCAGGTAGACGAACGCTGGGTTTCCCCAGACGATGCGTTGAGCAACCAGCGTATGCTGCGGGAAACGCTTGTTTCCCGGGCCCCCGTCCCCCCGGACCACTTTCATCCGATCGATACTTCCCTGTCCGACCCCCGGGAGGGAGTACGCAGGTACGAGGAGATGCTTCGGCGCGCCTTCCCGGGGACCACCGGGGGCCTCCCTCGTTTCGACGCTGTCCTGCTGGGGCTGGGAGCCGATGGACACACCGCGTCCCTTTTCCCCGGGTCGCCCGTCCTGGAGGAGGGGATCGACTGGGTGGCGAAGACCGAGGGAGGGGACCCGCCCGTCCCCCGCATCACACTGACGCTTCCCTTGCTGAACGCTTCCTCCCACGTCATCTTCCTGGTGAGCGGAAAGGAGAAGTCGCTCGTTCTGGAGAAGATTCTGACGGGAAAGGGAGGGGGGTTGCCTGCGTCCCGGGTTGCTCCCCGGAGGGGAAAGGTCACCTTCCTCGCGGACAAGGACGCGGCCTCAAGGCTAGAGGGGAAATCCGTCCCGCCCCCCCGGGGGGGCGACGTGCGGGACAGGAAGGGTGGTGCCGCGTGAGAATTCTGGCGGGAGACGTGGGGGGAACGAAGACAAACCTCGCGCTCTTTTCCCCGGAAGGAACCGCTTTGCGGTGGTCGGAGCTTCGCACCTTTCCGAGCGGCCGATACCCCGACCTGGAATCGATTCTCGCGGAGTTTCTGACCGGCAAACCCGGCGTTACAGCGGCATGCCTCGGTGTTGCGGGACCGGTGGTGCACGGGCGAAGCCGGGTGACCAACCTCCCGTGGATCGTTGACGGGCAGTCGATCCGGGGCGTCCTCGGGACGGATCGCGTCTTCCTTGTCAACGACCTGCAGGCGACCGCCTTTGCCGTCCCGTTTCTTCCGCAAGAGAGCCTGGCCGTTCTCCAGCAGGGGGAGGCCGAGCCGCGGGGAAATATCGCGGTCCTCGCTGCGGGAACCGGCCTCGGGGCCTCGTTCCTCGTGTGGACCGGCGCGAGGTATGTGCCGGTCGCTTCGGAAGGGGGACACGCCGATTTCGCACCCCGGGATGAACGGGAGGTCCGGCTGTTCGTTTCCCTGCAAAAGCGCCACGTCCACGTCAGCGTGGAGCGGGTGGTATCGGGACCGGGACTGCACGCGATCTACCGGTTCCTGCGCGAGTCCGAAGGGATGCCGGAATCCGAAGGAGTCGAAGCCCGCCTGGTCGAGGAAGACCCGCCGCGCGTCATTTCGCGGGAGGGGCTTTCCGGGAATTCGGTGGCCTGCGGCGAGGCCCTGCGGATATTTGCGTCCCTTTACGGGGCACAGGCGGGGAACCTTGCCCTCCAGGTGATGGCAACGGGGGGCGTGATCCTGGGAGGGGGAATCGCCCCCTCGATCCTGCCGATTCTTTCGGACGGGACCTTTCTCGGGTCGTTTCTCTCCAAGGGCCGATTCCGGGGGTTCCTGTCGCGAGTGCCGGTCAAGGTGATCCGGGACGACAAGGCCGCGCTGCTCGGTGCGGCGCATTATGCCCTTGCGGGCGAGGAGATGGTCAGTTGAAGGCGGGACGCAGGCATCCGAGGATCATCCTGGCCGCCGACCACGGCGGAGTGGCCCTGAAGGCGTATCTTGCCCGGTTTCTGTCCGGGGAGGGCTATGCGGTATGGGATCTGGGAACCGATACCCCCGATCCGGTGGATTACCCCGATTACGGGTTTGCCGCTGCTGCGGCGATCCAGAGGAGGGAAGCCGACCGGGCCATCCTCATATGCAAGTCCGGTATCGGGATGGCGATTGCGGCGAACAAGGCAAGGGGGGTGCGGGCGGCGCTGGTATCGACCGTGCCGGACGCCGAGTTGGCCAGGCGCCACAACGACGCCAACGTGCTCGTGCTGGGAGCGAACGAGGTCCCGGCCCGCAGGGCGCGCAGCATCGTGAGGACGTGGCTTGCGACCCCCTTCGAGGGTGGGCGTCATCGGCGGCGGGTGGAGAAAATCCGGCGCTTCGAGAAGGCTCATTGGAGGGAGTGAAGAAGAGCGTGTTCCCCCGTTCGGAGTTCGTTACGGTTCGCCGCCCTCGATGATTCTGCGCAGGGCAACCGCGAGGGATCCCACCCGGTACGGCTTCTGGAGGAACCCTGAGGCCCCGGCCGAGAGAAGGCTCTGGGGTCTGCCTTCCACGGTGTATCCCGAGGAGATCAGGATCCGGACGGACGGATCGATCTCCTTCAGCCGGTGGAACGTCTCCTCCCCGCCCATCCCCGGCATGATCATGTCGAGGATGACGATTGCGATCTCCTCGCGCCTCTCCTCGTATGTCTTCAGGGCCTCGAGGCCGTTCCAGGCAGTGAGGACCCGGTAGCCGAGCCTCCCGAGCATCTCTACCGCCAGAAGACGAAGCGACTCCTCGTCGTCGACGAAGAGAACCGTCTCCGTCCCGCCGACAGGGGGTTCTTCCGGGACGGCGGACGGGGAGGACAATATCTCTTTCGTAGAGGCGGGCAGCAGCACCCGGAAGGTCGACCCTTCCCCGGGAGCGCTGCGGACATACAGGTACCCCCCGTGGTTTTTCACGATGCCGTACGCCATCGCCAGTCCCATCCCGCTCCCTTTCCCTGGGTCCTTCGTGGAAAAGAACGGTTCGAAGATGCGCGGGAGGTTTTCGGAGGGGATTCCCACGCCGGTGTCGGCGAGGGAGAGGGAAACGTACTTCCCGCGCGCGAGATCCTCGGGGGGTCCGTCTTCCTCTTCCGGGAATTCCTCGTGGCGCGTTCTGAGCGTAAGGGTTCCGCCGGTCGGCATGGCGTCGCGTGCGTTGATGCACAGGTTGAGGACCGTCTGCTCCAGTTGGCCGGCATCCCCCTCGACGGCCGGAAGCTCGTCGTTCAGGTCGGTCCGGATCTCGATCGATCGATCGAAGGTGTGCCGGATCATGGAAACGACTTTCTCCACGACCTGGTTTACGTTGACCGGCCGAACCTCGTACTTGCCGCCCCGCGCGAATCCGAGCAGCTGGGTGGTGAGTTCGGATGCGCGAAGGCCGGCCCGTTCGATCGATTCGATTTCCTCCAGGCCTGCGCCGGTATGCCCGATCCGGGCCTTGAGCACCGAGGTGTAACCCATGATCGCCTGGATGATGTTGTTGAAGTCGTGGGCGATCCCGCCCGCCAGGGTCCCCACCGCGTCCATTTTCTGGATGTGCCGCAGCTGTTCCTCGAGCTGTCTCTGCTCGGTGACGTCGATGCCGGTTCCGATCACCCAGACCACCTCGCCCCGCTCGTCCCTCGTGATCGAGTTGTTCCACCGGATGTTCCGCTCGTCACCGTTCCGCGTGTGCCAGGGATTTTCGTGGAACGGGAAGAGGTCCTTTTCGTCCAGTCGCGAAAAGGCCTCACGGACCTCCGCGGCGGCCCGTTCGGGCAGAAGGAGGTCCCAGATATGTTTCCCCCGGACCTCGTGTTCCTGCCAACCGGTCACCTCCTCGCACTTCCGGTTGAAGAGCAGGATCCTGCCCTCCCGGTCCAGTACGACGATCAGGACGTTCGCGACCGCCAGGATCCGGGAGGAGAAGTCCTTCTCCTTCTGAAGGGCCTCTTCGGCGTCCTTTCGCTGGGTGATGTCGGTGATCTGCCCAAGGACGAGGTTCCCCGAGACCGGAAACACGTGAAGCCTTCCCCAGAAATGCGTTCCGTCCTTCCGTTTCTGCAGCACTTCCGCCTCCGCCGGCTTGCCGGTGCGCAGAACGGTTTCGCACCGGGAGCTCTTTTCCGGGGCGTCGAAGATTTCGGACACGGCGAGGTTCAGGAACTCCTCCCGTCCGTATCCGTAGAGCCGCAGGCAGCCCTCGTTCACGTCAAGGAAGCCTCCATCCTTGCCCACCGTGGCCGCGGGTGGGCCCTGCTCGAACAGGAGGCGGTATTTCTCCTCGGAAGCGCGAAGGCGGGTCATTATCCAGTATTTTTCGGTCGCCATCGCCATCTGGTCCGGGATGCTCCCCAGCCTCTCCACGGTCATCAGGGAGTACGCTCCCTTCCGTCGGCTGTTGAAGTTGAGGGTTCCCACGATTCTCTCCCCGGCGAACAGCGGGATCATGAGCCGTGACCTCATCCCTTCCCTCTGCAGGATCTCGTTTTCCACGAACCGGTCCGGCGAGGCAGCCAGATCTTCGTCCACGCGCGTCATGCGGTGGGAAAGGACCCAGCCGGGGGCCGACCGGGCGAGAGGGAGGTGGGTTCCGACCCCGAGGTCGGTGCGTCCCTTCGCATAGGTATGGAGGAGGATGGGGTCCTCTCCCTCCGTGAAGACGGCCAAGGACGTACGGTCGAAGTCGATCAGTGTGTCCAGTTTCGCCGCGATCCGCGCGTGGATCTTTCCGATATCCCAGTCCGAGGTGATGACCCGGTTCACCCGTTCGATCGTCCGAAGTCGGGTGATCAGCCGCTGGAGCTGGTTTTCCAGACCCTTCTGTTCTGCCGTCCCCAGAACGGTGACGACCATTCCGGTCGGGACACCCCCTTCTCCGGAGACCCGGGAGACCGTCACCCGGCAGTCGACCTCTCCCCACGACTTCGTACTCAGCCGACTTTCCTGCGAAACCGTCTTTCCGATTCGCACCGTTCGTATCATTCCGTCGACGACTTCCGGGGGGACCGGGAAGAGCCGGTGAATGGCGGCCCCGATCATTTCGTTCCGGGTCCACCCGAAAAAGCGTTCGGAGGCGTCGTTCCACAGCCGGATGATTCCCTCGGGATCGGCGAAGAAGACCACGGCGCTGGCTGTCTGCAGGATGGAAATCCCCTCCTGCGCTTTCCTCCGGGCGTTCCGTTCCTCCTCGGTGGCCAGGGCGATGCCCGTGACGGCATCCGGGTCTCCGGGGAGGCCTCGCCCCTTTGTGAGGTGGGCCCGGAACCAGCGCGATCCTCCATCGGCGCACCGAAACGGGAATTCCCACACCGGTCCTTTGTCTTCCCCGAGGTCCGCGCAGTAGAGTTCCAGCGCCTTTACCCCATCGGGGGACAGGCGGGAGGCGAAAAGACCCGGATTGGCCAGAAGATCCCTGCGATCGAACCCGGTGAGGGACTTCACCCCCTCCGTTATGGAGAGTAGCCCGAACCCCTCTCGGCGGAAGGTGAACACGAACATCGGTACGCCGGACAGCAGTGTCCCCAGGGGATCGCGATGGGGAGAGAGTTTCATCCCGATCTTATATTGAAGCAGGTAGTTATCCCTCGGCAACCAAAAAGAAATAGCTGTCCGGAGCAGGTCCCATGCAGCGGCGCTCGAATGCCAGGGTATTTGCGAGACGGTGCACTGGCAAAACCGTGATAAATTCCCGTGCGGAGAAATATGGGATTGACAACAATCTCCGAAAACCGCCTTAGTAGGAAAACCGGGGGGGGAATTTTTATGGAGGAGGGATGTCCTTGAGGGGGCCGATCCCGTTTCGGGGGAGGATTCGGGACGATGACGGGTTGTCGTCTTTCGAGATTCCCGCGGCATTGGTTCCCAGAATAGCGCGAGTCTGCGCGATGGGACTTGGTCTCGACGAGCTTCTCGGGGAGATCTGCCGGGAAATCGTGCCCCTGTGCAGTGTCGACGCCTGCTATCTCGTGTCCTACCGGGAAAGGGACGGGGGCGAGGAGGTCCGCCATTTCACCGGGTCCGGGGAATGGCCCGACCTCCGAAAATTGTACGGGCCGGACCCCCGATGGAACGCCGCACTCGAGCATCTGCGCTCCCATGGGATCCTGGCGGTGGACGATCTCTTTGCGCTGGCGCCGGACGACCCGGTCCGGGCCCTCCATGAACCACACTCCGTGCGTTCCCTGCTACTTGCCCCGCTGAAGTTCGGTACCAGCCTGGTCGGCCTGCTTGCCCTGCACGGGTATGGTTCCCCCCGGAAGTGGGGGCGGGAGGGATTGCGCATCGTGGGGGCCGTGGCATCCATCCTCTCCGCGACCTTCGAGCGGCGGAGGATGGAGGAAAGGCTCAAGGTTTCCGAGGCGCGCTACCGTTTCCTCGCCGACAACGCCCTTGACTTCATCTCCCTGCACGACACGTCCGGGAGGTATCTCTATGCGAGTCCGGCGTCATACCGGATGCTCGGATTACGCCCGGAGGAGATGGTCGGCTGCGGCGGTGAGACTTTTCTCCCGCCGGAGGAACAGGAGATGATGCGGGAGACGAATCGCCGTCTTGCCGCGGGGGAGGAGCCCGCGTTGACGATCCATCACCGTCTCCGGAGGAAGAACGGGGAGTTCACCGAGGTGGAGACGGTCTGCTCCGCCGTTCGGGGAGGGGGCAGGTCTCCGTCCCAGATTCTCCGGATCTCGAGGGACATCACGGAGCGGAAGGTGATGGAAAGCCGCCTGTTTGAAAGCCAGAAGATGGGGACGATCGGGATTCTGGCGGGGGGGGTGGCGCACGAGTTCAACAACCTTCTCATGGGGATCTCCGGCGCGGTGGAGATGCTCTCCCTTCAGTTGGCGGGGAACGACGAGACGGCCGGATATCTCGCCACGATCGACCGGATGGGGAGCAGGGCGGCGGAACTGACGGGGCAGCTTCTGGCGTACGCCGGGCAGGGAAGGCAAAGCCCGGAAATCGTTTCGATCAATCGGATCCTCCAGGAGGAAGTCCCGGTCCTCAACTCGACCCTTCCCCCGTCGATGGAGATACGTCTCGAACTCGACGAGAACGCCCCCACGATCCTGGCGGACGTTCTTCAGATGAAGCAGGGAATCATGAGTCTGTGCCTGAACGCGGCGGAGTCGATGCCCGACGGAGGTGTTCTCACCCTCAGGACTCGCGTGGAGAAGATTCCCTCCGGCGAATTGTCGGCGGGAGCAGGGACGGAACGTCCGGGCGGCTCCGGCACGATTCTCCCCGGAAAGAAGCTGGTGCTCGAGGTGTCGGACACGGGGTTGGGTATGGATGCGGAAACCGTTTCGCATATCTTCGAGCCGTTCTATTCGACGAAGTTCGTCGGGCGGGGCATGGGGCTGGCGGCGGTACTCGGCATCGTGGAGAGTCACGACGGGTTGATCCGGGTGACCTCGGACGTGGGCAAGGGAACGACGTTCTCCCTTTCCTTTCCCGCCGTGGTCGGAGAGTCGGCCGTCGAGGAGAGGGGGGAGAGGATTTCCTTGTGCGGAACGGGCACCATCCTGATCGCCGATGACGAGGACGACGTTAGAGCCATGGTCCGCGCCATGCTGGAATCCTTCGGCTACCGCGTTCTGGAGGCTCGCGACGGGAGGGAAGCGGTCGGCCTCTACCGGGAAAATAGCGGGGAGATCGACCTCCTCCTTCTGGACATGATGATGCCCCGGATGACGGGCGAAGAGGCGTTCGCGGAGATCCGCGGCCAATTCCCCTCTGCCCGGGCGGTCCTGGCCAGCGGGTACGATGAGAGAGGGAGGATCGGCGAAGTCGTGGCTTCGGGATTTTCGGGGTTTCTCCGGAAACCCTTTCGCCGGAGAGAGTTGGGCCGGATGGTGAGAGATGCGCTGGGAATCGGTCCCCGGGAGGAGGCATCCAACGGGAAATAGGGTGCGCGCGGTGCAGGCGGCATTCGCACTGATTCTCCTGATGTCGTCCGTGGGGTGCTCGCCCCGGGC
>Ga0307417_10000316_pt1 | contig 20123 bp, 12 predicted proteins | sample SalMarWE160210MG_2_FD_202514 | JGI IMG/M metagenome (GOLD analysis project Ga0307417, IMG submission 202514) | Salt marsh sediment microbial communities from the Plum Island Ecosystem LTER, Massachusetts, United States - WE1602-10 | ecosystem: Environmental > Aquatic > Marine > Intertidal zone... | reverse complement strand
CTCCGGTCAGGCGGGCCAGTTCCTCCATGAGAAACGCATACGACAACCCGTGAAAGCCGTACCGCCGTACGCCCTGCGCCTCGTACCGGCGCGGGATCGGCAAGAGCCGCGCCACGCGCGGCAGGTCATGGTGAAAAGCCGTGTCGAAACACGCCACTTGGGGCAGGTCGGGAAATCGGCGATGAAACGCCTCGGTCAACAGGATCTCCTCCGGCAGATGTTCCGGATCGAATGGACTGAGCCGGTGCAGCTCCTCAACCATTTCCGCGGTGATTCGCTGCGGCTTGCTATACTTCGGCCCCCCATGCACCACGCGATGCCCCACCGCGGTCAATGCATCACGCCCGATGCGTTCCTCGATCCAATCCATCAGTACGCCCACCGCCGCCGTGTGGTCCGGTGCCGCCACCGGCCGCGAAAAGTTATCCGCAGAGTTTACGCCTTTCACCCGGAGGGTAGTCTCCGGCAGTCCAATCCGCTCCATCCCGCCCTTCAGAATCTGTCGGAGCGAGTCACCGGCCTCGAACAGCGCAAACTTGATGCTCGACGAGCCGCCGTTGATCGTCAGAATGCGTGGTGGGTCCCGGAGCAGGGGGTTCGGTTTGTTATTCATGCAATCGAATCTCCCGTTTCGCCAGCCGGTAACTTCCCTCGATGATCACCGCCAACGCGACCATCGCCGCAAGCACCCACAACTTGCCGGGCCCAGTGCGCACCGTCTGCCATAGCAACGCGCCCAATGCCGCCAGACACGCGACGGCCCCGGCTGCCGAAATCCAGCCGCGGCTTTTCGTGTGTGGCGCGTGCCGCGCGTTGGCGGTGTTCACTGCGGCGAAGATCAACAGAAACCCGGCACTTCCCAGTGTCGAAATGCTCGTCAGGTCAAATGCGTTGGCCACGAACAAGCTCAGCCCGGCGGTAATCAACAATCCTTCCAGCGGCTGACCCCACACTTTCCGCTCCAGCATGGCCGGCAACTCTCCGTCGCGCGAGATGCAGTAACTCAACCGCGCCGCACCGTAGAGCGTGGCGTTGATCGCGGAAGCGGTGGATAACATCGCCGCGACGGCGATCAGCGTGAAACCGGGCTGCCCGAGAAAGGGTCGCGCCGCTTCCGCCAACGCGTAATCCTTGGCCGCCACGATATTGTCCACCGCGAGATTGCCCACGGTGACGAGCGAGACCAGCACATACAACACGATCACGAACCCCACCGCGGTGTAGTAGGCACGCGGCAACGTCCGCGCCACATTCCGCACGTCGCGCGCGGTGTTGGCGATCAACTCGAACCCTTCGTAAGCCAGAAAGATGATCATCCCGCCCGCCGCCAACTGCAGCGGCGGCGACCACGAGCCGGGCGCAATCTGGGCGGTTTTGATGCCGGCAACCCCAACCCCCACGAAAAATAACAGGATCGCCACTTTCAATCCCACGATCCCGTTCTCCGCCTTGCCGATCACCTCGGCGTTGAACAGGTTAAGACCGGTAATCGTGATCACGCTGAGACTGATCAGCACATGTTTACCAATCGCCTGCCATGCTTCCGGCAAGAACGTCGCACCGTAACTGCCAAACGCGAGCGCATACAGCGACAGCATTACCACGTAACTCAGCCATAACAACACATTCAGACTGCCGGTCAACATACCGGACCCGAAAACGCGATTTAGAAACGTGACCGTCCCGCCCCGGCTCGGATAAGCCACCGATAGCTTCGAGTACGAATACGTCGTCAGCAGAGCCACCACGCCCGCCAGCGCAAAGGCCACTGGCGTGCCGCCGTGCGCCAGTTGCACCGCCAACCCCAGCACCGCAAATATCCCGCCCCCGACCATCCCGCCGACGCCGATGGCAACCACCGCCCACAACCCCATCTTGCCGTCGCCTGCTTTGCTCATGTGCCGGTTGTCTCCTGTTTGCCAGAACGATGTTCTCCCTCAACCTTTTTGATCCTGATGCGGAACCGTGGTTGGTTGGCCACGTTCCTCATTTCAGTCCCAATGTCTCCAGTGCGGACCGCGTCGTCTCCAGTTCCTGATGATTGCAGTCGCTTTTTTCATCGTCTTTTCTTCCGCGATCGGATCACCGAAACCACCGGATTCATGCGTCTTTCAGCGGGATCGCAACGCTGCCGCAGTGCGGAATCATGCGCGCCGTATCGTCCGCGGGTGGGCGGCGGGCCGCCGGCACATGCGCGTAGTGTCTATATTGGCATGCTTTCATAATGCTCGTGAATGCTTTCCCGCTCGCCAGTGCGCTTCAATCTCTTCGAGGCTTCGCCCCTTGGTTTCCGGCACCAGGAAAAACGCAAAGAACCATGCCCCGATGCTGATGACCCCGTACAACCAGAACGTGGCGGGTTTCCCCAGGACTTGCGTAAGTGTTAAAAACGACAATGCCACGAGCAAGTTTGCGCTCCAGTTGGCGACCGTCCCGACGCTCATGGCCCGACCTCGGATGCGCAACGGGTAGATCTCCGAAAGCATCAGCCAGAAAACCGGTCCCAGGCCCACGGCGAAGGAACCGACGTATACCATGAGGCTGGCCACCGCGATCCATCCCAGGCTGCCGGACAATTGCGGAAGCGAAAACGCCAGCCCCAGCACGAACAGACTCAGCGACATTCCCGCCAGGCTGACCAGCAAAAGCGGCCGGCGACCGACCCGGTCGATCAATTGCATGGCCACCAAGGTCAATACGACGTTCACGACTCCGACTCCGACACTGGCCAGAATCGCCACCGACGCGGAAGACAAACCGGCGAACCGGAAAATCGTCGGGGCGTAATAGATGACCGTGTTGATGCCGGTGATTTGCTGTGCGATGGCCAGTCCTATACCCACGATCATCGCCGGTCGCAGGAGCGGACTGAGCAGTTCGGACCAGTGCCCCTTCTGCTGCGCTACGCTATGCTGAATCTCGCTGAGCTCGCCCTCCACCTGTTCCGGGCCGCGAATCCGTTTCAGCACGGCCCTGGCTTGTTCCGCGTGTCCGCGGTCGACAAGCCATCGTGGGCTGTTGGGAATGAATATCAGTCCGATGCCAAAGGCGGCCGCCGGAATCACCGCCAGCGCAAACATCCAACGCCACGCCTGGGACCCGGCAAAGGCGTAGTCGACGAGATAGGAGATGACAATGCCGCTGGTGAGGGCGACTTGATTGATCGATACGAGCTTTCCACGGATATCCACCGGGGCAATCTCGGAAATGTAAAGCGGCGCGACAAACGAAGCGATGCCGATGGCGGTGCCGGCAACGACCCGGGCGGCAAGCAGCCATGCCGTGCCGGGAGCCAGAGCCGCCCCGATGGCACCCAAACCGAAAACAAGCGCAGTAAGAATCAATAATCTCCGGCGTCCAAGGCGGTCGGCCAGGATTCCTCCGACTACCGCGCCGACGAGCGATCCCAGCAGGACCGAACTGACGACGATTTCTTCCATGCCCGGAGAAAGGGAGAATTCTTTCTGGATGAACAGGATGGCACCGGAGATGACACCGATGTCATAGCCGAACAGCATGCCGCCCAGCGCCGAGATGGCGGTGGCGAGATAGACAAAACGTTTCCCGTCCGCCTTTTCCGTGGCCTGGCCGGACACGGGCGGCTTCCGGCCGGTTGGCTGTCGCGTTCTTTTCGGTCTTTTTGACCCTTTCATCGGTTGTCTTCTGTCGTCTTTCTCCCGTTCCAGGTTGATTCACCGCTGCCAGAGAATGAGATCGACTTCCAGGGGAACCGCAACGCCGGCGCGGTGCGGTAGGATACGCGCCGTATAGTCCGTTGCGAGACGGGTCGCCGAAACCGCCGCACCGTAGATGTGACATCCGGCTGCGCCCGCCGGTTGTTCGCCGCGCTTCATCTCCTGCCGCACCGGAGCGCCGCCGTTGACTCCATCCGCATAGAGCTCGACTCGCACCGCATTCGGGTCGAGATCGTTCAGATAGACTTCCACCGTAAATGTGTGCCACTCCGCGTCGGTTGCAATCTGCACTTCACCGAAGTGCAGCGCGGCCCATTCCTGTTCCAATGCGTGCTGCCAATCGACCATCTGCTTCCCCCCCGTGCCTTGATCAGCAGCGCGTTCACGGTAGGCGGCCGCAGCCGGGAGGTAGCGTTGCTCGGTGTATTCACGTACCGTGCGGTTGGCGGAAAAATGCGGCGTCAACTGCGCCATGCTTTCCCGCATTCGCTTGATCCATGCGGTGGGAATGCCGCTCTCGTCCCGGGTGTAAAACTCCGGGATCACCTCCCGCTCGAGCAGGTCGTAGAGCGCGTCGGCTTCGACAGCGTCCCAAGCGGGATCGTCGCCATGCTCCCGGCCGTCTCCCAACGCCCATCCTATTTCCGGGGTGTATGCTTCCGCCCACCAGCCATCCAACACCGACAAATTGATGCCGCCATTCACGAGCACCTTCATGCCGCTCGTTCCGCTCGCCTCCCAGGGTCGCCGTGGCGTGTTGATCCAGACGTCCACCCCCTGCACCAGATGCTCCGTTAACAGCATGTCGTAGTCGCTAAGGAAGACGATGTGGGGTCGGGTATCCGGCCGGCGGATGAAATTGATCCATTCATGGATCAACGCCTGCCCCGCCCGGTCCTCCGGATGGGCCTTGCCGGCGATGATGAGTTGCACCGGGCGCTCAGGATTCGCCAAAAGGCGCAGCAATCGCGTCGGATTGTACAGCAGCAGGTTCGGTCTCTTGTAGGTCGCAAAGCGGCGCGCAAAGCCCAGTGTCAGAGTGTTGGGATTAAACAGCTGCTTCGCAAGGTCAACCTCCCCGGGCGACGCGCCTGTGGAGGTCAATTGCCGGGACAATCGTTCGCGGGCGTAATCAACAAGAGACTTGCTGGCGGCGGTACGAAATTGCCAGAGCCTGGCGTCGGAGACTCGGCGAATGTCCTGCTCCATGGCTTTCGTCGTCCCCAGCCAGCGGTCCTTTCCACAGGCTTCCGTCCAAAGATCATCGGCAGGAGCCGAGTCCCAGGTCGGCATGTGGACTCCGTTCGTCACGTGTCCGACCGGGATTTCGTCCTCCGGCCAGTTCGGAAAGAGCGGCAGAAAGAGGTGCCGGCTTACCTTCCCGTGCAAGCGACTCACGCCGTTGACCGCCCCGCTCCCGCGGATTGCCAGATAGGCCATGTTGAAACTCTCCGACGAGTCGTTCGGGTTCCGGCGGCCCAGGGCCAGCAAATCGTGGGCTGTAATGCCAAGCTTTTCTTGAGCGTACCGGCCGAGGTACTGCTCAATGAGGGCCGGGGCGAAACGGTCAAAGCCGGCTGCCACTGCCGTGTGGGTGGTGAAGAGGTTCCCCGCTCGAGTAACGGCCAGTGCCACTTCGAAGGGTTGCTTCGTATCTTCCATGAAACTCCGGGCCCGTTCCAACACGGCAAAGGCCGCATGCCCTTCATTCAGGTGACAGACTTCCGGCTGGATGCCAAGTGCACCAAGCAGTCGCCATCCGCCGATCCCGAGGAGCAGTTCCTGCGTGAGGCGCAGCTCCGGCCCGCCGCCATACAGCTCGCTGGTAATCCCTCGATGAGCGGGGAAGTTCGCCGCGTCATTGCTGTCCAGCAGGTAAAGCCTCACTCTGCCGACCTGGACCTGCCAGGCGCGCAGCCAGACCGAGTAACCGGGTAAGGCAATCTTCAACCGCAACCACTCCCCGTTCGATTGCCGCAAAGGCGTGATCGGCAACTGTCCGGGGTCGTTATACGGGAAGAGGGCCTGTTGCGCTCCGTCCTTGTCGATCACCTGGCGAAAATAGCCTTGCTGGTACAGCAGTCCCACGCCGACCACCGGCACGCCCAGGTCGCTGGTGGCTTTGAGCTGATCGCCGGCTACATTGCCAAGCCCGCCCGAGTAGATGGGCAAAGCTTCGCTCAACATAAATTCCATGCTGAAATACGCGGCGCAGGTCAGGGAACCGTGAGGATGATTCTGCTGAAACCACGCAGGCGCCTCCACCGCTTGCCGCCTGGTCTGCAGCATGACATCAACGTTTTTACGAAAAACGGGATCGGCCAACACGCGCTCGATCCGGTCGCGCGAGACCGTCTGCAGGACAACCCAGGGGTTATGCGTGATTTCCCACAGTTCGGGATCGAGCTGCCGCCACACTTCGTCGGTGGCGTGATTCCACGACCAGCGCATATCCAGGGCCAGCTCGGCAAGGGAATCGAACCCCTCGATCTCCGTAGGGAGAAGATTGTAAATGGGGTGGCTGGCACGGGTTGGTTTGCTCATGATCTCTCCCTCCCATTTGTCACGGACGTGATCCCCGAATGCATCAATTGGAGTTTCCCTCATTGCGCCAAGATTCAACAGCTTCGTTTCCCGGCAATTGCTCTATCCAGTTGACTAAGGGGGCGTCCGTGAGGAAAGTACTTATACTGAAAAGGGAATCTCGCGTCAAGAGCGTCCATACAATGCCCCTTTTTCACCTCGATAATGGCTATTGTTTGCACGGGGTCTGCAGTCTACACGGCGGACCCGTCGAAAACCTGATTGAGGCATCGGGACCTGCCAAACAGCAGGCGGCGTACGGATGATGCGCAAAGAGGTCCGCGATCGGTGCCTGACTCTATTTTCACCAAGGAGGATGGATCAGGCCTACCGTCCTTTCTCCCGGGATATTACAATGATTCTGATCCCTGCATTTCACCGACATCGAACGGCCGTCGGAAGCGACGGCGCGCTACCCGAGCCCCGAAGGGGGGAATATGCCATCCGATGGAAAAAAAGAACTGGCGGATACTGTAAGAGACAAGCTGCGTTCCCTCTTCGGTCCCAGGCCCCCCCAGAAAACAAAGGACGGCCTGCCCCCGAAGGTTCATTTCAGCATCTGGTATTTCCTGATCGCGTTCCTGCTCATATCCTCCCTGCAACAATACTATTTCTCGCAAAGGGTGGAGACGATCCCCTACAGCCAGTTCAAGCAGCAACTGGCCGCGGACAACGTGAGCACATTGGCCATCGACCCGGAAAGCATCAGCGGAACGTTCAAGGGAAAAGACAAGAAGCCGGGGCAGGAGTTCGTGACGGTCCGGGTGGATGATCCCGGCCTGGTGAAGGATCTGGATGAACACAAGGTCAGCTATTCAGGCCACTATGAGAGTAAATTCCTGGCCACCGTGCTCTCCTGGATCATCCCGATCGGTATATTTCTCCTGATCTGGCGGTTCGCCATGAAAAAGATGGGGCCGGGGATGGGGGTCATGTCCTTCAGCAAGAGCAAGGCGAAGCTTTTTGCGGAAAGTGAAACCAAGGTCACTTTTTCCGATGTGGCGGGGATCGACGAGGCGAAAGAAGAGCTCCAGGAAGTCGTGGAATTTTTAAGGACGCCGGAGAAATTCCAGAAGCTGGGGGGGAGGATCCCCAAAGGGGTGCTTCTGGTGGGCCCGCCGGGGACCGGGAAAACCCTTCTGGCCAAGGCCGTGGCCGGGGAGGCAAAAGTCCCTTTCTTCAGCATCAGCGGCTCGGAGTTCGTGGAGATGTTCGTCGGCGTGGGTGCCGCGCGCGTTCGCGATCTTTTCTCTCAGGCCACAAGCCAGGCCCCCTGCATCATTTTCATCGATGAGCTGGACGCGTTGGGGAAAGCCCGCGGGATGAACGTCATGGGGGGGCATGACGAGCAGGAGCAAACCCTCAACCAGCTCCTGGTGGAGATGGATGGATTCGAAACGAACAAAGGGGTCATCATCATGGCTGCCACGAACCGGCCGGAGATCCTGGATCCCGCCTTGTTGCGGCCGGGGCGGTTCGACCGGCAGGTCCTGGTGGACCGCCCGGACATCAACGGGCGAGAGGCCATCCTGAAAATCCATTCCAAAAACGTTGTGTTGGGCCCCGACGTGGACCTCCGCGAGGTCGCCGGCCGCACCGCGGGTTTCGTGGGAGCCGACCTGGCAAACCTCATTAACGAGGCCGCCCTCCTGGCCGCCCGGAAAGATAAGGATTCGGTAAGTCTGGCGGATTTCGACGAGGCCATCGATCGATTGGTTGCGGGGCTGCAGAAGAAGAACCGCGTGATGAACCCGAAGGAGAAGAAGATCGTCGCTTTCCATGAGTCCGGCCATGCCATCGTGGCGGAATCGGTCGAGCATGCCGACCCGGTGCACAAGATCTCCGTGATTCCCCGGGGAGTCGCGGCCCTCGGATACACACAGCAGCAACCCACGGAGGACCGCTACCTGATGACGCGGTCGGAGCTTTTGGACCGTCTGGCCGTGCTGCTGGGGGGCAGGGTGGCGGAGGAACTGGTGTTCGGGGAAATATCCACGGGGGCACAGAACGACCTGCAGAGGGCTACCGACATCGCCAGGTCCATGGTCGCGGAATACGGCATGAGCGATCGCCTGGGACTGGTGACCTACGAGCGCCCTAATCAGGCCAGGTTTCTCCCGGGGAATCTGTCCCCGAACAAGACCTACAGCGAAGAGAAGGCGGCCCAGATCGACGAAGAAATCTCCCAGGTGATCGAGCAGGTCCACCAAAGGGTGCGGAACATCCTGTCCGCCCGCAGGAACATGCTGGATGAGGTGGCCCATCTTCTCTCCCGGAAGGAAATCGTGCAGGGGGACGAACTGAGAGAGATATTGGGCAAAACCCCCGCGGAGTAGCCCCGCGTCCCGGCGGGCGTCGGTAGGGCCCCGGGAGGAGGTGTGACGGTTATGGACGAAAGGAGCAGCCAATCCGCGCAACCGGCCGAAGCGACAAGACGGGGATTCTTCCGGATCGCGATCGGTTTCCTGGCAGGTGTCGGCGGTCTCGTCCTCGGGATCCCTCTTGTGGGGTCCCTGATCGGCCCCGCCTTCCGGAAAAAACGTGCCCGCTGGTCCCGTGCGGCGGCGGTCGCAGACCTGCCGGAGGGCACGCCGACGGTCCTGTCGTTCACCGACCGGTCCTCTGACGCCTATCTCCGGGAAACGGTGACGCGCAACGTGTGGGTGGTCAGGCGGTCCGCTACGGACGTGACGGTGTACTCGCCGATCTGCACCCACCTGGGCTGCCGTTACGACTGGGAGCCGAATTCGGGACATTTCGTCTGTCCCTGCCACGGAAGCGTGTTCGCCCTGGACGGAAAGGTGCTGGGGGGGCCGGCGCCCCGCCCGCTCGACACCCTCCCCCTGAAGATCGAGAACGGGGAGCTTTACGTCGAATGGGAACGATTTGAACCCGGTATCCCGAAGAAGATTCCCGTATAGGAGACCCGCCATGTTCGACAGGATCGTACGATGGGTCGATGAGCGCATTCCTCTGACAAGCATGATCCGCCAGGGGCTGGACGAGGAAATTCCCGGGGGGGCAAGGTTTGCCTACACGCTCGGCAGCGCAACGCTGGCCGTCTTCGTCATCCAGATGATCACGGGAGTCTGGCAGCTATTCTACTACGTTCCCACCGTGGATCACGCGTACGACAGCCTCAATTACCTGCGCACGGATGTTCCCTTCGGGTGGCTGATCCACGGCCTTCACTACTGGGGGGCCAACGCCATCATCGTGCTGGTCGGCCTGCACATCGCCCGCGTGTTCATCTACGGCGCATACAAGGCCCCGAGGGAACTGACGTGGTTGGCAGGGGTTGTCCTGCTGCTCGTCACCGCGGGCCTCGTGTTCACGGGCGCGCCGCTCCCGTGGGACGAGCGGGGGTACTGGGCGGCGGAGGTGGGCACCAGCATCGCGGGCACGGTACCCTTCCTCGGGGATGCGGTAAAACGCCTGCTCCGGGGGGGCGATCTCATGGGGCAACTGGCCCTCTCCCGGATGTTCGTCCTGCACGTCGCGATCCTTCCGGCCATCCTCCTGGCGTTCCTTGCCGTTCATCTTGCGGCCTTCCGACGGTTCGGAAGCGTCGGCCCCTGGGACGAGGCGAAACGCCAACGCAGCGGGCTGTTCTGGCCGGATCAGGTTCTCAAGGACGCGATCGTCGCCGCCTTCCTCCTGGTCTTCCTGATCGCCCTTTGCGCCTATGCATCGCCCCCGTTTGCCGGGCCCGCGGACCCGCTGGACACCTCGTACGTGCCAAAGCCGGAATGGAACTTCCTGTTCCTCTATGAAACGCTGAAGTTCTTCCCGGGCCGCCTCGAGCCTCTCGGAACGATGGGGATTCCTCTCATCGGCATCCTGATCCTGGTCCTGCTTCCTTTCCTGGACCGGAGCCAGGAGCGCAACCCGGTTCGCCGTCCCTTCGCCATGGCGGGCGGAGCGATCTGGGTCGGTGCGGTGGTCGCCCTCACCATCATCGGCTATCGGAGTCATCCCGGGGGCCCGGAGGCCGGGTCGCGGGCGCCGGGCGGTTCCCATGCGCGTCTGTCCCAAAGTGCCCGGGAAGGGGCCACCCTGGTGGACTCCCTTGGCTGCACGGGATGCCACACCATCAACGGAACCGGCGGGTCGGTGGGACCGGACCTTTCGAACGAATCACGTCAAGGAAGGTCCCGGCAATGGCTCATGGACCAGATCCGCGACCCGAAATCCCACGACCCGGGCTCGATCATGCCCTCCTACCCGTCGCTTACGAAACAGCAGCTGAACCAGATCGTCGACTACCTGCAGAGCCTGGGAGCCGCGAATCCTCCGGGAGAGGGGAAGGCGACCGTATCGCCTCCCGTCCGGGAAGCGCCGGACCCTGCGCCTCCCCTCCGGCAATCGCCCGTTGTCCCGCCTCCTGCGGCATCTTCTCCCTCCAAGCCTTCCGGCGCCATCCACGGGCTCGGGCCTCTCCCCCCCGGCTCGTCTCTCGGGCCGCCGGGCCGGGCAGCTTCGGTCATCGGGAGCGGGGAACACGGCGCCATCCTGTTCCGCCTCTACTGCGCCTCCTGCCACGGTCCCGAAGGAAAGGGGGGGATCCCCAATCCCGGATCCGCGGGAGGGGCGATCCCGCCGCTCAGCCCGATCGACCGGAAATTCTACAGCAGCGATCCACAGACGTTTGCCACCAACATCGACCGGATCCTGCAGTACGGTTCGATCCCGAAAGGACCGATGCCTGAAAAGAAGATGCTCGTGTTCGGAATGACGAACTCGCTGACGCAGGAGGAGATCGCCGACCTGGAGGCCTACATCCTGGAACGCAACGGCGTGGACCGGGCGCAGGTGCTTCATCCGGGGATCCCGCCGAAGATCTTTTTCTATCTCACGATGGCCGCGCTCGTCCTGATCGCGGGGGTGCTTGGGGGAGTTTGGGCGCGCATGCGGGCAAATGCCCGCAAAAACGCTTCCTGAAGACGTTCCCGGACGGGGAGCCTTCTTTCGCGACGCGTTTCCCCGGGACCACCATGGAAGCAAGTCGCGTCTGGCGCCGTGCCTCGCAAACAGGCTGATGCACCGGGACCGTCGATTCGCCGCGGTGGTCGAATGCCCGGTTATTTTCGGGACGCTGCACTAGGGCTCCGGTTCCTGCTTCACCAGAATGATGGAGCACGGCATCCTCCGGATGAGGTCTTCGTTGCTGCGGCCGAACAGGAAGTGCTCCAGCCTGCCTTCCTCGTGGGCGGGGACGAGGAGGAGGTCGATCCGCCTGTCCTTGATCACCTGGAGTATCACTCCGGTGGGTTCTCCCTCCCGGATCATCTCCGTCACGGCCAAACCCTTCCTTGTTTCGTCCCGGATGACCTTCGCCAGCTCCTCTTTCGCATCATCAAGTACGTTTTTATACTCCTCGTCGAGAGACAGAAAGGGAAGATTCCATCCCTCGGCCCCGAAGGGATCGTGCACCACGTGGAGAACAACCAGCTCGGCGCCATAGCTCCTTGCCAGCGATGCACCGTAGTGCACCGCCTTCCTGCTGTTCATGATGTCCGTCACCAGGACCAGGATCCGTCGGACGTCTTCCATGGCAACCTCCATGCGATATTGAGAATGTCGTCCGGTAAACCGTTCTTTCCTCCCGGCCCCGGGTCTCACGGCCCTGTCCCGGCGGTGAGGTTCCAGGCGCGTATCACGCGGGCTTCTCTCTCGTAGCCGAGCACCCCGATCGAGGAGGTCCCCATGGCGAAGAGCCGGCCCCCGGTCGGGCCAAGCCCGAGCCAGCGGGCGGCGAGGACCCGCAGGAGGTGGGCATGCGCGAAGAGGGCGACGTCGCCTCCGGCCTGCGTCGCCTGCCGGATCACCCGGTCGGCGCGCCGGCCCACGTCCGCGGCCGTTTCTCCGCCCGGGACCTCACCTTCCCAGATCGTCCATCCGGGCGTCTCGCGTCGAATCTCGACTGTGGTTCGCCCCTCGTAGACGCCGTAGTCCCATTCCCGGAGGTCATCCTCCGCACGGGCGACGTCCCCGTATCCCGCGAGGCGGCACGTCTCCCAAGCCCGGGAAAGCGGACTCGACAGGACGAGGGCGAAGTCCCTGCCGCCGATCCTTCTGCGGAGAGCCATGGCTTCCCGCTCGCCGGCGGCTGTCAAGGGGGCGTCCGTGCGCCCGGTGTGCTTCCCCTCCCTGCTCCAATCGGTCTCTCCGTGCCGGAAGATCCAGATGTCGGGTCGTCGCTCGTCCATCGCCATCCCGGCGCCGCTACCGCGCGCCTTTCGGGTTGTGCCACGCCCCGGGCGCCACGATCGCGTCGGCCTCGCCCGGCCCCCAGCTTCCCGGCTCGTACTCGTGGACCGGCGTCTCTCCCTGCAGCGCGGGGTCCACGATCCGCCAGGCCTCCTCGACGTAGTCCTCGCGGGCGAAGCGGAAGGGCTCGCCCGCCATGGCGTCGCCGAGAAGCTGCTCGTAGGCGTCCGCCTCCTCCGCGTCGGTCTCGTGGCTGATGAGGAGTTCGACTTCGTCGCCCGCGGACTCCTCGCCGGGCCGCTTGAGCATGGCGCTCACTGCGATCGTCGCCTCCGGTCCCAGTCGAAAGCGGAAGTAGTTTGCCGGGTGCGTCGCCGCATAGATGGGAGGCGGCTGGCGCAGCGTCACGATCACTTCGGTACAGGTGACGGGCAAACATTTTCCGGCACGGATGACGAAGGGCACTCCCTGCCAACGCCACGACTGGATGGAAAGGCGCACGGAGGCGAAAGTCTCCACCGTCGAGTTCGGCGAGACCCCGGGCTCCTTCTGGTACCCGCGAAACTGCCCGAGCACAACGTCCGCCAGGTCGAGGGGGGGGATGGCCTTGAGGACCTTCACCTTCTCGTCGCGAACGCTCTCGTTGTCTCCGCTGCCGGTGGGCGGCTCCATGGCCACGTTGGTGAGCACCTGGAGCAGGTGGTTCTGGACGACGTCGCGGATCGCTCCCGCCTGCTCGTAAAAGGCGCCGCGGCCCTGCACCCCGAAGCTCTCCGCCATGGTTATCTGCACCGACTCCACGAAGTTGCGGTTCCAGACCGGCTCGAGGAACGAGTTGGCGAAGCGGAAAAAGACCAGGTTCTGTACGGCGTTCTTTCCGAGGTAGTGATCGATGCGGAAGATGGAGGGCTCGTCGAAGCGGGAGTGGAGGACGCGGTTCAGCGCGCGGGCCGAGGCGAGATCGCGCCCGAAGGGTTTCTCCACGACGACGCGGGCCCCCTCGGCGCATCCGAACTGACCGAGCTGCTCCACGACCTCCTCGAAGAGGGACGGCGGGATGGCAAGGTAGTGGGTGGGGCGGCTCGCCGGGCCCAGCTCGCGGCGCAGCGCCTTGAACGTCCCCGGGTCCGCGTAGTCGCCGTCCACGTAGCGGAGGAGCTCCGAGAGCTTCGCGAAGGCGTCCCGGTCGAGGCCGCCGTGCTTCGTCACGCTCTCCCTGGCCCGCTCCCGGAGCTGCTCCAGGCCCCAGCCCGCCTTCGCGACCCCGATCACCGGCACATCGAGACGCCCGTGCCGGATCAGACGCTGCAGCGCGGGGAAGATCTTCTTGTAGGCGAGGTCGCCCGTCGCTCCGAAGAAAACCAGCGCGTCCGACGAGATGCGAGTCATTTCTTCTCCACGTGGCCGCCGAAGGCGAAGCGCATGGCGGAGAGGATCTTGTCGGCGAAGTCCGCCTCGCCGCGGGAGGCGAAGCGCTGGTAGAGAGCGGTGGTGAGCACCGGCGCGGGGACCGCCTCGTCGACGGCGGCGTGGATGGTCCATCGCCCCTCGCCGGAGTCGGAGACCCGGCCGGTGAACCTGTCGAGCTCGGGGTCGTCGAGCAGGGCGCCGGCGGTCAGGTCGAGGAGCCAGGAGGCGATGACGCTCCCGCGGCGCCAGACTTCGGCGATGTCCGCCAGATCGAAGTCGAACCGATAGCGCTCCGGGTCCTGAAGCGGTGTAGTCTCCGCGTCCCGTTCATGCGTGAGCTTCCCGACGCCGGCGTGTCGCAGGATGTTGAGCCCCTCGGCGTAGGCGGCCATGAGGCCGTACTCGATCCCGTTGTGCACCATCTTCACGAAGTGTCCGGCGCCGTTTTGTCCGCAATGCAGATAACCGTGTTCGGCGGTGCCGTTTCTCTTCTCCCGTCCGGGTGTTCGGGGGGCCGATTCGACGGGCGGCGCAAGCGCCCTGAAGATGGGGTCGAGGCGCTTCACGATTTCCGGCTCGCCGCCGATCATCTGACAGTAACCGCGCTCGAGACCCCACAGGCCGCCGCTCGTCCCTACGTCCACGTAGTGGATTCCCTTCGCGGCGAGCTCCTTCGCCCGCCGGATGTCGTCCACGTAGTAGGAGTTCCCTCCATCCACGAGAACGTCGCCTCGCGCAATCCGCGGTGCGATGTCGGCGATGGCCCGGTCCACGACGGCCGCCGGGACCATCATCCAGATGACGCGCGGTTTCGAGAGCTTTTCCAGGAAGTCGTCGAGCGAGGCGGCGCCCGTCGCCCCTTCCTTCGCAAGCGCCGTCACCGCCTCCGCCGAGGTGTCATACACGACGCTCTTGTGCCCGGCGCGCATCAACCGCCGCACCATGTTGGCGCCCATCCGGCCGAGGCCGATCATTCCAAGCTCCATGGTCATTCCTCCTTTGGATCGCCGCTGTCGGGTCTTCCTGCAGGTTGCGGGTCGACTGGATCGGCTGTCCGGAAGGGGGGCTTGCTTCCGCTATCCGGTTCCAGGTATTACGATGCCGGAAACTGCACAATGATGCATAGCGAAAATCCGGCCGTGCTCGGAGCCGCGTCCGGGTACATCGCCGGCCTCGGCACGATCACCTCGGCATCCGGATTCGCGCCGCCGCACGTTCGATCCCGGTGGCGGAATTCGCAAGAGGCGATATTCTATCCAGAGCGATGATCGGCCGGAAGAAATTCGCGTCAAACAGACGCAATCTGCCGACCGATTACGTAAGCGCTGAAAGGATTGCTGCGTGGATTTTATCCATTCCCTCCTGCCCGCTCTCGAACATTTCCGGATGCTCGGCTACTGGGTTGTCCTGCTTGTTTCCCTCTTGGAGTCTCTCGCATTCGTGGGGGTCGTGGTACCCGGCGCCGTTGTCGTCGTGTTCGCCGGCTCCCTGGCGGCAAAGGGAGTTTTCGACATCGGCGACCTGGTCTGGTTCGCGGCCGCGGGAGCGATTCTCGGAGACGGCATCAGTTTCCGGTTGGGCAGGGGCGGCCACATCCGCTTCCGGGAGGAGAACCGGATCTTCAAGCCGAGCCTTCTGGAGAAGGGGAAGGAGTTTTTCGCACGCCACGGAGGGAAAAGCGTTTTCCTCGGGAGGTTCGTCGGCCTGATCCGGGCCGTCATCCCCTTTGTCGCCGGGCTTTCCGGGATGGAGAAAAAGAAGTTCTACCTGTGGAACGTCGCTAGCGCCATCCTGTGGGCGGCTGCCCACCTGCTTGCCGGGTTCTTTCTGGGGCAGGCGTGGCGGGCCGTGGAGACATGGTCGACCCGGTTCGGCCTCGTGCTGGCGGCGATTCTGCTGCTGGCGCTTTGTGCCTACTGGCTGAAGAGGTTCTTCGAGAAACGGGGAAGGGAGCTCCTTGCGTTCGCCGGATCGCTGCTTTCTTCGATCGTAGAGGCGATCGCCGCGAATCCCCACGTGCGGGAACTCGTCTCGAAACATCCCGCCTTCTTCGCTTTCCTCGGAAAACGTCTCGACAGGAAGGAGTTCACAGGTCTTCCCCTCACCTTGCTCGGCACCGTGTTTCTGTATTTCCTGCTGCTCCTGGCGGGCGTGATCGAGAGCGTGCTGACCCTGGAACCCATCGTCGCGCTGGACGCCCGCATCGAGAACCTCCTGTATGCCTTCCGTGATCCTTTCCTGGTCAAGGTCTTTCTCTGGATCACCCTGCTGGCCAAGGCAAAGATCGTTTTATGCTTCCTGCTGCTCCTCGTGCTCGTCTTCCTCCTCTGGAACATGCGGGAGTTTCTCTTCCCCTTGATGGTGACCGTTACCGGGACTAGCCTGTTCAACCTGTTGGGGAAGGTGACCTTTCATCGGCAAAGACCTCCCGGGGTCGGCGTATATACCGAGACGTCTTTCTCCTTCCCGAGCGGGCACGCCGCCGTGGCGGCGGCTTTCTACGGATTCGTCGTCTACTTCCTCTGGCGCCGGACGGCAACGTGGGGGAGGCGACTGAACATCCTCTTCGCCGGGGTATTTTTCATCGCGGTGATCGGGTTCAGCAGGCTGTATCTGGGAGTCCACTTCCTGAGCGACGTATTGGGAGGCTACCTGCTGGGGTTGTTGTGGCTGATCATCGGCATCTGCATGACTGAGCTGCATCTGCGCGAGGAACGCCCTCCCATGGTATCTTCCCGGTCCCCGACTGCGACGAGACGGTTGACTACGGGACTGGTGATCGCCTGCATCGCCTTCTACGTCTATTCCGGTCTCCGGTACAGTCCTGCCGCCTATTTCCCGCCTCCCCGCCCGCCAATCGTCGTTGCGGCCGCGGACATCCTGAAGGAGTTCGACCGCGCGCTGCCGAAATACACGGAAAACATCCCCGGCGACCGGCAGCAGCCCTTGAGCGTGGTCATCGTTGCCCGCAACGACGGGAATCTTGTCGACGCGTTCGCAAAGGCCGGATGGGTGCCTGCCGACCCCTTGCGGTTAGACACCATTATCAAACTGGCGGGAGCGCTGATTTCCAGGACGAGCTATCCGTCCGCGCCGGTGGCCCCCTCGTTCTGGAACCGCCATGTGAACGATTTCTCCTTCGAGAAGCCGACTCCCGTACACACCGTGAGGGAACGGCACCAGGCAAAACTATGGAAGTCCGATATACGGACGTCTGACGGCCGTGCGGTGTATGTCGGGACGGCGGTTCTCGAAGTGGGCCTGAAGTGGCATGTCGTGTACCGGATCCGTCCGGACGTCGACGCCGAACCGGAGGGGTTGCTCCGGGATCTGGTCGCCGCCGGGGTGGTCGCTTCGGACGGGCGGAACAGGTTTGTACCCCCGATGACGGGAAGGTACTCTTTCGGGGACCCGTTTTTTACCGAGGGGAATATCACGACCATCCGTCTCAAATGATCCGGCGGCACCTCATTTTCCCACCACTCCCTTGATTCCCCGCGAGACGAGGATGCCGATGCTCGCCAGAATCCGCGGGAGGGCGATCCCTGCAGGGGACGCGAGGTACTTCGGTTCCCACACCGGGTTGAATTTCTCCTTGTACTGCCTCACGCCCCGGAAGTTGTAGAACTGCTCCCCGTGGCGAAACAGGAAGGCGCCGACCTGATTCCAGAGAGGGGCCAGTTCCTGCTCCCCCATCCCGGAGAGCGGCGCCATCCCCAGGTTGAACCATCGATATCCTTCCTGCTTCCCCCAAAGAATCAACTGAAGGAACATGAAGTCCATCGTTCCGTGGGGGGAACCTGGCAGGTAACGCATGAGATCTATGGAGATCTCCTCTTTCCCGAATCCCTCCAGGATGTTCGCGAAGGCCACGATTCTCCCATCCCGGCGGACGGTCCCCAGGGGAAACCTCCTGAGGTATCCTTCGTCGAAATACCCGATGGAGAACCCCTTCTCCCTCGTATTCTTCTCTTTCAGCCAGGCGTCCGACACCTCTTTCAGCTCCGGCAACAGGGGGCCGACGTCTTTTGCCGGAACGACCTCGAAGGCGGCCCCCTCCTTCATAAGCTTGCGGTCCACGTAGCGCAGTTCCTTGCGGGCACTGCCTTCGAGAGAAAATTTCTCCAGAGGCACGCGGGCTTCCTCCCCCAGCTTCAAGGGAGACAGCCCAAGGTCCAGGTAGAGGGGGAGGGATTCCGCCCGGACCTCGTAGAAAACGGTCCACCCGTCGTGGCGATCGCACATCTCATGGAACCGCCAGGCCATCTCGGAGCGCTCCTCCGACGGTCCGACCGGATCTCCCAAAGCCACCCAGCTCCGTCCCTGTACCCCGTACATGAGGAAGGATCTCCCGCTGTCGCTGAACAGGAGCGTCTTGTCGCCGAGAAGACCGAGATTGGCGTTCGTGTGCGGGGATTTCCGGGCGATCCCGAGAGCCTTCTCCAACTCCTCCTCTCCGGGAGTCTCCGGGGAGGGCGCCGCACGGTGGAGCAGCCTCGCAAGGGCGAAGAACAACGCGATGCCGGACGCCCCGGCGGTAGCGCGAAGGAATCGGGGCGCGTCCGCGTGGAGGACGAACTTCCACCAGAGCTCCTGCGAGTACTCCACGTGCTTGTAGGAGAAGATCCCCAACCAGGCCGTACCCAGGAGAGCGAGGAATATGACCGCCGACCACTCGGGAGTGAAGCGTTCGTTGACCAGGGAAGTCTTCCGATAAAAATGTCGGCGGCAGGGAAGTAAAGCCAGCAGCATGCACGAAAGGGCGAACGCTTCCTCGTAATCCAAGCCCTTGACCAGGGAGAGTATGATCCCGGTGGAAAGAAGCCCCACCGAGAGGAAGTAGGCAGAATCGAGACGCTGCTGAATTCCTCTCGCCAGGAAGAGCAACCCCACCCCGGCCAGGCTCCCGAGAAAATGGGACAACTCCATTACGGGCAGGGGGAGGAAATCGGCCAGCCAGGCGAGCCGGGAACTCTCCGTCGGGGTTGCCCCCGAGAACAGGAGGAGGACCCCCCCGGCGAAGGTGGTAATCGCCAGCACAGTCGGCGTGATCCGGGAGCTCCACGCCCCCGAGACACGTGCTGCGCGCAGAACCGCCTTCTTCCGTTGAAACGTTTCGTGGGCGCCGATCGCCACCGCGGCCAGGGCCAGCGGAAGGAGGTAGTAGATCACCCGGAAGACCAGCATCGCCCCGACAAGCGAATCCCGCCCGACGCGGGGAGAAAGCAGGAGGAGGAGCACCGTCTCGAAGACCCCCACCCCGCCGGGAACCTGGCTCACCAGGCCCGCAACCTGTGCTATGAGGTAGGGGCTCAGAAACCCGGGGAAGGAGAGGTTTCCCCCGCGAGGCAGGAGTACGTAAAGGACCCCGGCCGAGAGGACCCAGTCGAGCGAGCCGATTGTCACCTGGGTCAGGGCAAGACGAAGTGATGGAAGGGATATCTCCCATTCCTTCACCCGAAGAGGAGTCCGCCGGAAGGCACAGGCGGCAAGGTACGCGGCAACAACGCCGAGGAAGACCGCCCCGATTAGTCGCAAGGCGATGGGAGAAACGGGAAATTCGGGAGGGAGACGAAGCGGTCCCAGGAGGAGGTACACCCCTGCTACCGAGAAGAACCCTACCCAGAAGGTCAGGACGCAGAAGGCCACCACCTTGGTGATCTCCACAGTGGAAAATCCCCAAAGCGAATAGAGGCGCATACGAACGGACCCGCCGGAGACGATGGAGCCGCCCACGTTGTTGCTGACGGCATAGCCGATGAAGGAGACCAGCGCGGTTCGGGTGTATGGAAGGGGATGTCTGGTATACAGGACAGCGGCGGCGTCGTACCCGGTGAGGACGAGGTAGCCGAGAGCGGCAAGCGCAAGAGCGAGGATAATCCGGAGGGAGGGGAGCGCCCGGATCTCGCGCACGACGTCGATATAATGAACGGTTTTCAGTTCCCGGTGCAGAACCCACAGGGCGAGGCCGAAAAGGAGGACGCCCAGAAAAGGTATGAGTTTCGACGGCTTCAGGGTGTTCATCGACACTCCTTCGGTTGGTCGGCGCCCCGTTCTTCCATTACTTCGCGGTTTTTCGGTGCGGGAGCATATGGTCCATTTTCTTCATCCATGCAAGGAAAATTATGGCATACCGGATGCGGGAATATACGCATATCGAGATCCCGACAACCAGTGGAAACGACTCGGGACGTCGTCATCGGGTTGTCCGACAAGGTGCTCCTC
>Ga0307417_10000315_pt1 | contig 20147 bp, 19 predicted proteins | sample SalMarWE160210MG_2_FD_202514 | JGI IMG/M metagenome (GOLD analysis project Ga0307417, IMG submission 202514) | Salt marsh sediment microbial communities from the Plum Island Ecosystem LTER, Massachusetts, United States - WE1602-10 | ecosystem: Environmental > Aquatic > Marine > Intertidal zone... | reverse complement strand
GTCTGGCAAGATATCTCCAATCCCACTGTATCCAACCGGACCACAATATTTTGAAGTTAAGCCTATTTTTTGGTATAGTCGAGATGCTCATTTTTAACCAGATCCAGCATACCTGCAGTATTGTTGGATTTGCATGGGTTCAAGGATTATGCAAGAATTGTTGACGGTACAAAGCGCCCGGAAAGGTCATTTTAGCAGTGCCCGCACACAAACAGAGTTTGGGCGCCGGTTGAAAACTAGCTGTTTAGTGCAACACAAATAGTGAGGGAATTGCTCATGCAAATGACAAACTTTGGGGAATGGGGCAAAAGGATTGCTGCGCGAGGAGGAATTATTGTATTTTTTATAATGGCTTTCGAAGTCATGATAATGATAAGCCCTTTTGCTCTTTTCTTCTATTCGGTTTTCAATCCTGTTTTCCATTGGTTGGATGCCTACCCAGCGACACGGTGGCTCACGCATTTCTTTCTGCCGCATATGGTACTGCCGCCGACGCTGCCGCTCAAAATTATTCGCGTCTCAGGCTCTGTGCTGTTTATTGTCGGTTGTGCCACCTTTCTTATCTGCGCCTCACAAGTCTATCTGGGGAAGTTGTTTAAGTGGGGGATAGCCAGCCGTGGGATCTATCGTTTCGTTCGTCACCCGCAATATTCTTCACTCGGAATTTGGGGCGTGGGCATGGCGATATTGTGGCCCCGGTTTATCGTCCTCGTGACGCTGTCGATCATGTTCATGCTGTACTACTTTTTGGCCAAAGATGAAGAAAGGCGTATGGCCGCTCAATACGGGGATTCCTACAGAGAATATGTTCGCAATACAGGAATGTTTTTTCCGTCGATAGGGAGAAACAAATCCAACATGCCTGTGCCGATTAATCCCTTCAAGCCCAAGCATATCTTCGTTCTGCTGACTGTAGTGGCTGTTGTCATTGGCAGTGGTTTTGTGTGCCGATCCCTCACGCTGAATTCACTTCGACTTGAGTCAAAAGAGAATGTAACGCTTATATCCATAATGCCGGAGGACAACATAAAAGAAGCGGCGATACTGAAGACCATTCAAAATGGTGATGTGGAATTTTTAAACAAACATAAGGATTATCTTGGTTATGAAATGCCGGTGGATTATATCATGCAGGGCATGATCGCCAATACGGGAGACGAGCACCGTCTCTACAAACAGCATCATACGGTTGCGCTTATAACAGACTGGGTTCTCCATCCATTCGAACACTTAAGACGGTCGTCATCTGCACAAATGGCTAGGATGAGAAATATGGATCCAGCTGTGGCAAGAAGGCATCATTGTCCTTTGGGAATTATCAATCAAAATATGGATTGCGATAATTGCGAATATAGACGGGTAATTCTTGTGGAGGTCGACAGTCCCTCCCATAGACATATATCTGGAAAGAAGTTGCTTGCATTCAACACCAGAAGAATTCCTGTTGGTTTCGTTGATATCGATATTAAATCAGGCAAAATTATAGATAGAAAACGGGTGGAGTCGAAAACGGCCTGGAACGGCGTGCCCACTCCTGCCATATAGCGCCGAGAAGGAGGAGATGAAAGCAGCATCTTCTTTCAGCACCTAGTGATATCCAATTCTCAATGCGCCATGATTCCAGGATGATTATCCGAAAATGGAATATTTTGAGGACGAATTCGTCCAAGATCTCGGAACTATTATTAATCATTCAGATGATGGGATCTCTGGAGAAATAGCCGGCCCGAATCCTTCAGGACTTCAACACTGATTTTGTGTATGTTACCCATGAAGGTTGTTGTTTGTTGATTAAAATATTTTCCCATTTTCCAGAAAATCCGTGTACTATCAATAATATCAGAAGCATGCATTATCACCTAGTCAATCGCCACATCGAATAGTTGTAAGAGATGATCTGCCATACGATTAACATCAAAATCACTGTTGTGCTGGACACAGGCAGACCGGTGTAAGAGAATATATCCTTCTTTTCAATTGTCTCTCTTGGCTTATCTTGTTTGGAATGCTCCAACAGATTGAAACCAAGACCCAATGAAATGATCCCGGTCTTACCATCAACGGCCCTTTCCTGCGGTAGTCTATAGATAGAGACCTGAAAACAGGAAAGGCAAAAAAGGAAAATCAGGATAGCTAGCGAGGTCAGGAATGTTGTCCTGGTAGCTTTTCCTGTTAATATAACTTCTCGTTCGTCACGCTCCCGTATGAAGGTAAGTCTAGCCAATACCTGATCACGAAACGGCTCGGAAACCATCAATCTGACGCTCAAATAAAGGGAAAGCGTCATCCAAAGTGCAAAGACGAGCCCTGCGAAACTGTTCAGTAAGTTAAGGTAGACATTGGCATGGTTAACAACTCCTAAGCTGTAGCAGTAAGAAAAGGCAGCAAAAACAATGAATGCAGGAAGCCCGTACAAAAAAGACTTCAATAGGATTGAGTCAAGTCTCTTCATTTTGTCTCCTCCTCAATCGAGAAAATGGTATTTATGTCTGCTCCAAAATAACGCGCAATGCGAAACGCCAACTCAAGGGAAGGGTTATAACCGCCCCCCTCGATTGCAACAATGGTTGCCCGTGTTATCCCTATTTCTTTGGCGAGTTGTTCCTGGGTCATCCGTCGTTCTGCCCGGAGAACATGCAAACGATTCACTATCTTGAGCTGTGGAAGTGACTTAGACATGCTTTGCCCCCGATGTTTTGTTCATACCAATCATTGTCTACTTAACTTTACATTTTGTCAAGTTTATTTTACATCAAGGCAAAAAAATAGCACGGATAATCTGTAGTGAAAATGTGTTGGGATTCCAGAATCATTATCCTATTCGTGAAAATTCGATCATCTTTCACTCATCAAGCTTATCAGCAGTAATCGTTAGCTGCGCCTCAACATATTATTGTAACTCAGGATATAAGTAGGACAGCCGTACACAGTTGGATGCGCTGTTGACTATGTCATATGATCCAGCGCTTCTGGATATTTCTCAGGCTGAGGAAGAAAAGTCCAATGCAGAACACAATAAGCAAAGCGAAATCAATCGGTATGGGGATCGCATGTCCAATGCCGAAGGCGCCATGAAGAATGTCGGTGCCGTACGTCGGCGGAAGTACATAGGAAAGAGGCCGGAGAAAAACAGGCAAACGCTCGATCGGGAAGAATAACCCGCATAGGAATATCATGGGGAAGCGGAAAAAGTTGGAAAAGGTCTGGGCTTCGAAGACTTCACTCACTGAGACAGCTATGAACAACCCCAGAAAGGTCGAAGTCACCGCGAGGAGAATAATAGCAGGGATAACTGCCCCCCAGGCGGCTTGAGAAAGGTCGGTCAAAAAGGCCGCAAGAATGATGGGGATGAATGCGTTGGCCGTGCCGAAGAGGATTGCTCCCGAGGTCTTGGCAAGCATGAGGAGTTCCAGCGGTATGGGGGCCAGGAGCAGCCTGTCGAAGGATCGTCCTTTTTTCTCGAAGGTCACGGTCACCGACAGCATGGAGGTAGTGCCAAAGAGGATGGAAACCACCATCACGCCGGGAAGCACGGAAAGCACGCTCTCCAACCCTCTGCCCGATTTGATAAAAAACATCCCTGTCCAGGCGAGAGGAAAGATCAATCCCCAACTGATATTGGGTGGTTTGAGGTAATAGGCCCGCATATCCTTGACAAGGATGTTCCAGAAGGCGATCCACCATTTCATGCGCCGCCACCCGCCTTCTTTTCCTTTTCTTTTCGCATCGTGCCCGCCTCAATTCCCGTGACTCTTACGAAGACGTCCTCCAGGGACGACTGTATACGCCGAGCCTCGTTAACTTCGGCCCCTTGATTCTCCAGAAACCGCACCAACGGCCCAACGCCAATCGGCGTGTCTGACTCGACCCGAATCAATCCCCCGGCAAGGGCCTTGAATATCAGTCCTGGAAATGCTTTGATCAGCTTACCGGGCAGGGAGGGCCCCAGGTTCGACACGGCAAACTGCGTCACATGCTTTTCTTGGATCGGCTGGATAAGATTCGCCACCTCGTCGATCCGGACGATTTCACCTCCCACGATGAAGGCAATCCGGCCGCAGAGCCTTTCTGCTTCCTCAATGTAATGGGTGGTCAGAAAAATGGTTGTCCCGTTCCGATGAAGGTCGGCGATCAGCTGACGGACTTGCCGGGCGCTGGCTACATCGATACCGGTTGTCGGTTCATCCAGGAAGAGTATCTGTGGATCGTGAATGATCCCGGCGGCGATGGTGAGTTTGCGCTTCATTCCCTTGGAGTAACCGGCAAACTTCCGATTCGCGGCATCTGCAAGACCGAACCTCTCCAGAAGATTCCTCGCGCGGGGTTCACGCTTTTCCTTTTTCATACCGTACAGGGCCGCACAAAAGCAGAGGTTGTCGAATCCCGTCAGTTCGGGGTAGAGGTTGCTCTCGTCCGGAACCACTCCGGTCAAGTGCTGGGCCGCTTTGGGATTTCCCGTACAGTCGATGCCTGCGATTCTGATCTTGCCTGTGTCCGGCCGGGCAAGGCCGGTAAGCATGTTGATGGTGGTGGTTTTGCCCGCGCCGTTGGGACCGAGGAACCCGTAAAGTTCGCCCTGAAGTACCTCGAAGCTTGCATCAGCAACCGCCTGCACTTCACCGAATCGCTTGGCTAGTTTATGAACGGCAATGGCGTCAACCGAGGGGTCATTCATTATGAGTAGATCTCCCTGCAACCTGAATTTCTATACCTGCTTCTTCACTTTCCTCCTTCTTTAGGCACACAGGGATGGTCCTTTTCATCCCCATGGCACTCTTTGATCTGCTCCGGGGAGCACTCACCCGGTTTCCCTTTCAGACGATCCGGCTGTTGGCAGCAATCTTTGCACATGGCTAAATCCCTCCTTTCCATACCATTTATGTTGATCTCATCCGAGGCGGACTTGTGGCAGACTACCCTGAAATCAGGTGCCTGATCGGTTGCCTTTATAAGATTTTCCGCAATTCGATGAATCGCACTTTTATCAACGCAGTAATGGGTCCAGTATCCCCGTTTCTCCCCCCGCACCAGACCGGCCTTCCTCAATATTTGGAGGTGTTGGGACACGGCCGCTTTGGACATGTCAAGACGGCCGGCAAGCGCGCCCACGCATAGATCATGAGTCAAAAGCAGGTTGATGATCCGAAAACGGGTTTCATCTGCCAGGGCCTTAAGGGAAGCGGTAATATCGATCATCCATAAATCCATTTCGTTGCACGCTTAAACGGATCGTCACACATCTAAATCGATCTGTCAACAAGAATCTATTTTGCACTGGTGCTTGCGGGCATGAAAGAACGGTAAAAATGAATACCTCCTTAATATCAGGGTGGGTGACCCTAAAGATAAAAGGAGGTATTCAATGGGTGATTTTAAGAAGTTAGCACATGCAATCTGGCAGTGCAAATACCATGTTGTGTGGTGTCCGAAATATCGGTTCAGGATTCTGAATGAGGAAAAGATCCGAAAATATGTAAGATGGCAGTTGGAAAAAGATAGGCGCATGGAACAACTCAAATTCTGGCGCTAAACTTACCCTTTTAGGGTCACCTTTTATTCCACCCCTTTTAGGGGTGGTTGTTAAATATGTTGTATAAGCCGTAGGCTAAACAAAGGAGTTTTATACGGACAGAAAATCAGGTTCCCGCGTTTTATGCGGATCAACTAAAAGAGGTTCACCTCGATAACGGGATAAGATCGAAAGGGACAGAATAGAGGGGTTTTTCTTGAATGAGGCTATGTTCCTACCACAATTCCCCCATCCACCCGCAAAACCGCGCCCGTAATATAGCTCGCCTCCTCAGAGGCAAGAAAAAGGTATGCATTTGCAATATCTCGCGGCTTCCCAAGTCTTCCCAGGGGTGTTTTCGACCTCATCTTGTCAATGATTTTTTCAGGCATGCTTGCCAGTATTTCCGTCGCGGTGAAGCCCGGCGCAACCGCATTCACTCTGATCTGGAAACGACCAAACTCCCGTGCCCAGACCTTAGTCATACCGATGACTCCCGCTTTTGTTGCCACGTAATTGGTTTGACCCATATTCCCATCTAATCCTACAATAGAGGTGGCGTTAAGTATAACGCCGCCTCCCTGGCGTATCATGACCGGCGCCACTGCCTGGGTACAGTTGAATGCCCCTTTCAAATTAACGGCAATCACCAGATCAAAATCCCTTTCCGGCATTTCTTTGATGAGGCTTCCGTTCACCACCTTCACCAGCAGACCATCACGCAGGATGCCGGCATTATTCACCAGCACGTCGATCCGGCCGAACTTTTTGATGATCGCATTTACGGCATCTTGAACAGCTTCTTTGTTTGAAACATCCACGGAATAAAAGGCAGCTTTGGGCCCCAAGTAGCCCGCAGCGTCCTTTCCTTGCTCCTCGTTCACATCAGCGATAAGGACCTTTGCCCCTTCCTCGATGAATCGTTCCGCGGTCGCCCTGCCGATCCCTGCGGCTCCTCCTGTTACTAAGGCAACCTTGTCCTTCAATCTCATGAGTCGCTCCCTTTCCCGTGTCTTCTCGGTACGTATGTCTGGTTACTGCTCATGTCTGCATTATCTCTTTCGGTATCAGGAAATAGGCAGGACGGTTCTCTATTATTGTGGTTCAAAAGCCAGGTAGGTTATCGATTCATCTCCGTGTCTTTCATGGAGAAACATTGCCTTCATGGGCATGCCCACCTTTATTTCATCGGGTCTGCCGGCATCCACACCTTGTATGCGGGCATCGACCCGGACGCCTTTCTCCAACTCCACCACTCCTGAAACATACGGGTTTTTCCTGTTAAATCCTTGTGCAATCATAAATGGGGGGCCAACGGCTATGCAGGTAAACGCACTGAGTTTTCCCATCCCTTTGATCTCCACCCACTCCATTTCCGACCCATGGCACTGAGTACAGATGGGCCTAGGGGGTACGAATACGGCGTCACACTTTGTGCACTTTGAACCCATAATCTTCTCTTCACCCAGAAACCGCTCATAAGATATGTCGCTGAAAGGTCTTTGTCCCATCGACTCATCTCCTTTCAAGAATGGTCATCGTGCAGGTCCCGCCAGTCCCTCCAAGATTATGGGCAGCCCCGATATGTAGATCCTTTTTGGGTACCTGACGCTTGCCGGCCATGCCCTTCAATTGAGTCCACACCTCATAGAGTTGGGATATCCCTGTGGCCCCTACAGGATGTCCCTTACACTTGAGACCCCCTGAGGTGTTGATAGGAATAGGCCCGTCAAGTCTTGTCAAGCCCTCCGCCACTGCCTTATACCCTTGACCCGGCTTGAAAAAACCAAGGTCCTCTATGTGGATAAGCTCAGCAATGGAAAAGCAGTCATGAACTTCAGCGAATTGAATGTCTTTCGGCGCAAGCCCTGCCATGCCATATGCTTCCCGAGACGCATATCTTGTTGCTTCAAAGAATGTGAGATCGTCGCAGGCATGGAGACCCCTTCCGCTTCCTTGCCCAATTCCGGCTACATATATGGGATCATCGGTAAAATTCTTCGCGATATCTTGAGAAACCAGTAGCATGCAACTCGCCCCGTCACTGATAGGGCAGCAATCAAACAGGTGCATTGGCCAGGCTACTGCAGGGTTTACCCTCGGATCCCTCAGGAAATCCTTCTCATCCTGCCAGTCAGGCACCTCCTCTTCTCTTTTCTTCAAGCTCTCAATTTTCTTATTCATAATGTCCCGTATGGTCAGCGGAAACTGTGCCTTCGGATTGAGCGGTGCGTTATTGTGGCTTTTTATGGTTATGTTCATTAAGTCTTCACGAGTGGCGCCGTATTTTTCGAAATAAGCAGTGGCTATAGCCCCGAAGACGCCTGGAAAAGTGAACCCGACTCTCCCTTCGTAGGGCACCGTGGCGAGGGCCAGGCCCTGAGCAACTTCTTCGGTCGTCCTCTTGGACATTTCCTCCACTCCACCCACCAGGACCACATCATAAAAGCCGGAGGCAATGGCAAAAATGCCCTCCCTGAAAGCAAGGGCGCTTGAGGCGCACGCGCCCTCAGTCCTAGTGGCGGGCTTCGGCGTCATGCCAACCAAGTCGGAAATGATCGGTCCCCAGTGAGACTGGTTCACAAAGAAGTCGTTTGAAAAATTACCCAGGTACATTGCATCGATTTCACTAATATCCAGGCCTTTTTCAACCGAAGCGACCATCTCTCGAAAGGCATCGACAAACAAATCCTTTGAGTTTTTATCGCGAAACATGCCGAATTCCGACATGCCCGCACCCACTATGGCCGCACCTCTCGTCAGCTTTCTCCTTTTTGACATCATCTTCATCCTTGCCTCCTGCTCCTGCAACAATCCCTCCGCAATCTCCGTCATCCCTCCCAGGACCCATTCCGCAAATTCAACCTCTTCCAGCCAATAAGGCTGTATTGGCCCGGCTGGAAGTTTTCAAATCTTGCTGTCACGGCCCCTTGCCGTTCATGCGTGGGCTACCCAGGCTACCCAGCGGAATACTGCCTCAACACTCGAAAGCCGATCTTACCACTGCATGAACCACGGAGAGATCAAAACGATGGAACCGACTGTCTCTAAACGGCTAGAAATCTCTTTCGCACCTCTTCATTCTCTTCCAACTCGGCAATGCTTCCGTGGTACTTGATTTCACCGTTGTCCACTATGTAGGTGCGGGTTGCATGTCGGAGAGCGAACTTCGAGTTTTGTTCTGAAAAAAGAATTGTCAGGCCTTCTTGCTTGACCACGTCGATAAATTCGCCGAGCGCCTTGACAATAATAGGAGCTAATCCCTCTGATGGCTCATCAAGGAGAAGAAGATTCGGATCACCCATCAGTGTACGGGCGATAGTCAGCATTTGCTGTTCTCCACCGCTCAACGTACCGCCTCGACGTTGAGCAAGCCTTTCAAGGATAGGAAACAGGCTGTAGATCTTCTCGATTGACCATTTGCCGTTGCTTTTCTTTGATGACTTTCGCCCCACATCCAGATTCGCGTATACTGTGAGATCTGGAAATATCCTTCGGTCCTCTGGCACGAAACCTATTCCCATGCGTGCGATTCTATAAGAAGGGAAACCGGTAATATCCTCTCCGCGATACTCAACTGATCCTGTTTTTGGGGGATTCAAGCCCATTATACTGGTCAGAGTGGTGGTTTTTCCAGCTCCGTTCCTGCCGAGCAAAACGACCACTTCTCCCTTATCGACCTGGAGAGAAACATCGAAAAGGACATGGCTTAATCCGTAAAACGTATTGATGTTAGTTAGTTCCAATTCCATGGTCAGACTTCTTCCCCAAGATACGCCTCAATAACCTTCTCGTTTTTCGAAATCTCTTCCGGAGTTCCTGCTGCGAGTAATACTCCGTAACCAAGAACTGTTACGTTCTGTGAAATACCGAAAACGATATCCATGTCATGTTCTATGAACAGCATGGTGATGTCCAATTGTTTCCAGAGATTCTGAATAAGCTCCACTACCTGCCATCGCTCTTCAGGACTCATTCCGGCAGTCGGTTCATCCAGCAGCAGCAATTTTGGTTCCAGCGCGAGGGCAATCGCGATATCCAATCGCTTCTGATTGCCATGCGCCAGGGTTCCACTCAGCCGATCGGCCATATCGACCAGCCCGACTCCCTCCAGTATTTCATATGCCCTTGCATACACCTTGGTAAGCCTGCTTACGGATGAAAACATGTTAAGGTTTATTCTCCGATGGGTGATGACCGCGGCAATAATATTTTCCAGCACAGAGAGTTTAGGAAAGATGTTGGTGACTTGGAAGGCCCTTGCAATTCCCTGTCTTACGATGTCAAACGGTTGCATGCCGGAGATATCTTCTTCCTCAAAAACAATACTGCCTCTGTCCGGAACGTGATAGCCGGTGATCAAATTGAAGAGTGTAGTCTTTCCGGCACCATTCGGACCGATAATAGAACTCAGTTCACCACGGAAAAGCGAAAAACTGACGTTGTTTATCACCCTGTTTCCTTCAAAGGACTTGAACAGACCCTCAATTTTCAGCAACTCTTTCGCCATTGAATCTATTTCCAACTATGCCTTCAAATCATTCCAGCTCATGATTTACGCGTTGCCTTCTCATATAAGCCGACCAGTCCTTCCGGGGCAAACAGCACAACAACAAGCAGAATAAAACCGAGCACCATGGCCCATATTTCAACCAAGGACTGGTGGATATGCTGGATGATGATATTGAGGAATATGAGTACACTCGACCCGATCGCCGGTCCCACAAGGGAGTACATACCCCCGACCAGACAGGCCAGAATAGGCTCAGCAGACTTGCTCCAGTGAAGGAAATCGGTTTGGGCAAATCGATTGAGTTCAGTAAAAAGCCCACCCGCCAGGCCCGCGAAAGCTCCTGCGATGATGAAATTGAGAAGTTGACAGCGCCGGACATTTATCCCGATGAACTTCGCTCTCTCTGCATTTTCGCGCGTTATTCGAACGGCAAGACCGAAGGGAGAGCGGGTGATCATCCGCATAACAAAAAAAGAGACCAAGAATATCAAAAGGCAGAAAAGATAGAAATTGGTTGGGCCGAGGAAATCGGGTCTTGCAATGCCGTGAATTCCGTCATCCCCGCCGGTAAATGTATACCACTGGAAGACGATCATAAAGAGAAGCTGTCCAAAGGCAAGGGTCAGGATGGCAAAATAGAGACCGATCAATCGCACACAAAACCACCCGATTATACCTGCGGCCACGGCAGCAGCAAGGGGGGCTGCCGCCAGTGCGGGGAGGAGGGGAATCCCTGCTTTCTTCATGAGCAGGGCTAAGGTGTAGGCGCCAACGCCGAAAAAGGCTGCATGGCCGAAGCTTACCATCCCGCCGAAACCGAGAATGAGGTTCAGGCTCAGGGCAAAGAGGGCCATGATAATCATTTCTGTCGTTACCCAGATCCAGTATTCTCCCGGTCTGCCAAGCGCCCTCAAAACAAAAGGAAGAAGGACAAGCAAGACTATCGTGATGATTGCAGCAGTCCAATTTCTGCTTTTCAGTCGCGCTCCTTCCATGCTTTGTCTTCCTTCTCTTCTCATCAACGCTCCGGTCTTCCAAACAGCCCCCACGGCCGGATAATCAGGATGAGGGCCATGGCAATGTAGGGAAAAACAATGGCCAGCCGGCTAAGCGGCAACTGCATGAACGCGACCCCCACACCAAGGATGAGCGAACCCAGGAGGGCGCCGCCGACGCTTCCCAACCCCCCTATCACCACCACTGCAAAACACTCGATAATCTTTTCCATCCCGATCCCGAGAGTGATATTCGCGAGTCCCACCATAAGCACGCCCCCGAGCCCGGCCAGCCCGCACCCCAGCATGAATGTTCCCGTCATTACCCGGGACACGTTTACCCCCAAGGCCCCTACCATCTCCGGATGGGAGACCGCTGCCCGGATAATATTCCCGGTTCGTGTCCGGTACAACACTAACCACAGGCCCACAGTGACAAGTGGTCCCATGATCAGGATAAACACATTGTAGGTGGGGAGAAAGAGGCCCAGAAACTTTACTGATCCCGCCAGAATTTCCGGTCGCGCAACGTTTCGGATATCCCCTCCCCAGATAAGACGGGCTGCGTCTTCAAGGATCAGCACGAGGGCATAGGTCAGAAGAAGCTGAATGAGATGATGCGCGCGGTAAATCCTTCTGAAAAGCGTGATTTCTAGTATCGCACCAATCAACGCCACGGCTGGGGGTACGAGGAGCAACAGCAAAAGGAAGGAGAACAATGATCCGCTCGGGAGCAGGGTGCTCAGGGAAAAAGCAAGAAACGCCCCTATCATGTAAAGTGAGCCATGCGCAAAATTGATGACCCTGAGAACGCCGAATACCAGCGTCAGTCCCGAGGCGATGATGAAGAGCAACATGCCCTGGGTAAGGCCATTGACGAGCATAAAAAGGAAAAAATCAAAAGTCATGAGACTCCTCTGGCAATCTCATCTGCGCATGGCTTCATGCAATTCGAAGCGCTATCCTTTGAGTCAGAGCCGACTTACACAATATCACTTAGGTTGCAGCTCCTTGACCTGTTTCGCCGAGAGCCAGACTTTCTCGGCCGGCACTTCAACTGCGTTCTTTAGAATGAGGAAATTCTTGTATCTCGGATCTTTCGCCGTATAACCCACGTATATTCCCACATTGGCCTGATGATCCACAGCGCGGATATACCGCGAACCCCGCAATGAATTCCAGCGTAATCCTTCAAGAGCGTGAACAACACTGTCGGATTCGGTGGTTCCTGCCTTTCTTATTGCAGCAGTCAGAGCCAAAAGACCGTCGTAGGCCATGCACGCCCAGTCCGAGGGCCATTCGTGATATTTCTTATGATATTCTTCCGTAAAGACTTGCATAGCCAGAGTATTGACTGCATAAAAGGGGCACCGGGCGTAACCCAGAAGTCCTTCTGGCATGTCAAGGCCTGTTGCTCTCAGCATGTCCAGATCATAAAGGGATGTAATGCTGGCCTTTTTGAAGAGCCCATACGGTTTTGCCTGCTTGATAAAACTGCTGAGTGCGCCACCCCAGAGGCTGCTGTAGATAATCTCGGGATTCTTAGCCATTAGCGTTGGGATGTACGGCGTATAGTTGGTTTCTCCCTGCTTTACCCAAACGGCTTTCAGAATTTGCACGTCCGGTTTCAGCTTCTTCAGATTTTCCTTAAAGGCGTTCCACTGGGTATGTCCATAGGCATAGTCAGGCCCTATGTAACAGTACCTCTTATAAGGCTTTTTGGAGAGAAACATGGCAATACCACGTCCCTCGATTCCGGTATTTGGCACCACCATAAACATGTAAGGTTGAAAATCAGTTGTCGTCAGCTTTTCCGTGTTCGAGGTGTGAAAAAAGACGATCTTCTTGTATTGTTTGGCAACTTTGGTAACTGCAAGCGCCACCCCGCTGCTGGTGGGTCCGATCAGGAAATCACACTTTTCGTCCAGGATCAATTCCCTGGCCATGTTCGCTCCCACATCAGGCTTGAGTTTCGAATCACGGATGATGAGTTTGATCTTCTTTCCGAGCACGCCTCCTGCAGCATTGGTCTTCTCAATAAAGAGTTCTATGGCTTCCTTCTGGGATTTGTAAAAGGTTGCTCCTATCCCCGGCATGTCGGCGGTCCAGCCAATCCGGATTGTATCAGCGGCAACCGCGTTCTCTGCGTATACCATACCGACAACAGTAGATATGATTAGTGCTACGACAAAAAACCTTAAACGAGCTCTCTTCATTTCTCTTTCCTCCTTTCAAGTAAATCCTTTCAGCCAATAATCCCCTCTACCGCATGTGCTTTTCACGAGATATTGTTTCGCGCTCTCACCTCCTCACTCTGGTCATTTCAATTCTTTCATCCGAAACGGACTTTTTCCGTCTCCGGGTTACCTATGAAGAGATTGCAAACTCTTCTCATGATCCTCCCAATAAGGTCTGCGCAATTCCCTTTTGAGTGTCTTTCCTGCCACATTTCTCGGAAATTCATCCAATATGGCCACGTCATGAATCCGTTGGAATTTGGCGCCCACGTGGTCATTGATCCATGCCTTGAGTTCTTCTGAGGTCACAGTCCCAGTCTTATGCAGAATAACCGCGGCCATTGGGGTCTCACCCCATTTCTCGTGGGGGACCCCAAATACTGCTGTCTCGCGGACCGCAGGGTGTTGCACGATGACTTCCTCGATATCCCTTGGATAGACATTCACCCCTCCAGAAATAATCATGTCCTTTTTCCGATCCACCAGATAGAGGAAACCATCTTCGTCAACATATCCCATGTCTCCCGAGTGAAGCCATCCATGAAGAATGGCCTGTTCGGTTAAATCCGGTCGCTTGTAATAACCAGGGCTCAGAATCGGTCCCCTCCCACAGATCTCTCCAACCTCTCCCGGCGGAACTTCTCCTCCCTTCTCATCCAGTATCTTCATTTCAAAAAAAGGTGGTGGAGTCCCAACAGATTCGGGTTTTACGGGATAATCATATTTATCGAGGATAGTAACAAACCCTTCCGTCAGGCCGTAAAGTTCATAGAATCTATCCGGGAGATGTTTGTTCAATTCCTCCTTGTGTTTCAGATGCAACGGCGCACCTAATGAGAGAATCATTTCCAATGATGCAAGAGCCTTGGGAGAAAAATTGGGCGCCTCGATCATGGCGATAATTTGGGCGGGCACCATCATGACGTGAGTTACCTTTTCCTTCTGAATCGTTTCTATGTAGGTGACCGGATCAAACGCCTGAAGGAGAATATAGGTTGCTCCCACAAAAAAAGTGGGCATCATGTCCACAAATGCTCCATTGAAAACGATCGCCCCTGCGTGCATAGTAATGTTTTCAGGTGTCATGCGGTATGAAGCAGCAAACGACGTGCAATAGGCCATCCGAATACCGTGTGTATGGATAATACCTTTCGGCAGCCCTGTGGTGCCGCTGCTGTACATGATATTGAACGGATCTTCAGCTGTTACCTTGATTCCTTCGGGTTCCTGGCCGCCAGCACCATGCTTCAAAGTGTTATAGTTCCGGTAACCACTTATTTCCGAACCGCCGGTGAGGATGTAGTGATCATGGGGAATTGAGGAGAGTTCGCTCCTGATCCCATCCAGGATTTCTACGAATGCCGAATCAGTAATGACCGCCACAGCGTCAGAGTCACGGAGCAGCGTTGCCAGGGCCTGGCCCCTGAGCAGGATACTCAGGGGAACCACGACCGCGCCGATTTTGGCCATGGCCCAATACGCTTCCAACTGCTCCAGGCAATTTGGGAGGATAGTTGCGACCTTGTCCCCTTTTTTTATCCCCAGGGCGAGAAGAGCGTTGGCCAGCTTGTTTATCTCTCCATTGAACTCAGAATAGGTCAACCTTTGATCACCAAAAACCACTGCTGGATGATTGGGTCGATAGAGCGCATGCCTTCTAAAAAGAGATCCAAGATTCATATAAGCCTCCTCAGAGATGGGAACATCGCTGCCCTTTTTCTGTCTTTCTGAAATTTAAGGTGTCAAAATAGAGTTGTTCCCCGTGGTTGCGATTGCAAAACAAGGAGATGGGTTGCTGCAGCCACAAAGTGAGCAAATCACGTGCCACCAAAAATGCCCGTTTACCTCAGCTGTTCTTCCAGGCAAGGAGCGATGAAAAATAGTCTGTTATAACAACAGGTTTTGTGTTCTGCTGCTAGAGAGGGTGGTATTTTCTTGATTCCTGAACAAGAAAGGGGTATAGGAACCAAAATGTCTCAAATCGAAGACATGTCTCTCGATTGAGACTGGAGGGAAGAATGACCAAGGGCACGGAAAAAGGAATCAAAGAAGTCGCACTTCTTCAAAAGCCGGACTTCTTTAAAATGCTTCTCGACAATATGCAAGTAGGCGTGATCGTTTCAGATTCAGACGGCCGCATTGTCTACATAAATGAAACCTACGCCCGTTTTCTGGAAATGAGTCCCGCAGCCCAAATAGGAAAGCATGCCACTGAACTTGGGGTAAACTCCAGGCTCCATGTCGTGGCAAAGACCGGAAGGGCTGAAGTCAATTACCCTCACCAGTTCAAGGATAGGGCCTTCCTGGTTCATCGCGTCCCCATAAGAGAAAAGGGAGAGGTTATCGCCGTCCTTGGTCTGGTTCTTTTTGATAGCGCAAGCACGGCGAGTAAACTCGCAGAAAAAGTCTCCTTCCTGGAATCCAAGGTCGATCTGTATGAAAATGAATTGATTTCATTGCGGTCCACAAAATATACTTTTGACAGCATTGTGGGGAAAAGCAGCGACATGAAAGAGCTTAAGAGGCATGCCCGGAAAGCCGCTGCTACAGATCTTCCCGTGGTGATCACAGGGGAATCAGGCACGGGGAAAGAACTTTTTGCACAGGCTATTCACCACGCATCTGCTCGAAGACCCTTTCCTTTCATTCGGATCAACTGTTCAGCCATTCCGAGAGACTTACTGGAGTCAGAGCTCTTCGGGTATGAAAAAGGCGCATTCACCGGAGCGAAAACAAAAGGCAAACCCGGCAAGTTTGAACTGGCTCATCATGGAACCCTTTTTCTCGATGAGATCGGAGATCTCCCGCTTCAAATGCAGCCAAAGCTCTTACGAGTGCTGGAGGAAAAGGAATTTGAAAGAATTGGCGGCACTCAGGTAATTAAGTCGGATTTCAGACTTATCGCAGCGACAAATCAAAATCTTGAAGAGATGTTGACCGAGGGTCGTTTCAGAGAAGATCTCTTTTACCGTTTAAATGTGATACCCATCGAAATCCCGCCGCTACGGAAAAGAAAAGAGGACATTCTCCATCTGACCAACCATCTGCTGGCGCGCGCCGCTCAGCACTGGGACCTTCCAATGCTCAACATAGACTCCCGGGCGGAAAAGGCCTTGATTGAGTACGCTTGGCCCGGCAATGTGCGGGAACTGTCAAATACCCTTGAACGGGTCCTGTCCTATCTGGAAGGGTCTACCATACACCTGTGCGACTTACCCTTCTACCTTCACAGGAGTTCAAGAGGTTCGGAAAGGGCGGGTCGTGCCGGCCTGAAGACGGTTCAGAGAAGCGCTGAAAGAGAGGCTATTCGCTACGCTTTGGAATCTTCGGAGTACAATAAGGCGAAGGCTGCCAAACTCCTGGGAATTCATCGTTCCGTCCTGTACAAGAAACTGAAAAGATACAATATCCCCCTGAACAACCCTTGATCCCTATCTCTAAACGACAGAATGCTTTCATGGTTGACAAGCTTAGGCATTAACCGGCAGACTTATGGATACTTATTATTCGTTAACAAAGGGTTTTTTTTGATAACAATGGAGCCACGTTCCAAAAAGGTAGATGTTAAGCGACGAAGGATCAAATGGTCTCGAAACTGAGAGAGCGTGATTTCAGGATCACGCCGCAACGGTTGACCATTCTGAGAATTGAGAATATTGGCGGCCAGCGAGGGGCACCCCTCCGTGGAAAGGATCTATAAAACCGTCAGGTGCCAGTTTCCGACGACCGGCATCGCCACCATCTACAAAATGGTTCGTCTTTTAAAACAGCTAAACGAGGTGCTGGAACTGAGTTCCCGGGCGGTGTGGAAAAGGGGTCACACGTATTTTATTGGATTCACCACATAAGGCGTAAGATGTGTGCTCTAAGACAATTTATATCTGGCAATTTTGATTTCACTCGAAAAAACTGATTTGGGGCACTGGATTTTGTTTCTATTACCAGACGAATTGTTCAATAGATTTTGAGCAGGTGTGGCATTCGGGTTATGCAAATAATCACTCGTTTGAAAATTCCTTGAAATCAACTCTTTCGAAAAGGAGACCGGGGTAACGACTCATTTGGGTTATCCTTCACTCGACCAATTTTTAAGGATTCATCTGGTAGTCGTCACAAAATAAAGGCCACACTCAAGCGATTTATAGCCGTCTGATCATTTTCTGAAAGGATAAGATACAAAGACTTCGAAAAAGCTTGACTTCCATTTGCACATTGGTTGATAATTTAGCTTAGATTTTGCCAATATTCCTTCACGAGCAGCTCCCCCGCTGAGATCCAATACACTGCGAATCCATCTCTTCCTGTTAGAATTGTTACCTTTCCGGCACTGAGAAAACGCATACCAGTTCACTCCGCAACCTTTTTCAGGGCTCACTTCATGTGTACACACCTCAAATATATCCTGCACCGCTCCCGATAGGGAGTTGATCTGTCGGGAGCCATCCCTCATAACCGTTCTAAAGCGGCCGGAATTCCCAAGCTCGCCTTCATTCGCATTCCCCTCATTTTCCCCTTACTCTTGAGTTTGATCTTACCTCCTCTCTGCACCCAGCCGAACAGGCTTTGCTTCCTATTCCCTCCTCAGTTTCTTTTTCACCCCTGCCGTTGGGGCACGAAACAAAGTCACCGGGTACCTATCCCTTTCCCTGAACTTTGTTCGCTGTTGATGAACACTGTGTTCAAGGGAATTAGTTTTGTTCTACAGACAATTCCGGCTATTGGAATGAATCCGTAATCTAACGAAAGGATGAGGTAGTTATGAAAAGAAGAACTACTCGAAAGGGTGTTTCGTAGTGCCCGCTGTTTTGACCCAGGCCTTGAAGATGGCGGTGGGGGAGGGATCATTTATCCAATCCGTGCCGAGAAGATGGGTTTGTAGACAAATAAGCCGGGGTTCTGCCTAATGAAAGGAGGAACAGCAATGCCATTCCATGAGACGTCAACCCACAATATGGGTATTATGTATTATGAAAATGGAGTGGGGAGATTGCGAGGATACATAATTGACACTGATAAAGATGGTGATAAAGTAATCACGGAACTGACCGAAGAGGCAACCCAGCTTGGCCCCAAGCCGGCCAGCGGAAAGGGCAAAATAATAGGAGGAACTGGAAAATTCAAAGGAATTCAGGGAAGCTTTGAGTATACCAGAAGAAACATGAGGCATGCCGAAAAAGGAACTTACCAGGCTATCTCAAGGGGAAAGGGAACTTGGAAAATAGTTGAACCGTAGAAGTAAATCACAGCCAAGAAGTCAGAGAGGAGGCAGAGTCACTCGGCTCTGCCTCTTCTTTGGCGTTCCAAAATCAACTATACTGCTGGTAGTCTATCGTTTTCGGTTGCACCTAAAAGCGATGATTACGATACCTAGTCAAAAGTCCGGTCAGCCGGAAAATATTGACTGAAGCATCTAATCAAAGCCGTCGCAGATACAGATATCTGCTATGGATCACATCCTCACCAGAGTCTGTGATAAGAGAATAAATATCCGGGATGGCAATGGACAGAGGATGTGCATGTCATGGCAAGGTATCTCGGGTCTGAGCATCGGTGCAAGAGGGCCTGTAATGCTTTCTTATTGTAATCACACTTCCGGGAGATCGTTTTTGCTGATGACTTGATGGCCAAGAATTAAGTTTGCGGAGAATGCAACTTCCGCCAACCCGCATCTCAATTTCAAGAATCAGGCTGCGCAAATGTCGGGATATCGCGGGTCGACATAAAGCGACTTATCCGAAACAGGGAGCTGGGACATGGAATAGTCGATATGATGTTCCATGGGTCTTTGGCGGTCCAGTCGCTTTGGGTGGAGGTCGGGGTTTGACTTTCCAAAGATCAAGGTGCTTGTTTTTTCTTGACTTCCAAGGGCGGATTCGAGTATAATTATATTATTGATTATTGCTTGTGACTTTAAGCGGAGATGCTTTGGGGAGATAGGCACTTCCGCTTTTTTTTCAACCCGAGGCTGAGAGTCTCATTTTTCTCCTTGGCCGATGCAGGGGTGAGAAGACAAGGGTCAGATTGAGTCGAAAGGATTTAGTCAATTAGAAGGTAACGTCATCAAGGTGTTGGTTGGAGATCAAGTCCAGGTAAGCGTCTCACCATATGATCTATCCCATGGATTAATAACCTACCGCTTGCAGTGATAAACAGACAGAAAATCTGATTTGGGGATCTTGAACTTATCCTCAGTCGATTGCATGTGAATAGTGCAATGACCTTGAATTTCAATATGTTGCTGTGATGCGATGGGCAACATTCATAACAAAAAACTCAGAAATCACAAAACACATTAAAGAGAAAAAGGAGCTAATCGTGGAAGAAAATAGACGAAATCAATTGGATGTGAAACTCAAGGAGATGATCGAAGACTTTGATCAAGCTGAAGCCAGACGAAAGGATCCCATAACACACTCTGGTACCGGCAATGGCATTCGCCGCAGGGAAGGTGAAAAAGATAAGCGTTTTTCTTTCTGAAATAAGAGAAGGGTTGCGTGATCGTGCAAGAACTCCCTTTTTCGGACTCGGACTTTGCGGGATTCAGCCTTGTGCGTCGAGGATATAGCCAGTCCAAGACGTTCTTTCCATCATTCATGAAGGCCAAACCCAAGACTATTTTTATCAACTTACGAACGGTTCATCCTGAAAGAACCGTGATGACTTCTCGCCGAATCATGCACCGGCAATGTGGTACAGGATTCGTAAATGATGCTCTCAATTTCAGGAGGCCCCTAAATCTTTCCATTTCTTGCCAAGAAGGGGGCTCTCTTTGAGCTATTATCATGACCTTCTCTGATTCCATTCTATCCTCACGCAGGTCGATGGACATCAAGTAATCATTTCGTCCTTCTATGGTCCGACAATGGCGCACGGTTCGTTTTGTTGTGGATACT
>Ga0307417_10000314_pt1 | contig 20228 bp, 14 predicted proteins | sample SalMarWE160210MG_2_FD_202514 | JGI IMG/M metagenome (GOLD analysis project Ga0307417, IMG submission 202514) | Salt marsh sediment microbial communities from the Plum Island Ecosystem LTER, Massachusetts, United States - WE1602-10 | ecosystem: Environmental > Aquatic > Marine > Intertidal zone... | reverse complement strand
CAACTTATCCCTATTTTCATAATGATTGGAGCTATCATAGCTGGAGAGGCGTCGGTCATCATATTTCCAATTTCTTTGCAAATCTGTTTGATGACGATTATGATGATGACAATTACCGTTATCTGAAGGATTTAACGGAGGATTTTAAAATTGTGATAGCAGGAAACGGTCAAGAATTGGATAGAAGCGAAATTGAAAGGATGCAAAACAATCTTAGGAAGGAAGCAGCAGTATCATTAAATGCAAATGACAATGAACTTTATTTGACGCAAGGCTTTGAGCTAAAACAACCCACTGAATTAAACATTTATGCTGTTGGAGAGGCAAGAGATGATGGCAATTTCGATTACGGCTGGATTATAAATACTAAAACCAGAGAAAAGGTTTGGCTTCAGGATTATTATGATACGGAACATGCCGGCGGTGCGGATAAAAACAGATATACAAAGGAAACCATTTCGCTTCCAGCTGGAAAATATGCTGCTATTTATGTTACCGATGATTCCCACTCTCCTTTTGAATGGAATTCCGCTGTGCCGCACGACCCTGCCTTCTGGGGAATGACTGTTCGGATTAATCCCGCAGATAGACAAAACCTTAGCAAATTTGATTATCAGCAGTTTGAAAAAGACAAAGTCATTTATGAATTAACCCGGATGCGTGACGATGATTTCGCAACGCAGGGATTTTCCTTAAAGAAACCGATGGATTTGAGAATTTATGCCTTAGGCGAAGGACGCGATGGGGAGATGTTCGACTATGGCTGGATTGTTGACGCCAAAACACATAAAAAAATATGGGAGATGGATTATTATGATACGGAACATGCCGGCGGCGCTCAAAAGAACCGCCTGGAAGATGATGTGATTTCTTTGGATAAGGGTGATTACATCGCATACTATGCGACCGATGGCTCCCACTCGTACCATGACTGGAACGCTTCCCCACCCTATGACCCTGATCATTGGGGATTAACTATTTTGGCAGCTAACGATAATTTTAGTCGAAGTGATATTTCTGATTATGAAGAGAAAGAGGCTAAGAACGTCCTGGCAAGCATCATCCGGGTTAGGGATCATGAGTACGCTCATGAAAATTTCACGCTAAAGAAGGATTCCGAAGTACGCATTTATGCGATTGGCGAGGGAACGAGGGGAGAGATGTACGATTATGGTTGGATTGAGGATGATAATACCGGCAGGGTGGTTTGGGAAATGACTTACCGTAAAACCGATTATGCCGGAGGCGCTCATAAAAATCGATCTTTTAATGACACGATTCTGCTCAAGAAGGGTAATTATAAGCTTTATTATGAATCCGATGATTCTCACTCGTTTAATGATTGGAATGATACTCCGCCCTCAGATCCATTGCATTGGGGCATTTCTGTTTACTTGGCAGATGAGAGATAGATGTTGAATTAAAGCAGGGATTATTGATCTTATAAAACTCTGAGTCTATCAAGAAATTTATATCATATATAATGCGGGCTATATTCCCATATTCCCTGTTCTTTCATTTCTCCCTATAAAACTAAGGCTGCGACCGCAAACAGGTCAATAATCAGAAGTGTCGGAGTTACTTCATTCTTCTTCCCAACAGTGAATTTAATGACAGTCCAACTCAGAAACCCCCAAATAATCCCCTGCGTGATCGAATATGTAAATAGAATTAACACCAGCGCCAGAAAGGCAGGAATGGCATCATCGAATTGTCTCCAATTGATTTGGGTGATCGGCTTTGCCATGAAAACGCCCACCAGCACCAAAGCCGGCGATGTAGCAATGGAAGGAACAACTGATAGCAGGGGCGAAAAGAAAATGAATGGTAAGAACAGTAGTCCAGCAACAATTGCCGTCAACCCTGTTCGACCGCCTTCTTCAATACCTGCCGCAGACTCGACATAGCTATAAATGTAATGGTAATGGCATTCAGCTCGCCCAATCCTAAAATAGTCGATGGCGTATGAACAATGAAATTTGCATTTGAAAATCCGATCAAGGTAATAAATAAACCAATTCCAGCTGCCACACCATAGCGAATCTGCTCCGGGATGGCTTTCAAGATAAGCGTTCTAATATTAAAAACAGATAGCACCAAGAAAATAATCCCCGACCAGAATACTGCGCCAAGAGCCACTTCCCATTCCACGCCCATCCCCTTCACTACCGAATAAACAAAAAAGGAATTTAATCCCATGCCCGGCGCCAGGAGTATTGGGTTCTTCGCATAAAGCCCCATCATAATGCTGCTAGAAGCCGAAACCAAAACCGTTGCAGTCAATACTCCGCTAAATGGCATCCCGGCATCCTTCAGAATGGAAGGATTCACCACAATTATGTACATCGATGCGAGAAATGTAGTAATGCCGGCAATAATTTCTGTTCGGACAATTTTAGTATGTAGCGCTGTTTGTGTCTTTTGCATATTGGAAGTTCCAAACTAAATGTTTCGATTGGCTCCTATTTTGAGAATTTAAATTAATGCTATTAGATTATTTCTGTGGAGGATAAAAACCAAAATAAAAGCAGCCCAACTTTTAGCAAAGTCGGGCTGCTTTTCAATAAAACAAGTATTTGATCGCTTCAGTAAATCACGGTTTATTTTTTACATCATAAATTCTTAACTGAGGTATCGCTCCATTGGTTATTTCTTCAAAGTCAAGCAAATCATCACATTCCTCCGCCATACTTTGAAACTTGTTTAAATGATCATTCCAAACAAAATAATAATCAATATCATTGGTTCTCAAATCCTCATATAATTCTTTGCATCCAATACCATCTTTTGAAGGTCCGAAATATTTTAAATCCAGATAAAATGATAAATAAAGAGGGGTTTTATATTTGGCTTGAGAGGCTACATTTCCATGAAGCTTGTATTGTCTTAATTTTTTGCTTAACGAATAAACATCGTCCCCCTTATTTATTTCAAGTGCAAGGGTATAAATGGGATATATCCAAAAGGAAATAACAAAAAATAAAATAGTTAGATTTTTCCGGGTGCCCTCAAAGAATCGAGATTGAAATAACTTGTTTAGCGCACTTCCGCCCAAAATCAGAATTAAGATACTGGTTACCCATAAATATCTTTCAACCGGAAAAATCAATACATACCCGAAAGTAAATAAAAAGAATGTGACCAGGATGTAAAAATCTCTTTCCTTTAGTGTATTTGAATTAAGTGGCAACAAAAATAGTATTTCGGCAATAATGATTGTAATTGAAAGCATTGAAAAAAAGCCCAAAAACGACAAAATCCGATTGATGAAGTTGAGAGAAAGCTTGATTTGGTGCTTTAATAATTCCAATGACTTAAGTGGGCTCCAACCCTCTACCTTTATTTTTGAAGGATCTTCCCAGGCGCTGGTAGCATTTTTATTGGAAGGATCAAGAAAACCTTCGCGACCTACCGGATGTCCTTTGGTGTCAGGAGCCATTAATGCATAAACATAGCTTGCGGAATTGCTTATGGTAAATTTATTATATTTGTAGCTCATTAATCCGATCCAGGTGCCGCTAAGCAATAAGAATGCTATCATCCCCAGGGCAAAATTTTGAAGCACTTTTTTTCTAATAGCCGAATCCTTACTCCGGAAGTAAAAAATTCCGTTCATCAAAATGAAATGAGAAATAAAAAAAGGAAAGGCATAGTGCTTGCTGAAATACGCAAAGGCGCCCAAAACACCAGCGATTATGCTTACTTTTCTATTTTCAATATATTTTGAATCATAAATTGTATTTAAATAAAAAAGTAAGATACAAACAAGAAGCAAATCCGGCGTGTCGAAAGAGAAAGCAAAATAGAGAAGCATCGGAACTGATACGAATAATATCAACCGACGCATCTGATCGGAAATTTCAATTTGATGAGAGATTCGTTTAATTGGAATTAATGTAACAAAGCCAATTAATACAGACAGGATTTTGGCGCTCATTAATTTAGAAAGACCAATGGCCAAAAAAGGAATTAATAGCCAGGAGTAAGCCGGAGCAAAATACCCGTTAATGGCATCATAAAATGCCCCTTTTAAATAATGTTCAGCAATCGAAACATAGGAAATGGTATCGGGATATAATTTGTGCTGATATAACCCGAATAATAATAATGCCAAAAATGCATAAAGCAATAGTACCCACTTGAAATATTTAGCCTCATTCTTACCCGCTGAAGATGAACCTTCACTTTTTATTGCTTGAATCATTGCAAATATCATATTTTAATTCGTCTGTTTTTTATGATTCTCAATGATCTTCTTAACCATAGATATGGCAGAAACAAAGGAGATAGAAATAATTCCGTAGTCAACCAAAATGAGAAATAGTACATATCAAGACGCTCGAGCAGGTAGCGGTCACTATTTAAGGTAGTAAAATTTAAGTCAACCGAGCAGGCGCCTTTATAATTCAGGGTCACAATGTTATATGCTAACTCATTATAATCACCATAAGGATACGCAAAAAAATCCACCGATTTTCCAGTTTGATCCTCAATCATCTTTTTTGATCCTGTAATCTCTTCTTCAACAACTTTGGATGGTATTTGTGAAAGGTAAGGATGATTTATCGTATGAGCCTGGATATCGAATACAGACTCCGACATCTCCTTCACTTGATCCCATGTTAAGATGGGCTTTGCAGGAATATCAGCGGGCTGCGAAAGCCAATCATTTTTTAACCCACAATAACCTGTTGTAAGGAATATTGTGGCATGATAATTAAATTCTTCTAAAACCGGAAAAGCGTGAGAGTACAAATTCTCAAAGCCATCATCAAAGGTTAGCACGAACACCGGCGATTGGAAAGATTTCCGACCATCGAGCCAATCGATTAAATCGTGGAGGGAAATTGTTGTGTACCCCTTCTCCTTTAAAACACTCAGAATTTTTTTAAATCTAGCAGGATTAAAGGAAATAACCGATTGGTCACTATCCAATGAATGGAAGGTTAGAATGGGAATTTTGTTAATCACCCTTGCTCCGCAAGTTCCCGGTTCAGCGCATCGATAACTGGATGGTTAATGTGTTTTCTTTCTGCAACCTCCCTGATGACCTGATAGTATTTGTTAATATGATATTCCTCCGTCCAATATTTTTGATAGGCGTTATAACCATTATTTCCTAATTCGGTTTTAAGGGAAGGGTTGAGCCGCAATTGTTCCATTTGATCGATCAATTCATCTTCGGTGTTATAAATAAATCCACCCTGGCTTTGAGTGACCACTTCCGGAAGGGCGCCTAAATTATTAACAATAACCGGCGTTTTGTGAGCAAATGACTCAATAATGATAATCCCAAATACTTCGTAGCAAATCGATGGCACAATGACTGCTAGCGCATCGTGATAAAGGGCCTGCAATTCGCGGTAGGATAGCCTGCCCAGAAATTTCACATTAGGCACATTAGCGGCTAATTTTTTGAGTTCAGCGTCATATTCCCCATCGCCCGCTATCAGCAAATCACTTTTATCATATTTGGCAAATATTGGGATTACATTTTGCAATCCTTTGATTTTTTCTAACCTACCGACAAATAAAAAGAAAGGCCTCTTTTTCCCGTTCTTATTCAGAGGAGTTTTTTCGGAATTGTGATTTTCAGAGGATGGCAAAAAATATGGTAGATGGATGATTGGCTTATTAAAACCCAGTTCATGATGCTTATTTTTTGTAAAGATACTCGGCGATAAAAAAGCATCAATGTGAGCCAATTTGTCATCCATAATTCCCAAATATCGCCACAATTGCACAGGGCGTTTCCCTGCGATCTGACAGGAAATGCAATTTCTCTTGGTGCAGGCTTCTCGATTGTACTTCCACAACACATGCATCGGACATACCAGCCAGTGCTCATGCATGTGGTACAATTTGATCGCACTCCCCAATGCCAATACATCCAGCCCGATTAATGACATATTATGATAATGAATCACATCATAATTGTTTTCAGAAATCAGTTGATCTATTTTTCTTTTTTTAAAAATTGAATGCGTGGTTTGCTGAGTATAGAGTGACAACAAGTAGCCATATCTGTTTTCCAAAAAATGAACCGTAATATTTTCATGATTGGGGTAATTTCCTTTGGGACCTGTTTTCTCCAATACTTTGTAAGCATCCACATTGTGCACGACATCTACCTTGTGTCCACGTTTAGCTAGTTCATTAACCAGGCGATAAATGTAAATGCCATCTCCACCAAAATTATACGGCGGAAAAAACGTTGTAATCATTAAAAATTTGAGCTTTGGATCATCCATAGAACCGAAATCAGTAAAATGTTAAGTACAGAGGCTCGCTTAATTAAGCTAATTTCTTGAAAGCGTTCAATACAATTTGAGCTGCTGCATTCCAGGAATATTCCTGGGCTCGTTTGTATCCTCTATTTTGAAATGTTTCCCGCAATTGCGGGTCATTGCAGATTCTTTCCATGCAAACAGTTAACTGTTCGGGCTTGTGAGGGTCGAAAAATAAGCCGGCATCCCTAACAATCTCCGGCAACGAGGTCGTCTCGCTTGAAATAACCGTCGTACCGCATGCCATTGCTTCGAGAGCAGGTAAACCAAATCCTTCCGAAAATGACGGAATTATTAATCCCAACGCCCCGGAATAGAAATAAGGCAAATCCTCATCAGGAACATGTCCGGTAAAAATAATTTTATCCTTTTCCTCACCAAGCTGTGCTCGTTTCTGAATTTTATCGTCCATCCAAAAAGCATCGTTTTCAAAATCCCCCACAATGACTAATTTCGTATTAGCAGTTCCATTTTTATTTTGAAACAGACGAAATCCGTCGATTAACGCATTGATATTTTTGTGAGGACCGATACCCCCAACATACAAGAAATATTGATCTTCTATCGAGAGAGCATGGTGCGTCAATACTTCCTGAAATTTTTCATCCCGGCTCATTTTTCTAAATCTTGAATCTGCTGCTTCGATGGTCACAAATATCTTATGTGGCTCGATTTTCAAGTAGTCAATTATGCCCTGTTTTGAATAATTGGACACAGTTAAAATAGAATCAGCCTGATTGATAGCAATCTCCGATTTGATCTTCCAAAATAGTCTTGAACGAAATGTTGGGAAAATTAAATCCGGATACATCTCCGGTATGACGTCATGAATGGCAACCACTTTTTTCGCTTTTGAGATTGTTGGAAAAAACGTATAGATCGATGGGAAAAACAATATATCCAAGTCTTCGCTTGAAGCCGCTTTAGCCATTTGATACATATCCTTTGGGGAACGATAACTTGAAGAGGAAGCAGCCTGAGCCGCGGCGCGATCTGTAAACACTGAGACCGACTTGACGCCCAGCGGGAAGTCACAACTTTGGTAGGAAACCGAATCTATAAAAAATACATATTCATTAGTTAACGAGTCCACAGATGCTATCATCGCCTTCAGCAACTCTCGTGTAAATCTGCCATACCCGCGCTGGTTAATCCAGCAAGAGGCATCAACGCCTATTCTCATGATTGGTTTGCGAATCTCAAATTAAGGAAAGTTGAATTGGCTATGATGGAGAAATGCCCTTGATGTATCCCCAAATTCTTTTGGGTTTGATGATCATTTTCTTTTCATCAATCCCATTTTTGTACAAGCTATATTGCATATTCAGATATGATGTAACCATCCCGATTAATGATAGAGGCTTACTAACCACTTCAACTTTATGATTCTGTATACCCTCAAACACAGCTTCGATGGTTAACTTTTTCGATTGGATTACCGAGTGACAATTTCCGAGATGTTTCAAAATATGAGAATCCGAATTCCCAACTACCGGAAGATTAAATTCTTTCGCGGTTCTCACTGCTTTTTTATTGAAGTTAATCACTCTTGAATAAAAGAATGTAAATTCAATGGCATCGAAAAGCTCAATATGCTCTATTAATTTATCTTCCAAACAGAATTTCTTTTTGAAAAATGGGTGTGGGGCAATAACAAATATATCATCCTCTCTTTTTGCTAACCTCAAATCCCGGAAATTTTTGATTTTTTCAGCGGAAGCGGATGCATTCAGGAGGAGAGTATGTTTGCCCTCAATAGATTTTTCGATTCCGGGAATGAGCAAGACTCCATTATCGAGAGCATAACTTCTAAGCTCGCTATTATAGGTAAGACTATTGTGATTGGTAATTGCGATTGCTTTAAATCCCAATTCTGCGGCTTTGGAAATTAGTTGATTAGATGAATGACCAATATTATCAATTGGATCATCTGCGGTGTGAATATGGAAATCAGTTTTAATATTCATGGTTATTGACTTCATTGTTGATCATTTATATCGACATAATTACCTGCCAAAATAGGATTTCACCGAACTAATATCATTTTTCTGACACTTTGAAAATGATCTGTCTTAATTTGATAAAGATAAATACCGCTTGAAGCAGGAATGCCTGATGCATTTAATCCATTCCACACTTCAGAATAGTACCCGGCTTTCAATTCATCATTAATCAAAGTCTGGATTTTCTGTCCTTGCAAATTATAAATTGTTAAATACACATAACTGTTTTGAGGAATTTGAAATTCGATGGTTGTTGAGGGATTAAAGGGATTTGGATAGTTCTGATTCAAACGATACTCAGCAGGTAATAAAATGGCAGTCTGATTTTCACCTATTGAAGTAAGATTGTTATTAGGGCAACTCAGAGCAAATGGTGTCGCGGTGACTTTGATTTTATCGCTGGACATGAGACCCCCTGAATCTGTTGCTTTGATTTCAACAGAAAACCAGCCAATTTTGCCGTTTACAGTCTTAAAAGTAGCGCGGTGATTAGTTGAATCGATGGTAACAATTAAATCAGATGGGTGAATAGGTGGTTTTATGGGGGGAGGGCGGCGGGGATATCGCGAACCTGATGCCCTGCCAGGACCGACAAATAATAAGTGAGCGCTTTGTACTTGGGCAGTCCAATTTATTTCGCTTGTATCGTTATCAACATCTGTAACATACGTATCTAAATCTATGGTAAAGCTGCTATCCTGGTGAAAAATCAGATCCGGAATATTACTGATAGAAGGCGGATCATTTACAGCCTTGATTCGGACAGAAAGCGTATCGCTGATTGACAACCCTCCATTATCAATTGCATTTACAACGATAGTTGCAATGCCGAAATAATTCGCAGCTGAGTTGACTTTTAATGTATCATTGGATATTGCCGTTCTGATATTATTATTATCTGAAAACGATTCAAATTGCAAAAAATCGCCGGAATCTGGGTCCAAAAAATGCATATTCAGATTTTTGACAATAATATTTGGACCACTATCCTCCAAATATGTCATATTGGGAATAGTATCCAATTTAACTGGTGAATGATTTACAGGCTTTTGATGAATTGCTATCACCCCTTCATAAGGAATGCTGGCATTAAGGGGCTCCCCTTCATTGATAGTAATATCCGGTAAATCAACATCGTATTCCAGTGGTGTTGTATATGTTATTCCATATGATCCGGAGGGCAATCCGCTAATACCAAAACTCCCGCTCCCTAAAACTTTTACAACAACGACATAATTACCTTTTTTATTTATGAACGCTATTGGGTCAAAATCATTATTTGTTGTTGCAGCTTCGATTCTAACCGCGCCAGATCTAACATATCTGCAATAGAGCATAGTATATTTTGTTTTTTCTGCTAAGTAAACGTGGGGTGGAGATTGTGTCGTGTCAACCCGAAACAAAGGAGTTTTTGAGCCACTAAAAGGTGAACAAGCGATTCCTTGTTGCCATGCAGAATTAGCGCCGTTTTTTAGATCTTCATGTAGAGTTTCATGATTATTGCCATAATCCCACCACTCATTCATGAATCCGCCAAGCAATGGATGAGCTAAAACTCTTTCTTCAATGTTTTGAAGATCAGCCGAAATACCTGCATACCTATGGTAAGCTAATAGCTTAATATAGGATGTATCATCATCAGCAAGAGTATTCCAGATATTATCAAAGAAATTATCAGCCTGTCCCATTGACAGAGTCGCAGGCGCAATTATATCTATGTCCCATCCTCGGGACTGGATTCTATCAATCAAAGCCTTTGTGCAATTACCAACCGTGGCGCCGTTGCTCCAACCAGGGTCGATCCCATTATCGGGTTCGTTAATAATATTTATTCCATTCACATAAAATCCCCAAGTATTATAAATATGTTCTACAGCCGCCTCTATAAATTCAGCATATTCAGCAGGATTTGACCGGTGCTCAAATGCAGAAGATGTGAAATCAAGATAATTCAAATAGACATAAAGGCTCTCTTGTCGTGATGCAGCCAATCTTTCTTTTAAAGGGAGAACAACTTGTGAAATTGTGCTGTCTAATTCTGAAAATTGAAAACCCCTCCAATTGATAGAATAGGGATCTGCATTATCATTTAAAGGGATATAGCGATTAATCTTCCAATTCGAATAATTGGTTGAGCTTTGATCTGTCCAAAATGATTGCCAATAATCGGTCGAATTCTCCTGACCGCATCTCAATTCAACCTGAATCATATTAATGCCAGCCTCATCAACAAGAAGCGTCATCAGAGTATCTCGAAAGTTGCGATACTGGTTTTCCATATTTGTTTGATAGAAGAGGTCTCCTTGTGCTCCTGCCTGCCCCATCACATCCCAGCCAACCATCGTTTGATATTTTACATTGGCATTAATAGTTATAAGATTTTGGGCATTACAATTTGAAATAATCAATCCTAAAACAAATAAACAGAAAAATAGTAATATTTGAATCTGCAATCCTTTTGTGTTTCTTGCCTGATTGCCTCGCGTCCATTGCTCAGCCATTGCTTCCTCCAGTATTTATTCAGCCATCATCTCTTTCGATGCCTAAATAAATATTTAACAGAATTAACATAATAATTGCACCAGTTAATAATCGCTTGTTTTTATTGGTATAGTCACAAATTCCTATCGAAGGAATTCTTAAATTGCAGGAATTACCGAATCAATACCATTTTCTTAAACTTATTGCCGTACTCTGTCTTAATAAAATAAAAATAAATTCCTGAAGCAAATTGATTTCCGTCCCACTGAACTTGATAACTCCCCGCTGATTGTTTTCTATTAACCAGAGTATCAACTATTTGACCCTGAATATTTAGAATGGTTAATTTAACATTGGATTTCCAAGGAATATGGTATCGGATATATGTGATGGGATTGAATGGATTGGGGTAATTTTGCTCTAATTGAAATCCTTGAGGTATTTGAAACTCCGAATCCAAGCCCTGAGTATTTGTATCCAATCCGGTACCCATTAGCGGAACATTGAACGGATCTTCATTGGGATCATCACTCGATATGCCTAAGGTGGCGCTTTTATGGCCCACTGTGATTGGTTCAAAACCTACCACAATATTATGTGTTCCTCCCGGGAGGATTGTCGCCACTCCACCACCACTGGTAATGCTAAACTCCTGGGCATTCTGGCCGGATAAGGTGCTCCCGTTGATATTCAAAGGTAACAACCCCTCATTGCTCACTACAAACGTTTGACTTGAACTGTCGCCTAACGCGATATCCCCATAATTATGAGAAGATGGTGTTACATCAATATCCGGGGCCGGACCCAAAACTCCTTGAGTAAATATCGTTATCACACCTTGTGCCGGAATATTTGTATTCAAAATATCGCCGGGATTAATAGTCACATCAGGGAGACTAATATCATACTCATTGCTAGTTGTATACTTAAGCCCATATAATCCGGGAGGCAATCCCTGAACCATAAAATCACCGCCCTGATCGGCTTTTACAATTACAGTATATTTGCCATCAGTATTTATAAAGGCCAATGGATCAAAATCATTGTTAGTTGTTGCAGCTTCGATTCTAACAGCGCCAGGTCTGACATATCTATAATAAAGCATTGTATACTTTGTTTTATCAGCCAGATAAACATGGGGTGGTGACTGAGTTGTGTCGACACGATACAGAGGGGTTTTTGAGCCACTAAAAGGAGAGCAAGCCACTCCTTGCTGCCATGCAGCATTGGCACCATTTTTCAGATCCTCATGCAATATTTGATAACCATTGCCATTGTGCCACCACTCATTCATAAATCCACCAAGCAAAGGATGGGCTAATACTCTATCTTCTATATTTTGAAGATTACCCGCCGAAGATCCTGAGTATCTATGATAAGCCAATAGTCTAAAATAGGAGGTGTCATCATCCGCAAGGTGACTCCAGGTATTATCAAAGAAATTATCAGCTCGTCCCATAGAGAGGGTCGCCGGCGCAATGATATCTATATCCCAGCCTCGAGACTGAATTCTATCTATCAATGCTTTCGTGCAATTGGCGACTTTTGTACTGCTATCCCAGCCAGGGTCACTTCCATTATCAGGTTCGTTAATAACATCAATTCCATCAACATAAAAACCCCATGTGTTATATATATGTTCAATAGCAGCTTCGACGAATTCAGCATATTCTTCAGGATTTTCTCGATGTTCAAAAGCTGAAGTGGCAAAATCAACATAATTCAGATAAACGTAGAGGCTTTCTCCACGCTCAGTGGCTAATTTTTGTCTTAGAGGAAGAACCAAATTTGATATAGTGCTGTCTAATTCTGAAAATTTGAAACCATTCCAATTGATCGAAAAGGGATCGTTATTATCATTTATGGGGACATAGCGATTATTTCTCCAGTCTGAATGACTACCCGGGTCCTGATTCATCCAAAATACTTGCCAATAATCGGTATTATTTTCATACCCACACCGCAAACCGTCAAGCTGAATCATGTTTCCACCCATTTGATCTACCAGAAGCGATACAAGGGTATCAATATAAAGCGAGTAGTGAACTTCCATATTTGTCTCATAAAAGAGATCAGCCTGAAGTCCAGCTTGGCCCATTATATCCCAGCCAACCATTGTCTGGTAAGTAATATTTTCATTAAGATTGATCAAATTTTGTGCATTATAATCTGAACTTGCTGCGATTAAATTAAATAAACAGACAAAAAACAAAATTTGCGATGCTCGTCCTTTTCTTATTTGCCAGCCTTTCATCTATTTTCCTTTTTATCCGTGTATCTTCTTTCCTTGCAGATCCTTCGAAACGCTAACACCCAGTTGATCCAAAATAGTAGGGGCAACATCCATTAATTGGATATTCTTAATTTGCGCATTGTTGCCATGTTCTTTAGGGTCATGCAAAATGAACATACCGTTTTGGGCATGATTGCACGAATCCGGCCCGGTGTCATTCTCAAATGTATGCCAACCCTCATAACCTAATGATCCCACTGAACGCCAATACAAATCTCCAAAATAGATTATCAGATCCGGCGCTATTCTGTTTACCTTTTGGTAGATTTCCTGAGGCTTGAAAGCTCGTGTTCCAATATTTCTATTATTTGTATCGGTTATTTCGGTCAGTTTGGAAATAAGTTCATCCCGTACTTTTTCATATTCGGATTGTGGGATAATACCCTGCGGTTCACGACCTTTCACATTAAGAAAAAGTCGTCCGTAATATCCCCCGCTCCCCCATGCTTTAGTCTTGCTCCAATCAATTTTCATTTTTTCAAAGGAAACGATTTCTCCCTCCACAGGTTCCTTTTTAAACGCAAGATAGCCGTTACGCCACAACCATTCATTGATGCAAATTCCACCATCCATTCGCTTTGCTCCATGATCCGAAACGACCAAGACGCTGGTATTATCATCCAAATAACTTAGCCATTCACCAATTTTCTTGTCTACATATACATAATAATCATGAATGGCATTTTCGTAGGGATTTCCTTTCTCATATCGAAAATGTTCCGGATCGTGATAATGCCAGAACCCGTGATGAATCCGGTCTACACCGATTTCCATGAACATAAAGAAATCCCAGGGCTTATTTTTCAAAGCATAATCAACCACAGCAAAATGTTTGTCGGTCATAGTGTAGATTTGTTTCAGGAGCCAGTCCTTATCATCCGTTCGAAAGTCCTTGACATCAAAGTCATAATCGGGGGAAACGGATAATACTTCTTTTCTAAATGAAAAGGGATAGGTGAAATCGCTCTTGTTATTTGGAGTAAGAAATCCGGAGATCAAATGCCCTTTAAGAGGGCGAATGGGATAGGTTTGGGGGACGCCAATCACTATGCTTTGCAAACCGGCTTCGCTCAAATAATTCCATACCCGCTTCTCGTTAACCATGTTGCCCATGGCAATAGTCATTTTATCATACGAATAATCCGCCCGGTTACGGAATCCATAAATCCCTAAAACACCGGGGTCTCTGGATGACAGCATAGAACTCCACGCAGGTACGGTAATGGCAGGAATGCTGGATTCCAATTCTCCCCAAAGCCCATTATCTATTAAGTGTGATAGATTGGGCAGGTCTTCTTTCCAGCGATGGAAAATAAGCTCCGGCGCGGCGCAGTCCAGGCCGATGACAAAAACTCTCTTCCTTTTTTGTAAAAACTTGAATAACCCCATAAATTAAATCTCGACCTTAAAAACGCCCTTTAGCGCAAATCCACTGACCATAGACAACCCGAAAAACAGTATCAACCAATGAATATTCATTCCAAATACATCTAATTCCCGTTTTGGGTAGCGCAAGTAAATTTCTTTTGCGAATGAATCCGATGGAAGAAGGGACTCTGCCGGATATAGTATCCCTGCAAAGGAAAATCCTTTTAGCCGCTTTTCTGACAGGCTTGTAAATGTATTCCCAACAATTATTCTTTTTTCAACAACATTTTGATCTTTGGTAATTTTCAATTTCCATTCGCCCCCTTTATGTGGCTTTATCCGCCAGTTAATTTCGTTTTTGCTTGGTACCCGCAATGGGGGCGTTTCAATCTCAATTTCTTCAGGCGTTTGCAAAGCAATATTTCGAAGGTTCTCAGATGATGATGTGGCAACCGATAAGATAACACTTTCATTAACATTTAACGGACGGTTTTCATAGCGGGCAGCCAATTGGATCAAAATAAAAATAACCGGAATCATCAAAATCAGCATTGGTTTAAATGCGTATGAGAAATACTGTAAATTATCTTTAAAAAGATCAGCAATCGCCTTAAGTGAGAGACCTGCGTCATCTTTATATAATCGTAACTCAAGCAAATGCGCCTTCAAATGCCCTTTCGTTGACTGAATCCCGGCTTGATTGGAAATGCGCTTAAAAATCAATAACATGACAATGCCAGTTAGAAGGGATATGATCACCAATCCCCATACTGGTGTTAACCCATTCAGCGGATAAAAGATGATTTTGAAAATAAAATTGATTACGGCATTTAATATATTCATTGTCATGAACAATTCTTTTTAAGATATATATCCCAGCCCGCGAAGCCGCTTTTCGACTTCTTCCAACGACTCGCCGCCTTCTTCAATTCTGGCGATTTCTTTTTCCAGCACATGGACAACGAATTCTTCCACCGATGAATAACCGGCGGTTTCGGCATACTTCTTCGCTTTTTCATATAATTCTTTATCGAGTTTAATTTTATTGCTGAACATATAAAACCTCGCTTTTAAAATCATTTTCAGTATTGTAAAATAATTAAGCTAAGATTGGTTTACCATCCATCTCCCTAGGCACACTTAGTCCAAATTTTTTCAAGATAGATGGCGCCAAATCCCAAATACCTGGTTTGGGATTAAGTATTTCCTGATTGCTGATTAGCACACCTGGCACTATTTCAGGATCCATGCAATGATCGGCTGACCATTTGTCAGTTCGATCTCCCACTATCCCATTAGGAAATTTTCCCAGAACCGCCTCGTCGGAAATCCGGTAACCGCTTTGATAGCCTAAGACGATATCTGGCGCCAATTCCATATAAGGCCCTGAATATAGCTTTTTAGTATCGTATGCTCTCTTTAAAACCAGTTTGCCATTTTTAGGATCACGAACCTGTTCCAATTTGGCAATTAGTTCGTCCTTAATTCTTTGATAATCACGAAGATATACCGAACCATTTGTTTCCCTGCCATAAAGATTGATATAAAGACCGTTTAACCCCAACGCAAATGCTCTGGTCTTAGACCAATCCACGTAGTCGTAAAACTCACTTTCGTGCATTTTTGATGGATCGGTTAGCGCCGTAAACCCATTTTCAACCAGCCAGGTGCTTAAATGAAATTCGCGCCCGAAGGGAGCAAAACCGTGGTCGGAGAGCAGCATGAAGGCTGTCCGGTCGGTAGCTTTGGATAAGCATTCTTTCAATACATTATCGATGGCACGATAAAAATAATAAACCGCTTCCTTAGCTTCCCGGCTGGCATTTGGCTCGTAAAGCGGATGAGTGGGATCCATATCCCGCCACATCACATGAGTATTCTGGTCAACACTCGAAAAATAGAAAAAGAAGAGACCTTCATTGAATTGACTGAACTCATGGTAAAAAGCTCTTAGCCGTTCATCCAGCACGATCCTTGTTTGACTTAAAAATTCTTCATTGCTAAAAATACCGTTTGAGAGCGCTTTGGTATCTTCTGGAAAACCCTGCGTATAAAATCTTCCAATTGCATCGGATAACTCTTTGGAATACCCTCCGGGGCTTGAGATTGGAACATGCGCTTCCATTGGATCGATATTAATTGGAGACATATATAAACGGAATTCAGGATGAACCTTTTGAACATAAATCCTGACTATTCCATTTACGCTGGCAAACATGGGAAGAAATTCAAATTTTAGCGGCAGCCAATCGGACCACTCACCCTCACGCAACATAATTTCATGATCCTGGATCTGGATCTTGATAACCGGTTCCCATGGATCGCGATAGACCGTAAACTTGATTTCTGTTGATTGTCCATCCGTGTGAAATGTATTTGGCGGGCCTTCCAGACTGCTCTTGATCACGTGATCTTTGGGCTGAACTTTGACTACTCTTCCACCTGTAAAATGCTCGGAGCCGGGAATATCAACATCCGAAAACAAGGTAAATGTACCGTAGGTACCCAATAAATCCGGAGTGCCCATCCCACTAATGGCTTTGGATTCGCTGGGCTGCACCGGAAAGTTGGCCGGCAATTTGATCAAAGATGCCGGAATATCATTTTCCTCCAGGATCGTCCAAAAAGCCGGGCCTCTGCGGAGCAACTCCACCTTTCCGCTTTCTAATGGAATCGACCAGTTACCAAGTGTTAATTCTTTATCAGCGTTGAAACTTCTTGAAGTAGACAAATATGGAACGAACGTCTTCGGATCGCGGTGGATAAAATCAAAAATGCCGTGCCCGCCGGGATTAGTGCCGGAAATAAAGCTCGACCAGGCGACCGGACTTTGCGGCGGCATGGTGGTTTGTAACTGCCCAAAATATCCATTCGATAATAATTTCTTGAATGTTGGCATTTCTCCCCGTTCTACAAATCTCTTTAGCAGCACCGGGTCCATGCCGTCAATACCAAGAACGATTACCTTGTCCGCAATCTTGCTATTACTGATATAAGGAAAAACCTTATTGCTCAGAATTGAAGTTAAAGCCAGCCCGGCGACTCCTTTCGCCGATTTACTTATAAATTTTCGCCGATTTATGCCGTTTTTTTCCATTTTTAAAATCCCTCTTGTTACAAATTCTTTATGACCTATGGTTCAAATCATTTTTATTCGAGCCATTATTCAGAGTTGCGAATTTTAATGCTTTACCTTCCATATACTTGGGTGTTTCAATCCCAAACAATTCCAAAACGGTTGGCGCCATATCAGTGAGAGCAGGATTGTCATTTTCAATTTTGTGGTTGCAAAATAAAACGCCCGGAACCAGGTGCGGATCAATACCGTGATCCCCACTCCAACATTTTACATTGTCTTCAAAAACCTCCGCAGTTGTTTTTCCAATGGCTGCGTCCCATGAAATTCGATAGCCATCATTGTAACCAATTATCAAGTCAGGTGCTTCATCCACATAAGCGCCTTTATAAATTGCCTTACTATTATATACTTCATTGATGGCGGTTTTGTCCGAAACAGGATCTTTCAATCCGCTTAATCTTTTGATGATTTCTTCCTTTAATTGATTTGCTTCTTCGCCAGCGGGTACGACTCCGAATTTCTCTCTGCCCTTTACATTTAGATACATTCCGGCTAATCCAACCGCATAAGCTTTGGTTCGATTCCAATCAACATTTTGAAAATAATCCGCAGTAAGATCGCCGTTTTTTAACGTTAAATATCCGTTTTGATGCAGCCAGGAGTTTAAGTTGATTCCACGGACGAATGACTTAAACCCATGATCGGAGATAACCATTAGAAGTGTACTCGGCTCATTTGCCGTTTCCATCATAATTTTTCCTAATAACGAATCCGCACGCTGATATAAATCGGCAATCACATGTTTGTATTTATCCTGATCCTTGCCGCGGTTAGCCGGATGATCATCAATCAAATAGCGGTAAAACATGTGTTGAATTCGGTCCGTGCCATCAAAAACGCAGGCGCACACACCCTTTTTTGTTTTCCTAAGGGCATGAAAGAATTGTTCTTCACGCTCCTCATGCACCCGGTAGGCTTGCTGCAGGAATGCTTCTTCATCCAACACCTGTTCATTCAGGGCCCAGGTATCTTCTGCCAAACCAAGAGAGCCAAAGCTTCCAAATAATTTTGCAAGATAAACAGCGAAGAAATAAGGATATGAAATAGGCAGCGCCGGGCGTTCCGGATCGATATTGATCGGTGACACATATAATTCCACCTGCGGCGCAGACTGCCTTAGATAGAATTGACAAATGCCATGGATCTTAATTCCCAGGCCCGCTTTGAAACTAACCTTAATCCAGGGAGTAAATTCCTGTTCTTTCAAGGTATATTTCTTGCCGCCAATCTCTAATTGGGCTTCCTTTTTCTCATTGTTGATTTGAATGGAAAATGGGAGCATTATCGGTTCGGATGATTTACGTATCACATCCTCCGGTCCGGGTAATTCGCCGTAAAACTTCCCATTCTGCCGGGTCAAAACCAGCCTGGTTCCGCCGGTATATTTTGAGGCTTCATCAGTCTCCCGAGTAGTATAAAATGTGAATGAGCCTTGCGTGCCTCGCAAATCGGGCGTGCACATCGCGGAAAGCATCGCGCCCCGAAATTTCTCCGGCGGGAATGTAATGGGAACTCTAACAATATGACTAAAAACCCCATGTTCGCCAAGTTCCTTCCAAAATGATTTGCTTTTCCGTAAAAATTTCACTGTCGGTTTTCCGATTGGAATGGCATATTTGCCTATGCTTAATACTCTTTTCGGTTGCACCACTTTTGAAGAGGAAAGCTCAGGCAAGTAAGTATTGGGATTCCGCATTAGAAAATCATAAATATTGTGGCGGGCAGGATTGACCCCTGTGGCAAATGTAGACCAGGCGACCGGTGAAAGCGCCGGATAGGTAGTCTGCAATTTCTTGAACGAGCCTTCTTCCATTAGTTTGGAAAAATTCGGTAATTTGCCTTCATCCATAAATCTTTTGCAGAGATCAGGATCAAGACCATCCAACCCTAAAATAACCATTCGTTTTATCTTTGCTTTTACATATGCCTTTCGTCTTCGAAAGACGCCGATGAGCAACCTGAATGGAAGCGTCAGCAAGGACAGCAAAGCCAAAAAGAACGACAGCAAAAGCGTTAGAAAGGAGGAGATTAAAGCAAAACCCGCGCCCGGACCGATATAGGCGTTCAAATAATCAGGACTGAAAACAGCTAAGAAAAGAATCACCAAAAAAATTGTTTTGAATCGAGAAACTTTCAATATTAGTCCTTTACTTATTTATATCGCTTTAATCTTAATATACTATTTCAAAATAGTATAACAAGTCACAATGCCACGAAGTGAACACCCGTCGAAAAGCTCAGATGACCTGCAAATGTCTTTTATACCAACTTTTCCACTGATCTTGATTCATTACATCTTGGGCTAAGGCAAAATTAGATTTATTTAATGTACCCTAGTGACTTTAGCCGTTCACGCGCAACCCTATCTAACTTAGATTTTTCCAAATCTACAGGTTCATTTTGTTTTGTACTTAGCCAATTTTCTAATTTCGCAGTGAGGTCGTTTGCCATTGCATTGTTGACATTATAAATATTATTCAGTTCGAGCGGGTCCTGGGATAAGTCGTATAGTTCCCGTTTCCCGGATGTAGAAGCAATAAGTTTATAGTTTTCAAAAAATATTGCCCGCTCAATCCGTTGAAATCTCTGGTGCGCATCAGCCAATTTACCATCCGCAAATGATTCACTAATAATATATCTTGATTTTCTATCCTGAA
>Ga0307417_10000311_pt1 | contig 20291 bp, 21 predicted proteins | sample SalMarWE160210MG_2_FD_202514 | JGI IMG/M metagenome (GOLD analysis project Ga0307417, IMG submission 202514) | Salt marsh sediment microbial communities from the Plum Island Ecosystem LTER, Massachusetts, United States - WE1602-10 | ecosystem: Environmental > Aquatic > Marine > Intertidal zone... | reverse complement strand
AACAAGCCCGGAGCGAGCCAGGTGAGGTAGGTGTAGTCATGTGGCAGTTGAGCGCTTCCACCACCCTGGTCGACGAGACTGCCCAAACCGAGACCCATCGCCAGCAGGTACAAGATGGGGTTCAGGAACGTACTGATCACCGATCCGCGCCAGGTGCGGCGGTACACCCGGGCGTTGCGTTCCACAAAAAGGAGCGAACCGGGGGTAGCCATCAGTCGATCAGGCTCCTCCCGGTGAGCCGGAGGAAGACGTCCTCGAGCGTCGACCGGCGCACGATGGTGCTCTCGATGGACAGGGCTCGTTCGGTGAGGTTGACGAGCGTGGTGTCGGCGTTGTCTGTGTAGAGCAGGGTCCGGTCTGGGAGTGTTTCGATACGCTTCGCCAAACCGTCGAGTTCGTTCTCCACCGGCTGCTGACCCATCGGGAAACGCAGCTCAACAACGTCGCGCGTGGCGAAACGCTCGATGAGGCTGCGCGGCGACCCCTCGGCGACGATCTTGCCGTTGTCCATGACGACGAGGCGATCGCAGAGCTGCTCTGCCTCGTCCATGTAGTGGGTGGTGATGATGAGGGTCACCCCTTGCTGTTTGAGCCGGTAGAGACGATCCCACAGGGCGTGGCGCGCTTGAGGGTCGAGACCGGTGGTGGGCTCGTCGAGCAGGATCAGATCCGGCTGGTTGATCAGAGCCCTGGCGATGGTCAGCCGCCGCTTCATCCCGCCGGAGAGCGGCTCGACCAGATCGTCCTTCCTGTCCTCGAGGTGAGCGAACGCCAGGAGCTCCTCGATGCGCTTCTTGATGACCTGCTTGGGCAGGTCGAAGTACCGGCCGTAGATGTAGAGGTTCTCGAATACCGTTAGCTCGGTGTCGAGCAGGTTGTCCTGGGGAACGGAGCCAAGCCGTGCCCGGATCTCAGCACCGTCGTGTGCCGGGTCCATGCCGAAGACCGTCAGCGAACCCTCCGTGATGGGTGAGACGGCGCCGATCATCTTCATCGTCGAGCTCTTCCCGGCACCGTTCGGGCCGAGGAAGCCAAAGACCTCCCCGGGGCTCACCGCAAAGTCGACGTCGTCGACCGCAGTGAAATCGCCGAATCGCTTGGTGAGGCCGGTTGCCCGGACGAGAGGCTCAGTCATAGCCGATGCAAGTTATCACAGAGGTCCGTCAACAACGGCCTCGGCTTGCGGTCGTCAGAACACGATTCCGAGGGCGAGGAGAACACCTGCGACCATCTGCAGCCGGCTCGTACCCTTGAGAACGGCGATCAGTGGCGGTCCTGTTCGCTCTCGATACAGGTCACGCAATAGCGGCCAGCCGAGGGGAGTGGCCACGATGGTCAGGATCGCTCCGGTGGGCAGCCAGCCGGCAAGGACACCGATGGTCGGGGCCACCAGCCCCCCGGCTATGCAGAAACCGTACAGCCGGACTCCGGCGTTTCTGCCCAGCTTGACCGCCAGGGTCCGTTTCCCGGAAGCGGTATCGGTCTCGACGTCGCGCACGTTGTTGGCCAGCAGGATGGCGCTCGCTAGTAGCCCCATGGAGATCCCACACACCCAGGCACCCGCCTCGATGGTCCGGTCGAACACAAAGCGGGTTCCGACCGTTGCCACCAGCCCGAAGAACACGAACACGAACAGCTCGCCGAGACCGTAGTACCCGTAGGGAACCGGCCCGTTGGTGTAGCCGAGGGCTGCGGCGATCGACACTATGCCGATGACGAGGATCCACCACCCACCGAGATAGATGAGGTAGAGACCGGCTAGTGCGGCAGCACCAAACACGAGGGTGATGCCGATCCACATCTGGCGGGGTGAGATCAAACCTGCCGCCACTGCCCGGGTGGGGCCGATGCGGTTCTCGTCGGTGCCTCTGGTTCCGTCGGCCACGTCGTTGGCGTAATTGACCCCAATTTGGATCATCACCGCCGAGAACATCGTCACCACGAACGCGTCCCAACGGAAGACGTCCGCCCGGACCGCAAGCGAGGTCCCCACAAGAACAGGCGCCACCATGGCGAACAACGTCGGGGGGCGGGCGGCCAGGATCCAGGAGCGCAGCGGGGGAGTCATGTCCGTCTCAGAAGTGCCAGGGGAAACGGCTGTAGTCCGGTTTCCGCTTCTCGAGGAAGGCGTCCCTGCCCTCCTGGGCTTCCTCGGTGCCGTAGGCAAGGCGAGTCGCCTCTCCTGCGAACAGTTGCTGCCCGACGAGACCCTCGTCTGGCAGGTTGAACGCATACTTCAGCATCCGCTGTGCTGTCGGGCTCTTCGCCACGATCTCACCCGCCCATTCGAGGGCGACCTGCTCGAGATCGGCATGGGGGACGACGGCGTTGATCGCCCCCATGGCGAACGCTTCCTCTGCCGAGTAATCGCGGCCGAGGAAGAAGACCTCCCTGGCGCGCTTCTGGCCGACCTGGCGCGCCAGCAGCGCCGATCCGTATCCACCGTCGAAGCTGGCGACGTCGGCATCCGTCTGCTTGAAGACGGCGTGTTCCGCCGAGGCAAGGGTCAGGTCGCACACGACATGCAGCGAATGTCCACCTCCCACCGCCCAGCCCGGGACGACCGCAATGACGACCTTTGGCATGAAACGGATGAGACGCTGCACCTCGAGAATGTGAAGCCTTCCCAGCCGCGCCGGATCGACACCCTCTTCGCCTTCGTACTTGTAGCCGTCCTTCCCGCGGATGCGCTGGTCGCCGCCCGAGCAAAATGCCCAGCCGCCGTCCTTGGGTGACGGCCCGTTGCCGGTGAGCAGGACACAGCCGACGTCTGACGTCATCCGGGCGTGGTCCAGTGCGGTGTATAGCTCGTCCACGGTATGGGGCCGGAAGGCGTTGCGGACCTCAGGCCGGTCGAACGCGATGCGTACCGCCCCGATCCGGCGTGCCCGGTGATAGGTGATGTCTGTGAAGTCGAAGCCGGCGACCGGCTCCCACGCACCCGGATCGAAGATCTCCGAGACCACGTAACCTCCGTTGTGTAGCCGAGCCGATACTGTAGTGACCACCATGGCGGACACCCCTCCCGACCTCGACTGGCTGGCGCTCGCCGCCGCAGCCACACCCCGGGCGACGGCGCTCGTGGACGACGACGGCGTCCACGTGTCCTATGCCGATCTCGACGCGCTGGTCGGGGCTGCTTGTGACCGCCTTTCGGGCTCGGGAGCCGCTCCGGGGTCTATCCGTCTGATCGCCGTCGATCGGGTTGATCGCCACCTGATGGCCGAATTGTGGGCGTCGTGGCGGCTCGGGATAGTGCCGTTGGTCATCGACCGGGACTCGCCGGTTCTGTCCCAGTCGCCGGCATTGGTGGACGGATGGTTGGGTGCGCCCGCACCGGAGGTGCACACCATCGTGCTCACCTCGGGCGGCGGTGCCCCGCGGCCGGTCCGAATAACCCGATCCAACGTGGTAGCAGCGGTGGCCGCGGCCATCGAGCGCCTCGGGAACACAGCCGACGACCGGTGGCTGTTGACCCTACCGGTGTTCCACATCGGCGGGTTGTCCGTGCTGTGGCGCTCGGCGGCCGTCGGCGGGACGGTCGTGCTTCACAACCGGTTCGATGCGGCAAGGGCGGCAGCCGCTATCACGGAAGGTGCGGTCACCGTCGCCAGCTTCGTGCCGACGATGCTCTTTCGCTTGCTCGAGTTCGATCCGGGTCCTTACGAAGGGATGAGGGCCGTCCTGTTGGGTGGGGCGGCGGCAAATCGGGAGCTCGTGGAGCGAGGCCTGGATGCCGGCCTACCCATCTTGCAGACCTACGGGATGACCGAGACGTGCTCGCAGGTCGCAACCGTGGTTCCCGGCGAAGCGGCTGAATCGCTCGGCTCGGCGGGGCGTCCCCTCTCCGGGGTCACCATCACCACCGGGGAGGCGGGCGTCGGCGAGATCGTGGTGACCGGCCCTTCCGTGTCGCCCGGCTACCTGGGCGAGCCCGACCGCACAGGTGGCTACCAGACCGGCGACGTCGGATACCTCGATGACAACGGGCGCCTTGTGGTTCTGGGACGGATCGACGACATGATCGTCACGGGCGGTGAGAACGTCTATCCGCAGCGCGTGTCCGAAGTGCTCAGCGGATTTCGTCATGCCGGCCCGGTCGAAGTCGTGGCCGTCCCCGACCCGGAATGGGGCCGGGTACTCGTTGCCGTCGTGGTAGGCGACCCGACCTCCTCGACCGCACTCGAGGACTGGGCCGGAGAACGGCTTCCCCGCCACGAGATCCCAAAACGCTGGATCTTCGTTGACGAGCTGCCGATGCTTTCGGGTGGCAAGGTGGACAGGATCGCGCTTGCCGCTCTAGCGAGGAGCGCCAATTGAGATGGACAACGGGCGACGCGGTAGTTCGCCGAGAGATCCTCGGCGGCACCCCCTGGCTCGGATGGATGGTCAACGTAGTCGAGGACTCGCCGGATCTCCTGGCGACATACTCACCGTCCGGCTCCCCGTTCTCCTTTCCTCCCGGTGACTGGCCCACGCAGGATGGGCGTCATCCATGGCACGGCTACGGCGGCTGGCGTGGCACGGGCACCCTGATGCTGCAGCGCCCCGCCGACTGCTACGCGGTCTGGCTCTTCTGGGACGGTCCCGACCGGGAGTTCCGGGGCTGGTACATCAACCTGGAGTCTCCGTTCACGCGTACCGAGATCGGTTTTGACACACTCGATCTCGAGCTGGACATCGTTGTCGCTCCGGACCGCTCCTGGGAGATGAAGGACGTCGATCTCCTGTGGCGGCGCCGCGACGAGGGCAGATTCACCACGAGTGAGGTGCAAGCGATCCTCGATCTCGGAGACCAGATCGGGCGGATGCTCGACTCTGGAAACTGGTGGTGGGACGATTCGTGGGTGGAGTGGCAGCCCGATCCGAACTGGACGGTGCCTGTGATCCCCGACGGCTGGGAGCGTGTCGAGACACCGATGCTGACAACGCGTGTCGCCAATGCGTCGCGTTCTCTAACGCGGCCGGCGTCGCAAAGGACCACGTCGCACCGGCTGCGGCATCTTGCTCCAGATCGGCACTCCGGCGCACAACGCCCGTGACCTACCGGGCGGTTACTCGGCGAGACCCAGTTCTTCCAGGAAAGCATCCGGGGACGGTTCCCGGCCCAGGAACGCACGCAGGTGCTCGATAGCGTCGCGTGAATAGCCTCGAGCGAGGACCTCGTCCCGGTAACGCCTGCCCACCTCGGGGCTCAGGATGCCCTCTGTGGCGAACACCGAGAACATGTCGTCTCCGTATACCTTGGACCACAGATACCCGTAGTAGCCGGCGTCGTAGCCTCCCATCAGGTGACCAAAGCTGGCGCCAAAATGCGTGTCCTCGTAGAAGTCGAAGCCGGTCAGCTTGTATGCCTCGCGATAGGCGGCATCGACGTCGACCGGGCCGGGCGCCGCATGGAGGTTCAGATCGAACTGTCCCAGGAAGATCTGGCGCATCGTGAACAAGCCGATGTTGAGGTCACGGGCGGCGACGAGTCGCTCCACGAGATCGTCGGGGATCGGCTCATCGGTCTTGTAGTGTCTGGCGAAGCGTTGCAGCACCTCCGGCTGCCACATCCAGTGCTCCATGATCTGCGACGGCGCCTCCACGAAGTCCCATTCCGTGTCGTAACCGGCGAACCGTCGCAGCTCCACCGTCGTCAGACAGAAATGGAGAACGTGGCCGAACTCATGAAAGAGGGTGAGCGCCTCGTCGTGTTTGAGCAGAGACGGCGATGTCGCAGTCGGCTTCGTGAGGTTGGCGACGATGACGGCAACCGGCTTCTCGTAGGTACCGTCGTCACGCATTCTCCCGGTGACAACGGGGAACGCGGCCGCGTGGCCGAACTTGCCTTCCCGTGGAAACAGATCCGCATAGAAATAAGCGATGGGCGCGTCGGCGGCACGGTCTCTGATCTCATAGAGATAGACGTCCGGGTGCCAGGCGTTGACGTCCTCGACCCGGCGATAGTCGAGACCGAAGACGTCGCCGGTGATCTCGAACATGCCGTCGACTACTTGGTCCAGCGGGAAGTATTCGGCAACCTCGTTCTGATCGATCCCGTAGTCGCGTTTCCGGAGTTGGGTGGTGTAGTAGCCGCTGTCCCACGATTGCAGGACGTCGCCGCCCCACTCGGCGGCGACCATGTCGGTGTCACCTCGCAGCATCTCGGTCATCGCTGCGATGTTCTGGTCGCGTTTTTCGGTCAGCTTGGGAACGATGGATGCATAGAAGTCGTCGACCGTCTCCGGATTCCTGGCCATCTTGACTTCCATGGCGTGGTGCGCCCACGTCGGCACTCCGAACAACTTCGCCATCCTGGCTCGGAGCTCGACGGCCTCGGCGAGGAGGGGGTTGTTGGCCTCTGCGGCGCGGTTCCAGAACTTGAATTGGAGAGCTTTGCGGAGGTCGCGGCGCTCCGCCTGCTCGACGAACGGGATGTAGTCGGGGTACGACATTCCCACCTTGAGCGTGCCCGGCTTGGAGCCCTCGCTGAGCCCGTCTATGTATTCCTCGGGGAGACCGACCAGATCGTCCCGGGTCATCTCGATGGAGTCCTCCCACTCGTCGAGGTTCTTGGAGAATGCCACCTGTAATTCAATGAGACGCTGCAGGAGACGTTGCAGTTCCGCCCTGTCCTCCTCCGACAATTCGTGGCCGGCGTGGCGGAAGTCGCGCATCCAGTGATCGACAAGCCGTGCCCTGATCCCGGTGAGAGCAGCCGCTTCCTCCGTCTCGCTGTACTCGCGAACCGCCTTGTAGAGATCAGATCGGAAGATCAGATCGGTTCCCCACTTGGTGAGACGCTCGCCCACCTCGGTCGCCTTGTCGCGTATGGCGCGATCCGGGTGGACTCGCGCCATGAAGGGCGAGCGACCGTATGCATCGCCCAGGATGGTGCCGGCCTCCTCGAGCGGGACGATGGTGTTGTCCCACGTCCTCGGGGTGGAGGCGATCGCGGTGGTGACCAAAGCCTCGGCACGGTTGATGGCGTCCTCGCCGATCGTTTCGACGAGCTCGGGGCTGGTTGCGGTGTAGTCGTACAGCATGGCGGCAAGGCTACTCGCCCGCCGGGTGTCAGGCCGCGGGTGCCAACTCCACGACGATCGGTCGATGCTCGACCCCCAGGATCGGTCCGAGATAGCGATCCACCGTGGTCAGGTCGGCCGAATGAACGAGATGGTCGTAGGGCAGACGGAAGAACGTCCACCGGTCGGCAGGCCAGGTCGTCTGGATCCCGTACCCCGTCAGAGAATCCACCAGGTTCCCGTCGGCGAGCAAGGCATGGAATGAGTGCGACCAGGAGGTCGATTCGAAATCGCCGACAACGACCGTTGACACCGTCTCCTGTTTGGCGAGCCTGGCGACCTCGCTGAAGTACTCGTCGTGAAGCGCCGCGTCTCTCTCGTTGCTTGCCGCTGGCGATTGCACCGCATATATGACGACGGGGCGATCGCCGATCGACGCCTCGATCCGGGCAACGACGTCCTTCACCGGGGTGACCCGAAAGACCTCAACATCGAGATCCTCTCGCGCCAGGATGGCAATGCCGAATGTGCGGTCGACCGGGAGATCGTTGAGGAACCGGTAGGGGGCAGCCATCTCCGTAGCATCATGGACCCAATCATCCGTCACGTTTGTCAATACGACCACGTCGGGATCCACCGTATCGATCCAACGGAAGGTGACGTCCCGTATAGACGCCCGCTGGTCGACGTTGAAGCTGATAATCGTAAATGTGTCGCCGTTGGCCGCAGGAGCCGGATTACCCAGATAGAGAGGAAGGATCACGAGCGCGTTGACGGCGGCCATGATCATGAAGAAGAGACCCGTCGCCTTGGAGAACATGAGCGAGTAGGCCAGCGCAACCAACAGCAGCACTACGGCCAGATGAGCACGGAAATTGGCGACGTAGTCAAACAACCACCATGTGGAGCCGAAGAACCCGAGGAGCGTTGCTATCGAGCCGACGACACCTATGGCGACGAGGGCGAATCCGAGGAATCCCTGGCCGACGGCCATACCTGCAGAAGTCCTCGATTTGGTAGCCACTAGTTCGCTCCCAGCGCATAGAAGAAGCCGTCGCGCGATCCGACGTACATCGTCCCGTTCCACACTCCGGGGGTGGACTCGATGCAACCGCCGGTGACCCGGGATTCCCAAATCTGTTCAGGCTGATAGGGATTGGAAATGTCGTAGGCACGGAACCCTGAATCCAGGTCGCAATCCACGGCCACGACCAGAGTGTCGTCGACAATGACGGGGGACGACCAGGCGTGGAGGCCGATGTTGTCGCTCCACACAACGGTGCCGTCTGTCGTGTCGACCGCCAGCAGGTCGCCGGTGTTGGTTGCCGCGTACAGCACACCGTTGCCAAGCGCGGGTGTGGCCCAGATGCCACCAGCGACACCGCCCACCGACGGTACGGCGACGCTCCACACGAGCGGGTCGGCGAGGTCGGGATCTAGCTTGACTAGCTGCCCCACCTCGGCGCCGCGAGCGGTGGTGAGGTCGATCTCGCTTGCGACGTACAGCTTCCCCTCGGCATCGATCACGATCGTGGCGTCGACGTCATCACCCATCCAATAGTCAAAAACCAGCCGGTCCCGGTTCCAATCTCCCTCGGAGATGTCGAAACCGACGACCCGGCCCGCGCTGTTGGCGACGTATGCCGTGTCGCCGAAGACGGCCGTCGACGTCTCGACCGATTGCTGGCGCCCGACGGCCCGCAAGAGCTCGTCGGTCCACATCGGTGTTTGGTAGAGGATCTGAGGTTGGACTGTCACCAGTCCTGTTTCGTCTCGTTCGCGGTTGAGCTTTACCGCAAACCACCAGGAGTTTTCACCGCCCTCGAGGAGCATGTCGTTCAGGATCACGGCGCTGGAGTCCCAATCGTTGTTCCACATGCCGGCAACGGCGGCTGCATCCAGGCTCCACAGCTCGACCGGAGTCTCCCGATCCAGAGCGATTATCCGGTAGCGGGGATCGCGTGAGCCGGCGTAGAGCAGCGGGTAGCCGTCCGGATCGAGCACCACCGAGCCCTTGATGATGTCGCCCATGTAGAAGTCGGGTCTGGTCCGCTCCCCGGTGGCGGCGTCGAGAAAATGGATGTTCTTGTCATACCCGCCGAAGATCACCTCGGTCACGCCGTCGGGGCGTTCCCAAATGACCGGTTCGCCCGTCCACCCGGTGCCGCACCACACCTTCGGCTGGCCGCCGACCGGCGAGTTGCCGCACATCGGTTCATCGGGAAAGCGCCACAGCACCTCGAGCCCGTCGGGGAGCGGTCCGGTGCCGTAGAAGGTGCGGGTCGGGTTGCCGCGGAACATGGTCAGCCCGGTGACTTGGCCCCAGGGATGCCCGACGACGCTCGGCGGAACAAGACCGGGGGCGATCGTGGTGGTGGTGGTCGTGGTTGTCGTGGTTGACGTCGTCGTCGCCGGCGCCGTGCTGGTGGTGGGCACGGTGGCATCCGGGAGCGGTGTCAGCGCCGCGACCGTAGTTGTCGCAGGCACCGGCGAAGAGCCCGGGGAACAGGCGGCCAGTGCCAGGGCTACGAGCAGGGGGGTGATCGTGCGACGCATCGAGAAATCATAGGAACCACCTGTGCGATAGCACGGGCATCCGCACCCGGAGCATCCGGTCTACCCTGCGCCCGATGGCAATCAGCAACACCTACCTGAGCGAGTTCTCCGAGCCCGTCGGGTACCTCGACTTTGCGGCCGTGGGACCACCATCGCGCCGGGTTCGCAACGCGGTGGCTGAAGCGTATGCCCGCGTTTCCGAGCCGGAGGGCCGCGTCGGGCCGGTCATGCTCGGTAGGTACGAGATCGCGTTGGCGATGTTCGGCAGGTTTCTCGGGGCCGCACCGGAGCTGGTCACCACAGTGCCGAACACCTCGACTGCTCTGTTCCACGTGGCGTTTGGTCTTGCTCCCTTTGGCGGCAACATCGTCGTGCCCGCACACGAGTTTCCCGCCAACCTCTATCCCTGGTTGCGTGCCGCCGGCATGGGCGGGCCTGAGGTGCGGATGATCGAGATACCGGACCGGCGGGTGACTGCGGGAGCGCTCAGCGTGGGGGTCGACGACGAGACGCGAGCGATCGCAGTCAGCGCTGTCGACTTCCTATCCGGTTTCCGTCCCGATCTGGCGTCGTTGCGCGAGCTCGCCGACGATGCGCTCTTAGTGGTCGACGCCGCACAGGGGCTCGGCGGTGTCGAACTGGCTTTGAGCGCAGCCGACGTTGTCGCGGCAACAGGTTTGAAGTGGCTGCGGGCGGGTTTCGGGACCGGAGTGATGGCCGTATCGTCGCGATCCATCGAGATGCTGCACTCGACCCTCACCGGCTGGTGGGGGGCTGAGGACTCCTTCGACTGGGATGTGCGGCCGCCGCACCCGGCGCGGGGCGACGCAGAACGATTCCACGATGGCGGTCCCTCGTTCCTCGCCGCCTCTGCTCTGGCGGCCGCACTCGAGCTGATCGAGGGAGAGGGGATGCCGGCCATCTCCACTGCAGTCATGGAGAACATCAAGGCAATCGAGGACATCGTGCGTAGCGCTGGTGGTGAGGTGCTCGATCCGTGGGATGACGACGACGAGCGTTCCGGGATCCTGTCTTTCAGGCTCCCGACGGAGCCGAGCTCGGTGACCGCACAGCGGCTCGACGACGCCGAGATAGTCGTCTCGCCACGAGGCGACTGGGTGCGGGTTGCCCCTCACGCCACGACCGATCCCGCTGTGTTTGACGTGCTCGCCGAGGTCCTCGACATCGAGCCTTGAGACGACGATACGAACGCTCCGGTCTCGCAACGCCGGTGAACGCGGTCAGGGGTGCCGGTCGGGGCACTAGGCTCCGCGGATCGAGTTCGGGAGGATTCATGTACACGACGAAGAAGGCCTGGATACAGGTGCTGGTGGCTCTGGCCGCCTTCGCCCTGCTTGCCGGTGCCTGCGGCGGTGATGACGGGGCCAGCGGGACGACGGCCGCTCCCGGGACGACCGCCGCTACGACCACCGCAGCTCCTGAAACGACGGCCGCAACGACCACGACGGCTGCTCCTGTGACGACGGAGGCAATGGACGCGTGCGCCGTTGACAGCCTCAACCTGGTCACTCCCGGGCAGCTGACGGTTGCCACCGGCGAGCCGGTGTTTCCACCATGGATGGGTGTCGGTGACGACTACTTCGACGTCCCCGAATCGAAGACCGGTTACGAGGGTGCGCTCGTGTACGCGCTCGCCGAGGAAATGGGTTTCACCGACGATCAGGTTGTGTTCGTCCGCACGGGCTTCGACGAGGCCATCGCCCCGGGCCCGAAGGACTGGGATTTCAACATCCAGCAGTATTCGATCACCGATGACCGCAAGGAAGTCGTCGACTTCAGTGATCCGTATTACACGACCCGTCAGGCGCTGGTGGCTCTGCCAGACAGTCCAGTTATCGGAGCGACAACGCTTGCGGATCTCGCCGACGCCAAGCTGGGCGCGGCAGTTGGGACCACAAGCTTCGATTACGTCGAGAACGTGATCGGTGTGCAGGCCCAGGTCTACGACGACAACGTGAATGCGATCTCGGCGCTTATCGCCGGCCAGCTCGACGGCATCGTCGTCGATCTGCCGACCGCCTACTACATAACCGCGGTACAGATCCCCGATCAGGGCGCCGAGGGCGTGATCGTCGCCCAGTTCGAGGCGGCGGCTGCGCAGCCCGACCAGTACGGGATGCTGTTCGCCAAAGGAAACGAGCTCGTGCCTTGCGTCAACCAGGCCCTGGCCACTCTGAAGGATCAAGGCGTGCTCGACCAACTCGAGGCCGAGTGGCTGACTCAGGGCGGTGAGATAGTCACGATCTCGGAGTAGCCAATCACAACTCCCGGGGCGCCTATAGACGATGTCGTACGCCGGGGCCCGCAACAGCTGTGGCCCCGGCGCACGCCAGGTCGCCGCGAGGAGGGAAGCCGCGCCGCCTTGATCGCGGCCGCGTCTACCGTCATCGTGCTCGGCATCATCCTCTGGGTCATCCTGACCTCGGACGCCTGGCCGGCGGTGCAACGCCAGTTCTTCTCCTGGAAACACTTCAAGCAGTCCTTTCCGGACGTGCTGGCGGGCTTCTGGCTCGACATCCAGATGTTCATCATCGCCGAGATCCTCATTCTCGCCTTCTCCCTCCTGCTGGCGATGATCCGGTCGCTTCGTGGCCCTGCCTTCTTTCCGCTGCGCGCCATGGTCGTCATCTACATCGACTTGATACGGGGAATCCCGATGTTGCTGCTGATCCTGCTCCTGGGCTTCGGAGTCCCCGCCCTACAGCTTCAGGGTGTCCCGTCAAGTGAGCTGTTTTGGGGTGTCGCCGCGCTCGTGATCAGCTATTCGGCCTACACCGCCGAGGTCTATCGGGCGGGCATCGAGTCGGTGCATGAGAGCCAGCGGATGTCGGCGCGCTCGCTGGGTCTCACTCAGGTACAAGCTCTGCGCTACGTGATCGTGCCGCAAGCGGTGCGCAACGTGATCCCGGCGCTGCTCAACGGTTTCGTCAGCCTGCAGAAGGACGTTGCTCTTGTGTACGTGCTGGGCGTGCGCGAAGGGCTCCGTGCGGCCAACATCTACAACCACAGCACGTTCAACTACACGAGCTACATCGTGGCCGCTGTACTCTTTCTCATCATCAGCGTCCCCGTAGCCCGGTTCACCGACTGGTACACCGAGCGGGATCGGCGGCGCAGACAGGCGATGAGCACATGAGCGATGCGAAACTCCAGATCTGCTCCGTGTCCAAGGCATTCGACGGCAAGGTGGTACTGCGTGATGTCGATCTGGACGTCGGTGCGCACGACGCGGTCTGTCTCATCGGCTCTTCCGGGTCGGGTAAGTCGACCCTGCTCAAGTGCGTCAACCTGCTGGTGGACATCGACGCCGGCGAGATCCACCTCGACGGTGAGGTAATCACCGACCGGACCGTGAACCCCAACGACGTGCGCCAGCGGATGGGCATCGTTTTCCAGGCGTTCAACCTCTTTCCCCACATGACGGTGTTGGAGAACATCACGCTCGGTCCGGTGAAAGTGCACGGAACCAGCCGCGATGAAGCCAACGAAACGGCCAGAGCGCTCCTGGATCAGTTCGGCCTGATCGACAAGACCGATGAATATCCGGATCGTCTCTCGGGGGGTCAGCAGCAGCGGGTTGCAATTGTAAGGTCGCTGGCCACTCGACCCGAGTTGATGCTGTTCGACGAAGTCACCTCCGCCCTCGACCCGGAGTTGGTTGCAGAAGTTCTCGGTGTGATCCGGAAACTCAAGTACGAGGGGATGACGATGGTCATCGCTACCCACGAGATGGGGTTCGCTCGGGACGTCGCCGACCAGGTCTGCTTTCTCGACAACGGAGTCATCCTGGAGAAGGGTCGGCCGGCGGAGATATTCCGCAACCCGCAGCAGCCCAGGACCCGCCAGTTCCTGCAGCGGATCGTCGAGGCGGGTCGGCTATAGGCGGCTGCACCTCACGACCGGACTGCAGTGCCCTGGATCAACCCGCCACCCCGCGACGACCACATACTGTCGATCGACCACGGTGAAGCGTCCAGCAGCGCCCCGGTGTCCTGGTTGATCCGGCATCCACCCGAGACGACCTTCCACGCCCCGGATAGCCGATCCTGGAACCGGGCCGCGTGCCGGCCGGCGGAGCGCACGTGCTCGAGAAAATGCAGCGTCCCGCCCGGATCTGCCACCCGGGCCAGCTCGTCGAGCGCCGCCGCCGGATCGGCGATGGTGCACAGCGCGAAGGCGACCACGACGGTGTCGAAACAAGCCGCAGGAAATGGCAGCCGCCCGGCATCGGCGGCTATGAGACGAACCGGCACCGTGCTTTCCCAGCTCCGGTGAATGGCCCGGTGCAGCATCCCGCGGTCGGTATCGATGCCGACCACCAGGTCGGCCCGCCGGTACTGGCGGAGGTTCAGACCGGTACCCACGCCGATCTCGAGGACGGCTCCCGTTGCGTCGGCACACAACCGGGCTCGTTGGTCACGCAGCCCGAACCGATCGTTGGGAACCATGAGCAGGTCGTATGCACGGGCAAACAACGAGTGAGTGGGCGCGGTCATGGGGCCAGGTTAGAGGCGGCTGGTCGCCGGTCATTCAGCGAGGCGTCCGGCCGCTAGCCTCCCGCCGATGAGCGAAGCCGCCAGCGACCGTACCCGGCTACATCGACTCCCGGAGCGGGGTCATTACGACCGCGGGGTCATCAATGCCATCCTCGATGAGGCGCTCATCTGCCATATCGGTTTTGTTCATGAAGGTGCTCCTGTGGTCATCCCGACCATCCATGCCCGGGTGGGTGACACGCTCTACTTGCACGGCTCACCGGCCAGCCGGATGCTGCGGTCTCTGCGTCTCGAGGACCAGGTCTGCGTGAACGTGTCCCTGATCGACGGTGTGGTCGTTGCCCGGGCGGCGTTTCACAACTCGTTGAACTACCGCTCCGTCGTCGTATTCGGTGTTCCCAGGATCGTCGATGATGCCGATGAGAAGCTGGCAGCACTCGCAGCAGTGACCAACCATGTCATCCCGGGACGGTGGGCAGACTCTCGCCCGATGACCGACAAAGAGCGGAACGGCACGCTTGTGGCTGCACTACCGCTGACCGAGGCGTCGGCAAAGGTGCGTGTCGGTGGCCCCAAGGACGACGACGATGACTACGACCTGCCCATCTGGGCGGGTGTCATCCCACTTACGGTTGCCGCAGGACACCCGGTCCCCGATCCCGGTATGCGCGCCAACGTGGAGGTGCCCGGCTACGTCGGCGATTACCGCCGGCCCGGAACACCCGAGGTTTAGACGCCCTTTGTGCAACGGTTAGCGATGGCTTAACGCAGCCTCCTGCATGGTTGCAGCGACGGGATTCCGTCGTACAGCCAAGTCGTAGCAACCAAGGAGATGAACCGTTGAACAACAAGACCAAGGGCGGAGGATTCCGATTTTCCACCTCGCTGATCATCGGCCTGTTGCTCGTGCCACTGAGCGCCGTTGCCGCGGTAGCGCTGGTGAGCCCGGATGCCCCCGCGCAGACCGACGCCCCTGCGGTTGTCGCAATGACTCTGCCCGAGACCACGACCACATCCAGCACCGTCGTCGAGACCACGGTCGCTCCGGAGATCGCATCAGCCGAGGATCTGGCCGCTGCCTGCGGTGACGCGGGGCTCTCCCTCGTCTCCAAGGAGGCCGACGCCACCATTACGCCGCTCGAACAGGCGGCACTCGACTCGCTGCGGGCGATTTGCGTTGACGCGGGTATGGAGCTTCCGGGCAAGCCCGCACCCGACCCGGTCGTCGCCACGGTTACGGTTGCCGCGGCACCGGCGAGCCATGGCTCCTCCGACTCCACCGCCTCAACAACTGCTCCCGAAACCACCACCACGACAACGACCACGAACGACCTGGCCGCCCAATTCGAGGCCGACTACGCCTCGACTGTTGCCTACATCAACACAGCGATCGATGCGGGAGCGCACGGCTCGATGATCGATCTGGCGACACAGCTCGTCGCCGATGCCGCCAACCTCGCCGATTCCGGTGATTATCAGGCAGGCATCGACAAGCTGGCGGAGGCCCGCAGTGCGGCCGACCAGGCCGACCGCTCCACGCAGCATCACGACGACGACGACGGTCACGGTGGCGATGACGGCGGCGAGCATGACGACTGATTCCGATGGCCGATAAGCCGAGCAGCTTCGTCTCGCTCCTGGCGGCATTGGTGATAGCCGTGACCGGTCTGATCCCGGTTGTGTGGCTGCTCACTACACCGTCCGCAGAGCCGGCCGGCGCCGGGGAGGTCGTGGTTGAGGAAACAACCACGACCCCCCCGCCACCAACCACGATGGTGGTGGCGACCGTACCCGAGCTTCGAGTAGACGAGCTGAACCGATCAATCGTTCGGGTGCTTCAGGCGAACGGATACGCCCAGTTGACAACCGAATCAGACATTGCCACCGATCTCCCGCCGGCAGTCACCCGTGTCCTCATCGATCACGGAGCCGTATTGACTGTCGTTGAGGGAGACCCAACTTCAGGAAGCTGACAATGCCAAAGCGACTCTCTCCCAGCCGCTGGGCCAGGATCTTCGCCTGGACCGGTGCCGCCGTCGCCTGGGGAACCTCCGTAGTGGCGGTCCAGGCGTCCACGACACAGACGACCGCAGACACGCAGACCCTTCCGGAGCCCCAACCGGAAGTGCAGCAGGTGCCCGAGCCCGTAGCCGCGGTGCCTGCTGCCCCCGAGGCGGGACTGGTGGTGATTCGGTACACACCGGTCCCGCCTCCGCCCCCTCAGGTGATTACCCGGACCGTCACTGTTGGCGGAGGCGGCGGGGGGACGACGGCGAGCTCAAGCAGTTCGGGTGGTGGCACCACAACGGCCTCTTCGGGCAGCACTGCTTCTTCAGGTGGGACAACGTCATCAGGTAGCGCCACCACGCCCCGTCCCGCTGTCAAAGTGGCCAGCAGCGGATCATGATCACGGTCGAGTTTCCTGCGATGGGCACCAGGGTCGTCGCCATCGGCGACGACCCGGCTGAGGCGGAGCCGTTCTTTGCCGCGGCAGAGGCAGTTTTCAGCCGATTCGATTCCTCGAGCGAGCTGAGTGCGTTGAACCGCGATCCTCGCGTGTCGATTGAGGTGTCGCCGGATCTCGCCGCCTGTCTCCATGATGCCCGGGAACTCCGGGATCGGACAGGCGGACTGATCGACCCTGCCATCGGCAACGCTGTCATCGCCTGGGGATACGACCGCACTTTCACCGAGGTCGAGGATCGCGGCGAGGCAGGCTCGATCGCTGCGATCGGAGAATGGTCGATCAGCGACAACGTCGTGACACGTCGACCGGGGACCCGGCTCGATCTCGGCGGCATCGCAAAGGGATGGACGGCCGATCGAGCCGTAGCCTCCGGGCTCGCCTACGTCGTCTCGGCAGGTGGGGACGTCAGTTCCCGTCTCGACGAGACGGCTGTGTCCATCGAGGATCCGTGGGGCGATGTCGCCGCGACCGTGCGGCTCGGATCAGGGGGTCTTGCCACTTCGTCTTCAACGCGCCGACGCTGGCAGGTCGGTGATGTGACCGCCCATCACATCATCGACCCCCGTCGGTTGGCCCCTGCCACGTCGCCGATATTCAGCGCCACCGTGATGGCCGCGACCGCGGTGGAGGCCGAGGCGGGAGCCAAGGCTGTGTTGCTACATGGTGAGCACGGGCTGACCTGGGCAGAGACACAAGATTGGATTGCCGCCGCATTGGTGGTCTGGCATGACGGAAGCGTCTACGCCACCACCGGATGGGAAATGGCCGCATGAGAGGAATACCGAGATGAGTGTTGAGTGGATGATCATCCGCGGGTCGGGCATCATCGCCTTCCTGCTTCTGGCCGGATCAACGATCTGGGGTCTGTTGATCTCGACCAAGGTGCTTGGACGCGCCGTCAAGGCAAAAGGCGTCACCTGGTTCCATGAGTCGCTCGGGATTGCATCCTTGGTCGCCACCGGCGTGCACATGTACTTCCTGTTCAACCACGATTTCATCGACTTTGGCTACCGGGCGATCTTCGTACCGGGTGCGTCGTCATTCCGGCCTTTGGCGGTGGCCCTGGGTGTTGTGTCGTTCTACTCGATCTTTGTCATCGCCACCTCCTTCTACGTCAAGCGGTGGATCGGGCAGAGCGCATGGCGAACGATTCACTTCCTTTCGTTCGGCACCTTCCTCACCGCCGGTTTGCACGGTGCATTCAGTGGAACGGACACGTCGAATCCAGTGGTGATGGGGATGTATATCGGTTCTCTTGCCATCGTCACCATGCTGCTGATCATCCGGATCGTCCAGGCCGCCAGCCCGGAGCGGCAGGCCGCCGTTCCCGCCCGGCGCGTCCCCCGGAGCGCGGTTACCGCGACGCCGCACCAGACCGAAAAAGCGGCGGAGGCAACGGCTCGCAGCTGACCGGCCGCCGCGGTCTGGTGCTTACAAAGCCATGGGGGTCGGGTAACCTGATGCGACGCTCGTCCCGCTCTCGATTTGGGAGTCCCCCATGGACACCGCCGACACCACCGACAACCTGAAATCTGTCAACGCCCAGATCCCCACTAAGGAGTATCTGGCCGAGATGTGGGACCGGCGCGACTTCGCTGTAGCCGTGCCGCTGGAACAGCTCAGATCGGAGCACAAGACCACGCTGCTCGGCAACGTATGGCACCTGGGCAACCCGTTGTTGATGATCGCGGTGTACTACTTCGTCTTCGGGGTGCTGCTGGACAGCAACCGTGGGATCGACAACTTCCTGCTCTGGCTGACCATCGGTGTCTTTACCTTTCGGCTCACCAACAGTTCGGTGCTCGGGGGCGCGGCCTCGATCACCAACAGCAAAGGGCTGATCAGGGCGATCAAATTCCCTCGTAGCCTCCTCCCGATTTCAGTCGTGCTGAGCCGGCTGATCACCTTTGCCATCGAGCTGTCGCTGCTGGCAGTGTTTACAGTGCTTTCGGGTGTCGGCCTGTCGCGCCGTCTTCTCTTTCTCCCGCTGATCATCGTGATCCACACTGCCTTGAACCTGGGAGGCGCCTTCATTGCCGCCCGACTGAACGAGGCGTTTCGTGACATTCAGCAAATCATCCCGTTTCTGTTCCGGCTGCTCCAGTACCTCTCGGGAGTCATGTTTCCGATCCAGCGCTTTCTCGGCGACAAAATAACCGGGGTGGCGGCGTCTGCTTTGTCGCTGAATCCCTTGATGAGAATCATCGATCTGTACAGGTGGGTGTTCCTCGGCACCGACTTCGATGTGGGCGCCACTGTCAAGACCGCCGTTATTTCTGTCGGGATCCTCTGGTTTGGTTTCCGGTATTTCCGTGCGGCCGAGTGGAGGTACGGGCGAGCATGACAGCGCCGGTGTCGATCAGTGTGCGCGATCTCTATCTCGACTACGAGATCTCCGAGGACCGTCGCCAGGCCCTGCGGGAGCGGCTCGTCAACCATCAGGGCACCGGTCGGCGTGTTGTCCGCGCCCTCAGGGGTCTCAGCTTTGACGTCACCGCGGGCGAATCCGTCGGTGTGATTGGATCCAACGGCTCCGGCAAGTCGACCCTGCTTGCCGCGCTGGCCGGTCTGTTGCCTCCGACGTCCGGCGATATCCTCGTCTCCGCGGAGCCAAAGCTGTTGGGCGTGGGCGCCACTCTGTTACCCACCGCAACAGGTTGGAAGAACATTCGGATCGGCTGCATGGCTCTCGGCATGACCGCCGACGAAGTCGAGGAGCACATCGAAGAGATCGGGAAATTCACGGACCTGGGGGAGGCACTCGATCGTCCGCTTCATACCTACTCCTCGGGGATGCGAGCCCGCCTCCACTTCGCCGTTGCCACCTCTGTCGAGCCGGAGATCCTGCTAATCGATGAGGCTCTCGCCGTCGGAGACGAGGCGTTCAAGAGGAAGTCGGCTGATCGCATCGAGAAGCTGCTGGCGAGGGCGGGGACGCTTGTGTTTGTCAGCCACTCGCTGGGTGATGTCATGCAGCGGTGTAACCGCGTTCTCTGGGTCGAGCAGGGCAGGCTACGCGCCGACGGGGACCCGGAAGCGGTCACCGAGAAGTACATGGCATTTGTCGGCTGAGCCGGAGTCGTCTTATCCGCCGCCGACCAATGTGTCGGCGATCGCGTCGGCCGTGTTGGCGCCGCGTCCGACAGTGCCGTTGGATACCGCGGTGACCCCGAATAGGCGTGGGGCGGTCGTGTTGGCGGTGCCGGTAACGATGATCGCGCGAGCCCAGATCATCGCCCCGTCGAGTGGCAGAGGAGTCATCGGCCCGAACTGCACAACAGAGCCGTTGGCGTTCAGCAACGTGAACTCTTGTGCCAACTCTGGATCGGTGTCGATGGCGCTCTGCGCTACCAGCGGGCTCGAGACCTGCCTACCCAGCCGTAGCTCGATCCGGACCAGCAGTAGCCGCTCCGGATCGTCGTGATCGGCGATGGCGACCGCAGAGAGCACGTCGCGGCTCGCAGACGGGTTGGAGGATGCGCCGGGTCCGAACGGCCGTATCGCCACCCAATGATCCTGCATCTCACCCTGGGTCGGGAGGAATAGCGACACCGCTTGCGACAGCCCGGGCGAGTCCTTGGCGACACCGTCGCCGGGTGCAGGGGTTATGGACCAGCGGTCGGAGCCGTTGAACAGCGTCTCGGCGTCGGAGACGTGGTAGCGGCCGAGGAGGCTGGTCTGTACCTTGAAGAGGTCGGGCGGGTAGAGCAGATGCGCCGCGAGATCGGCCGGCATGGTGGA